>Ga0137374_10004692_pt1 | contig 16235 bp, 17 predicted proteins | sample SagtaG_20_FD_104811 | JGI IMG/M metagenome (GOLD analysis project Ga0137374, IMG submission 104811) | Vadose zone soil microbial communities from Sagehorn Ranch, Mendocino, California, USA - Sage1_R_100_16 metaG | ecosystem: Environmental > Terrestrial > Soil > Vadose zone | place: USA...
GTATCACGAACCAATCTATGTCCCAATCTAAGAACTGAAATTTGCAATTTGATTCAGACTTCGCAGCATTCATGCTGCAATCTCAGTGTCAATGTTTCAACAAGACCTCGAAATTTACCTCAGTTCTGGCCGAAATTATGATGCTATTGCGACAGGAATGTATGTCTAGTGATTCCATTATCGTAGATATAGAGTCCTGACTAAATAGATCCCCGTTATTCAGTACTATGACAATATTTCCGATAGGAATTTCTAAATAATTCAATACAATGAGACTGTTTGACAGATGCTTCTGAATAACCTCGTAAAGATTGCTAACACCCAAAACTAGCAATATCAAATCTGCAAAGAATGAATCATTTTAACGTTAACTTAAAGGGATCTAAGAAAATGCTGGAAGCATGCTGAATTCCCCACTATCAGAGAAAATCACTTTTCTGTTGTGGGAGTTGACTGAATGACCCGCCGCCGAAATAGTCGTAAATAACTTCAAATTAATGAGATTGTTTTCGCTAGTAAGCCTACTGAACAAAGTAGTCTTAATAGCAGAAGTATGTCCCGCTATTGAAATGGTTGGAATTTTTTTGATTAGTCCATCCTATCCGATGCGGTAGTTTAGACTCCTCCTTGAGCAACTTCCCCTTTGGTATAAGCATCATTTTTTTGATATCTACCTAAGTACATTTGGATCATATTTCCTCAAAAAAGAAACCCAGTTGTTCTCCTCCTTTGGCTCTAACCTTTCCGCCTATACTTACTATTTCATAATGTAACTTGGCAATCCTTATCTGCATTCTGGATTCTCCTGTGCTTGAACGTTTGGCGAACATTTCGAAAGTTAATTTCTTATGATTAATTGTACCTATTTTACAAAGCTTGGGTAACTAATATTGCTGAGTGCGCTTTAGTAATTCAAAAATCAAACAACCTGACTCGCACGTCCACATAATTTCATGAATTATTTGATCCTTCCCCTTTCCAATTCCATATGTTGACCAGGTCAGATGAAGTTAAGTTACTTTTTCTTCTTTGCAATACCCAGCAAATTCAGTCGGTGATTTAGCATCTTCTGCACCATGGTGCATTGGATATGCTACATGTATCGCAACCTTCCATAATCGTTCCTTGCGACTAATCCTCTTCTGGTACATACAGTCTTATTCCAAGATATCTTTCCAATTTTGTTGCGAATGTCCGGTCCGGTTTCAAACTACCAGTTTCGAACCTCCGCAATAATGATGACCTTTCTTTTAGTATGGCACCTAGCTGCTCGTGCGTTAGGTTCTTCTGAATTCTTGCGTTTCTAATAATGTAGGCATAATCATCCACTAACATAATATTATCGGAGATCCCAAGGTTTTTTTTAGTTCCAAGGTTTTGTTTGGAAGTATATCTATTTACTTTTCTTAAACTATTGTGGGCGGTGGGCGTAGGAACTGCCTTACCTCTTTTTGAACAATTCTTACAAACGATTATGTTTACTCCGTCTACAACGACTTGAATTTTTTCAGGTGACAAGTTACCACATATTTCGCAATAATTCAATATTAATTCATAAAGAACGCCATGAATTTTATCTTTTTCAACAGCAGTAGCCGCAGATTCCCATGCTCAGGAGTATGCGGCAGATAGATATTATGTTCTAAGTTAAATCCTTAATAGGTCAACCCCAATATGAACACTCAGTTCTAGAGCGAAATAGGGACTAAAAGAATGAGCGAGATTCCATTCGTTCATTCAAGGTTGTAATCCAAGGAACTAAGTCGCTTTCCTTTAACCTCACCATGGCGACTTGCGCATTGCTCAGAATTTCAGAACCATCTTCCGCGTATGAAGCTAAAGATACCACCTTAGTTATCCCAACTGATATTACCATTTTACTGCATTCCAAACACGGGAAGTAGGTAGAATATAAAGTCGATTCTTTCGTGGTGCTCCCTATACCAAATAAAGCGCATTGCATTATAGCATTGGCTTCAGCGTGTGTACATAAGCACCTTTCAAGTTTTTCTCCCGACTTAATGAGCCCCTTATACCTGTCCAAACATCTAGAGCATCCGCCCTCAAAGCAATTCGTTATGCCTGTTGGTGTCCCGTTGTACCCTGTTGCGATTTGTCTATTTTCCTTAACAATTACACAACCCACTTGGCGCGAAAGGCAGTTTGATCGAAGCTTTGCAATTTCTGCCTGTAACATAAAATAAACGTCCCACTCCGGCCTATATGTCATGTTTCAATTTACTAGTTCTAGTGATCCTATTTAACAAAATCGCACCAGATTCAAAAGCGTTCGTGAATTTGTCCGTCAAGCTATCGAATTAACTCAATTCTGCATTCGGGTGTGACTACGTATCGATATACTTGTTACTCTAAGCAAATTCAAATACTCGCGTGAAATGCTTCTACCTTATATTTGAATCCCATTTGCTCTAATACATCGTGAAAACTTTTCTTATCACCGGTAGTAAAAACACGTGTTTTGCGAGGGCGAGCTTTTTTCAAAATATTACCATCCTTCAGGAATTTTTCAGCATCTTTTGCCGCATTGCGAGTGGCGTCAATAAATATAATATTCGAATAAAGTGAATCAAAGTAATCTTTAATCAATGTTAGGTGAGTACTACATAATGCGATAACATCGATATTGTCCCTGGGGGGGGCTCCAAGGGTTTCTTGCATTACAGATTTTCTAACTTTCGAGCTATTGATGAATGAACAATCCTCTATTGTTTCTATCAGTGGTGATGCATTTATCTTTGATACAAAGATTTTTTGCGGAAGTTCTTTGGCAATTTGTTGCTGTAGCTGATTACTTTGCAAAGTTGATTCAGTAGCCATAATTCCTATGTGTCCTTTTTTTGTTAATAGTGCAGCTTTAGCCAAGGGAGGTTTAATACCTAAAACTGGCACGGAGGTGCATTTTTTTATGGAGGTTAGACACTGGACTGATGGGGTATAGGATGCTACTATTATTAGCTTTGGGTCATAAAATTCTAAAGACTTAATGGTTCTTATCATGATTTCTCTAAGTCTTTCCGGTGATTTTGTACCATAGGGGAAATTTTTTGTATCAGCCAAATAGATAATATTTTCTGAAGGGATAACCGATCTCAGTTCTTTAATTATGGAGAGAGATCCTAGTCCAGAATCAAAGATGGCAATTGGGTCATTTGACAACCTTGTGTTTGAAAATATTCTCTATGGATTTAAAAGTGTTACTAATAAACATATCATAATATCATTAACTTTTTATTCGACGGACCGACATTTAACACACAACTATTTAACAGGTTTATACCAAATTAAAATGCAAGTAGTTAGATAAGATCTTCAATATTCTATTATTGCTACTGGAAACCTCAATATATTTAAGTTAGACGTTATCGTGGCTATCTTTTTGGTGACTCTGAAAAATAAAAATGCCGTTGGGACAAATCTTCTATTAGATGAGTATAGGATTGGATCATTTGCGGATCTATAATTCCTTGGACAACTATTGAAGATCCGTCAGCCATATGTATATCCATAGCGACCGCGCTGTAGGGGATTTCAAATTTTGAAATCATTTGTTCGTCATCTATTTCTAATACTTTGCTATATATTCCTTGGATCGATGAAAATAAAATAATTTTTCCTACTTTTCTCGAACCATATCCCGCAGCCCTGCCACCAGCTAAGCCAAGTGATTCTTCAACTACAAAAATGACAATGAGGTTATCAGAAGCTTTTGTCAGGTCAATCTCCTTTAAGCTGACAATTAATTTTCTACCTGGCTTGCAAATCGCTAATTCAAATGATTCTGACATCTGGTTACTATCTATTAACTAGTGTCTCTACTATTACAATTTGAGTCATACTAATATCGCTAATCAATGGTTTCATAATATTCTGCATTCATATTTCGATATTATTATTCTTCTTTAGCTGCCTAATAATGTCCAAAATTGGATCAATGTCGTCAGCTTCCGGATATTTTTCAACATATTCATTAAAAATATTTAAAGCATCTCCCCTATGCTTAGTTCTCAACAAAATCATTCCTCTGTCACGGAACCCATATTGGTCATTACCATCAATAGTTAATATCATCTCATTTACGAGCTCCGCTTTGTCAATATCTTGACATTCAAAGTAGCTACTTTTCAGGTTATTTAACATCCTAAGAATTACTCTTGTCACAGAAGCCTTTTCTACGAAGGCCTTTGTTAATGTGACGTTTGATCTCAAGAAGGTTTGGTCTAGCAATTGCTTCAGTGAGTAATCATCCATTATTCTACCTTCATTATATGGGTCGATAATTATTTCACTATCTCCTTCAAGTACATGTTTAATCAGGAAATGAGAAGGAAAATTGACAGGAACAAGTTTGAACGCCAAAATATCAGCAATTCTTAAGTACAATAAGGATAATGTGATGGGAATCCCAACCCTTCTCTTCAAAACGACATTCAGAAAGCTATTCAATGGGTTGTAATAATCATCTTTATTGGGCCTAAAATTTTCTTTTCTGTACATTTGATCATTAATTCTTTCAATTTTTTGTGTCGGACGTAAATCAGAAAAATTCTTTGTAGATTGGCGAATTTTATGTCCCATTTGATCAATTCTTTTTAATTCATTCCCAATATCCAACTGGGGAAATGCGATTATTCGAGATAATTGCAAGGCATATTCAGGTAATTTTGAAACGTCATTAATGCTGAGGAAGTTAACAACATTGGCTCTCCAGTCATCCAAAGCCTTTTCAATTTCTGGTCGCATTTATGAGATTTACCAAACTTTGTATATATATCGTTTAGTGTGAGTAAACGGAAACATTAGCGAAAAAACAAATATCCGACTATCTAATTAAGTTATTATTTTTAAGCAGGATTTCGTGGGCTATATAAATACATAAAATCCTTTTTCAAATTTTCTAAGACGAACAGATTCACGATTGACCTAGTGTCTCACGAAAAATGATGACACAATAGCATCGCCGCTTTGAATCTCTTTTTCAAACCTTTGACAGGAACTTCCCTCGTACCACTAAAGGAAAAATTTTATACGTTCAGTGATCATTATACGACTCACTAAGTACAGGGTTGTATTTTGATATCTCAGGAAGATCCGAGATAGCGGGAAATAGACGACATAATTGTTCATGTTTCTTTAGAAATATTAACCCTGCCTCAGCCGTCCTATAAAGGCCAGTCACTTCGGAATATTCCATGAGCTTCTTCTCAACTGCGCCGGCCAAGTATCGACTAAGCTGAGAATGGGAAACACCAGCATTATTCATTATGGTTGTCTTATACTCCCAATTAGATACTGCAGCAGCTAAAATTGCAGCCATTATTTCAATCTCTGATCGATTCTTCATTTTAGAATCAATTCCCATTTCTAAAGTAGAAATAAAAACTAACTAGATAAGTATGACTATGATTTTGATGGAGAATTGTTGACCTGTTTTCCCCTAAAAGTGTAATTTGGGAGACCCCTTTCACAAATTAGAGAAAGCACAATTAGTGTAATGGATGGATTTAACGTTTATCCATATTGTAATTTTTGTCCATCCTTATCTCTAAAGACATTTCCGAATTCATTCATTTTGGACAAATCTTTATTTCCAAATACTGTGCCATCACGGCATACAAGCCAACTATTTATACAGCAACTACCACATAATCCAATTCCACACTTCATATACCTTTCTAGGCTCGCTTGAATTGGCAAAGATTGATTTGTTGCTATTTCGAATACTTTCTTCATCATGGGCTCAGGGCCGCAAGTATACACACAATCAAAACGTTCGTTTTTGACCACTTTCATCATCCCGTCAGACGCACTACCCCTTATCCCATAACTGCCGTCATCGGTCGTTACTATTATTCTGTGTCTAACTTTTCGCAATAAGCTATTGGCATATTTTTCAAAAATGATCTCCTTCTTCGTTCGAGCTCCCAATATCATAGTACAGTGGATTTTAAGCTCGTTGATCCTCGCTGCTAATCTCAGCAGAGGTACCAATCCAGTCCCGCCTCCTACAAGCAAGACATTCCTAAATTTTTTTAATGTTTTAAAGCTATTGCCATATGGGCCTCTAATTCCAAGAAAGTCTCCGGCCTTCCTCTGAAACAAAGCGGTGGATCCTATGCCATACTTTTTCACAGAAATTGCCGCATGACCTTCTACCTCAGAGATCATCACACTCATTGGGATTTCTTCGACTCGAGGAATCCATACCATTAGAAACTGGCCGGGTGAAGCCCTGGAGCTTAAAATATCACTAAAGACGAACGTTTTTACGTTAGATGACTCTATTATAGACTCACTTATAGTGACTAATCGCATTAAATTAGTATCTATGGGCAAGTCCTATGACTTCTCCGATATTTTTAAAACCCTTCCTATCAAGATAATTTTTCAGCTCTTTATTTATTTTTGTAAATAAACCGTGATTGCAGCTTGCTAAGACACTGCCGAACTGAACAGCCGAGGCTCCGGCTAGAAGGTATTCTACTACATCTTCCCAAGAGAATATCCCGCCGCAACCTATAACAGGTACTTCCAATTTCTTAGATATTTCATACACACACCTAATTCCTATCGGTTTAATGGCTTTTCCAGATAGCCCACCAATCCGGTTACTAAGTACAGGCATCATAGACTGAGAGTCTATCTTCATCGCTCTTACTGTATTTATTGCTGTAATAATGTCCGCGCCAGAATCAGTAGCTGTTTTAGCCATCTCTACAACATCTATTTGACCTATTCCAACCTTAACGGAAATAGGCCTTCTTGTATGTCTTTTAATAGTTTTTACCATGCTACATACTATCTCTGGATCGTCACCTACTTCCATTCCCATTTTGGACACATGGGGACAAGACAAATTAATTTCATAACCAATAATATTTAATGAATCAAGAAATGATATCATTTTGGGAAAATCTTTTTCAGAAGATCCCACTAAACTTACTATAATCGGTACTTCTTTATTTTTAGAGATTTCACGAGAGAAGGCTAGTACGCCAGGATTAGATAATCCAACAGCATTAAGATAGGTTTCATTACCTAAAGGAACAACTGAAGGGTTCGGATATCCCTTCATAGGCCGTACGCTAATAGATTTAGTTACTACCGCGCCGATATCATGACTATAGAGACTTTCGAAAATATCTTGAGATATTCCAATGATTCCTGAAGCCAGCATGGTAGGGTTTCGTAAATTTATCGGACCAATTTGAACTGAAAGCCGATCCTCGTTTTTCTCGTTCAAGTTCTCACGCGATTATTCTTCAGCTAACATATTTTAACCTACAGGGCTCTTGTCTACAAGGATCCCATCGAATTAATATCCTATTTTATGGGGTCTGGTAAGACAATTATAAAGTAGTTGATTTCTTCCAATATTGTGATTTTAATAGAAGCCCTCACTCTCGAAGTAATATTATACTCAAGATTAATCCATCAGTCTAAAATTGTGCGAAAATTGTCTATAAAGGCTATAATTCAATCATTTATCTGGCTAAGTCTAAGTATTGTCGTGGACAGTCATAGGATTGTCAAGAGAATTTGATATTCTTCACCGGTCAACTCAGAAATAGATTTGCAAGTTCGAGTTTAGCGATTGGATCATTTTGCTTCGTGTTTAAGATTTTTAGACGGAACTATGGGTCCTTGTCGAGATTATAAGAGGTACCCACTCTTGAAACTGGCATTCAGTACAAACGCATTTAAGAACTATGCCCTCCAAGACGCTATACAAGTAATATCACGATTAGGGTATGATGGGGTTGAAATCCTCTGTGACATTCCACACGCATATCCCGAAACATTTTCTGAAAAAAAATTAATTATGATCAAGAACCTTCTCACCAAAGAGGAAATATCAGTTTCAAATCTTAATGCGTTTACGTTATTTGCACTCGGGGATTTGTATCATCCCTCATGGATTGAGGCTGATATGGAAAAGAGATTTCTGCGTATCAATCATACAATAAACTGTATAAAACTGGCTAGGAAACTCGGTTCAAAAAACATATCCACCGAACCTGGAGGGCCTTTACAACTAGGTAATCGGGACAGAGACCGTCTTCTTAAAGTTTTTGTCAATTCATTAAAAAAGGTTCTACCGGCTGCTGAAGAACAGGGAATAAAAATATTAATTGAACCAGAACCAAAACTATTGATTGAAAATTCGGAAGAGTTTTTAAAAATTATTCGAATGATAGATTCTCCATTCGTTAAGCTTAATTTTGATATAGGACATTTCTTTTGTGTCGGTGAAGAACCGTCTAGGGCTATTTACAAGCTGTCCGAATACATTGAACATTTTCACATAGAAGATATTTCAAAAGAAAGAATTCACAAACATCTACAATTAGGAAAAGGGGTTATAGATTTCAAGTCTATTTTCAGAACTATCCATGATATTGGTTTCAACGGATTTGTTACAGTAGAGCTATATCCGTATCAAGATTGCCCTGAACACGTAGCAAAAGAATCGCTTGAATATCTGGCTGATTTAATACCTTGATCAATCCGTATTCAAATTGACTCCCCTTAGCATCTATCTTTAAGAGTCGTACTGTGTGTGAATAATTTTGTCTAAACCGTTGGTAAAATAACAAATTGGAGTCAACTTGGCATATGGTTATTATGAAACCTTTTAGGCTTATTTAGATCCCATTAGCTAACTATCGATAAAAATGGCGACTTTAAGAGACTACCTGACATTAATTAGATTTCCAAATCTTTTCACTGTCCCCTCAAATGTAATAGTGGGATTTGTACAGCTTTTCACTTTGTCTAAGATTGAAACATGGAATCTAGTTGCTTTGATAACAATTTCAGTCTTATTATATATTATAGGAATAATCTTAAATGACTATTTTGATATTAACGTAGACAGAAGGGAACGTCCGAGCAGGCCGTTACCATCAGGAAGAATATCAACACGTGCGGCCTTGACAATTGTTTTATTTGCAACATTCTCGGTCATAGTTCTTTCATCCTTTATTAGCACTTTTACTATAATTATAAGCTCGATAATCTTAATTACCATACTGGCCTATGACTATTGGCTAAAGAATACAATTTACGGATCTTTCACTATTGCTACTTCTCGAGTCTTAAATGTGACATTAGGTTTTAGTCAGGCCATATTTACTATACCTAGGAACGAAGAGATTTTGATAAGAGTTATTGTGATCCTGGTCAGTATGTTCATATATGTTACTGCATTGACTTATTTAAGCCGATTCGAAGTTGGTATCTTGAATAGCAAAACTAATATCTTGACTAGCCTAGTGCTAATTTCGCTCGTTCCAATATTAGCAGGTACATTTACAATTATTGGATTTTTTAAACTAGATTTATTTTTGAATTTAACAATTTTTGTTTTAATGATACTCTATACATTTATCAATTGGCATAGGAGTCTTGATTCATTTGAGATTAGAAAAGTTGTTAAGAATCTAGTACTGTCGATTATTATCTTAGACTCTGTTTTTATTAGTGGCACCATAGGTTTTGAATACGGCCTTCTCTTGATGTTGATGTTGGCGCCAGCAATACTTTTTTCAAGAAAGTTTTATGTGACTTAATGAAAAGAATTTTATTAGAAAAGTCCATTTGTCCGTAATTAAATCTTGAGCAACCATCTATTTGTAATCGATATTCCTGGACTTCAACCAATACATGTATCAACTGGTAATACACCCAATATATCTAAATTAGTAGACCAAGGTCACCTTGCAAGACTCCAACCTGTATTTCCTGCAGTGACCTGCACGGTCCAAGCGAGCCTCCTTTCAGGCCAGTACCCTGATCAACATGGTATTATCTCGAATGGACTATATGATCGCGAAAACCATACGGTCTCATTTTGGGAACAGGCAAGCAATTTAGTCCAAACAGAAAGGATTTGGGATATTATTGCAAGAGAAAAGCCAAACGTGAAGACTGCTGTCATTTTCTGGCAAAACATAATGTATGCAAAGTCTAATATCGTATTGACCCCTAGGCCACTTCATATGGAGGATCGAATGTTGATGTGGTGTTATAGCAGACCCCCATTACTGTATGAAAACATATCAAATAGTATCGGAAAATTTGATCTAACTTCATATTGGGGACCAATGGTATCTCGAGTTTCTAGCAAATGGATTGAACGCGCCACTACGTTCGTAATGGAACAGGAAATGCCAAACGTGCTATTTACCTACATACCCCATCTGGACTATGTTTTTCAGAAGCAGGGAATGGCACCAGTTAATTTAAAACAGGAAATTAGCTTCGTTGATGAATTGGTGGGTAACATGGTTAAGAAAGCAATAGATCTTAGAATTCGCGATCGATCTCAGTTTATTATTTTATCTGAATATGGGTTCACAGAAGTAAACGGAGATATCCCCTTAAACCGTATACTGAGAGAAAAGGGTTTCATAAAGGTAAGAGAAATAGAAGGTAAAGAGTTCCTTGATTTTGAGTATAGCACGGCCTTTGCAATGGTGGATCACCAGATTGCTCATATTTACGTGAAAAATGGTGCAGAACAAGAAGTAAAGAAAGCTCTTGACGACATTAGGGGTATTGACGTAGTGCTAGATGATGAGGGGAAAAAAGCAATGAAAATTAACCACATGAGGAGTGGGGACTTGATCGCAATTTCTGAAAAGGACAAGTGGTTCAGCTATTATTGGTGGTTTGATGAAGATAAATCTCCTCCGTTTGCAAATCGCGTTGATATTCATAGGAAACCTGGTTATGATCCTTCAGAACTTTTTGTAGATTCTGACACTCGTATGATTCCTTTAAATGGAAAATTAGTAAGAGCCTCGCATGGAAGGTTACCTTCAAGCAACGTTGATGAAGGATTTGGTATATATGTCTCTGATAAAAAAAACATATCAATGAAAGGAGATGATATAATAAAAGCAGTTACTATAGGAAGATACTTGGAGAATATTATAGCATAAATTAACGCAAGCCCGGGTGACTTTTTTGAGTTGGAAATATTCTATTACACTTGCTTCCTTTAGAGATATTGAACCTTTAGGTTCAACTCTTGAGAAAATATCAAAATTCCGAATTGACGCTGTAGAGATGTACGGCGAACCAGATGTAGTAGACGTGAAATTGTTGCTCGATCTGGTTCATTCCTACAACATATCTATAAGTGGTATTACTGGTATGTGGGGACATCCGACCATCAATCAATCATCAAGTCGAAAGCTAATAACAAATGATAAGCGGCAATTATCTCAAACTCTAAGTTACATTAAGAAGTGTATAACTCTCTGTGAACAAGTGGGTGGAAGGACGTTCAATGTTTGTATATTCGGTGATGACTCTAGACTGACCCTGGATAAAAATCATGGACGTCTGCCAGAAGCAAAAAAGCGTCGTCTTGTATCTTCAATAATTGAGCCGTTAGGTGGATTGGGTGCATTCGCAAAAGACCGTGGTGTTGAGCTGCTCATCGAGCCACTGAATAGATATAGTACTCCTGTTTGTAATACGGCCAAAGATGCAATTTATTTGATAGAATCTATTGGTCAAAAAAAAGTAGGTTTATTGTTGGATACCTTTCATATGAATATAGAGGAAGATTCAATAGAAGAGACCATTACCAAATCAGGCAGTGTCTTAGGACAGCTTCATATATCAGACAATAACAGGAAAATGCCTGGATTCGGCCATATAAATTTTAGCGAAATAATAAATGCTCTTAAGCAAATACAATTTGATAAATACATCAGTTTTGAGCCTTTTATCCCAGACTGCAATTACGAAAATGATATTAGCTATGGTATCGATACCATCACGGCTCTATCAGATCGTATAGGGTAGTTTTTGACTACTTGTAATAAATCGCCAATGTAAGGTTAATACTTGCGAGTCAAGATAACTATACATTGGACTAATGATTGTAAACATTTAAGGGATCTAATAGTTGCTGCTTTACGACACGGATAAATCGATTCGTAACAATGATTTCGCTATTGAAATCAGCAAAGGCTTGGAAGCAAAAATGAAATATGTGAGCCCAAAATATTTTTACGACCAGGTCGGGTCGGATTTGTTTGAAAAGATTTCAGCGCAACCGGAATATTATCTAACGAGGACCGAATCTTCAATCTTAGAGAAGTACAATGATGATATTTATGAACTCTGTGGCCGTCGGGATCTATCTATCGTTGAATTAGGCAGTGGAAGTTCCTCGAAAACAAGAATTCTTTTGGATAAATTTCTCTCGGAGGGAGCTAGAATATTCTACTTTCCAATAGACGTTTCAGAGTCTATGTTAAATGATTCTATAAATAGTCTTTTTGCGCGGTATAAGAATCTCCGAATAGTAGGCGTATGTTCAGAATTCTCAAATGGAGCAAAAAGAGTCAATGATTTCATTTCAACTCATGCTGAGATCCCCGTGAGAAAATTACTATTATTTTTGGGCTCCAGTATAGGAAATTTTGAACCCTTACAGGTCAAGAATTTTCTTACCGAATTAGCAGGTCAAATGAACATTGGAGATACTATGTTAATTGGCTTCGATCTCCACAAAGAGAAAACATACTTGGAAAGAGCATACAACGACGAAGCTGGCATCACTGCGAAGTTTAACCTTAATATACTGGCACGAATCAATCGAGAACTTTCTGGAGAGTTTGAACTTTCACAATTCAAACACGAGGCATTTTACAATATGGATAAGAATAGAATTGAAATGCATCTTACTTCCTTGTGCGATCAATCTATTGCGATTCGGGAACTAGGAAAGCAGTTTACCTTTAGAAAAGGCGAACGAATTCATACCGAAAATTCATATAAGTTTTCGATTGATCAAATAAATTCTTTGGCTACTCAAAGTGGACTCACCGTTCTGAAGAATTATATCGATGACGACAACTTGTATTGTTTGACGCATTTAGGTTATGTCTTTAGCACACCTAAAACCGGCAAATAATATTCGTTCATGGGGCTTGAAATAATTTCTATAGCTATTTCTAATCTGGCATCTCGGGGTTGCGAAACTACCGCCGCGTAATACTTTATGACCAATGGCCCACTTGTCGGTGTATTCTGGAAATCTGGACTTAAAAGCTGGGTACAAAATGTATTCAGAAGAAGTCCATTCCCAAACATCTCCAATCATTTCGTAACAACCATAGTGGCTCTTCCCTTTTGGAAAGGATCCAATGGGAGAAGGTCCCCATAACCATGATTCAAGCAAATTTGCATATTCCTGGTTTGGGGGGTCATCTCCCCACGGATACTTCGTTTTTCTGTTTAGATCATCATTCCAACTAGCTGCTTTTTCCCATTCAGCTTCTGTAGGTAACCTCTTGCCTATCCATTTAGCATAGGCGTCGGCTTCAAAGTAACTAATATTTACAACGGGTTCTGTTAGATTAATTTGGGTAAGACCACGAAAGTCTTTCTTAGACCAATTTTTGCCATCTCTTTTCTCCCAATATAGCGGGCATTTCCATTCATTTGCTTTAAGTAGGTCCCAGCCATCAGCCAACCAATATCGATAATTCTCGTATCCGCCATCCTCGATAAATTTCACAAAATCGCCATTACTAACAGGATGTCTGTCGATTTCATATGGATTAAGATATACCTTGTGCTCAGGGAGTTCATTATCGTAACTAAAACCATGAGCTGAAAATCCAAGGTCATAAATGCCACCTGGTATTTCCACTGCGCCCATCGGAATGTTAGTCAGTTTTCTTGATTGTTGATTTTTCATTATTTTCGGTTTGTAATTGTCGCTGGCATCTGGAAATCTATTGAAGTAATGCTGCAGGTCATAAATCATAAGTTCCTGGTGCTGCATTTCGTGTTGATTTCCCAACTGTATGTCATACTTAACATTTTCATTTAATGCATCCCTACTCTGGAGTGAGTTAAGAAACCCTAAGAAAACATTCTCGACATTTACTCTATATTGCCTTGTCTCGGATACTGTAGGTCTCGGGTACCGCCCACGTTCCGACTTTGGCAGAATAGACTGGAACTTTTGATAATAGGAGTTAAGATAATCAAGATTCATCTTAGTTTCCTTCACTCCAATTTCGACTCCGTATTTTTCTAGAATCTTTTGAAAGAACCAAGTGACATGCGCTAAATGCCAATTCGGAGGACTGCCAAAAGGGTCTGATTGCATAACTGAATCTTCAATTGATAGGGGCTGGAAAATTGATAAAGTGGTTTCTCTCACTCTATTAAATTCTGAACAAATTTCTTCCAAATCCGATGACACAATTTGAGTCAATGCTATAATTAACTAACAAAAATACTATAAATTAATTTGTTTCATTGCCACCAGGAGGAGTTAGTTTTATGAAGTTGACTAGGAGGTTACGAAAAAGATACAGTATTGCGTATTTCAATTAGGTCCCTTAGTATCGAACTTGCGGTTTCCATTCCTCCAGCACCTTTACCTATTATAGTCTGTTTCCCAGAATGCTCAGATGTGAATGTAATCGCATTTAAGGTCCCGTTCACACATAATGGATCTTTTCTTGAAATCAGCCTTGGGCCTACGCTCATATTTTTACCATCGCAGGCAGCTATTAACTTTATTGCAGAATCCTCCTTTGCAGCCCGCCGTATGTCTGACAAATCCAAATCCTTAATCCCTTCTCTTTCTACGTCTTTTATGGTTGCCTTCATGCCCAATACCCAATTGGAGGTGATTACTAGTTTAGCCGCAGCATCGAAGCCCTCTATATCCAAAGTGGGGTCCTTCTCTGCATATCCCATCGCGGTAGCGTCTAGCAACGCATTTGAGAACGACAACCCTTCACCCATCTTACTAAGGATGTAGTTGGTCGTTCCATTCAGTATTCCTTCAAACGATAGGATTCTGTCCCCTTTAAGACATCTTTTTGCGAAGTCCAATACTGGGGTTCCGCCACCCACGGTACCACTAAACCGAAAAGCCACTCGGTTGTATTCTGCCAATTCTATGAGTGACGGAAACTCTAGAGCAAGTGGCCCTTTGTTCACGGTTATTACATGTTTACCAGTTTTCATCCCAGAAATAATGTGAGTTCTGCCCGGTTCTCCATTAGCAATATTTGTCGGGGTAAGCTCAATGAGGACCTCAGCCTCGGTTTCCTCGATTATTTCTGAAATATCCCTCTGATTAGGGTTTTTGTCATAATTAGCCACCGATTTAGATATTCGTTTAGTGTTTAGTAGTTTTTGCAAATCCAACCCTTCAGCAGCAGAAACGATACCTCCTCTGTCAGCAACCGCAACAACGCGAGGTTTCAGACCAAAAGAGCCGTAAAGATCTGAAGCTCTCGAGAGTATTAGTTTTGTCAGGTCCTGGCCTACCACCCCGAATCCAATCAAAATTAAACGCAAATGTTCGTGTATCCCCATCAACAAGTTAAATATGTTTAAGAGTAACGTGAATTGAAGTTAGGAATAGTTGCGCAGGTCGACTACAAATACTTTGAATCAGCACGACAATCCTACGTACGTCAAATCAGAGTGCAGTATATACTAATTTTGACATCATTATTTAATACGTCGTCATTTGCACCCAGACTATGAAAAACGTGCTAAAGATTAATTTTAAACAGAATCTAAGGGGGTTTACTTAATATGTCGAGAGGACTAGCAATCTTTTCCTTCTGGCTTTTGGGTTTTGGTATTGGATTCATAGGATATCTTTCACTTCCGGGAATCGCAGACTGGTTTTCTATTGTTTTCCCAAAGTTTGTTAATCAAGCTATAATTGGAGCTTTAATAGCTGGAATGGTCGGTTCCGCAGTAAGTACATTTACCGTGGTAACATGGGCAAATAGAGCCTCTGCGTAATAACTTTTAATTAGTTGACAGAGTCAAAATATCCAGAGTTTGAGTAATCTAGGTGCGGCCGATTTATCTTTCTAATAGATTTCTACATTCTTGTTTTGTCAATGAATCGCAATCTTCTCAAAGTCAAAAGGATTAATAGCCTCTCTGGACGGTTTATGTCTTGAATGTATAGTGGCGAACTGGAGGTTCAGGCAAAAAGAAGGGCACTGGCAGTTTTACATGAAGAAATCAACAGTATCTTAAACGCGGCTAGAGATCTATCGTCACTTACAGAATCAATAATAAATGGTGGAGATGGAAATATGGAATCTTCTCTAATGAGTATGCGTTCTGCAGAAGATGTTGAAAATCTTCGGAGGAAAATGACAAGGGCGGTTTCTGAGATCGGTACCCTTATGGTCAATAGA
>Ga0137374_10004694_pt1 | contig 16231 bp, 16 predicted proteins | sample SagtaG_20_FD_104811 | JGI IMG/M metagenome (GOLD analysis project Ga0137374, IMG submission 104811) | Vadose zone soil microbial communities from Sagehorn Ranch, Mendocino, California, USA - Sage1_R_100_16 metaG | ecosystem: Environmental > Terrestrial > Soil > Vadose zone | place: USA...
GACCTCGGCCCCGGCGCGAACACCTACAACGCCTCCGGCCGCATCCTCCGCAACCGGCTGACGCTGAAGAACGCCATGGAGCGCTTCGGCTTCAGCTCCTACTGGCGCGAGTGGTGGCACTTCGAACACCGCATCCGCCCGGACCGCTACCTGGACCTGACACTCGGGTGCGGTCGCCATAATTGAGGCATGGCGGAGCGCACCGACCTGCTGCGCGTGGCCCTCGCGCAGATCAACCCCACCGTCGGGGACATCCGCGGCAACGCCGCCAAGATCTCGGGCTACACCGCGCGCGCCCGTGGCGAGGGCGCCGCGCTCGTGGTCTTTCCCGAGCTCTCGCTGACCGGGTATCCGCCCGAGGACCTGCTGCTGAAGACGAGCTTCCTCGACGCGGCGCGGGTGGCGCTGCGCGAGCTCGCGGCCGAGGCGCGCGACATCGTCGCGGTCGTCGGCTACCCCGAGCAGGCGGAGGACGTCTACAACACCGCCGCCGTGCTCGCCGACGGCGAAATCGTCGCCACCTACCGCAAGATGTACCTGCCGAACTACGGCGTCTTCGACGAGCAGCGCTACTTCCAGTCGGGCTCCGAGGCCGCGATCGTCGAGGTCAACGGCGTCCCGATCGGCCTCAGCGTCTGCGAGGACATCTGGGAGCCCGGGCCGCCGGCGATGTCGGAGGCACTCGCCGGAGCGCAGGTGGTGGTGAACCTGTCCGCCTCGCCCTACCGCGCCGGCTACGGCGCTTACCGTGAGCGGATGCTCGTGCAGCGGGCGGTGGACTACCTCGCGGCCGTCGTCTTCGTGAACACCGTCGGCGGCCAGGACGAGCTCGTCTTCGACGGGCACAGCCTGGCGATCGACCAGGACGGCCAGGTGCTCACCCGCGCTCCGCAGTTCGAGGAGGCGCTGACGCTCTGCACCATCGACCCGCGCGCGGTCGCCGCGGCGCGGCTGCGGGACACGCGCCACCGCGTGAACGTGCGTCGCCAGCGCCGCGCCGCCCCGGTCGCCGAGCCGCCGGTGTTCACGCTCGCCACGCTGCACACGGATCCTGTGAACGAGGCCGAGGTCGTCTCCGGCGAGCTTGCCCCCGCACTCGGCCCGGACGCCGAGATCTACGCCGCGCTGCGCACCGGCCTGCGCGACTACGTGGAGAAGAACGGCTTCGAGCGCGTGGTGATCGCGCTCTCGGGCGGGATCGACTCGGCGCTCGCGGCGCTCGTCGCGGCCGACGCGCTCGGCCCCGAGCGCGTGACCTGTATCTCCATGCCTTCTCCGTACTCGAGCGAGGGCACTCGCAGCGACGCGCGCGCCATCGCCGAGAACCTGGGCGTCGAGTTCCGCGAGATCGCCATCGAGCAGGCGATGGGCGCCTACGACGAGCTGCTGCGCGACTCGTTCGAGGGCCGCGAGCCGGACGTTGCCGAGGAGAACCTCCAGGCGCGCATCCGCGGCAACGTCGTGATGGCGCTCTCCAACAAGTTCGGCTGGCTCGTGATCGCGACCGGGAACAAGTCCGAGATGTCGGTCGGCTACGCCACGCTCTACGGCGACATGGCCGGCGGCTTCGCGGTGCTCAAGGACGTCTACAAGGGCCGGGTCTACCGGCTCGTGCGCTGGCGCAACGAGCAGGAGGGCCGCGAGCTCGTGCCCGCCTCTGTGCTCGAGCGGCCGCCCTCGGCCGAGCTGCGCTACGAGCAGCGCGACGACGAGTCGCTTCCACCCTACGAGCTGCTCGACCAGATCCTCGAGGGCTACATCGAGGAGGACCTTGACGCAGCCGAGCTGGTACACCGCGGCCTGCCGGCCGCCGAGGTCGAGCGCGTGATCCGGATGGTCGACCGCGCCGAGTACAAGCGCCGCCAGGCGCCGCCCGGGATCAAGATCTCCACGAAGGCGTTCGGACGCGACCGGCGGCTGCCGATCACGAACCGGCACCTGTCCACGGCCGACCCGGCGGAGCGCCGGCTGCGGGCGCTCAAGTAGGTGCGCGCCGGCACGGACGCCGGCTCGCTGCGCTCCCCGCTCTGGGGCCTCGCGCTGTCGGTTCCGCTCGCCGGACTGCTGTTGCTTCTGGCCGCGCCGAGCGCCGACGTGCACTGGGAGGACCACCCGTCGCACTTCTGGCTCGTGCTCGGCACCGCCGCCGTGAGCACGACGCTCGCCTTCGCCACCAGCGGCATCTCGCTGAGGCGCGCCGACGCGCGCCTGTTCCTGATGGTGACCTGCCCGGCGTGCTCGTCGAGGCGCTCGAGGGCATCCGCGTGAAGGGCCGCAGCGAGACGGTCGACGCCTACCTCGTGGACGACGGCGTACAACGGGGTCAGGCTTAAGCCTGACCCCGTCCCGGCCTGACGGCGATCGTCACGCGCGACACCGCGCAGAGCCGGTCGTCGTCGTCGGTGAAGCGCACGTCCCAGACCCACGACGTCCGGCCGCGGTGTATCGGCGTGCCCTCCGCGTGGACGAAGCCGGTCGTGGCGGGCCGGAAGAAGTTCGTGTTGTTCGACTGCCCGACGGCGTAGTTGCCGTCGCCCACCACGGCCGTGTGTGTGGTGGCAGACACCATCGACTCGGCCAGCGCCGCGTATGCGCCGCCGTGGACCAGGCCGAGCGGCTGCTGGACGCGCTTCTCGGCCGCGAAGCGGGCGCGGCAGCGCTCGGGGCTCGCCTCGAGCAGCTCGAACCCGAGCACGTCGTCGAGTGTGCCGGGCACGGGGTAGGTTTGAACCGGCGAGTCCACTCCGGCGGGCACACTACAGTTCGCCCGGAAATGGCCACCTTCGACCAGCTTTCGCCCGAGCAGAGGGCGATCGTCGAGCTCGTGCTCCGCCAGGGGAAGACCTACAACGAGCTCGCGGACATGCTGAACCTGCCCGAGGGACGCGTGCGCGAGCTGGCGCGCGACGCCCTGGTGGAGCTCGCGCCGGTGAGCGTCCGCGGCGTCGAGGAGGACTGGCGCGCCCAGCTCGCCGACTACGTGCTCGGACAGCAGTCCGGCCCGGAGGCCACCGCCACCAAGGGGCACCTGAGGCGCTCCGAGGCGGCGCGGAGCTGGGCCCGCTCGCTGCTCGACTCCCTGGAGCAGTTCTACGAGAACGGCTCGGTGCCGGCGATCCCGGAGGGCGAGCGCGGCCGGCGCGCGGCCGCCGCTCCGCGCGAGCCGCGGCGGGCGGCGGGCGGCGGCGCGCTCGCGGCCGCCGGCGACGCCGTCATGCGCCGCCGTCTGCTCGCGGGCGCCGGGGCCTTGCTCCTCGTGCTTCTCGTCGTCCTCGTCTGGCCAATTGGCCTACTGACGGGCGACGACGAGAAGAGCACCGCCAGCTCCCAGCCCACTGGGAAGACCAGCAGTCGGCAAACCGCTGCCAACGCCCAGCCCGCCGGCATCGCGATCGTGGTCGAGCGCAACGGCAAGAAGCAGCTGCTCGTGCAGGCCGCGCGGCTCGCTCCGAGCGGCCAGAGCGAGGGCTACTACGTGTGGCTCTACAACAGCCCGACCGACGCGAAGTCGCTCGGCGGCCAGGTGACCGACCAGCAGGGCAACTACCAGGCGATCGGCCCCCTGCCCGCGGACTTCAGGAACTACAAGTACATCGACGTGACCCGCCAGAGGGTGGGCAAGAGCCCGAACGTCAAGCACACCGGCGAGTCGGTGCTGCGCGGCGCGATGCCGCAGCTCAAGAAGTCGAACGCGAAGCCGGGCAAGGCGGCCGCGATCGGCCAGACGGTCCTGACGCCGCCCGCTTAGACGAGGACGGGCTAGGGCAGCAGCTTCCCCGGGTTCATGATCCCGGCGGGGTCGAGCCGCTCCTTTGCGGCGCGCAGCAGCTCTATGCCCAGCGCGCCGCTCTCCGCCGTGAGCCAGCGGCGGTGGTCGCGGCCGATCGCGTGGTGGTGGGTGATCGTGCCGCCGCCGGCCACGATCGCCTCGGACGCGGCGATCTTCGCGGCGCGCCACTGGGCGAGCGCGTCCTCTTCCTGCCGAGCCAGGAACGTGAAGTAGAGCGACGCCCCCGATGGATAGAGGTGCGACACGTGGCACATGACGAGCGCCGGCGTGCCGCGGCCCGAGAGCGCCGACCGGAGCGCCTCCGCCACGGCCTGGTGGAGCGTCCCGAGGTTCGACCAGCTCGTGGCCGTCTCGAGCGTCTCGACGAGGATGCCGCGGTCCAGCAGCTCGTCGCGCAGGTACGGGGCGGCGAAGCGGCTGCGCCGCCAGGCGTCGCCCGGCCGGTGGCCGAGGGCCACCCCTCCCCCGGCCCGCAGCAGCGCGGCGGCACGCCGGCGGCGGTCCTCGACGTCCTCCTCCTCTCCCTCGAAGCCGAGGATCGCCAGGCAGCCGCCCTCGTGGCCGCGCATGCGGAGGTAGCGCCGCCCGAGCTTCTCCGCGGTGCTGCCCGAGGAGCCGAGCGCCATCGTGAGCCGCGTCTCGTCCTCGTCGGAGAGCCGGTTGACATCGGCCGCGGCGCCGGCCTGCTCCATCACCCGGAACGCGTCGCAGCCCTCGGCGAAGCTCGCGAACGACCAGCCCTCGTAGCGCCATGCCCGCGGCGCCGGGCGCACGCGGACCGTGGCCTCGCAGATCACGCCCAGCACGCCCTCGGAGCCGACCACGAGCTCGCGCAGGCTCGGCCCCGCGGCGGTGGCGGGCACCGACCGCGTCCCGAGCTCGCCGGCGGGCGTGATGCAGCGGACCGCCTCCACCAGCTCGTCGATGCGCCCGTAGCCGGTCGAGGCCTGGCCGGCCGAGCGCGTCGCCACCCAGCCGCCGACCGTCGAGTACTCGAACGACTGCGGGAAGTGGCCGAGCGTCACGCCCTCCTCGCGGAGCCGCAGCTCCGCTACGGGACCGAGCAGCCCGGCGTCGAGCCGTGCCGTCAGCGAGGTGCGGTCCACCTCCACGGTCGCCGACAGGCGGCCGAGGTCGAGCGAGATGGCGGCGGCGAAGCCGTCGCGGATGGGCTCGACGCCCCCCACGACACTCGTGCCTCCGCCGAACGGGACCACGGCGACGCCGTGCTCGGCGCAGATGGCGAGCACCGCGGCCACCTGCTCCGCGTTCGCCGGCAGGGCAACCGCGTCGGGCCCGCTCGTGGCGTCGCCGGAGCGGATGCGGATCAGGTCGGGATAGGAGCGGCCCACCGCGTGGGACACGCGCGTCTCGTTGTCGACGCGGACGTGTTCGTCGCCGAGCGCGGCCCTCAGCTCCTCGAGGGCGGGTCCCGGCAGACCGATGTCCGGCAGCCTCACCTGGTCGAACGCGACCGGCGGCTTCCTGACCCCCGGGTCCACGCCGAGCTCCTCGCTCAGGAGGCCCTCGGCGGCAGGAGGCAGCGGGACGGCGTGCCCGTCCTCGCCCCAGCCCCACCAGCGCATCAGGTCTCGTCCCGGAGCAGCTCGGCCAGCCCGTCGAGCGCGGCCTCCGCCTGGTGCTTCGCGGCGGCGCGCAGCTGGAACGGGCTGAAGCGGGCCCAGCCGCGCGGGCGCTGGTCGAGCGTGACCCTGACCATCGTGCCGCCGGCCGCGTCGGCCTCGAGCGCGATCTCGGTGGTCGACTCCGTCAGCAGGCGCTCGAACGGCGACTCCTCCACCTCGTGCCGCCACAGCACGCGCTCGGGCTCGTTGGCCTCCACCAGGCTGTAGTCCGCGCGAACGGCCTTCCCCGTGCGCGACACGAGCACGGTCGTCCACGCCTCGCGGCTCGCCTCCTCCACGCGCGAGACGCCCGGCCACCAGGCCGCGAGCCGGGTGGGGTCGCTCACGATCCGCCACACCTCGGCGGGGGCCGCCGGGACCACGCGTTCGCGGCGCACGACCATCACTCGTCGTCGACGACGACGAGCGAGCGCACGTCGTAGCCCTGGAGCCGCTCGCGACCGTTCAGGAACGCCAGCTCGATCACGAACGCGCATCCTGCCACGACGCCGCCCGCCTGCTCGACGAGCCCGCAGAGCGCTCCGGCGGTGCCGCCGGTGGCCAGCAGGTCGTCGTGGACCATGACGCGCGCGCCCCCTTCGATCGCGTCGGAGTGCATCTCGAGCGCGTCGACGCCGTACTCGAGCGCGTACTCGACGGACGACACCTCGCGCGGCAGCTTGCCGGGCTTGCGCGCGAGGATGAACCCCGCGCCGGCCGCCACGGCCACCGCCGCGCCGAGCACGAAGCCGCGCGCCTCCGCCGAGACGACGTAGTCCACCTCCCACTCGCGCGCGTAGTCGGCCAGCCTGTCGACCGTGTAGCTCAGGGCGTCCGCGTCGAGGAAGAGCGGCGTGATGTCCTTGAAGACGATCCCCGGCTTCGGGAAGTCGGGGATGTCCTGGATGTGGTCCTCGAGGCGCACGGAAGCCGCGTCAGCGCGCGAGCTTGCGCAGGTCCCGGATCAGCAGCAGGTGCTTGAGGTGGGAAGCCACGGCGGCGAGGTTCTCGAGCGCCTCGACCGCCTCCTTGCGCCGCTCCGGGTTCCGCGAGCGGAGCGCCGGCGCGAGGATCTGCTCGAGCAGCGCCGCCTCGCGGTCCGCGGAGGTGCGGAAGACGCGCAGGTTGCGGCCGCCGACGCCGAACCGCTTCAGCTCCCCGACCGCGCGGATGATCTCGCGCTCGGTGTCGTCGTAGAAGGTCTCGCCGTCGCGCCGCTCGCCCTTGATCACCCCGTAGTCCTCGAGCTCCTTGACGAGCGCCTGGTCGGCCCCTGTCTCGTCCAGCACCTCGGACAGGCGGTAGAGGGACCCGGGGCCGCGCAGCGCGAAGCTCGTGCGCCTCACCGAGCCGCGCGCCTCCGGCGGCGCGTCCGGCGTGGCGACCTCGGTGTCGGCCCGCCCCGCCGCGAGCTCCTGGCGGATCACGCGGAGCGGGAGGAACTCGTCGCGCTGCAGGCGCAGGATCGTACGCAGGCGGTCCACGTCGGCGGGCGCGTAGAGCCGGTAGCCGCCGGGCGTGCGGCGCGGCGCCAGCAGCTTCTGGTCCTCGAGGTAGCGGATCTTCGAGATCGAGATGTCCGGGAACTCGCGCTCGAGCTGCTTCGTCACGGCGCCGATCGTGAGCGCCTTCTCCTTGCGCGGCGGGGCCTCGCCCCTGACCTCGGTGCTCACCGCTCCTCCAGGTAAGTCAGCTTGTACTTGCCCACCTGCAGCTCGTCGCCGTTCTGCAGGCGGTGCGACTCGATCCGGCGGCGGTTCACGTAGGTGCCGTTCAGCGAGCCAAGGTCGTCCACGTAGAGGCCGTCGCGGCGCCGCACGAGCAGGGCGTGGTTGCGCGAGACCGTGACGTCGTCGAGGAAGACCTCGGCGTCCGGGCTGCGGCCGATCGTGTTGCGCTCACCCATGAGGTTGAACGCCTCGCCCGAGCGCCCGCCGCCCGAGCGGATCACGAGCGCGGCGCCCTCGTGGGTCATCTCGTCGAGGTCGACCGGACGGAGCTCGCCGGTCTCGTCGACCTGGTAGACCTCGGTCGTGTCGCCGCTCTTCGTCTCGGTCTGGTCCCCGAGGAAGGCCCCGCACTTCTGGCAGTAGTTCGCGCCCTCGGCGTTGGCGAAGCCGCACTCGGGGCAGTGCATCGCTACTCGATGTCCGCGTCCGCCGGGATGCCCTTGCCGGCCAGGATGTCGGTCAGCTGCTGAACGTCCGCGCCGCTGATCACCGACTCGCCCTCCTCGTGCTTCTTGCGCAGCCGGTTCACCAGCTCGGCGCGCAGGATGTCGATCTTGCCGTGGAGGATCCGGCGCTTGTAGGAAACCTCCTGCTCCTCCTCCGTGAGCTGCTGGATGAGGTCCTTGAGCTCGCCGTCCGAGAGCGCGCCGAGATCGGGAAACGTGTCCACTGCGGTCCTTTCGAGATACGGGTGAGGAGAAGCGACTATAGCGCTTCCTCAAGTAGAGGTTGAGGCTTTGCGCAGCGCCCGCATCCCATCTTGCAGGTACCTGGCGGTTGCCGCAAGGGTCAGCGCGAGCCCGGCGTACAGCACGACGTCGAGGACCGAGCCCTCGATCACGAGCGCGAGCGCGAGTGCGCTCATCACGGGCCAGACCGCCCAGCGGCCCAGCATCGAGACGTTCAGGTCGATGCCCCGGCGCAGCGCCAGCTCCGTTACCACGAGCATGAACGCCTCGCGAGCAGCGAGCACCGCGAGCGCCCAGCGTGGCAGCGTCTCGTAGTGCCAGGACACGATCGCGCCGGCCACCACCAGCACCCGGTCGGTCAGGGGATCGAGCAGCGCGCCCAGGCGGCTGTACTGGCCCGTGATCCGCGCGGCCATGCCGTCGAAGTAGTCGCTCCAGGCGATGAATGCGAACAACGCGAACGCGAGCCCGGAGCGCCCGTCGCCCGAGCTCAGGCCGACCACGAGGAACAGTGGCACCAGCGCGAGGCGGGCGAAGCCGATCGCGTTCGGGATCGTCCACGGGTTGAGCGGCTCGCCCCTGCGCGTCTGCGGCGGCGGCCCTCCGGAGCGGTCGAGCCCGACCAGTCGCCGGAAAGTCAGGGGAGGGTCCGCCACAGCTCCGCGGCCGCCTCGGCGGCGCCCTCGAGCGGCAGCGACCCCTTCTCCTGGCCGCGCCGGACCTGGAACTCGATCTCGCGCGCCTCGACGCTCTTCTTGCCGATCGTCACGCGCAGCGGGCAGCCGAGCAGCTCGGCGTCCGCGAACTTCTGCCCCGGGCTCGCGTCGTCGCGGTCGTCGTAGAGCACATCGAGGCCGAGCTCGCGCAGCTCGTCGTACAGGCGGTCCGAGAGCGAGCGCGCCTCCTCCCCGGGCTTGCCGAGCGTCACGAGCTCCACGTCGAACGGCGCCACGGCGCGCGGCCACGCGATGCCCTGCTCGTCGGAGAACTGCTCGATCGCGGCGGCGACGGTGCGGGCCGGCCCGATCCCGTAGGAGCCCATCCAGATGAGCTGCTCCTGGCCCTCCTCGTCGAGGTAGCGGGCGCCCAGCGGCTCGGAGTAGCGCGTGCCGAGCTTGAAGATGTTGCCGACCTCGATCGCGGGCTCGATGCGGATCTCGCCGCCGGACGGGTCGCGGTCGCCCGCCTCCACGCGCCGCACGTCGACCCACTCGGGGTCGAAGTCGCGCCCGGGCTCGACGCCGGTCAGGTGGATGTCCGGCCTGTTGCCGCCCGCGACAAGCCCCGCGAGTCCGCGCAGCGCCTCGTCGGCCAGCACGGGCACGGGCGCGCCGACCGGGCCTATGAAGCCGGGCTCGGCGCCGAAGGCGTCGCGCACCTGCTCGGCCTCCGCCGGGCGGAACGGCGTCCCGAGCGCGTTCTGGAGCTTGATCTCGTTGAGGCGGTGGTCGCCGCGCACGACCACGAGCAGCGGGCCGCGCCCTTCGGCGAACACGGGAAACGCCTTGACGAGTGCCCCCGGCGGCACGCCGAGCAGCTCGCAGACGGCCTCGATCGTCGTCGCGCCGGGCGTCTCGGCGTCCTCCGGCTCGGCCGTGGCCCGCGGCAGCCCGTCGACCGGCTGCGGCTCCGCGCTCGCGATCTCCACGTTCGCGGCGTAGCCCGAGTCGGACAGGGCGACGTCGTTCTCGCCCGCAGCGCAGGGCGCCATGTACTCGTGGGCGCCGAGGCCGCCCATCATCCCCACGTCGCCCTCCACCCGGTACCACTCGAGCCCGGTGCGGTCGAAGATCCGGTCGTAGGCCTCCACGTGGAGCCGGTAGGAGGCGTCGAGCCCCTCCGGGTCGCGGTCGAACGAGTACGAGTCCTTCATGATGAACTCGCGCGTTCGCAGGAGGCCGGCGCGCGGGCGCGGCTCGTCGCGCTCCTTGGTCTGGAAGTGGTAGAGCAGCTTTGGCAGGTCGCGGTAGGAGCGCACCTCGCGCGCTACGTGCCACGTGAGGACCTCCTCGTGGGTCATCGCGAGGACCATGTCGGCGCCGCGACGGTCCTTGAGCTTGAAGACCTCGTCGATGTCGTAGCGACCCGTCTTCCGCCAGAGCTCGGCGGGCTGGAGCACGGGCATCAGCATCTCCCCCGCGCCGATCGCGTCGAGCTCCTCGCGGATGATCTGCTCCACCTTCCGGTGCGCCCGCCAGCCCGCCGGGAGAAAGGTCCAGAGACCCGCGCTCAGCTGCCTCGCCAGGCCCGCTCGCACTGTGAGTCGGTGCGAGACCGCCTCGGCGTCGGCGGGCGCCTCCTTGACCGTCGGCAGGAAGTACCTGGAAAGGCGAGTCACGGCGGGCGAGTCTATTCGTGGTACTTCAGTTCTGCCTTCGCGAAGCCGATTCAGACGGGGAATCCGCCGGTTACACAGGACTACCCGAATGGATGTATCACCCAGGCTCAGAGCAGGGCTGCGCACCCTTGGGGCGGTGACGGGGCTTGCCCTGCTCGCGTACGTGGCCCACGAGGCGTTCGGGCTGGGTTCGCCCGGCCTCGACGACCTCTTCCAGGGCTGGGTCTACTGCGCCCTCACGGGCTCGGCGGGCGCCGCGTGCGTGGCCCGCTCGGTCGCGCTCGAGGAGGAGCGCGCCGCCTGGCTCGTGATGGGGATCGGGCTGCTCGCGTGGACCGCCGGTGAGATCGCCTGGAACCTGTCGATCGTCGACCCGGACCGCTCATATCCGGCGGTGTCGGACGTACTGCAGCTCGGGTTCTACCCGGCTAGCTATACCGCGCTCCTCCTGCTGGCGCGCTCGCGCACGGACACCTTCCGCAGCAGCCTCTGGCTCGACGGGGCGGTGGCGGCGCTCACGGTCGCGGCATTGATCGCCACGCTGGCTTTCGACCCGATCGTCGAGGCCACGAGCGGCGGCACCGTGCAGGTTGCGATCAACCTCGCCTATCCCGTCGGCGACCTCCTGCTGGTCGGCTTGGTGGTCGCGGTATTCGGGCTCAACGGGTGGCGCCCCGACCCTGTCTGGCTCCTGTTGGGCGGCGGCCTCGCCCTCACGGCGGTGGCGGATGGCCTCTACCTCGTGCAGAGCGCGGAGGGCACCTATATCCGCGGCGGTCTGGGCGACCTCGCCTGGCCCGCCTCCGCGCTGCTCGTGGCCGTGGCCGCCTGGCAGCCGGCGCGCAAGAAGATCACCATCCACGACTGGCTGGTCATCGCCGTGCCGGTGGGCTGCGGGCTCGTGGCCGTGCAGCTGCTCGTCTACGACCACTTCGAGAGGAGCGTCAACGTCGCGGCGGTGAGCCTCGCCGCGTGGGCTCTCGTGCTCGCTCTTGCGCGCATGGCTCTGGCGTTCTTGGAGAACCAGCGCACCATCTCGCAAAGCCGCGCCGAGGCGCGCACCGACTCGCTTACGGGGCTGCGCAACCGCCGCAGCCTGCTGGCGGACCTCGAGGTGCAGCTGGCGCTCGCGAGCCTCGCGTCGCCGCGCGCGCTCCTGCTCTTCGACCTCGACGGCTTCAAGGAGTACAACGACGCCTTCGGCCATCCGGCCGGCGACGGCCTGCTCGCGAGGCTCGCGGCGCGGCTGGCCGACGCCGTGGGCCCGTACGGCGAGGCCTACCGACTCGGCGGCGACGAGTTCTGCGTGCTGGTCTCACCCGCCCGCGACGGCATCGACCCGATCCTGGCCACCTGCTCGGCGGCGTTGAACGAGCGCGGCGAGGGCTTCGAGGTCACGAGCTCATTCGGGGTCGTCGTGCTGCCGGAGGAGGCGAACACGCCCACGCTGGCGCTCCAGCTCGCCGACCGGCGCATGTACGCCCGCAAGGGAGGGCGGCGGATGTCGGCCGGCCGCCAGTCCCGCGACGTCCTGCTGCGGACTCTGTCCGAGCGGCGCCCCGACCTGCACCTGCGGCTTCGCGACATCGGCGAGCTCGCTCTCGCGGTCGGGCGCGAACTGCACATGGGCCCCGAAGGGCTCGACGAGGTGGCCCGGGCGGCGGAGCTCCACGACGTGGGAAAGATCGCCGTCCCGGACGCCATCCTCGACAAGCCCGGTGCGCTCGACCCGGTGGAGTGGAGCTTCATGCGCCGCCATCCGCTGATCGGCGAGCGGATCCTGCTCGCGGCGCCCGCACTGCGGCCGGTGGCCCGTCTGGTGCGCTCGAGCCACGAGCGCTGGGACGGCGAGGGCTACCCCGACGGGCTGCGCGGCGACGAGATCCCGCTCGGCGCGCGCGTGGTGGCGGTCTGCGACGCCTTCGACGCGATGACGAGCGAGCGCCCATACCGCGGATCGGTGACAGAGGCTAACGCGATCGAGGAGCTCAGCCGCTGTGCGGGTACACAGTTCGATCCGATGGTGGTAGAGGCGTTTTGCAGGGTTATTGCAAGGGAACGTCCGGCGCATGGAGAAGTATTTCTCTAGGCCATGACCGCGCCGCCCCGTCTTGTGTGCAACGTCTGCCACCGCCCGCTACAGGCGAGCGACCAGTACCTCGTCCGCTTCGACGCGCAGGGCACCACGGTCGTCCACCGCAGCCTCTGCTTCCCGCCGGCCCGCCCGGCCGTGCGGAAGCCCGTCGAGCGCGCCGCCGCCTAGCGCTAGGCCCTGGTGAAGCGCCGCCCCGCGGTCGGCGAGGCGTCCTCGTCGAGGGTGATCCGCTTCGCCTTCGGCGCGCCCGCCATGGGGAGCGCCTGACCGCCTACGCCGAGCGTGTCCTCGTTCGCCGCGGCGGCCTCGAGCGCGGCGATCCGCTCGGGGGTCAGCTCGTCAGCATTCTCCTCCTCGATCCGCTCGAGCCACTCGGCCCCCTCGGCCGACTCGCGCTCGTCGACCACGACGGCGCCGCGGTCGATCGACCTGTCGATCTCGGCGAAGAGCGCGTCGACGAGCTCGTCCTGAGGCACCTTCCGCAGCGGCTTGCCGTGGGCGAAGATCAGCCCCTCGTTCTTGGCGCCGGTGATGCCGAAGTCCGCGTGCGAGGCCTCGCCGATGCCGTTCACGGCGCAGCCGAGCACCGCCACCTCGATCGGGTCGTCGTACTGGCGCAGCCGCTCCTCGATCTCGGCGACGACCGTGTCCATGTCGAACTGAAGCCGGCCGCAGGTCGGGCATGCGATCAGCACAGGACCGCGCTCGCGCAGCTTCAGCGCCTTCAGGATCTCCCAGGCGACCTTCACCTCCTCCTCCGCATGGAAGGTGGAGAGCGAGATGCGGATGGTGTCGCCGATGCCGTCCGCCAGCAGCGTGCCCAGACCGACGGCGGACTTCAGCGAACCGGACCACTTCGTGCCCGCCTCGGTGATGCCGAGGTGGAGCGGGTTGTCGATCTTCTCCGAGAGCAGGCGGTTCGAGGCGATCGTGTTCGGAACGTTCGTGGACTTGATCGAGACCTTGAAGTCCTCGAAGCCGAGCTTGTCCATCAGCTCCACGTGCTCGAGCGCGGCCGCCACCAGCGCCTCGACCGGGTTCTCGCGCTCCAGCTCGTGGAGGTGCTTGGGCAGCGAGCCGGAATTCACGCCGATGCGCATGGGAACGGCCGCCGCGCGCGCCCTGTCGACCACCTGCCCGACCTTGTCGTGGCCGCCGATGTTGCCCGGGTTGATGCGGATGCAGTGCGCGCCGGCGTCGATCGCCTTGAGCGCCAGCGTGTAGTTGAAGTGGATGTCGGCGATGACGGGGATCGGCGACTCGGCGACTATCCGCTCGAGCGCGCGGACGTCCTCGTCGCGCGGCACCGCGCAGCGCACCAGGTCCCCGCCCGCATCGGCGATGGCGTGGATCTGCTTCATGGTGGCGTCGAAGTCCGCGGTCTCCGTCTTGGTCATCGACTGAACCGCGACCGGAGCACCGCCGCCGATCTTGACCCCACCGACGTCGATCTGCTTCCTGGAGGCCATAAACCCAGCCCCGAAGCCTAGCTAGGCGTAGAGCTCCTCGATCTCCGTCGCATACTTCTCGTGGATCGGCTTGCGCTTCAGCTTCATCGTCGGCGTCAGCTCGTCGCCGCCGGGCTGCCATTCGTCGTCGAGGAGGGTGAACTTCTTGATCTGCTCCACGCGCGCCAGCTGCTCGTTGGCGGCCGCCACCCCGCGCTCGACCTCGGCGAGGAGGGCGTCGCGGCCCTGCTGCTGCTCGAACGCGGGCGCCACGTCGGGGTCGAGCGTGACCAGGGCGACGTTGTAGGGCTTCCGGTCGCCGATCGCGATCGCCTGGCCGATCACCGGGCTCGAGGCCTTCAGCTTCGCCTCGATGTTCGCCGGCGACATGTTCTTGCCGCCCGCGCTGATGATCAGCTCCTTCTTGCGGTCCACGAGCTTCAGATAGCCGTCCTCGTCGAGCTCGCCGATGTCGCCCGTGTGGAGCCAGCCGTCCTCGTCGATCGTCTCGCGCGTCTTCTCCGGGTCGTTGCGGTAGCCGGCCATCACGAACGGGCCGCGGATCAGCACCTCGCCGTCGTCGGCCAGCCGGATCTCGGCGCCGGGGGCGGCCGGGCCGACGGTCCCGATCTTGATCCTGTCCGACGGGTTGCAGGCGCCGAAGCCGGTGGTCTCGGACATGCCCCACAGCTCCGCGAGCGGGATGCCGATGGCGTGGAAGAACTCGATGACCTCGCGCGGCGTGGGCGCGGCGCCGACGTTGACCGACTCGACGGCGTCGAGCCCCAGGCGCGCGCGTATCTTCGAGAGCACGAGCTCGTCTGCGTGGGCGTGCTCCTCGGCGAGCTTGGCGTCCGGCCCCTCACCCGCCTGCTCGGCGCGCACCTTCCTGAGGCCCACCCCGAGCGCCCACTCGGTGGCCTTCTTCCTGGCCGCGTCCTCCTCGGCCTCGATGCCCGCCTCGATGGCGGCCTTCAGCTTCTCCCAGATGCGCGGGACGGCGAAGAACCACGTCGGCCGGACCTCCGGCAGGTAGGCCGCCACCTGGCGCGGGTCGGGACAGCAGGTGGTCGAGAACCCGACGAACATCGGCAGGTAGTGCGAGCAGGCGCGCTCCGCGATGTGGGCCATCGGGAGCCACGACACGACCCGGCCCTCGTCCGGGAACCGAATCACCTGGTCGAAGCCGCGGATCCCGGCCACGAGGTTCGTATGCGTGAGCTGGACGCCCTTCGGCGGTCCGGTGGTCCCGGAGGTGTAGATCAGCGTGAGGAGGTCGTCGGGCTGGACCGCCCGCCAGGCGGCGTCGAAGTCGAACCCGCCGGCGGCGTGCTCCTCGATCGGGTCGGCATCCTCGTCGTCCACGACGAGCACGTGAGACAGCCCCTCAAGCGCCCCGACCCGGTCCATGAACGCCTTCTCCGTGACCAGGATGCGCGCTCCCGCATCCTTGACCTGGTACTGGATCTGCTCGGAGGTGTAGGTGTTGTAGACGGAAAACGGCGTCGCACCCAGGTGAAGGGCGCCGGCGTCGAACCAGTGGAACTCGGGCCGGTTCGTGAGCATGATCGCCATCGTGTGGCCGCGCTCGAGGCCCAGCCCGGCGAGCCCGGCCGCGGTAGCTCTCACCTTGTCGGCGTAGTCGCGCCAGGTGATCGAGAACTCGTCGCCCTTGGTGCGGAGGGCGGTCCGCTCCGGATGGGCGGCGGCGGTGGCCTGAAAGGCCTGGGCGACGGTCGCTGCTTGGAGGCCGGCGGGCCAGCCGGCTTGCGGCTCGGTGGTTACAGCCATGCGCGCAATGTAACCGCGCAGGCACCGCGTAGCGAACGACAGCACTGAGGAACAGGCTCCAACCGCGCCGCCGCTTCAGGTGGTGGGTATTCGTGCCGTTTTCCGCTACGCATACCCACCAGCTGGCCAGAGCCCTATCCCTCAATGCAAGTCGTTCGCCGGCACCCCAGGGGCGCCGGCGCTCAGCGAACCCTGAACCCTTCGCCGCTCAAACGGTCGATGTCGTTCGACAGGCCGATCAGGAAGACCAGGATCACCAGCATGAAGCCCACGACGCCGGCGCGCTCCATCACCGCCAGCGGCACCGGCCGGCGGCGCACCTTCTCCACGATCGCCCAGAAGATGTGGCCTCCGTCCAGCGGGAGGAACGGGAACAGGTTCACGATCGCCAGCGACAGCGAGATGATCGCGAGGATGCGCACCACCAGCTCGATGTCCACGAGGATCACCTGCCGGGTGGCCTCGTAGGAGCCGACGACGCCCGAGATCTCCTTGCGCTTCACCGGGTCGATCAGGCGCACGGGCAGCTCGAGCGTGCGCTTCGTGAAGAACCAGAACTCGTCCACGCTCAGGTTCAGTGACCGCCCTATCGGGTAGGCGTCGCGCGGGCCCTCCCTGTAGCCGAAGCCCACGCGCATGCGGCCGTTCTTGTAGACCGACGGGTCGAACTTGGGTGTGAGCGTGTAGGTTCGCTCGCGCCCGTCGCGGACGATCGTGAGCGTCGC
>Ga0137374_10004701_pt1 | contig 16220 bp, 14 predicted proteins | sample SagtaG_20_FD_104811 | JGI IMG/M metagenome (GOLD analysis project Ga0137374, IMG submission 104811) | Vadose zone soil microbial communities from Sagehorn Ranch, Mendocino, California, USA - Sage1_R_100_16 metaG | ecosystem: Environmental > Terrestrial > Soil > Vadose zone | place: USA...
ACATGGTCCGGCGTGCAGGCCTGGCCGAGTGAGCGCGCGCTGGCGACGGCAGGGATCACCGGTTTGCCTGTCGGCGGGAGACGACCCAGGCCGCGACCTGGCTGCGGGCGGTGAACCCGAGCTTGGTGAGGATGTGCTGGACGTGGTTCTGCGCGGTCCGCTCCGAAACCACCAGCGCCTCGGCGATCGCACGGTTGGTGAGGCCACGCGAGACCAGCTCGGCGACCTCCTCCTCGCGGGCGGTCAACGGTCCCGGGGCCGTCCCGGTTGGATGCAGGTTGGCGGCGACCTGCTCGGCCCGCGCCGCCCAGGGGACCATGCCGAGCATCCGGGCGTCGGTCGTCGCGCGGGTCGCCAGGTCGGCGGCCTCCGCGGCGTCTCCCGGAGCGCCGCGCTGCGCCAGGACCTCGGCCAGGAGCACCGCCGCCTCGACCGCGAACCCGCGGGCCCCGTTCACCCCGGTGGCGTCCAATGCGGCGCGCAGATCGTTCACCGCGGCGTCGGTCCGGCCCAGAGCATGCTCGGCGTGCGCGAGCAGGAGCACGACCGGACCGCCATAGATGGGGCCGCGGCCCCTGCGCCGATGTGGTGCTCTCGCAGCCCGGCCAGCCGGTCGACCAGCGCGACCAGGTCCTGGTGGTGTCCGATGGCCACCGCATCGTAGAGTCGCAGGCTCGTTACTTGGTCGAAGAGGTAGCGCGGTGGGTGCCAGGTCGCCATCGGGGGCCAGCGCCGATAGCTCACCCGCGCGGCGTCCAGGTCGCCGAGCGCCGCCCACGCGGCGGCCTGGCCGGCGCGGCTGAGCGGGCTGGCCACCCCCGAAACCCCTGGGACGCGTCGCGCCGCTGCACCACGGCCGGATCGACGCCGACGTGACGCCCGACGGCCAGTTGGAAGTTGAGCCAGATGGGCTCGGCGAACTCAGGGTGCAGCAAGGCCATCTGCGCCCGCGCCTGGCGCCCCAGGGCGAGCGCGTCGTCGAAGCGGGCCTCGGCCTGGGCGAGCAGCGCCTGGGCCCGGAGCAGGTGCCACGCGGCGGCGGTCCCCCCGACCCGGGACGAGCACGGGCGCAGACCGCTGATCTGACGGCCGACCCCGGCCAGGTCGCCACGCTGGACCTGGGCGTCGATGCGCCACAGATGCCCCCACATCGTCACGTCGGGACGGCGGCGGCGGCGGCCCAGCCCGGTCATCTGGTCGGCCAGCGCCAACCGGTCGGCGACGCCGTCGGGACCTGAGCGGGCGAGCTGGCGGGTGCGCAGGGCGGCAACGATGACGTCGGGATCCTGGGATGCCTCCGCCGCCGCCAGCGCCGCCGCGCTGGCCTCGTCGAGACGGTCCGGATCCAGGTAGAAGCACGCAAGGGCGACCTGCGCCAGGAGCCGCGCCTCAGCTCGGGCGCCAGGTCCGGCACGGCCAGCGACTCCTCGCACAGGTCGCGCACCGGCGCCAGCAGCCGAGGGTCGCCGACCGCCTGCAGCACCAGGGCGGCCTCGGCGACCAGGTCACCTCGGCCAGCCGACCGGGCCAGCCGCGCCGCCTCCAGACTGTCCTGCAACGAGTCGGCCAGCTCGGCCGACCGGAACCGGGCACGAGCCCTCCCCAGCAGCAGACGGCAGCGATCGTCCCACCCAAGCTGGCCGCCCACGTCCAGGGCCGCGCCGTACAGGCGGGTCGCCTCCTCCCACGCCAACCGCACCAGCGCGTCATCGGCGGCTCGCTCGCACCAGCGCACAGCCTGGTCGACGCCTTCAGGCGCCGATGGCGCGGCGGCCACCCAGTGCCGGGCCAGATCGGACAGGTGGGAGGTGACGTCGGAGGCGTAGTAGCGCGATGGTCTCGGCCACCACACGGTGCCAGCGGGCCCGTGCGACGGTGCTCATGCCCTCCTCGACCGCGTCGCGCACCAGCGCATGGACGAACCGGTGCACACCGGCCGGCCCAGCCGGTGCCACCAGGCCGCCCGCGACCGCCTCATCCAGCGCCGGAACGCAGACCAGCGCCGAACGACCGACCGCGCTGGCGACCAGGCCGTCCGAGAACCGCTCACCGATGACCGCGGCGACCTGGAGTACCTCCCGCGCCATCGGGCGCAACCGGTTGAGGCGAGCCCAGACGGCCTCCCGTACCGTCGCCGGGACTGGCCCGTCGCCCGCTCGGCCGGCCGCCGCCCACTCGCGCCCGAGCTCGGCGAACGCCCGCTCGCGGGCCTCAGTGCCGGGCAGCCCGACGGTCGGCGGCCCGACTCGGCCAGCCGGCGCGGTGAGCAGTGCCTCGAGCCCCGAGGGTGGACGGGACTGGCGGGCGGCGAGCGGCCGCAGGACGTCCAGCCACGGCCGGAAGGGAACCGAAGATGACCTACGCCATCTTCAACCAGTCCGTCGGGGGCACCATCGACATCTTCCACCAGGTCGTGGACCTGCTGCCCGACCAAGCGCCGGAAGGGCTGCTCCTGCAGGTCGCCGGCCAGAGCGAGCGCGGCGTGGCGGTGCTCAGCGCGTGGCGCTCCAAAGAAGACGCCGACCGCTTCTTCGCCGACTACCACGCACCGGCGCTGACCAAGGTGCTCGGCGGCCCGCCCCCGCCACCCGACACCATGATCGAGTTCGAGGCGACCGACCTGCTGGTCATCAGAGACTGACTCCCCTGCCGCGCGGGATGGCAGCGCATCCCGCGCGGCACGCTGGCTGGCTCCCGATCACTCAGCCTGTCGTCCCGCACGACGGCGGCTGGCGCGGGGTCCAGGCCGCTCGCCAGCCGACGGCAGTGGTGCAAACGCCCTCGGCAGGCTCCATCCTGGAACCGGACGCGTGGGCGCACGGCAACCGCCGTCGAGCAGAGAGGACACCAGGGTGTACCTGATCCGCGAGCGCTTCTTCCGGCTGGGCGAGGACTCCGACATCACCGACGAGCAGGGCCGGCCCGTCCTGCACGTGGACGGCAAGGTCTTCAGCCTGCGCAGCCGGCTGGTCGTGCGCGACCCGGAAGGGCGCGAAGTCGCGCAGGTCCAGCGCAAGCTGGTCGCGCTGCGGCCGACCTACCTGGTCTCGGTGGCCGGCCAGCAGGCCGCCGAGGTCCGCAAGCACCTGTTCACGCCCTTCCGGGAGCGGTTCACCATCGATGTCCCCGGACCCGACGACCTGGAGATGCAGGGCGACCTGTTCGACCACGAGTTCACCATCCGGCGGGGCGGCCAGACGGTGGCGACGGTCTCCAAACGTTGGTTCAGTGTGCGCGACACCTACGCGGTGGATGTCGCCCCTGGCCAGGACGACCTCCTGATCCTGGCCAGCGTGCTGGCGCTGGACCTGGCGCAGGACCAGGAACGCCAGCAACACTGAACCCCGAGCCCGCGGCCGACCACCGGGGCGGTCGGCTGGGCGGAAGGAGCGGTGATGTCCCAGCGACGGCCACCGGAGCGGCAACCAACCGGCAGGGTCGGCGGTGCGGGCATGGCCGCCGTGCCCGATGTCACCGCGGCGTGGCTGCTCAGCGCCGACGAGCGCGGCAACCCCGCGACCCGCATCGACGCGGCGCGCCAGGACCGGCGCGCCTGGACCGACGGCAACCTGGTCGCTGCCCATGTCGATGGGGCCGCCTATTTCGCGCGGCTGCACCAGCTGCTGGGGGGCCTTGGCCCCGGCGACTGGGTGTACCTGACCGACTGGCGCATCGACGCCACCCGCAAGCTGGCCGGGCCCGGCAGCGAGCTGGGCCCGTTGCTGGCCCGGCTGGCCCGCTGCGGGGTGGCGATCCGTGGGCTGCTGTGGCGCTCCCACCCGGCGCTGATCCGGTTCAACCAGGACGCCAACCGGGCCATGAGCACGCTGGTCAACCGCGCCGGCGGGCAGCTGGTCGCCGACCAGCGGGTGCGCTGGTTCGGCAGCCACCACCAAAAGCTCCTGGTCGTCCACGTCCCAGACGACCCCATGCGCTGCATCGCGTTCCTGGGCGGGATCGACCTGTCCCGCGGCCGCCGCGACAGCCCCGACCACCACGGCGATGCCGACCCGGTCCGGATCGACCCGCGCTACGGCCGGCGGCCGCCCTGGCACGACCTGCAGCTGGAGGTGCGGGGACCCGCCGTCCTGGACGTCGACCTGACGTTCCAGGAACGCTGGGAGGACCGCACCCCACGCGACCACCGCAACCCGCTGCGGGCCACGTGGCGGCGGCTCAGCCACGAGCCCACAGGCCTTGGGCTGCTGCAGCGCCGGCTGCCGCCGCCGCCGGTCGGGACCCACAGCGTGCAGGTGCTGCGCACCTACCCGGCCCGCCACCGGGTGATCCCGTTCGCGCCCCAAGGCGAGCGCAGCATCGCCCGCGCCTACATCAAGGCGCTGCGGCGGGCGCGGGCGCTGGTCTACATCGAGGACCAGTACCTGTGGGGCACGCTGGTGGCCGAGGCGCTCGCCGCCGCGCTGCGCCAGGCACCCCAGCTCCGCATGATCGTCGTGGTGCCGCGCTATCCCGATCAGGACGGACCGATCTCGGGCCGGGCCGCGCGGGCGGCGCAGTGGCGGGCCATCAGCCGGCTGCAGTGCGCGGGGGGTCCGCGGGTGGCCGTGTATGACCTGGAGAACGAGCAGGGCACGCCGATCTACGTCCACGCCAAGGCGGTGATGATCGACGACGTCTGGGCGATGGTGGGCTCGGCCAACCTCAACCGCCGCTCCTGGACCCACGACTCCGAGGTCGCCTGCGCCGTGCTCGACCAGCGCCGCGACCCTCGCCCCCCCGCCGACCCGGCCGGCCTGGGCGACGGCGCGCGGGGGTTCGCGCGGGAGCTTCGCCTGCGGCTGTGGCGCGAGCACCTGGGCCTGGCCGGCGACCCGGACGGCGACGAGCGGCTGTTGGACCCGGCCGCGGGCTTCCAGCTGTGGCGGGCGACCGCCGCCCGGCTGGAGGCCTGGCACGACGGCGGCCGCCAGGGTCCACGGCCGCCAGGCCGGATCCGCCCGCACCGGGTGGCGGTGGCACCGGCCCTGAAGGCCCGCTGGGTCGCGGCGCTGGACCGGCTGGCGATCGACCCCGACGGCCGGCCCCTGCCACTACGGCGCGACAACACCCTGTAGGTGGGTGGCGACGCGTTGCCAGCCGCAGCTTCGGCATCGATGCGCTCCATCGCCGCGTCGCCGCCGTGCGCCCGGTGGGTCATCGTGTCGGCCGCTGCGAGTCGACCGTCGGCGCCCTGTCGTGGGCTGGCGCCGTCAACGACCGGCGGCGCCACCACAGGTAGGTGGCGACGCCGACCAGGATCGGCAGTCCCCAGGTGAGCGCGCGGTAGACCAGCACCGCGGCGGCTACCTGAGCGCGATCGCCCCCAGCGGCCGCAAGCGTCGCGATCAGCGTCACCTCGACCGCCCCGAGCCCGCCGGGGGTGTACGGGATGGCGGTGATCAGGCGGCCGAACGCGAACGCGACCAGCACCTGCGCCCAGGAGACCTCGGCGTCGCTCACCCCGACGTCACGCAGGGCCACCAGCAGCACCAGATACAGCGACAGGTGGCTGACCAGCGAGGTCACCGTGATCGCGATCCAGCGGTGCTCGACCAGGGCGATGGTGCGGGAGCGGAACTTCACCGTGGCCAGCTCCCAGCCAGCCACCGGCGGGCGTCGCACCAGCCGCAGCACCCGCGAGGCGGCCTGGCCCGCCAGCTCCCCGACCCGGTGGGCGACCTGCTCGCTGCGCAGCATCAGCGCGAACACCACGACCGCGGCGACCAGCCCACCGATGCCGAGCAGGGCGGCGATGACCCGCCCTCCGGTGGCGTTGCCCTGCAGGGCGACCAGGGCCAGGGCCAGCACCGGCATGCCGAGCTTGACGAAGGCGTTCCACACCCCGGAGACCAGCACCGCCGTGGTGGTCCTGGACCGCGAGTAGCCCCACCCCCCCAGCATATTGTAGGTCATGCCGACGCCGATCCCCGGCCCCGCCCAGGGCACGGTGTTGGTCACCGCGGTGGCCGACTGGGTCATCACCATCGCATGCCAGAACGACAGCCCGGGCGTCACCGACATCCACACGAACGCATAGGTGCACAGGTTCCAGACGGCCAGCAGGCCCAGGGTGGTGAGCTCCAGCCAGGTCATGTCGGTGATCGCGGTCCACGCCTGGCCCAGGTCGACCTTCTTGAGCAGGAAGTAGAAGATGACCACGACCAGCAGCAGCGACACCACGACCTGGATGGCCAGGCGTGCCGGTGAGCGGCGGCTGGCCGCGGGTGGCGCCTGCTCGACCATCGCGTTCATCTCCCCCTGCGACCAGGCCGGCGCACGGCCTCCAGCGCGGCTGCACGGCTGAGTGTCCCGCCGGATCGCTGGGAGGTCAACGGTGATCACATCCCGGGGCGGATGGTGGCGCAGGGCGGGCCCGCAGGCTGACGGGCGTGCACGAGCATGCGCAACTTGACGGGTAGGGACAGCGACAGGGGTGAGTCGACCGAGCGGCGGCCCACCGGCGGGATCTGCGGGGCTGCGCAGCAGGTCCCGTCGCCAGGCCGTCAGCGAGCAGGCTAAGTCAACCCAGACCGGCTGCCGATAAACCAGGTATCGCGCTCATTGGGCAAAGACGGGCTAAGACCAATGCCATTCGGTTAAGGGCCCTTCTGGCCTGATTTCCCCATGCTGACCAGGGAGTTTGTGCTCGCAGATCCGGCTAACCGAATGGCATTGGGGCTAAGACAGGACCGGCGCATGCGTCGCTTCCCCTTCTCCACGTTGCTGGTCGCCATCTGCCTGCTCCCGGTGGGTATCGGGAGTGGGACGTCGACCCACGGCCATGCCATCGCCGCCCTGGAGGGCGCGCTCGCCAACAAAGCGAGCGAAGAGGCGCAGGTCCTCGCCGACTACTTCTCGCGGGGCCAATCGATCGACCTGCTGACCGCCAACAACCCAGCCTTCCAGCAGTTCTACGGGCTTCCAGGCGACCGCGGAGCCAAGCTCCGCTCGGGCCGGCCGGTGGTCGACGAGATCAACCAGTCGCTCGCCTACCTCGAGCGACTGTTCCCCGACAGCATCGGGGAGGCGTGCTTCATCGACCACGGCGGGCCCGAGAACGCCCGCGTGGTCCGGGGGGTGCGGGCACGCCCCGCGGACCTGTCCCCCGACGAGTCAGGCAACCCGTTCTTCCGGCCCACGTTCGCCCTCCCCCAAGGACAGGTCTACCAGGCACGACCGTACGTGTCGCCTGACACCGGCGAGTGGGTCATCTCCAACTCGACCCTCATGCCGACCCCGGACGGGTCCAGGCAGGCCATCGTGCACTTCGAGATCACCATCGAGAGCTTCCGCAAGGTGGCCGCCGCGCTGAGCAGCCAGTTCGACATCGCGGTGATCGACGCGGGCACCGGCGCGGTGGTGCTGAGCAGCCGACACCCACAGCGGCTCGGAGCGCCGCTGGGCGTCCCGGACGACCATCGCTTCCGCCCGGTCGTCCAGACCGGGACGCCCAGCGGCCGGCGCACCCTCAGCCGCCGACCAGTCGCCTACCAGCGACTGGAGCCCATCCGTGGGAACGCCAACCACTGGTACGTCGTCGCTGTCACCCGCGAGCCGGTCGGTCCGCTGTACGGCGTGGGGCTGTGGTCGATGCTCGTCGTGGTTGCGGCGCTGGCGCTGCTGGCCTTCGCGGCCGTCTCGTTCCTGACCCACCACCGCGTCCTGGTCGCTGCCTCGCTGACCGACGCCCTCACCGGCCTCGGCAACCGGCGCAAGCTCAAGCTCGACCTGGACCGCAGGCTGAAGGAAGCCAGCCAGGCCAAGCCGTTCCTGCTGCTGTTGTTCGACCTCAACGGGTTCAAGGCCTACAACGACAACTTCGGCCATCCCGCCGGCGACGCCCTGCTGATCCGGCTCGCAGGCGCCCTCGACGCCGCCATGGCCGACCGCGGAGCTACGGCCTACCGCCTCGGCGGGGACGAGTTCTGCGTCCTGGCCCCCGTCCGCCCCGACGCCACCACCTCCATCGCCGCCGCGGCAGCCGGGGCGCTCACCGAGCACGGCGCCGGCTTTGCCATCAACGCCTCGTACGGGGAGATCCTGCTGCCCCAGGAGAGCCAGGACGTCACCGAGGCCATGCGACTCGTCGACCAGCGCATGTATACCCACAAGACGAGTGGCCGGCGCTTGCCCGAGCGCCAGAGCCGCGACGTGCTGCTCCGCGCCCTGCAGGAACGCACCCCCGAGCTGGTCGAGCGCCACGCGGCCGTCGCCCGGCTGGCCGACGCCGTCGCGGAGCGGGCTGGCCTGCCACGTGAGGAGCGCGACCAGCTCCGGCAAGCCGCTGAGCTGCATGACGTCGGCAAGATGGCGATCCCTGAGGAGATCCTGCACAAGCCGGGCCCCCTGGATGCTGACGAGTGGGCGTTCATGCGACAGCACAGCCTGCTTGGCGAGCGCATCATCGCCGCCGCGCCGGCACTGGCCGCGGCGGCCAAACTGGTGCGCTCCACCCACGAGCACTTCGACGGCACCGGCTACCCAGACGGACTGGCCGGTGAGCGGATCCCCCTTGGTGCCCGCGTCATTGCCGTCTGCGACGCCTTCACCGCCATGACCTCGCCCCGCCCCTACGCGGCCAGGCTCACCATCCCCGAAGCCGTGGCCGAGCTGCAGCGGTGCGCCGGCACCCAGTTCGACCCGGCGATGATCGACGCGGTCTGCGAATTGGTCGCTGAGCTGGCATGGCCGCACGACCCAGCCAGTGCCCTGGCAGGCGACATCGCCCGATCCCACAGCGGCTGAGAAGCACGGGGGCAGGTCGTGGCATCGACAAGGCGACAGCCATTGCGCCAGACCGCGCCGCTCGCTTGGATCAGTTGGGTTGCTGGACCGCCTGCCCGAGGGCGAACGCGGCCGCGAAGTGCTCGCGTGCCGCGGCGGTTGCGGCCAGGTGGAAGTCGGGGTGGGTGAGGCGGCGTTGACCCGGGGGTGCTGTGAGCAGGGCGTGCCAAGCCTCGGCGGTGGTGTCGATGAGGACGTCGGCCGGTTCGGCGCGCTCGCGGGACAGCTGCCATGCCGTTCCGGTGTAGCGCAGGGTATAGGTGCCGTCGGCGCGGAACCGCCACACCCAGGCCACCGGCTGGGCGACTGTCACGTTCCACCCGACGAGCAGGGCTCTGGTGCCGTGCATGAGGGGTTCCGGGGGCACCGGTTCTCCTGGCCGACGTGCCAGCGGCCGGTGCTTGATCCCCCAGACCGTGAGCGCCTCGACGACCGGCCCGAGATCGCGCCCAGACTCGGTGAGCCGGTACCACACCTGCCGGCCCTCACCAGGTTCCCGCTGCACCAGGCCGACGGCTTCCAGGCGACGCAGCCGGTCGGTGAGCCGTTGAGGCGTGATCCCCGCGAGGGTCCGCGCGAGATCGGTGAACCGTCGCGGCCCGAGCAACAGGTCACGCACGACGAGGAGAGTCCATCGCTCGCCGACGGCCTCCAAGGCGCGGGCCGCCGCGCAGAAATGGCCGTAGCTACGACCGGCCCCCACATCTCACCATTCGCGTCGCCAGGATACTATTGTCAATATAGTATCCTTTTGAGAGTGTCAGACGCCGATGTGAAGCTCACTTCTGGAGGTGGTCATGCCGGGTACGGCCTCGCGGACCGCGCTGGTGACCGGCTGTTCCTCCGGCATCGGGCGGGCGACCGCGCTGCACCTGCACCGTGCCGGCCTGGTCGTGTACGCCACCGCGCGACAGCCGGACACGCTCGCCGACCTGACCGACGCCGGGATCCACACGCTGGCGCTGGACGTCACCGACGACGCGTCGATGGTCGCAGCGGTCGAGCGGATCGCGACCCGGGACGGTCAGGTCGACGTGCTGGTCAACAACGCTGGCTTCGAACTGGTGGGTACGGTCGAGGAGATCCCGGTGAGCGAGGTACGCCGCGAGTTCGACACCAACGTGTTCGGGCTGGCCCGGCTGACCCAGCTTGTCCTGCCCGGGATGCGCGCCCAACGGTACGGCCGGATCGTCAACGTCTCGTCGATCTTCGGCCGGTTCGCCGTACCCGGCTGGGCGTACTACGCCGCGACCAAACACGCCCTGGAGGCCTTCAGCGAAGCCCTGCGGCTGGAATTGGCCGGCTTCGGTATCCGGGTAGTACAGGTCGAGCCGTTCGCGGCCCGCACCCAGCTGGCCACCAACGCGGTGTGGGCGGGCGCCCGCGCCGACGGCCCATACGCCGAGTTCCACCAGGAGATGGCCCGCTACCGCGCCAAGACCTGGGCGGGACCGCCCTACAACCTGGCCGGGCGGCTCGCGGTTTCCACCGACGACGTGGCCAGGGCGATCACCCGGGCCGCCACCAGCCGCCGACCCCACGCCCGCTACCCCGTCGGTGTCATGGCCCACGGGCTGTTCCTGCTGCGGCGCTGGCTGCCCGCAAGGGGATTCGACGCGTTCGTGCGCCGCCAGTTCCCGGTGCCCTGACCCCGACCCGCCCCCCTGGCGGCGCTCCCGATCGGCAAGCTTGGCCGCGGCACGGTGAGCAGCGGGATCCCGAGCGCGTCGCCGAGATCCGTGCGACGATCGAGCAGGCGGAGCTCACCGCGCCGCAAGAGAGGGACAAGCCATGACCTACCGTCGCAGTGGCTCCTTGTGGAGCCTCCTCCGCGCCCTGTTCACCGCCCGCGCTGCGAGCCGCGGCCGCCGCCCCGACGGCCGTCCCGGGGCGCGGCGGACGGCACGCCGGGCGCTGCGCCGCTGGCTCCGCTAGAGAGCCGGACGGGTATCCGTATCGGGTAGGTTCGCCGCTTGCAGCGGACACCGTTTGGCGAATTCCGAGGCCTTGCCGCGCGGGATATGCCGCTTTGCCGCGGCGGTGGTCGTGCTTTGCCGCGCCCGTGCAGCTCTGCCGCGCAGATCGCTCCACAGATCGCCCAAATCGGGCGCTCCAGCGACAACGGCCGCGGCAAGGCTGCACCGCCGCGGCAAAGCAGCACTCTCCAGGAGACCGCGCTCCAGCTCCCCGCCGAGGCCCGCACGGCAGGCGCCGATGAGTTTCGCGCCACCGGGCGGTCTGACATCAAGGGCCCACCCAGAACAATCGAGGGGAGATCGACAAGGACTACGTCTTCGAGGGTGCGGATGGCGAGGCGAGCCTGCTGGACCTGTTCGAGGGCCGCCGGCAGCTGATCGAAGCTCGAGCGGTTCCAGGCGCGCATGGGCTGGGCCGTCCCCTTCTACTCCTCGTTCGGCAGCGACTTCAACTACGATTTCCACGTCACGCTGGACGAAGCCGTCGCCCCCGTGGAGTACAACTACCGGAGCAAGGCGGAGCACGAGCAGGCGGGCGAGCCCTGGTTCACGGAGGGCGAGCAGCCTGGCACGAGTGTCTTCCTCCGCGACGGCGACGGCATCTTTCACACCTGCTCGTCGTACGCGCGTGGCGGCGATCTGCTTCTCGGCACATACAACTACCTCGACCTGACCCCGCTCGGCCGGCAGTTCCACGTCGGGGAGGCCCTCCATCACGACAAATACGATACTTAGTACGAATACGCCACGGCTGAGCGCCTATCGCGACCGGGTCAGCGGCAGGCGCTCGCGCGAGTCGTCGTCCACGGGCGTGTACACCACGATGCGCGTCTCAGGCATGTCCGAGATGTCGAGGCTCGTGGACCGCAGCCGCAGCAGGCCTGCCTTGGAGTGCAGGAAATGCTTGATGCGCGATCCTGCGCTGGCCACCTCGTGGCGGGCCCACAGCTCCGCGAACTCCGCACTCGCCTCGCTGAGCTTTCGGATGAACCCGGTCCACGCCGGCTCGTGCAGGTGCTGCGCGAACGACGCCCGCAGGGTCGCGACCATGCGCGGCGCCTCCTCGTCGAAGTTCAGCATGTGCCGGCGGGCCTCCGGGTGCACGAAGCAGCACCACAGGACATTGCGGCCCTCACAGGACAGCCCCGTGTGCCACTCACGCCAGAACAGGTCCTGGTGTGCCCGGTTGGCCGCGAGGATGTCGTAGCGGCTGTTGAGCACCATCGCGGGCAGCGGCTCGATCGAGTCGAGGATCTCCCGCACCACGTGCGGACAGGGCGACGGCGCCGCGTCGACCGGCGCGACCGGAACATCCGCCAGCCGGTACAGGTGCTCAACCTCGGCCGGGTCGAGTCGGAGCGTGCGGGCGACCGCGTCCAGCACCTGCACGCTGGCGCGGATCGGGCGGCCCTGCTCCAGCCAGGTGTACCAGGTCACCCCGACCCCGGCGAGCTGCGCCACCTCCTCGCGCCGCAACCCCGGCGTGCGGCGCCGCAACCCTGGCGGCAGGCCGACGTCGGCCGGCCTGATCCGCGCCCGCCTGGCGCGCAGGAACTCGGCCAGCTCCATGCGCCGTTCGACACGCTCGGCGTCGTTGCGGTTACCGTTACCGTTGGGGCTGATGGGCGCCTGCAGCGCCCGCGGCGTCTCGCCGGTCGTGGTCATGCCGCCAGTGTGCACCGCCGCGGTCCCTGGTGCCAGGTAGTGGCAGTACCAGGATAACAAGGCTCCTGGTACCACGGTTGGGACCGCCGCAGACTGGCACCATGACTACCACGACAGCCACCCCAGGTCCCGGCCCGGCCGCACCGGGCCCTCCCGTCCCGGCCTCCGCTCAGGCGAGGGACGCTGCCGCCCGGCGCCGCTGGCTCATGCTCGCGGTCCTCATCACCGGCCAGTTCATGGCCCTGCTCGACGTCACCATCGTCAACGTCGCCATCCCCACCATCCAGGAGAAGCTGCACGCGTCCGGTGCGGCGCTGCAGCTGGTCGTCGCCGGCTACACCGTCACCTACGCGATGCTGCTGATCACCAGCGCGCGCCTCGGCGACCTCCGAGGACCCCGCAACCTCTTCCTCACCGGGCTCGGTACGTTCACGATCGCCTCGCTCGTCTGCGGGCTCGCGCCCAACACCGCCACGCTCGTCGTGGCGCGCTTCGTGCAGGGTGCGGGGGCCGCAATGATGATCCCCCAGATCCTCAGCGTCATCCAGCGACAGTTCACAGGCGCCGACCGCACGCGCGCGCTCGGCGTGTACGCGGCCACGCTTGCCAGCGGCGCCGTGGTCGGCCAGGTGGTCGGCGGGGTGCTGGTGAGCGCCAACCTGCTCGGCACCACCTGGCGCCCGGTGTTCCTCGTCAACGTGCCCGTGGGCGCGGTCGCGGCCGTGCTGGTGCCACGGCTCGTCCCCGCCGACCGCACCCCCGCCCGGCGCCGGCTGGACCTGACCGGCCTGCTGACGGCGACCTTGGCCGTGCTGCTGGTCGTGCTGCCACTGGTCCTCGGCCACGAGCAGGGGTGGCCGGCATGGACCTGGGTCAGCCTCGCCCTCGGGCTGGGGCTGGCGGGCGCGTTCGTGCTGCTCGAGCGGTCGCTGGCCGCGCGTGGCGGCGACCCCCTGCTCAACCTGCGGGTGTTCGGCGCCCCCGGCCTGGCCGCCGGGTTGGCGGCGCTCGCCGCCGCGATGATCGCCTTCGGCGGGTTCCTCTTCAGCCTGTCGCTGCACCTGCAGGTCGGACTGGCTGACAGCCCACTGCGCGCCGGCCTGACGTTCGCGCCGGGCGCGGCTGCGTTCGGTGCGCTGGGCTACTGGTGGCGGCGCCTGCCAAGCCGGGTCCATCACGCCCTCGCCCCTGCCGGCTTCCTGGTCGGGGCGCTGTCCTACGTCGGGCTGGCAGCCGACCTCCACGAGGGCACCCGTGGTGGCCCGCTGCTGTTCGTGCTGTTCGTGATCTTCGGGATGGGATTTGGTGCGGCCTACAGCTCGCTGGTGGCCCATGCGCTGGTGCGCGTGCCGCCCGCCGAGGCCGCCGACGCAAGCGGCCTGCTCACCACCACGATCCAGCTCTCCCAGGTGATCGGGGTGGCGGTGTTCGGCAGCCTGTTCCTCAGCCTCGCCGCGCATCCACGCCCGCACGCCTCGGCGGTCGCGTTCTCAACGGTCGACCTGTGGCTCGCGGCCCTCACCCTGCTGGCAATCGCGGGCGCCCTGCCGCTCGCCCGCACCGTCCGCAGAGCCATGCGCCCGGCGGCGACCAACTGAGCACCGAACGTCGTGCCCGACGCCGACACGTGGCATGGTGGCGGGCGGGCTGTCCGCCGGGTCACAGCGGCAGGCCGGCCTCCAGGTGCGCCATGGCGCCATCCAGCAGCGCGAACAGGTCCGCGGTCGGATCCTCGGCCGCGGCGAGCATCGCGGCCAGGCCCACCCCGATCACCGCGCCGGCGAGGGCGCGCACGGCCAGCTCGTCCGGGCGACGCCCGACCCGCTCGGCCACCGCCTCGGCGAGCAGCTGGACCGTCGTGGCGAGCCCGTCCAGCGCGCCAGCGCGCAGCTCGGGCACTGACAGGATCAACGCCTGGCGTTCCCGCTCCTGTGCCATCCGCTCGGCAGTGAACTCGGCGAAGACCGACCGCATCGCGCCGCGCAGGGCGGCGACCGGATGCAGCTCGGCCGGCTGGGACTTGAACGCCGCGACGATCAGCGGGTCGTAGTCATCGGTGATGATCACGTCTTCTTTGGTCGGGAAGTAGCGGAAGAACGTACTTGGCGAGACCTCGGCCGCCTCAGCGATCTGCTCCACGGTGGTGGCCTGATAGCCCTGCTTCTGGAACAGCCGCATGGCGTGCCGGCGGATCGCGGAGCGGGTCCTGGCCTTCTTGCGCTCGCGCAGCCCGACCGCGGGTCCAGCATCCTGCTCAGGCGACAACTTCCGCCTCCGATCCGTCCGCTGCGGCGCCCGGCGCCGCGATCGTGGCGGCCCTGCGGGGCAGGAACACCAGCGCCAGCACCACACCAGCCACCGCCAGGCCGCCGCAGGTCCACAGCAGCAGGTCCATCCCGTGCACGAACGCGGCGCGGACCGAGTCCAGCAGCGGGGCCGCGCCGAGCTGGTGGGCGACCGCGACCCCGGCGGCGGCGCTGTCGCGCACCGCGCCGGCGACCTGCGGGGGCAGGCCGCCGAGGTCCAGCCGGGCGTGGTAGCCGGCGTTGAGGACCGAGCCGAGCACCGCCACGCCGATCGTGGCGCCGACCTGGCGCACCGCCATGATCAGTGCCGAGCCCGCGCCGCTGCGCTCCCTGGACAGCGCGCCCAGGGCGGCGTCCATCGCGGTGGGCATCGCGAACCCCAGCCCGGCCCCAAGCACCGCGACCCAGGTGAGCGTGAAGGTGTTGCTGGTGTGCAGGCTGGTGGTCGCCCCGGCGCCAAGCCCAGCGGCCATCAGCGCGAACCCCAGCGCGACGGTTGCCTTGGCGCCGGCCCGGCGGGCGAGCCGGTCGGCCATTGCCGCGCCCACCATCAGCCCGCCGATCAGCGGCAGCAACCGCAGGCCGGCACCCATGGCGTCGGTGCCGCGGACTGCCTGGAAGTACTGCGGCACGGCAAACAGCAACCCGAACATGGCGAACGAGACCACGGTGGCCAGCAGCGTGCCCCAGGTGAAGCTGGCCGAGGCGAACAGCGACAGGTTGACCAGCGGCTGGCCGCCGCGGCCGGCGATTCGGCGCTCCCAGCCCACGAACGCCGCCAGCACCAGCGCCCCGGCGAGCATCGCCGCCAGCGCGCCGGTGTCACCCCAGCCCTGCTGCCCGGCCTGGATGGCGCCGTAGGTCAGCGCGGCAAGGCCCGCGCTGGAGACGACGATGCCGACCAGGTCCAGCCGGGGACGCTGCTGGCTGCGGGATTCGGGCATCAGCGCGGTCACGGCGAGCAGCGCCAGCACGATCACCGGCACGTTGATCAAAAACACCGAGCCCCACCAGTAGTGGGTCAGCAGCCAGCCGCCCAGGATCGGGCCGATCGGAAACGCCACGAAGGTGGCGCCCACTGTGATCGTGACCGCCCTGGGCCGTTCCTGCTCGGAGAACAGCACCGGCAGCACCGACAGCGACAGCGGGATGATGAAGGCCGCGCCGAGCCCGAGCACGGCGCGGGCGCCGATCAGCGCGCCCGCCGAGGACGCGTACGCACACGCCAGTGAGGCGCCCCCGAACACCGCGAGCGCGCCCAGCAGGAGCCGCTTGCGGCCGTAGCGGTCGCCGAGCAGGCCAGCCGGCAGCAGCAGCGCCGCCAGGACCAGGCTGTAGGCGTCGACGATCCACTGCAGCTGAGCGGTGTGGGCGTGCAGGGCGGTCGCCAGGGTGGGCAGGGCCAGGTTGAGCACGGTCAGGTCCAGGCCGACCACCAGCACACTCAAGGCAAGCGCACCCAGCGCCCACCACCTGCGGCTTTCAGAAG
>Ga0137374_10004717_pt1 | contig 16200 bp, 17 predicted proteins | sample SagtaG_20_FD_104811 | JGI IMG/M metagenome (GOLD analysis project Ga0137374, IMG submission 104811) | Vadose zone soil microbial communities from Sagehorn Ranch, Mendocino, California, USA - Sage1_R_100_16 metaG | ecosystem: Environmental > Terrestrial > Soil > Vadose zone | place: USA...
CTTCGTGCAGGCCCTCGCGGCGGCACGGGGCTCGGCGACGAGTTGGGAACTGGCGCAATTGCACCACGACCTCGGGCGCCTCTACGCGGCGCACGCGATGCCGCCGAAAGGCGCGTCCCGTCCCCAGCTCGCGGGATTGCACGGGCAGACGGTCTTCCACAATCCCGACCCCAGGGCGCCAGCGACGTTGCAAATCGGCGAGCCTGCCTACCTGGCCGAGACGCTGCGCGTGCCCGTCGTGAGCAATTTCCGCGCGGCGGACCTCGCGGCCGGCGGACAAGGCGCGCCGCTGGCCACGGCGTTTCACGTCCGGGTGTTTGCAGAGCGCGGCCGGCACGTCTGCGTGAACAATCTGGGCGGCATCAGCAACGTCACCTCGATCGACTGGCGGCGCGGCGCGGCGCCGAAGGTACTCGCGTTCGATACCGGCCCGGCAAACGTGCTGATCGATCTCGCGATGCGTCACTTCACGGACGACCGGCGGTCCATGGACCGACATGGCGCGTGGGCGGCGCGCGGTTGTGTTTGCGAGCCGCTATTGGCCGAATGGCTCGAACATCCGTTCCTCCACCAACCGCCGCCCAAGAGCACGGGCCGTGAATTGTTTGGTGAGGCCTTCTTCGTGCAGGCCCTCGCGGCGGCACGGCAGAGTCGGCTCTCGAAGTTCGATCTGGTCGCGACGTTGACGGAGTTCACGGCGCGTTCGCTGACGATGAATTACGGCGCGCACCTGCCGGGCCCGCCGGACATCGTGGTCCTTGCGGGCGGCGGCGCGGCCAACCCGGTGTTGCGCGAAAGGATTGCCGCAGCGCTCGACGAGGCAGGAATCGGAACGACGATGTTGACGAGCGCCGACTTTGGCTGGCCGTTGCAGAGCATCGAGCCGGCCGCCTTCGCTTACCTGGCGTGGCTGCGGCGTCGCGGTCGGCCGGGCAACCTGCCGGAGACGACTGGGGCGCGGCGGGCGGTTGTATGTGGAGCGATTCAGTGATCAGTAATCAGTAATCAGTAATCAGTAATCAGTAATCAGTAATCAGTAATCGGTCTTCGGTCGGGAACACGGCCCGTTAACACTCTATGGACCGCGACTGAATACTGAACACCGAATACTGATTACTGATTACTGAATACTTCCCAATCCCGCCGTCCTTCCGCTAAGCTCCGCGCGCATGAAACATTCCGGGAAGGCGCGCAAGGCGGCGTTCAAGATAGTCTTCTGGACGCTGCTGGTCGCGCTGGCGTTGCTGGCGAGCATTGTGCTCGCCACGATCATCGCGCGTCACTACGTGGCCATCGCCACGGCCGTCAGTGTGGCCTGGGTGGCCTTCGCGGCGTTCACTCTTTATTTCTTCCGCGACCCGAATCCGACCACGCCGAACATTCCCAGCGCCATTGTTTCGCCCGCGCAAGGCAAAGTGGATCTCATGGATGAAACGAGCGAGGAGGAATTCTTGGGCGGTCGATGCCGGCGCGTTTCAATTTTCCTTTCGATCATCGATGTCCACGTGCAACGCGCGCCGATCACGGGGCAACTGGCGTTCAGCAAACACAAGGAGGGCCGCTTCCTCAGCGCGACCAAGTCCGATTGCGGCGAATTCAACGAGAATGTCCTGCTCGGTTTTGCCTCGAGCGAGTTGCCGGGCCGCAAGCTGTCGGTGCGCCTCATCGCCGGCCTTCTCGCCCGGCGCATCAACGTCTGGGCGCAGACCGGCGAGACCGTCCATCGCGGTGAACTCATCGGCCTGATTCAATTCGGCTCGCGCGTGCACGTTTACCTGCCGCTCGACGCGACGGTGCATGTGAAACTGGGCGATCACGTGAAAGTGGGCGAGACCTTGCTCGGCTCGTTCTAAGCCGCCACGCATGGACCCCGTGCCCCTCAAGCCAGCCGAAACTTCGCACACCGATGCGCGGGTAAAGATTTACTTCCTCCCGAACGTGCTGACGGGCGCGAACCTGTTCTGCGGGTTCGTGGCGCTGACGAAGATTGTCGAGTGGACGCCGGGAACTGAACGCGGTTACAAGGATATCATCGTCGCGCTGCTGTTCATTCTGGCCGCGTGCATCTTCGACCTGCTCGACGGCCGGGTGGCGCGGATGGGCGGGGCGGAAAGCCCGTTCGGCCGGGAGTTCGATTCGCTGGCAGACATCATCAGCTTCGGCGTGGCGCCGGCGTTCCTGGTGTACCGCATCGTGCTCAAGGATGTGTTCGTCCAGCACCCGGAGTTCGGCTGGTTCATCGCCTCGATTTATCTGCTGTGCGGCGCGTTCCGGCTGGCGCGATTCAATTGCCTGGCGGCGCTGGCAGGCACCGGCGGAGGCCGGGAGTTCCTCGGCTTCCCGATTCCCGCGGCGGCCGGCCTGGTGTCGTCGCTGACGCTGTTCATGATTTGGTGGGACGGAAAGGAGTTCCCCAAGGCCAACTGGCGCTTCGCGCTGCCAGTCATCATGGTCTTCCTCTCCTGGATGATGGTGAGCGAAGTGAAGTATCCGACCTTCAAGAAGCTCGACTTCAAAGCGACCAAGACCTTCACCGCGACGCTCATCGCCGTGCTGTTCATCGGAGGCGTGTTCGTGCTTCAAGAAAAGCTGCTCTATTGGGTGCTGCCGCTGTTCTTCATCACCTATCTCATCTACGGTTTCATCCGGCCGCACGTCTCCCGCAAGGTCCGCGAGGAAATCTCCGACGAGGACGACGACGAGGACGGCACGCCCGCCTGACAGCGCATGGACCTGCCGCCCACGCTGACCGCCATCCTGGCAGGCTTTTTCTCCGGCTTCGTCGCCTCCGTGCCGGTCGGGCCGGTGAATTTGACGATCATGAACGAAGGCGCCCGGCGCGGCTTCCGGTGGGCGGCGCTCATCGGGCTGGGGGCAACGGTGATGGAAGTGCTCTACTGCGTCCTGGCGTTCACGAGCTTTGCGGCGTTTTTCCAGAACAACAAGATCAAGGCGGCGATGCAAGTGTTCAGCTTCGCGTTCATGCTGTTCCTCGGGATGAAGTTTCTCATGGCCAAATCCGTTCCGAAGCTCGACAGGCTGGAAGAGAGCATCGAGAGGCGAATCGAAGGCGGCATCGAGAAGCGTTTCCATCCGACCTCGGCGTTCATGACCGGCTTCGTGCGTACCCTGGCCAATCCCGGCGTGTTGCTCTTCTGGATCGTGGCGGGCGCCTATTTCATCTCGCACCGCTGGGTCGAGCCGAACCATTCGGGCAAGTTTCTGTGCATTGCCGGCGTGGCGGGCGGCGTCGGGCTGTGGTTCTTCGGGCTGGCCTGGGGCGCCGCGCTGGGTCACGGCCGGTTCACGGAAAAAACCATGCGCCGGCTGGAAATCGGCTCCGGCATCGGCCTGCTGGTGCTCGGCGTCATCCACGGCATCAATCTGGCGTTGCAGTTGGCGAAAACGCGGGGATTGGGGTGAGGCGGTGAAACGAATGATTAACCTCTTTTCCAGTCGCTAATGAACGGCACGGAACCAATTCTCTCCGTCGATTTCTTCCGAAGTGGTTCCGGCAACGAACCGGTCCGCGAGTGGCTCAAGTCCCTTTCTCGTGAAGAACGCAAAATCATCGGCGAAGACATCAAGACGGTTCAATTCGGCTGGCCGCTGGGAATGCCGCTGGTTCGCAAACTCGACAAAAGCCTGTGGGAAGTCCGCTCTCGCCTGCCCGAGCGCATCGCGAGAGTCATCTTCACCACGGGCGAAAGCCGGATGATTTTGCTCCATGGTTTCATCAAGAAGTCGCAGAAGATTCCCCAAGAAGATTTGCAACTGGCGAAAACCCGCCGCCGCCTGCTACAGTAGCGCCATGAAAAGCGAACACATCGGCTCCGACTTCGACGAGTTCCTCAAGCAGGACGGATTGCTGGCGGAGTGCGAAGCCGGCGCGCTCAAGCGCGTCGTGGCCTGGCAGCTTGAGCAGGAGATGAAGCGCCGTCGGATTTCCCGCGCCAAGCTCGCCAGCCGCATGAAGACCAGCCGCGCCGCGCTCGACCGCCTCTTCGCCCACGACGAGTCGTCTGTGACCCTCCAACTTCTGGAACAAGCCGCGTTGGCCTTGGGGCGGAAGCTCAAGGTGGAATTGGCCTAAGCCGCCGCCGGCCGGAATGGGCCGCGGTCCCGGCTCAAATAAGGCTCTTGATGAACCGTGGCTTCTCGAAACACGACAAAACGAATAAGGACATCGCATGAAGACGACGCTCAGCGCTGACGGCAAAATCGGCATTCCAGATGAGATCCGCCAGACCGACCATCTCGCTGCAGGCGATTCGTTCGAGTTGGAACGTTTGACGCCGGGCCACTGCATCGGCGGACCGATCACGCAGGGCACAAGGAAAAAGCAGGACTGTATTTGATGCCAAACTTACATGCGGGAAATGGTTGCACGCAATTGGCGGATTTGAAGGATTTGACAAGTTCCATACTGCATTTGCCGGCTACCGAGATTCCTTCCAAGAAGTCAAGCTCGACCACGCCGCGATGGAACGAATGTTTCACGTACTGGGGCCGGATCGGGTCGCGTATCGCTTCTTTCAAAGCAAGAAAGAGTTCGATCCACGTGATCCTGCATCCCGCAAGCAATTCGTAGATTCTGTGATGGATGCCCAGAAGCGATACCTTATTGTGCACCCGTTCTACGGTAGGGATGAGTTTCAGATATCCACTCCTTTAGGACCCAATTCAGAGATCCCATGGAACGAGATATTCGCGAGTTACGTCGGCTTTTTCTACCTAGGGTCGTTGGTTCGGTACCATCCGCGATACATGGAGGACCTGCTCGAACGGAAGGAAGCATGGACCCTTGAACAATTCGCGAACAACGCACGACTGACTTTGCTCCGACACTTTGTTATGCTGATACTCGACAAAGGGTATGTGTTTCTGTCAACGTAGAAATATGACCAACCCCAAAACGGAGTGCGGCTGATCCGATTCGGCCCGCTAGGGGCGCAACTCGGTTACAATCAATCCCCATACATGACGGTTCGGCTCCACGAAGAACGCCTTCATGTCACGAGAGAACTTCCGCGCGGACTTCGAGAGGAGCCGCGTCAGGGCGCAGTTGGCGGAAGGATTTCGACGATCTGTGCGAGCGGTTCGCCAGCAGGGTTGGAGAGCGTGTTGCGCCGGCCGTAGAGGACGTGGGCCCCTTGCAGGTTCAGAAGAGCGTTGATGATTTTGTCGGAGGCGATGCGCAGGAAGGCTTTGGGCCGGCTGACGTACGGGATGGCGTGGTCCTTGAGCACGTGGCCCAGCGGGTAGCGCTCTTCGAGAATGTCCTGCCGGGCCTTGTCGGGAAAGCGGCCGAGGTGGATTTGAATCGCGCCGAATTCCACGGGCCGCTCGCTGCCCTCCAGCACCAGCAGCACTTCGCGAAAGTAGTCGTCCCCCTTGCGCTCGCGGCCGAGCAGGCGCAGATGGACGCCCGCGCCGTGAAAATTCTCCAGTGTCGACGTCATGTCGCGGTCATGGACGAGCAACGTCCGGTACGGCTCGGGCAGGGCCTGGCCGTCGATTTGGTCCAGCGGCGGCAGAGGGGTCCCGCTGCGCGCGTAGAACTCGTCGAGCGGGTAGGCGATGGATTCCCCGGGCGACGGTGCTGGGTTGGGATGGGACGTCGGCATGGCGAGTCAGGCGTAGCGGTCCCCGCGATGTCCCGGCAGGTAGAACTCGTGCAACAGCCGGTCGATTTGAAGAAGACCGTCGCGGTTGATGCGCAGCGTATCGCCTTGCTCGGCGAGGAAGCCCCAATCTTTCAGCCGCTGGATCGGCTCGGCGAATCGCACCATCGGGTCAGCGCCGAATTTGTTCTGGAACTTCGCGCGGCTGACCTGGCCGAGCTTGAGTTGGAGGATGAATTCGCGGATGAAGCGCTCATCGGCGCTCGGAGTCAGCGCCCGGTGAATGGGCAATTCGCCCCGCTGCACGCGCTCGACATAGGGCGCGAAGTCGTGATGGTTCTGGTAATGAACCCCGTTTAAATGCCCGAAACTGGCGACGCCGACCGAGAGAATGTCCGCTCCGGAGAAAAGTCCTTCGCGGTAAAGGAACTTCACTTTGGCCGGATCCTTCACGACGGTCGTGGCGCTGGTGACGGTGTAGCCGAGCTTCTCGAATTCGCCGTAGGCGTAATTAGCCCAGCGGCGCTTGGTCTCCCAGTCGGCCACTGGCGCGACTAGTTTCCCCTCGGCCTTCATCTGTTGATAGATGCCAGTGTTGTAGGGCACTTCCATCTGGTAAATTGTCACCGAATCAGGGCGAAGCGCGACGGCCTTGGCGACGGTGTCGCGCCATTTCTCCTCGGTCTCTTCGACCATGCCAGCGATAAGATCGATGTTGATTTGCGGGAAACCGATTTCGCGGGCGTAAGCGTAGGCGCGCGCGATTTCCTTCGAGCGATGCGCCCGGCCGTTGACTTCCAGGACGTGGTCGTCGAAGTGCTCGATTCCGAGGCTGAGCCGGGTGACACCGAGTTCGCGGATGGCCGCGAGCTTGTGATCGGTGAGTGTGCCGGGCTCGGCCTCGAAGGTGACTTCCTCGGCTTCGTCCCACGGGAGCAGGCGCTTCATGCCGTCGGTGAGGAATCGAAGTTGGCCGGGCGAAAGGTAACTGGGCGTGCCGCCGCCGAAGTAGATGAAGCGCGGCTTGCGTTCGCCCACGAACGGTTTGGCGGCGTATGTGGTCAGTTCCTTGAGCAGCGCATCAAGGTAATTGCGGATCTCCTGCGCGTCCTTGTCCGTGTAAACGCGGAAGTAGCAGAAGTGGCAGCGCTTCCGGCAGAAGGGGATGTGGACGTAGAGTCCAAAGTCGACGCCGGGCGCGGGCGCCCGTTCGAGGGCGGCGTGCAACTCGGAGACGCGATCCTGCTGCCAATACGCGAAGGGAGGGTAGTTGGCGACGAAGTAGTTCCCGGCCGTGGTTTCCTTTTGGAGGGGTGGAGCGGTGGTCGTGCTCATGCTTGCTGTGGGGATGAAACGCACGACCTGAGCAGGAGGCGAACGATTGCTCCAACTCGAATCTTTCCTCGTTCTGCGCCCCGTGCCAGATGCGGGCAATCTCGACGGTTGGTGTCGGCTGGCCACGAATCCGGTACGCGATCCGATACGACCGGAGGAAAACTTCGCGAATGCTCGGGTCTGCAAACTTGCGAATCACTCGACCTCGTTCTGGAAACGTGGCGAGGCTCTCGGCCCTGGCGATGAGCCGCTGGCCGAAGCGGTGAGCGGCGTCCGGGTTGTCGTGGCTGATGTAGCGGACAATTTCGCGCAGGTCCGCCAACGCGCGCGGCGCCCAGATTATTTGGTGAACCATGAGTCGAACTGACGCCGGACCTCACCGTGCGGGACGCCCTCGCCGCGGTCCAGTTCAGCCAGGCCCTCGCGCACCGCCGCCGCGAAGAGCTCCTCGGTAAGCTCGTGCATCGTCGCGTTATCTGGAAGGCTCTTGATGACATCTAAGGCCAGTTCTTTCGCGCTCATGGACCTACTGTGCGCGCCCCGCACAGCGCAGTCAAGATGCGCACAGTGTCTATCGATGGGCCGATGGAACTCATTTTGCTTCATTACGTGCCGGGGCGTCCTTAGGCACGAAACAGTAAACGCTCCCATCTTCGCACCCGACGACGACCTTTCCGTCCGCCACCGCGGGCGAACTCGTGATCGGCTGGCCGATTTCGTAGTTCCACAGTTCCTTGCCGTCCGTGACCGACACGACGTAAAGCCGTCCGTCGTCCGAGCCGACGACCACCTTGTCGCCGCAGACGGCCGGCGAACTGTCCACCTTGCCGCGCGTGGGGAACGTCCAGAGGACGTTGCCCGAGTCTTTGTTGACGCAATGCAGGCGCTTGTCGCGTCCGCCGAAGAGGACGCGCTCTCCCACAAGCGCCGGCGAGGAGTTGTAGGCGAAGCCGCGATCCTTGTAGCTCCACAGGTTCGTGCCGTGTTCGAGATCGACGCAGAAGAAAACGTTTTCGTTGTGGCCGACGTAGGCGCGCCCCTGGCGCATCGCCGGGGAGGCGAGCATCGGCGCGCCGATCTCGACCTCGTTCAACTGGGCGCCGTTCGTCAGCGCAATGATGTGCATCATCGCGTCGCAGCCGCCCACGACCGTCAGACCGCCGGCGACGGCCGGAGTGCCTTTGATGCCGGTGCCGGTTTCGAAAGTCCAGTTGCTCCGGCCCGTCACGGCGTCCAGGCAGTAGAGCCGGCTGTCGAAGCTGCCGAAGAGGATTGACCAGCCCTTGCTGTCGGCCGCGCGCGTGAAGTTGGGAGACCCGGGAATCTTGTCGCCCGTGGGGAAACTCCAGAGCGGCTTGCCGTTGGCGGCATCGAAGGCGCGCATCGCGCCATCGTCGGAGCCAATGAACACTTTTCCTTCAAGCACGAGCGGGGACGATTCGATTGGGCCGCCAGTCTTAAAGGACCACAGATTCGTTCCTTTCGCGAAATCGACGGCGTGAAGGCGCTCATCATCCGACCCGACGAATACACGCCCGCCGGCGACCGCGGGCGAAGAGCGGACGGCGCCGCCGGTTTTGTAGGTCCAGCGCAGCGTAAGCGGTGTGCCGAGCCTGCCGGCCGCCACGCCGTTGAGCGCCGGGCCGCCGCGGAACATGGGCCATTCAGCTTTGGGGAGATCCGGATCGGACGCCGCGGCGCGCGCGACAACGACCCCGCAGACGCCGAGCGCGAGGCCCAAGGCTGCAGGAAGCGCCCGATAAACAACTGTGCGCATGCAGGGACAAACTAGCCGGGCGCAGGAGGAATGGCAAACAATTACTACCTACACGTATCATTTGGCCTCGGCGATCGGGGCGGGCTTCAGGGGCCAATGCTCGGACTCGGTGCGCGCCGTCTTCAGGTAAGCTTCCACTCTCGCCACGACCGCGGGCCGCAAGGCGGCCACGTTGTTGGTTTCACCCGGGTCCGACTTGAGATCGTAGAGTTCGAGCGGCGCACCGGCCAGGCGCACGGCCTTCCAATCTCCGGTGCGCACGGCTTGTTTGGAGCCTTTCTCGTGGAATTCCCAGTAGAGGAATTCGTGCTGGTTGGTTTGCTTTTTCCCGAGCAGGGCCGGGAGCATCGAAAGTCCGTCGATGCCCCGAGGCGCCTTGACCCCGGCGAGGTCCGCGGCAGTCGGGAGAAAATCCCAGAACGCCCAGACTTGATCGCTGGTGACGCCCGCGGGGATCTTTCCGGGCCAGCGCGCGATCATCGGGACGCGGATGCCGCCTTCATACATGTCGCGTTTGATGCCGCGCAACGGGCCGGAACTTTGGAAGAACTGGGCGTTCGCGCCGCCCTCCTTGTGCGGGCCGTTGTCCGAGCTGAAGAAGACGACCGTGTTGCTGTCGATTCGCAATGCCTTGAGTTGCGCCAGGAGCGCGCCGATGTCCCGGTCCATGCGCGTGATCATCGCGGCTTTGTTTCGCTCCGGCTGCGGCCAGTCCTCGGCGGAGTACGGGGCGTCCGAGGGGACTTGCATTCCCAGTTCCTTCAATTCGTTGTTGGCATGCGGAATGGTGTAGGCGAGGTAGAGGAAGAACGGTTTGTATTTGCTGATGCGGATGAAATTGGTGGCGGCCTGGGTGAAAAGATCATGGACATACCGGCCCCTGGCGCCGTTCTGGTTTTGGAAAATGAGTGAGTTCGTCAAGCCCTCCTCGCTCAGGACGGAGCTGCGCCACAATTGCGCCGGATAATAATCGTGCGCGTGATTCTGGTTGAGGAAGCCGAGCCATTCGTCGAAGCCGCGCTGGTCGGGTGTGCTCGGTGTGTTCGTTTCGCCGAGGCCCCATTTGCCGATGAGGCCCGTCTGATAACCGGCGGCCTTGAGGAGTTCGGCGACGGTGGTTTCATTGGTGGACAGGGGCACCAGCGCATTGCCGCGGACGCTGACGTGCCCGGTGTGGCGGCCGGTCATGAGCACGGCGCGGCTCGGGGCGCAGACGGGGCTGCCGGCGTAACATTGGGTGAAGCGCGTCCCTTCGGCGGCAAGACGGTCCAGGTGCGGGGTTTTGATGCGCTTTTGGCCGTAACAGCCCAGCTCCCCGTAACCGAGGTCGTCAGCGAGGATAAAGATGATGTTCGGCTTGCTGTGCAGCGCGGCGAGCTTTTGCTGGAGAATGTCGAACTTCGGATCCGCGCCCCGGGCCAGTGCGGCGGCAACCAGCAGAAGGATCCAGAGGGGCAGCCGCAGGGCGCTCCTGCGCCGGTCGGTGGGCATCGAAGGGATCACGGCGCCCAGGGCTCCCTGTTCCCCCAGGCCTGCTGCTTTTCGAATCTGTGCAGCCGTTGATTCATAAGCTTGACCGGGTTCATCGACTACACGAGAAGCCGGGCCGAATCAAGCCTGGCCGTCGTAGCGCAGGCTGCCCAGCCTGCTGTATCGCGGGTTGCCAACCCGCGAACCTCCAAACCGGACTGACCGGTGGTTGGCAAATATTGCGCTCGCCGACTGGCAGTCGGCGAAACAGCAGACAGGGCTGTCTGCGCTACCCACTCCCCGCTCCTTGGAGGCTGAAGGAGCAAAGTCATCCGCTGCGTCCGGGCTCCGGCGCAGCCGTGATCCTTCCCAAAGGATGTTGGTGCGGGTGTCCAGGTGCGAGTATCAGATCCCGGAGTGTTCGTTCCACGGCACAGGACTGGCTTATTACTGGATAGCACGGTGCTGAATCCGCTTTCCGCCGCACGAATACCCGTGCGGCGTGCGTAAAATCGGGACAGCGCCGTCCGAAAACTGGACAGAAAATTCATGCGCGCCGGAAGCTATCTTGTCGGTTGGGTCGACCTCCTCGTCGTCATTCTCCTTGTTGTCGGCGTTCTGCGGGGGCGCAAACGTGGCATGTCCGAGGAACTTCTCGATGTCATCAAATGGAGCCTCATCGTTTTGGTGGCCGGCCTGCTGTACGAGCCGAGCGGCCGATGGCTTTCGCAAATGTCCGTCTTCAGCCTGCTCTCCTCCTACGTCTTCGCCTATGTATCCATCGCGGTGCTGATCTTTTCGACCTTCGCGCTCATCCGCAATCGGATCGGCGAAAAACTGATCGGCAGCGACGTGTTCGGCAGCGCGGAGTACTACCTGGGCATGGTGGCGGGCGGCTACCGGTACTTTTGCGTGATGCTCGTGGCGATGGCGTTCCTCAACGCGCGCTACTACACCCCGGCGGAAGTCGCCGCAGCCAACAAGTACCAGGACTGGAATTTCGGGACGACGATCTTCCCGACCCCGGCTGATTTTCAGCGCGAAGTGTTCGATTACTCGCTGTCCGGCCGCCTGACCCACGATTACCTCAATGTGATCCTGATTCGTCCCACCGCGCGGGACGACAAGAACGTTGGCGGCGAAGGCAGCATCCGCCGCCAGCGCGAGCGGACCATTAGCGATATCATGGATAAGCGCTGAGAGCTCCGGCCATCCTTCGGGGTGGTAGCGCATGGAATCCCGGCTTCAGCCGGCGGGGCGTGCCTATGGCCGGCGATGTAAGCCTTTTCCACGATTCACGGGCTGACGAACGACGCACCGGCTAAAGCCGGGACTCCATGCGAGTGATGGGCTCCTCCCGCCCGTGAAACTCGAACCCATCCGGCGCCAGCGCGAGCGGACGATGAACGAAATTCTTGAAAAGCGCTGAGCGCCTCGGCCAGCCTTCGGCATGGCCGGCTTCATCCCGCCCGAGCAGCTCGAACAAATCCGCGCCGCCAGCGACATCGTCGATGTCATCGGCGCGGCGATTCCGCTGAAACGCGCCGGGGCGAACTTCGTCGCGCTTTGCCCGTTTCACCGCGAGAAATCCCCCAGTTTCAACGTTAATCCCCACCGCCAGATCTTCCACTGCTTCGGCTGCCATAAGGGCGGGGATGTTTTCAGCTTCGTCCGCGAGTACGAGAACCTTTCCTTCGTCGATGCGGTGAAACGCCTCGCCGAACGGGCCAACATTCCGCTCGAATTCGAGAATCGGCCTGGCCAGCGCGAGACGCGCGCCCAGAAGGACACGTTGCTCCAGATGCACGAGCAGATCGCCCGGCGCTGGCAAACCGCCCTGGCCAACGACCCCGCCGGCCAGATTGCCCGTGACTACCTGGCCAAACGCGGTGTCGCCCCGGAAGCCGTCGAACTCTTCCGGCTCGGCTTCGCGCCCGATGCCTGGGACGACACAGTGAATTGGTCGAAGAGCAAGGGTTACGACCTTGCGCTCGCCGAGCAGGCAGGGCTGATTATCCGCAAGGAAGGAACGGACCGGTTCTACGACCGCTTCCGCGGCCGGCTGATGTTTCCCATCTGCGACGAGCAGGGGCGCATCGTCGCTTTCAGCGGTCGGGTCTTGAGCGGGGACGAGAAGACGGCCAAATACGTCAACTCCCCCGAGACGCCCATCTTCACGAAAGGCAAAGTCTTTTACGGCCTGGACAAATCGAAGCGGGCAATTCTCGACGCCGGATTTGCCGTCCTCTGCGAGGGCCAGCTCGACCTCATCGCCTGCTTCATGGCAGGCGTGAAGAATATCGTCGCCCCGCAAGGAACGGCATTCACGGGCGACCACGCCCGCATCCTCAAGCGCTACGCGGACGAAGTGGTGCTCTGCTTCGACTCCGACAACGCAGGCCAGGACGCCGCCGCCCGCGTGCTCGACAGCCTGCTGGGCGCCGGGCTGGCGATTCGCGTGGTCACAGTGCCAGCCCCGCACGACCCTGACAGTTTCATCAAGGAACGCGGCGGCGAAGCTTTTCAGCAGCTCATCACCAAGGCCGAGGGCTTTTTCGATTTCTACCTGAACCGCCTTTGCGCCACGAACGATGCGAATTCCGACCGCGGCCGGGTCGCCATCGTTCACGACATGGCCGAAGCGCTGCACAAGACCCGCAGCGCGGTCCTGCTCGACACCTACGCCCAGAAGACCGCCCATCGGCTCGCGGTGGATCCCGAAGCCGTCCGCGCCGAATTCAAGAAGCGTGGACGCGCCAAGCCCGCTCTAGAGCGGCAGGAAGCGCCGGACGAACCGGAATCCACCCCGGCCGAGCCGCCACCCTCCGAACGCGAATTCTGGCTCCTGCGATTTCTTCTGCTGCACGAGGAGCAGATGGACTGGGTCGCGCAGCATCTCGACCTCGGCTGGCTGGAGCACGCGACGTTGAAGCGCATCCTCGCCGCCCGCCTCGCGGCGCACGCCAGCCAGAATTGGCGTGGCGTGCCCGGCCTGATCGATGACCTCGAGGACGCTGCGGCGGGCGCGCTCATCACCCAGGCGGCCGCCGAGGAGCACACGAAAGGCGACCTCGGCCGCAACATCGTCGAGGCCGTGCGCCTCCTTCGCAACGATCATTTCGAACGCCAGCTTGCCACACTCAAGCTCCGGCTCGCCAAACCCGGCCTCAGTGAAGCCGACACCGTCCAAATCCTGCGCGAACAAGCCGATCTGCGCCGCGCCCGGCAGCAACCGTTCGGGTAAACGGCCTCCAAACCGTCTCGCCGGACTCCGAGCCGGCGCGCGGCCTTGAGGCCGCTTCACCGTGCCTTTGCAGTTGGATCCTGAGCAATTCGGACGCTTCTAACCAGGCATGTCGAAGCGGCCTGAAGGCCGCGCTCCAATCATGGTGCGAGTGCGGAGATGCACCCGCGGCGGGAAGTTGGGAGGAAAACGCGCTTGCCTGCCGCCGACCGCCGGTTACGCTGCCAACAGATGAACACCATCCAATCCCCCAGACACAACGGAGTGAGAAGATTCCTGCGCATCGGCGGGCCAATCGCCCTGGCCGTGGGCGGGCTGTTCGCGCTGGTCGGCGTGGGCAGCTTCTTGGTCGCCATGATCAATAACTCCGGGCCTCCCGTGCTGTTCTTCTGCGCGTTCATCGGGTTGCCCTTGATGTTCATTGGCGGGGCGATGTGCCTGTTTGGATTCGTGGGCGCGTTCGCCCGCTACGTGGCGGCCGAGCAGGCGCCCGTCGCCAGGGACACCGTCAACTACATGGCCGAGAACACGCAGGACGCCGTCCGCACCGTGGCCCGCGCCGCCGCCCAGGGCGTGACGGAGGGCATCCAGCGCGGTCAGGCGCCGGGCAGCGACGCGAAATGAGGGAGAGGTTGGGTCCGCCCAACGGCAACCATCCGGGCGAGGCGGGGTTGGATACTTCTTATGAAAAGACCACTGCTGGGTCTGGCGTTGCTGGCGCTCTTGATCGCTGCCGGGTTTTATTTCCTGTGCCCTGATCCGAAATCAGCCCTGCGCAAGGCCGGGGCGCGCACGCTCAGCAGTTTCGATCCAGCGGTGCCGGGCGAGAAAGTGACTGCGGCCCATCAGATCAAGTTCGAACAGGCAGAACTGGCGCAGGTGTTGAACCTGTACGCGGAGATATCGGGCCGCTCGATCATTCCCTCCGGGAACCTGCCGGAGGTAAAGTTCACGTTCTCGAATCAAACGCCGATGACCGGCGTGGAGATTCTGCAGGCGCTGGACACGCTGCTCGCGGCCCAAGGCATCACGACGGTTTGTCTCGGCACACAGTACGTGAAGGTTGTTCCCGCGAAGGAGGCGCCCCAGGAGTCGGGTCCCGTCATCGAACTCTCACCGGATCAATTGCCGGAATCGAGTTCGTTCCTCGTTTACATAGTGAAGCTGAAGAACGTCACGCCTTCCCAGGCTGCCCCCGCGTTGCAGCCGTTCGCGAAGCTGCCGAACAGCATCATCACCATCGGTTCGGGTCGCAGCGGACCGCAGGCGTCGAAACCCAACCTCCAGAAAATGGCGGGCGGCATCTTCGGCGGGAAGGAGAACAACATCCTCATCCTGCGCGATTACTCGTCGAACGTGCGGCGGATGTTGCAGGTGCTCGAGAAGATGGAGCAGCGATAGCCCTCGGTCATTCGACGTTGGATGTTCGACGTTGGATGTTCAGCGTTCAAACTCCGCCCCTTCCAACTCCTTGGGCCGAACGTTGAACTTTCAACGTCGAACTTCGAACGCTACGCGATAATCCCATTCACCACGTCTCCCTCCGCCGCCGGGCGCGGGCGGTTGAGGTGGTCGAGCACTTCGTTCGCCGGATCAATCCCGAGCAAGTGGAAGAGCGTCGCCGTGAGATCCTCGGGCCGGACCGGGTCTTTGGCGGGGTGCATCCCGTATTTGTCGGATTCGCCATAGACGAAGCCGCGCTTGACCCCGCCGCCGCCCAGCAGCGCGGTGTAACATTGCGGCCAGTGATCGCGGCCGGCGTTCTTGTTGATTTCGGGTGTGCGGCCAAATTCGCCCATCCAGATCACGAGCGTCGTGTCGAGCAGGCCGCGCTGGTCGAGATCGTCCAGCAGCACGGGCAGGGTATGGTTGGTCAGTGGCAGGTGATATTTCTCGATGATGGGATACATCTTCGTGTCGTTGAACCCGTGAGTGTCCCAGCCGCCGGATTCGGTGCTCTGGCCGCCGATGTTCTCGGAGAAGTAAACGGTGACGAACTTGACGCCCGATTCGACCAGCCGCCGGGCCAGCAGGCAGCCCTGGCCGTAAGTGGTGCGCCCATAGCGGTCTCGCACCTTCGCAGGTTCGGCGGACAGGTTGAATGCTTCGCGCAGCTTGGTCGAGTGAAGCATCGCCAGGGCCTTTTCGTAGTAGGCGTCGAGTCCGCGCGCGGTGGCGGAGTGATCGATAAGGCGGGTCTGCGCGTCGATGAGCTTTTGCAACTCGCGCCGCGCGGCCAGGCGCTCGAAGCTGACGCCCGCGGGCAGGCTCAGTTCGGGCAGCGCGAAGTCGGGCGCGTTCGGATCGCGCGTGATGAGGAGCGGGTCGTGGACCTTCCCGAGAAAGCTGGCGTGCTGGCCGGGCGTGATCGAGCCATCCGCGATGACGTACGGATAGGCGACGAACGTGGGAAGTTCACCGCCGACCGGCGCGAGCCGATCCACCATCGAGCCGTAGGCGGGCCGCAGATCGAGCGTGTCGCGCAGGCGGATGTCGTCCAGCGGCGGCGCGTGGCCGGTGAGCGCGTAGTAGCTGGCGGAATTGTGGTTCTTCATCGTGTGCGTGAGCGTGCGCACGAGAGTCACCTTGTCCATAACCTTGGCCAGGTCCGGCAGCCGCTCGCTGATCTGAATGCCGTCGGCGCTCGAGGAAATGGGCTTGTGCGGGCCGCGGATCTTTTCCGGGGCGTCGGGTTTCATGTCAAACATGTCGACATGGCTCGGGCCGCCGAACTGGTAGAGGAAAATGAC
>Ga0137374_10004743_pt1 | contig 16149 bp, 6 predicted proteins | sample SagtaG_20_FD_104811 | JGI IMG/M metagenome (GOLD analysis project Ga0137374, IMG submission 104811) | Vadose zone soil microbial communities from Sagehorn Ranch, Mendocino, California, USA - Sage1_R_100_16 metaG | ecosystem: Environmental > Terrestrial > Soil > Vadose zone | place: USA...
GCGAAGATCCGCAAGTGGTTGAGGCTCGGGAACAAGGCCTAGCCCTGCCGGTGACGTACCCGGTCGCCCCGCAGGCGACTTTGCTGTCCACGCGCGCGTGAGCCTAGCGAGAGCGTCGAGCAGGTCCCTGAGACCCGACTCATGCGTCGCCGAGCGGGCTCGCAGCCGCGCGCATCCCTTCGACGAACACCCCGGGCTGATCGAGCTACCGCGGGCGTTCCGGACTCGGGATCGAGCTCGGCGGGTTGATGCGCTCGCGCGACGGTGCGATGACCTGGCAGGATCACCGCCCCGGTGCGCAGCGCAACGTGCACTCGGTCGCCTGGCAGCCGCGCGTGCAGGGCAGGCGTACGAGGCCGGCGGCGGCGGCGCCGCCTTCAGCGAGAACGGGGGCGAGAGTTGGCAGCCGGCGGACGAGGGGCGCGACCGCCACTACACCTGGTCGGTCGCCGTCGACCCAGACGACCCCGAGCTCTGGTACGTCTCGGCGAGCACCGGCCCGTATGCCGCGCATGGCGGCGGCGACCCGCAGGCCTGCATCTACCGGCGGCGCGCGAACGAGGCATGGCGGGAGCTCGCGGGCGGGCTTCCGGAGCCGCTGCCGGCGATGCCCTACGCACCTGTTGCCGGCGACCACCGTCCGGTCGCCGGGGCTCGCCGATGGGCAGATCTGGGAGAGCAGCGACCGCGGCGAGAGCTGGCGTGCCTGCAGGTTGCAGGGCGGCTCGCTCACTGGACCGCACGCGCTCGCCACCACGAGCGCCTGAAACTCGCAATACCTTCGATGGCGCGCGTCGGGTTCGCAAGCTCGATCGTTCCCCAAGAGGGCTGAATCGACGCGCGACCGAACTCATGGTTCACGCGCGCGCGAATATCAGAAAACTGGGTGGCGGCACAAGTGTGTTGCGCGGCGCGCTCGTATTCCGGGCCGCTCGCTTCGGCAACATCGGCACGGAGAGCCTCGATGGCGTCGCTGCTCTGCTTGGCCAGCTTGATCGTGCGCGCGCCGCCGCCGACGGGAACCCCTGCGCCCTGTGGGTGCCGAAAATTCGGTCCGTAGTCTGAGAAGCCTCAGATTTACAGGCGGAATCGAGTTTTTGCACCCCACACGAGGGAATATCCGGAGATCAGCCAGCCGATCGTCGACTGGTCGCCCTGACGGTCGGCGCGCTCGAACGCGAGTTCTCGCCGTACGGCCCGCAAAGAGTCGCCAATGACCATCGCGCGCTACCGTCCTTTTGGTGGTCGCGCTTCCTTGTACACGGCGCGGCGGAATGGGTCAATCGCGCCGACGCTCAAGATCGGGTGCGGGACCTGTCTGCCTCCTCTGGCTCTAGCGAGAGAAACGTATTAGGGTCGTAGCTGCCGTCCCGCCAACGATCGCCTCCCAGTCGGAGGTGCGCAATCGCCGTCTTGCCCAAGGTTCTCGCCGGCCCGATCGTGCGGCGAGTCGAGTTCCGCAGCTGCTCTTTCTGGGTCGCCCTCAGCGCGGAAGCGACCGTCAAGGCGCTCATCTGGAAAGGCGAGCGCAGCACGACGCCGAGCAGTGCGGACACGCCGGTCGGCACTGGCGAGCTGAAGACGCGAAGGATCGCCGCGAACCTGCACGTCGCGGTCGTGACGGTCGATCTGACCGGCGGCGCCCCGCTCCAGGCGGGCGCGCTCTACTCGTACACCCTGACGTTCGCGTTCACGGGCGGCGGCACGTCCGATCTCCAGGGCGAGAAGCTCCTCGAGGACGAGCTCGCCGGCGCGCGCCTGGCCGGCGTCGACGCGGCGGCGCCGCTGCACAAGGCGCTCGGGTTCGTCAAGGACCGGCTCCCGACGTTCCTGGCACCGCCCGCGAAGTTCGTCGGTACGACGGCGGCCGAAGGACTCCGCGTCGCGCACTGCAGCTGCCGGCGTGCGGGCGCGGGCAGCTTCGACGCGCTCGCCGGCATCGCGCCGCTCGTCCAGCAACCCGACAGACGGCCGCACCAGCTCTTCCTCACCGGCGACCAGGTGTACGCAGACGACATCTCCACGACGTTCCTCCCGCTGGTGATCTCGCTCGCGGCCGACGTCATGGGCGGGAGTCAGCCGCTGCCGGGCTTTCCGCCCGATCCGCGGACCGGCGGCACGGGGTCGACGCCGGTGACGGGCGCCGGACTCCCGGGTAACCTCGCCAACCTGCCGCCGATGCGGCGGAACTGGCTGCTTTGGCAGCTCGCGGGCTTCACCGGCAGCGATACGGAGAACCACGCGATCACGTTCGGCGAGTTCGTCGCCCTCCACCTCCACGCCTGGAGCCCGCGGGTCTGGCGGAAGATCCCGGCGTTCGCCGACGTCTTCAAGCCGCCCGGCGTCCCGGGCGGTGCCACGGCTCCAGCGCCGGCGATCGCGCCGTGGCTGAACCGGCCGTGGTTCTGCAGCGCTGCGGACCCGACGCAGCCCGAGGCCACGCTGAAGAAGAACTGGGCCGACCCGGCCGTCAACAAGGACGCTTTCGAGGGCTTCAACCGGTCGGCCCACCACCTCGCGCGCTACGCCGGCGTCACGCCGACCGTGGCGCAGGTGCTCGCGAACACGCCGACGTACATGATCTTCGACGACCACGAGGTGGCCGACGACTGGAACCTCAACGGCCGCTGGGCGAGCAAGGTCTACAACCGCGAGTGGGGACGGTACGTCGTCCGCAACGGCTTGCTCGCGTACGCGCTGATGCAGGGCTGGGGCAACGATCCCGCCCACTTCGGCACCGACAAACCGGGCAAGAAGGTGCTCGACGCGATGCCGGCCTCCATCGCAGGCGGGACGCCGAACACGAATCTCGACATCCTGCTCGGGTTCGACAAGACCACCACCGCGCAGCCGAAGCGGATCGTCTTCAACTACTCGCTCGAGAACGAGAACTACAAGGAAGTCGTGCTCGACACCCGTACGCACCGGGCGATCAACAACACGACGCTCGACTCGCCCAACCTGATCGACAACCTGGGCGAGCAGCTGCCCGAGCGGCCCGCGACCGCCACCCAGCAGGTGCTCCTCGTCGTCTCACCGGTGCCGGTGTTCAGCCCGGTCGTGATCGAGCAGATGGGCCAGCCGCTCGCCCAGCTCGCGATCGACAACATCCACGCCAACACGATCGGCGAGGTGCCCGGGTTCGTCTCGGGAGACGAAGCGGACCCGCGCCGCAGCGCCGGCTGCGGCAAGCGCGGGGAGCGCGGCGGCGAGAAGTACGACCGGGAGGGGTGGTCGGCCAACGAGTCGGGCTTCGAGGCGGTCGTCGCGCGGCTGGCGAGCTACCGGTCGGTCGTCATCCTGTCCGGCGACGTCCACTACGCGTCGACGACGACCCTGGACTACTGGACGAAGACCATTCCCGAGCCGGCGCGCCTCGTGCAATGCATCTCGAGCCCGGCCAAGAACATCTTCAAGGACGTCGTCGACCAGATCATCCGCAAGATCGGCAACCTCCAGCAGGCGGAGGAGGTGCCGATGGAACGGCTCGCGTGGAAGGACGGCATCGACGCCACCGCGCTGATCCCGGCAGGCGCCCGCATCTCGCTCGCCCGCCGCTCGCGCCTGCGCAAGAACCCGGCGCTCGTACCGACGTCCCCGTGGCCCGCGGGCTCCAAGCTCCCGGCGGCCGCCGACAAGCGCCCGGACTGGCGCTGGCGGATCCAGACCGTCGTCGACGTGATCACGAAGCGAGCCGACCTGCCCACGGGCCTGCAGACCGAGCCCCTCGCCGAGACGGTCAAGACCAAGCCGATCGACGAGCAGCTGGTCGCGATCGCCACGGTGCACCAGACGCGGCTCGTGCAGAACCGGCCGCTGCTTCGCCGGCTCCTCTTCGCGCCCAACTTCGGCACCGTGCAGTTCGAGCAGAAGCCGGCGGGGCCGGACATCGTCCACCGGCTCTACTCGCCGGTGACGGCCGAGCCGTTCCTCCCCAGCGAGAACAAGCCGCTGCCGACCGGGCCGCCGGCGGACCCGAACGTCGCGTTCGGCCCGCACACGGTGCACCGCGCGCCGCTGAAGGCCCCCGCGACCGAGACCCCACCCGAGATCAGAGCGAAGCCCGCCGGTGGCTGACGAGACCTTCAACCCGCTCGTCTGGCTGATGGACGTGGTCGCCGACTCGGTGGACTGGATGCACGAGACCTTCAGCGATCCGGCGCTGAGCCGTGAGCTGCGCAGCGACCTGGGGGTGGACGACCAGGGCAACCCGCAGGGTCAGCTGCCGACCGGCGAGAAGATCCGGATGCGGCACCCGAACGGAGATCCGATCGACGTCGACAAGGCCGCCTTCGACACGACGGTGGCCGAGGTCAAGGCCGCCTACGGTCTGCTGGTCGACTTCTTCGGCTCGCTGGAGCTCAGCGTGGCCGAGCTCTGGGACTTCCTCTCCCTGATTGGCCAGGTCGGCGCGGCGGAGTCGATCAGGACGCGGTGGCCGGTGGTGCACGGCGCGGCGCGTGCGACCGGGGTCGTCGGCGGGCTCGCCTCGAGCGACGACGTCGAGGGGCTCAACGTGCTGCGCGCGGTCGACCTGCTCGGCGGCAAGTCGGGCGCACCGTCCGACGTGACCGACCCGAGCGTGCTCGCAGGCGTGCGAAACTGGACCGGCGTCGGCAGCTCGATCGCGGCGGCGATCTTCGGCGACGACCTGCCCGTGCGGGTGCGGGCCGCCTACGGCTACGAGCCCGACCTGGACTCGAAGACCCCGACGGTCGACCTCGTCGCCCGCACCGCCTACACCATCGACGCCTCGAATCCGCACCCCGACGGCGTCGGCACCGACGAGCACATCAGCCTGACGTGGATCTACGTGCCGTCGACGGCGACCACGCCGTTCAAACTGCTCTTCTCCGTCGGCGGCGGGATCTCCCACACGAGAGGGCGGCTTACGCTCTCGGTCGAGGTGCCCGCCGCGGGCACCGTCGTGATCTCCAGGCCGTGGAACTTCGAGGCCGGCATCCTCCTCCGCGCCGGCGCGGCGTACGGCCGGGCGGACGCCAAGGCGCTCGAGTTCGGGGAGCGGGACGGGCCGCACCTCGACGTCGAGACGATCGCGCTCCGGCTCGAGCTCTCGGCGACCTCGTCCGTGCGGGCCGAGCTCAAGGGCGTCGACATCTCCCTGGCGCTCTCCGACGCGGACAGCTTCATCTCGTCGCTCAGCCAGGAGCTCAAGACGCGGTTCGACCTCGCGCTCGTCTACGACCGCAACGGCTTCCGCTTCGAGGGCGGCCCGAAGTCGTCGTCGACGAGCACGCCCTCGAGCCTCGACCGGACGACGCGGTCGCCGCTCGCGCTCGAGGCCAGCCCGGTCTCCACGAAGTCCGGCGGGCTCGAGGCGAACGTGCCGGCGAACATCACCCACTTCGGGCCGTTCCGGATCCAGAAGGGCCACATCGAGATCGGCGACAGCCCGGACGGCAACCGGCACACCGCCCTCGAGCTCTCCACGAGCGCCGACATCACCCTCGGCCCGTTCTCCCTGGTCATCGATCGGATCGGCATGAAGCTCGACCTGCGGGCCGGCGGCGTGGAGCCGAATCTCGGCCTGCTGGACCTGGACTTCGGCTTCAAGTCGCCGAACGGCATCGGCGTCAAGATCGACGCCAAGGCGATCAAGGGCGGCGGGTTCCTCTACCTCGATGCCGACAAGGGCGAGTACGCCGGCGTCCTCGAGCTCAGCTTCAAGGGACTGACGATCAAGGCGCTCGGCCTGCTCAATACCAAGGCCCCCGAGGCCGGCTGGTCGCTGCTCCTGCTGCTCTATGCCGAGTTCCGCGAGACGCCGTGGCAGATCGGCCTGGGGTTCACGATCACCGCGGTCGGGGGGATCCTCGGGCTGCAGCACGTCGCATCGGTCGACCAGCTGCGTGCCTCGCTCGGCACGAACTCCTTCGACGACGTGCTCTTCCCTGCCGACCCCGTGAAGGACGCGCCCCGGATCCTCGGCCGGCTGCGGACGCTCTTCCCGGTCCAGGCGCACGCGCTCACCGTCGGGCCTGTCGTCGAGATCAACTGGGCCACGCCGCCGCTCGTGGTCGCGCGCCTCGGGATCCTGGCGCAATTCACCGGTGCGTTCGGAGGCGGAGACTTCCGCTTCACCCGGCTGACCGTGATCGGGACGGTCAGGGCCGTGGCTCCGCCCGCCACGATTGACGCGCCGAGGCTCGTGGATCTGACCGCCGACCTCCTCGGCGACTACGACGTCGAGTCGGGGTTGCTGGCGATCGACGCGCGGCTGCGCGACTCGAAGCTCGGCGGGGTCGAGTTCAGCGGCTCGCTGATCGTGCGGATCGGCATGGGCGGCAACCCGGCGTTCGCGATCGCGGCCGGCGGCTTCCATCCCGCGTTCGTCGACCTGCCGCCCGCGCTGCCGGCAAGGATCGACCGGCTCGGGCTCGTCTGGAAGATCGGCGACTCGGTCGTGCTCACGCTCCAGGCGTACGCGGCGGTAACGGCGTCGAGCTGGCAGATGGGCGCGCTGTTCACGCTGCGCGCCGACATCGGTCCGGTCGACATCGACGGCGCGCTGGGCTTCGACGCGATCGCGTACGACGACGGGCGGTTCAGCGTCGAGATCCACGGCCACGTCAAGATCCGCTGGCGGGGCCACACGCTCATGTCCGTCTCGATCAAGGTCGTCCTCGACCGCAACGCGAGGCAGGTGTGGCACGCGGCCGGCACCGCGAAGTTCTCCATCCTCTGGTGGGACAAGGAGGTCGACTTCGAGGAGACGTGGGGCACGGAGCGGTCGCTGCCGCCCGCTCCGCAGGTCGACGCCGCCGCGCTGCTCCGCGCAGGGCTCGCAGACCCGGGGAACTGGGCGACCCAGCTGCCCGCGCGCGGCGACTCGCTTGTGACCCTCGCCGACCCGCCGCCGAACCCGAGCGCCGTTGCGCGGGTGATGGCGCATCCGCTTGGCACGCTCACGGTGACCCAGCGGATCGCGCCGCTCGGTCTGCGGCTCGACCACATCGACGGCGCGCCGGTGGCAGCCGGCACCGTCCTCGCGATCGACACCGTCCGGATCGGAACGACCGGGGCCGCGGCCACCCGGCCGACGATGCAGTCGTTCCCGCGGGCGAGATTCCAGGAGCTCACCGAGGACGAGCGGCTGACCCAGAAGACGTTCGAGTCGTTCCCCGCGGGCGTCGCGATCATCCCGGACGGCGAGGACAACCCGGCCGGGACCGTCACCGCGTTCGACTTCGAGCCCGTCAACCTCGCCCCGGACGGGGTGACGACGCCGCCGCCGACGCCGGCCTTCCCGGGGCACCTCGATTGGCACCTGCGCGCCGGCCGGGCGGCGCGCTCGGAGCTGCGCCAGGCCGGGCGGCTGGTGCGCGGCGTGCCGGCGCGCGACGTCGAGGTCGGTCCGCCGGCCGTTGTCGTGGTCGACACCCGCGACCTGACCGACGCGGTCGTCCTGACCGACGTCGAGTCCCGCTCAGCGACGCTCGCCCGGCAGCGTACGAGGGTCGGAAGGCTCGTCGTGGAAGCGCACGAGATCGGAGTCTGAGGATGCCCCCGCCCGTCTACCGCTTCCTGCCTTGGGCCCGTCGCGGGCTCGCGCAGGGGATCTCGAACCCGGACAGCGCCGCTGGCAACCTCCCCGCCCGCACCTCGATCCAGGTCAAGCTCGACGTCGCCGGCCGGACCGCGACCTCGCGCGTCGACGTCTACGGGCCGGGTGAGGTCACCGGCATCGACCGCAGGATGATCCTGCGCACCGAGCCGAGGCCCGGCGCCACCGACTTCGAGCCGAACTACCTGGCGGCGATCGAGTTCGACCCGCCCGACTTCCCCTGGCTCTTCACACCCGCGGCGCACAACGGCGGACAGCTCCGGCCGTGGTGCGTGCTCGCGGTCGTGGAGAAGGCCCCCGGCGTGACCGTCTCGGTCCGCGCCGACGCGCCGCTGCCGGTGCTCACGATCGCGAGTCCCGCCGTCCCGTCGCAGGAGCTACCCGACCTCACGGAGTCGTGGGCCTGGGCGCACACCCAGATCCTCGAGGACGGGTCAGGGACCGGCGACCTCGACGCCCATCCCGACGCGAACCTCAGCCGCCTCGTCTGCCCCCGGCGGCTCAAAGCCGAGACGCGCTACCTGGCCTGCGTCGTGCCCGCCTTCGACCTCGGCGTCACGCGCGGCCTCGGCGGATCCGTGACAGGGACCCAGGTGGCGCCGGCGTGGCGTCTCACGGACTCCGGGCTCGACGCGAACGGCATCTCGCTGCCGCTCTACTACTTCTGGGAGTTCTCCACGGCCGTGGAGGACGACATCGAGTCGATGGCCCGCCGGCTGCACGGGCCGGAGCACGCGCCCGCCGACCTCGGGCGGCGCCGCATCTACGCGGCCGCGGGTCATCCCGACCTGGCGACGCCGCCGCTCCCGGCCACCGCACGCGCCGTCAGCATGGAGGGCGCGCTCCGGCCCGCCGAGTCCAGCGCGACCCCGGATCCGGCCCAAGCGCCCGCGCTCACGTCGCGGCTCGCCACGATCGTCGCCCGCCGCGTCACGCCCCAGCTGCCGGCCCCGCTGTACGGCGAGTGGCCGGCCGCGCAGCACAGGCTCGCGGGCGCCCCGGCCTGGATGAGCGAGCTGAACACGACGGTGGCGCACCGCATCGCCGCTGCGCTCGGCACCGAGGTCGTGCGCCGGAACCAGGAAGCGTTCGTCCAGGCGGCCTGGGAGCAGGTCGGCCAGGTGCGCGAGGCCAACGAGCTCGCACAGCGCGCGAGGCTCGCCGCGGCCGTCCTCGGCCGGATGGTGGCGAGGCACTTCGCCCCGCGCCCGGCCGAGCGCCTGTTGCAGCTAGCCGGCCCCATGCTCGCGGGCACCTCGGTCGCCCCGGCGGCCCCCGGCGCCGCGATGCGCACCGTCGCCGCCCACCTCGACGACACGAGCCTGCCGTCGGGAGCGGTGTCGCCGGCGTACCGGCGTCTCGCCAGCGGCCAGCGGCAGGCGGTCAAGCTGGCCGTCCGCAAGGCCGGGCTGAGCCGGCGGGACGGCCTGATCGCCCTGACCGCGGCCGACCCGGCTCTGGTCGAGCCCGAGCCGGGCCCACCGGACGGCGTCGTCGACCTCCGCGACCTCGCGAAGCTGCGGCCGACGGGAACCTCGGGGAGGGTCCGGCTCGCGCCGCTGGGCCTGTCCGGCGAGACGACCGACGTCGAGCTCGCGAAGCTCGTGCCCGTACGGGGCCCGGTCGGGTCCCTCCCGACGGGCAACCGGCAGTTCTTCCCGCCGTCGGAGCTGTCCGCGGTGATCAGCCAGGCAACCGGGCGGGCCGCGCGCACGCAGCGCGACCTCCCGCCCATCTTCCGCGCACCCGTGCCGGTGACGCAGTCCACCGCCAGGGCGGTCTTCAACAACGCCCTCACCGTGACCGCCCGGGCGACCAACCGCGACACCGCCGCGGCGGACTTCGTGAGCACCGACGTCGCGGGCCTCGGCGCCCGGCTGATCACGAGGCTCGACGCGAGAGCCAACGTGGCGCGCCGGATCGCCGCGATGGTCACCGGGCACGGAGTCACGGACCCCGGCGCGGGCGGGTTCGATCCGTACCACGGGATCCAGGCGTTCCCGGTGATCGGCGATTCGACCTACCAGTACCTCGACCAGCTCGACGGCGGCTGGGTGCTGCCCGAGGCGAACGGGCTCGAGCCCGATACCGCGATCCTGCTGCGCTCGAACCCCGAGTTCACCTCGGCGTTCCTCGTCGGGCTGAACCACGAGATGAACAGCGAGCTCCTGTGGCGGGGGTACCCCACGGACCAGCGAGGCACGCCGTTCCAGCACTTCTGGGACCGCCTCGACGACTTCCCCGATATCCGGCCGATCCACGAGTGGACGCCGACGCTGGCGCTGGAGGTCGCTGGCGCGCCGCCGGGCGTCACGGGCTCAGGCGAGCAGATCGTGCTGCTCCTGCGCGGGACGCTGCTCCGCCGCTATCCGGACCTCGTCATCTACGCCACCACGGGCACCCGCTTCGCGCCCGGCCCGACGGTCCCTGCGGAAGGGCGCCCCATGTTCTTCGGGCTGCTGCGGCCGGACATCAGCCTCGTCGGCTTTCCGCTCACGCCGGCCCAGCTCGCGGCGGCGGAGTGGTGGTTCGTGCTCGAGCAGCAGCTCACCGCGCCGCGCTTCGGCTTCGACCTGGGGGAGCCGCCCACGCCCGCGGCCCAGACGTGGGCCGACGCCACGTGGTCGATGTTCGATATCGACCCCGGCGAGCACGTCCGCCTGAAGGTCGGCCAGAACCCGACGAAGATCGCGACGAAGAGGATCCCGGCCGGCGGGCGCAGCTTTGGCTCCACCGCGGACCAGGTCGCGATCAGCCTGCTGCAGCGCCCGATCCGCGTGTCGATGCACAAGGACCGTCTGCTGCTGCATCCGGGAGACGGCGCATGAGCGTGCCGCCCGCCGCCGAGGCCGAGCAGCGGCTGACCGAGCTCGAAGGCGTCCCGGTGACGCTGCTCCCAGTCCGTTTGGAGACGCGCTTCATCACGAGGCCGGGGGCGGCGGGCCCGGAGCAGCTGCGGATCCGCGTCTACCCCGACCAGATCCACCTCGACGCGCACCAGCCGGGGCTCACACCCGCCGAGGTCGCCGCCGGCCAGGTGTACTGGCGGAATCGCTGGGACCCGGCGACCGCGCCCCGCGCCTGGGCCGAGATGATCCGCGGCATCAGGCCCGCACGCGCCTCGTGGATCGTGCGCTCGCTGACGCCGTCCAACCCGGTCGGAGATCCGCCGGGGCCGCAGTTCCCGACGCCGCCGTCGCGGGATCCGCAGCTCGACGTCCCGCTCGCGGTGCGGGCGATGCCGACCCGCTGGGTGGCGCTCGGGTACGACGCGGCCGGCGTCCAGGTGCTGCGCCGGTGGTTCGACAACCCGGTGCAGGACGGGCTCCTCGCCACCGCCTCGACGACCGACGGCCCGCCGCTCACCGGCGACGCCGCGGTGAGCGCCTACCTCGGCTGGGCGGCCGACTACGACACGGCGGTCGCGGCGGGAATGGCCGTCACCGTCACGCCGAGCGACCTGACCGTCGGCCGCAGCCTCGCCGACGGGCTCGACCGGCTCGTCGTCCTCGGCGTCGACTGGATCGCCGGCGACGGGGCGTCCGAGCTGGCCGCGCTCTTCGCCGCGCACGAGGTGAGCGACGGGCTCGCGTACGTGAGGCCGGGGACGCCGACCAACAACCTCGCGGGGCAGCCGGCCGCCGGCGGGGCGCTCGAGGTCGCCGACCCCGCGGCGCCCGCGGCGAGCCTCGACGCGGAGTGGTCAGCCGGGGCGCGGCTGGCCGGCGCTCTGGGGCTGGAGCCCGGAGCCCTGGGGCGCCTGCCTGGCGCTGCCGCGACGACCGCGAGGGTGAGCGCGGACCTCGTCCAGGCAACCTGGGCCGGGAGCCTCGGCTACTTTGCCGACCAGCTCCTGTCGCCGCTCATCGACGACTCCGATCTGGCGGCCACCCGGGCGCACGCGGTCCGGTACCTGCACCCGCTCGGAACGCTGCCGACGCTGCGGGTCGGCCGGCAGCCGCTCGGCGTGCTGCCCGTGCTGGCGCCGCAGGCCACGCTGGCCGATCCGTTCGCGAGCCGGCTCGGCGACGTGCTGAAGAGGCTGCGGCCGATGTGGGAGGCCGCGCTCCCGCGCGTGCCGCGGCTGCTGCGCTCGGACGGATCCGGCCGCCAGCTCGAGCAGGTCCTGCTCGCCGTTCTCCGCCGAGCGCCCTGGACGACCAGGATCTGGTACCGGCGCGTCTACGGCCCGCTGATCGCCCTGGCCGCGGCCGGCGTCGGCCTGACGCAGAGGTTCCAGTCGGTGCTCCGCAACATCGGCTTCCTCGACTCCTTCGGCCTGACCGTGCAGCCGCGGATCGTGCCGTTCGGCATCCACGACCGTACGCGGTACCTGCGGATCCCGTTCCTCGGCGCGAGCGAGGACGGCAAACCGCCCGATCTCTCGTACCTGGCGGAGCTGCGCGAGCTGACGACGCTGCCGGAGGCACGCGACGAGCTGGCCCAGGGCCGGGCGGTGAGCGTGCTCGACGCGCTCGCCAGGTTCGCCGCGCAGCAGGAGCTCGACCTCGCCGCTGCCCGCTTCGGCCGCCGCCTGCTGCCGCGCTCGCGGGACCCGATCGCGTGGCGCACGACGGAGATCAGCGGGATGGGCACGCTCACCGCCCGGAGCCCGCTCGAGCTCGCGACCACTCCCATCGCCGACCTCGGCGGCTCGACCCTCGCCGAGGAGGTCGCGCGGCGCCTCAAGAGCTCGCCCTCCGACCCCAAGCTCGCCGATCTGAAGGCGCTCCAGGCCGCCCTCGTCCGGCTCGCGAAGTCCGATCCGGCCGACGTCGACCCGACGCTGCGCGCCTACCTCGGAGCTTGCTCGCATCGCCTCGACGCCTGGTTCACGTCGCTCGCCGGCCGGCAGCTCAACGACGTGCGCGCGCAGCGGCCGGCCGGGACGCACGTCGGTGGCTTCGGCTACGTCGAGGGACTGCGCCCCGAGCAGACGCCGGACTCGCTCGGGTACGTGCTCGGACCGTCGCTGGCGCAGGCGGCGACTGCCGGGATCCTGCGCAGCGGGTACCTCGCACAGCAGGCCACCGGAACGGAAAGCCTCGACGTCGACCTGAGCTCCGAGCGCGTGGAGGTCGCCCTCGAACTGATGCGCGGCGTCGTCGAGGGCGTCCCGCTGTCGGTGCTTCTCGGCTACCGGATCGAGCGCGCCCTGCGGGACGCAGCGCTGTCGGTGCTGATCCTGCCGCTGCGCACCGTCTTCCCCCTCCGGACGCCGCCGGCGCCGGAGACGCCCGGCGGACCGGTGGAGTCCACGCCGCCGAACAACGTGACCGACGCCGTGGAGCTGCTCGAGCGCTGGGAGGCCGGCCGCGCCGCCGTCCTCCAGGCGGTGCGCGTCGCAGCCAGTTTGCCCGTCGGCGACCCGAAGCTGACCGCGCTCGCGGTTCAGGTCGACCTGCTCGCGGACACGTATGACGCCATCGCCGACGTCGTGCTCGCCGAGGCGGTGCACCAGATCGTCCGCGGCCAGCCCGAGCGCGCGCAGGCAGCGACGCGGTTCCTGGACCGGCAGGAGCCGCCGGTGGAGCCCGAGATCACGACCAGTCCGCGCACCTCGACCGGATACGTCCAACGCTGCGTCGTGGCGCTCTCCGCCGCGGCGCCAAGCGCGGCGTGGCTGCCGCTCGCGGACCCGCGCTCGGCCGCCGAGCCGCGGCTCAACGCCTGGCTCGCCGCCGTGCTCGGTGCACCAACGCGCTGGCGCTTCTCCGGGCGTGCGGTCGGGCCGGACGGCACCGTCGGAGCAACCGCGAGCGTCGCTCCGGCCGGCCTCGGCCTCTCGCCGCTGAGCCTCGTGGTGGCGGCGGGCAGCGGCAGCGGCGACCAGCCGACCGAGCTCGAGGAGCGGATCGCGCGAAAGCTCGCCGCCACGCTCAGGCCGGGGCCCGGCGGCGGCATCGAGCTCCTGGCCGAGACTCCAGGGTCGCTCGGGCTCGCCGCGTTCACGGCGCTCGCGTCGGCGGCGCGTCGCGTGCTGCGCACCGTGCGACCCGCCGACGCACGGGCGTTCGACCTGCCGGACGGCGTCGCCCCATCGGGCCTCGAGGCGGTCGACCTGAAACGCCGCGCCAACGCGGCCGCGACGGCCCTGCGCTCGGCGGTCACGTCGCTCGACGCGGCGATCGCCGCCCCGACGCAGCTGAAGGTCACGAACGCGCTGGAGCGGGTCAGCCGGCTGGGCGTCGGTGGCTCCGTACCGCCGCTCGGCCTCCTGCCTGGGGGGACGGCGCCAGTGTCACCCGAGGCGCTCGACTTCGCTCGCGACGCCGCGGCCGCGGCACACGGCCGGCTCGACCGGCTCGCCGAGCTGGACGCCGCGCCTCCCGCGCCCGAGAACGCGGCGGCCCACCAGCAGCGGCGCATCACGGCGATCTTCGGCGACAGCTTCCCGGTGCTCGGCGCGTTCACGCTCCCGAGCACCTCCGACGCCGCCCGCAGCCTGCGCCCCGCCGGCCAGACCTCGCTGCTCCGGGGAGACCCGCTGACGCCCGTCACCTGGATGACGCGGATGGCGCGCGTGCGGCCGGAGCTCGACGCCGTCTGGCACCTGCTGGTGGCGGCCGAGGCGGCGACCGGCTACAACGCGGGCGCCTTCTCCGTCGCGCAGGTGCCGTTCACCGCCGGCGACGCGTGGGCGGCGCTCCCGTTCGGAGACGCACGCCCGACCGCGGCGGCGGCGATCGCCGTGCACGCCCCTTCGGGCCTCCGCAATCCGATCGCCGCGTTCACGGTCGACACGTGGACGGAGCAGATCCCGCTGCCGTCGGAGACTGCCGGGATGTCGTTCCACTACGACGCGCCGTCGAACCGGGCGCCGCAGGCGGCGATCGTCGCCGTCCCGCCCGAGGTCTCCAACCGCCCCTGGAGCCTCGACCTGATCGCCGACACCGTCCGCGAGGCGCTCGACCTCGCGAGGATCCGCGGCGTCACGCTGCACGACGTCCCGGCAGTCGGCTCGGTGCTGCCGGCGCTCTACCTTCCGCTCGATCCGGGCGGGAACGTCCCGTCCGTCGACCTCGACCACCTCGCGAACGTGCTCGGCCCCTCCGAATTCGTGCTCGGGAAGGACTGACAAATGCCGGCGTCGATCACCACCTGGAGCCGCCTCGAGCCGCTCGACCAGTCCACCGACCTCGACGCCTCGCTCAGCGCGCCGATCGCGGACCCGCTCTGGCTGCTGCACCGGCAGTGGCAGCTTGGGGAGCTCGAGGCCAACGACGCGGGCTCCCCGATCGCGGTCACGGTGACGCGCGCCGAGGCGGCGCTCTCGGGCTTCCGCGCGGCCGATCCGCGCGGAACGACAGGCACCCGGCGCGCCTACGACCCGGCGGCCATGCCGCTGGAGCCGCTGATCGAGGCCGAGCGGGTCAGGGGCCTCGCCGGCGCCCACCGACGGCTGGCCGCGGAGACCGGAGCGCACTGGCTCCGGCTACTGAAGGCACGCGGCTTTCCCCAGCTCATCGCCGCGTACCGCGCGGCATTCCCGATCCAGCTCGCGGCCTCCGTCGTGCCGGAGGCCGACCCGCTCGGAGCAGAGGCGGCGATCCTCCTCGGCGGACGCGCGATCGACGGCGACCTGCTGGCCGCACAGCTTCGCGCGGCCCGCGGGCCGCAGGGACGCATCACCACGCTCCCCGCGTCGTTCCCGCCCGGTCCTGCCGGCGTCTTGGCGGTGGCCGTCGAATGGCTGCACTGGTACGACGAGCTGCTCGTCGAGCCGGACGGCGTCCACGCGACGCCGCCGGCCTGGCAGACGCGCCGGTTCGAGTACCGGTTCTCGGCTGCCGCGCGCGTCGGCGCGAAAGAGGCGACGTTCGGCTCCGTCGCCTACGACGACGGGCACCTCGACTGGCCCGACCTGTCCGCCGGCCACCGCCGCCTCGGCGTCCCGGCGGCGACGCCGGCGACCGCCGTAGACGTCGTCATCCCGGTTCCGCTGTCGTATCCGGGGATGCCGGCCCACCGGCACTGGGAGATCGAGGACTCGCAGGTCAGCTTCGCCGGCATCGAGGCCGGGAGCACCGACGTCGTGCGAATGCTGCTCACCGACTTCGCGCTCGTCTACGGCGACGACTGGTTCATCGTCCCGTTCTCCGCCACGGTCGGGAGCCTCGTCACGATCCAGAAGGTCACCGTGCGCGACACCTTCGGCGTGACGACGCAGGTGCCACCCGCCGCCGCCACGGCCGGCGCCCGGCGCTGGGCGATGTACGCGTTCACCGCGAGCCCCGCCGCCGCGACCACGGCCGCGCTCCCCGGGCCGGACTCGCTGCTCATCCCGCCCGCGCTGCCGGCGGTCCTCAGCGGCAGCCCGGTCGAGGAGGCCGCCTTCTTCCGCGACGAGCAGGCCAACCTGGTCTGGGCCGTGGAGCGCACGACCACGAGCCCGCTGGGCACGCCGGTCGACCGCTACCGCTACAGCCGGCCCGCGACGCGCGTCACCGTCGACGTCACCGACATCGGAGACGCGGATCTCGTCTACCGGCTGACCACGCCGATCCCCGGAAACTGGTACCCGTACCTGCCGAAGCCGACGCCAGCCGGCGACGACCTCACCC
>Ga0137374_10004755_pt1 | contig 16137 bp, 18 predicted proteins | sample SagtaG_20_FD_104811 | JGI IMG/M metagenome (GOLD analysis project Ga0137374, IMG submission 104811) | Vadose zone soil microbial communities from Sagehorn Ranch, Mendocino, California, USA - Sage1_R_100_16 metaG | ecosystem: Environmental > Terrestrial > Soil > Vadose zone | place: USA...
CGTTCGCGGACATCGTTGCTGCCGGCGGCATCTCCGCTGCGGCGCGAGATGATTCGAACCGGCAAAGCCAGTTCAGCCGCCAGTTGAAAGAATTGGAGCGCTATTTCGGCGTCGAGCTGATCAAGCGCGGACGCGGCCCGATGAAACTGACGCCGGCCGGAGAGCAACTGCACCGCGTCATCAGCCACACGTTCGGATCGTTGCAGGAATTTCGCCGCCACTGCGCAAACCGCCCGGTCGAGTTGAGCATTGGCGCTGGCGAAAGTTTGATCCAATGGATGTTGCTGCCGCGGTTGCCTCAGCTCGTGGCCGAACATCCACAGGTCACGGGCAATTTCCACAATTTACGAACGGACGAAATCCTCAAGCAATTGGCCGACGGCACGCTCGATTTTGGCGTCGTCACCCGGACCAACTCGAATCGCCAGTTGGAATCAGCCCCACTGGGCCAACTCGAATATGCGCTGTTCGTTCCCAGCGAGTTGGTGTCTGGCAAGCTACGGAAAGATTCTGTCGAACTGATCGGACGCGTGCCTCTGGCGTTGTTGCTGGGGAGCAATTCGGTTCGCCAGGCGCTGGAGGATTTAGCGCAGCAGCATGAACTGAAACTCGACGTCCGTTTGCGTTTGAGTTCCTATCCACAACTGGCCGCCGCCGTGCAAAACTTGAAGGTGGCCGCCGTGATGCCAACGCTCGCCGCCTCATCGTTGCCAGCGGATCGGATTCGGATGATCCGCCTGCCTTTTCTCGACAGCCTTTCCCGCCGGATCTTTCTGGTTTGGAATCGCAAGGCAACTGAGATCCGGCCTTCCATCGGGCCATACGCGAAAGTGTTCGGCAAATGTTTCCGCGCGGCGGCCTGATTCTGCGGGCAAGGAGTGATCTTGGGCTTTTGTGCTGGCTCTACCGTTGAGCTACGCCGCCACATGCTGGCGGCGGGTGGGTTCGAACCGCCAACCCGGCATTTTACGAGAACCCATTGTCTTCGGCCCACTGAAAGGGCGGATGGGCAAGGGACGTCGTGGAAAACTCCTTGCGGAGGCTGCTCTACCGTTGAGCTACTGCCCCATGCGGTGGGGCAGGTCGGACTCGAACCGACAACAGGCGATAATCCACAACTTCGGCCCATCAATTGAGCGCGGGCAAGAGATCGACCGTGGAGTTGCCAGATGTGCTGCTGTTACACTACCGCCGCTCAATCCGTTGGCGTGAACTGGTCACGACCGCCGGGGAAACGACGGAGCGGAGTTGAACCGCTGCTGCCTGGTTATGATAACCCACAATCTACGGCCCGCTAAAAAGACCGACGGATAAGAAACGAACTGGGAGTCTACGTGCTCTACCACTGAGCTACCCCGGCATCTGGAGCCGGAGGCTGGATTCGAACCAGCGACTGCGTCGTTATCAACGATAACCCAATCCTGCGACCCGTCGAAAAGTGAGACGGACAAAAAGCGAGTTGGGAATCCATCAGTTGCCTGATGGCGCGGGGTTCGAACCCGCTCGCGGTTTCCCGCTTCACCGATAACCCAGACTCAACGGCCCGTCTAAAGGACTCGATGGACAAGTGCTGCCGCAGATACGGGGCTTCGCACGCGGGACTCGAACCCGCCACACCGGGCTCGCGTCCGGCGGCTCTCTCACGGTGAGCAACCACCCCTTTGGTTTGGAGCGATAACCTGCAACGTTCGGCCCATCGAAATTGGGGTGACCAACCGGATTCGCACCGGCACAAACGCCTTCACGGGGCGTGATGCTGCTGTTACATCATGATCACCATTAAATTGGAGCCCCGGGTCGGACTCGCACCGACGAATACGGGTTTACGAAACCCGCCCTGTTGCTGCTGAGGCACGGGGGCTTGGAAACTGGCGCTCTCACGTGGACTTGCACCACGAACTTCCGCCTTCGCAAAGCGGCGTGCAGAACTAATTACACCTTGAGAGCAAAATGGCATCCGTGGCCGGACTCGCACCGGCTAGGACCAGCTTGAAGGGCTGGTTGCGCGAGCTGCTTTGCATTCACGGACTAAAATCGTTCGCCGCCGGGGTCGAGAAGCACAGAGTCGCCTGCTCGCTGGCAGGCATTAACCCTGTGAACTCGATTCCTCTGTGGCGATGAGGACGCGCTAACGGCGAAGCTTGCGCGTCTTGTAGGTGAGGAGTGGTCGAAACGTCGCGACGACGGAAACAAGTCCGGCATCCACTAAGTCTTGGATCACTGCCTCGATGTTTTTGTAGGCGGCGGGTGCTTCCTCGTAGAGCAGATTGCGCTCTTCGCAAACCACGCGGCTACCCAGCGGCGTCTGCACCAACTGGTGCATACCGAAGCGTTCACGCATGCGCTGACGGGCATCGCTGCGTGCCCACTTGCGGCCCGCACCGTGGGCCAGCGACCAAGCATGACTCTCACTGTCGCCCGTCGGCTTCACGATGTAGCTCAACGAACCGCGCGATCCAGGGATGACGACGAAGTCACTGTCGGCAGCGACGGCGCCTTTGCGGTGAACCCACCCAGCTTCATGGCGGGTGATGCTGTTGTGGCAGCCGTCCCAGAGGCATTCGGCTTCGGCTCCGAGCGTCGCTGCAAAGCGGCGCGCGATCAGTTCACGATTGCCTTTGGCCCAGCGGACGGCGAAGTCGTGGCTGCGGAGATACTCCTTCGCCGCGAACGAGTCTGCTTCAACGCAGTTGCCGAAGTGTTGATCCACATGTGCGCGCAGGATGGATTCACCCAATCCCCGCGAGCCGCTGTGAACAAGCACCACGAGCTGCTGCTTGCCGAGTCCAAGTTGCTTGAACCCGGCCACGTCAAGCACCTGCTCGACGGTCTGCACCTCGGCGAAGTGATTGCCGCCGCCGAGCGTGCCGAGCGCCGCGTCGAACTCCGTGGACTCCAGATAATGTTCAGCCAGGAAGCCGTCCGCGAACTCGTCCCACGGGTGCTCGAGATCGAAGCGCAGGGCGGCCCAGCGATCGAGCTTGGCGTCACTACGGACGAGATCCGTTTTAAACAACGCCATGCCGCAACCGATGTCGCCACCGATGAGGTGCGGATAAATCACGTCCTCCGTCACGAAGGCCGCACCGACCGGCGAGCCTTTGCCCGGATGCAAATCCGGGAAGCCCACCGCGCGCTGGACACCGTCGAGCTTTGCAGTGGCATAGAGCTGGCGCACCGCTTCACCTTCAATCCAGCTTTTAGCCGAGGCGAAAAGGCGCACCTGAGTTTCAGTCAGTGTGTTCATGTTTCCTTTTGGGCCCGCCAAAGCGGGTTGGGTTTTTGGAAGTTGGCCACTGGAGTCGGGATTGCGCCGACACCTCCGGCTTTTCAGACCAGCGTGCAGACTGACTACACCATCCAGTGGAAATAGGGGTGCGCGGCAGCTTGGGTCGGCCACCGCGAAAGGCTGTCCATGAAGCTTGAGCCTTGCGGGCTGCGGCTTGAGTTTTGCACAGGCTGACCGATGTGGTTTGACAACTCGGCATCAACATCAGCGTGGTAATTGGATTTTCAGTCCAATCCAGGAACGTTTAGAGCGTCCTAGTTTTGACAGCATTTTCGCCGGCGGCTTTCCGTCGCCACCGCGCACCTAAATCAAGACCGCCGGCGGAATCAGAGATTCACGCTGCGGTTGAAGTTGAACTCGTCCAGCGCATCTTGCAGCGACTGGATTTCGGCGTTCAGCTCGGCCACAAGTTTATCCACGTCCACCTTGCCAAGCTGGGCGACGTATTCGACTTCGTAGGCCGATTCGGCAAAACCGCGGCCTTCGTGGAACACACCGGCCTTGGTGTCGAGACCGGTCAGCGTGGTGACGAGACCCTTAAGTTCCGCCAGGTGGAAAATCTTGTCGTAGATTTCCGCGTTGGCGGCGGCGACCGCCGCCTTCACCTTGACCAACTCGGCGAGCTTGGTGCGCAGGCGCGTCAACACTTCGCGGTTGTCGTAGTCGAATTTCTGTTTGCTGGAGCGGGAGTTCTGCTTCGTGAGCAGATCCTTCAACTGGGCGACTTCGCCCGCCAGTTGGTTTTTCAGTTTAAGTGCTTTGGCAATTTTCATGGGATTCCTTTCGATTTTCAGATTTCGTTTTCAGTTTTCAAATTGGTTGTCCCGCGCGGTAATGCTCCGCGGTCTTCCGGTTATCAACCGGGCGCTCTGCTATTGAGCTACGGGACAGTTCTGCGGACGATGTGGTGGCCTACCGCCACCGCGTCGGGTTGCTTTCAATCCAGGAAGGCGACATTGGCCATCGTGCGGCTCTGGTTTTCGGTGTTCATGACGACCCGATGCCAGAACGGCAGCGTGAGGGTGGCGTGGTCGCTGTGGCTCACGTTGCCGCGTGCGTAGACACGAGGGTTGCGACGCATCACCTGCCATCCCCAACGCGCTGCGTCCGGATTGCGCTTCAGGATCGAGCGATACTCGGCTGGCGTGATGCCCGCCGGGTGACGGCGGCACACATGAACCGTTTCTCCCCCGGTGCGGTAGAGTTGCTCAACCAGGTGCGGCTTACCCCGCCCGCGACGCAGCGGTTCGTTGCGGAGCACGAGGTTTTCGTTCACCACGAACGCCGGCTCCGGAACGAAGAACCATTCGCCTTGACGGCGGAACGCGCGGTTCTTGCGCGCGTATCGTTTCCGGGACGGGACTTGATGCTGCGCGAGTGAATCACGGACGTCCTTGGGTTGGAGCGCATCCATGGCTTGGCGGACGCTCGATGCCCCACCGGGCACAGCGGCGACAAACCATTCGCGTTCATCGTGACCGCACAGGAAGCGATCGAGTTGCGGTTTGGCGCCGGATTTACGCACGGCGAGCAACAAGTGGCGCTGCTTCGGCTCGCTTTGCATTACGGAAATATCCAGCGACTTGTTCAAATGCGTCGGAACACGGAGTTCAAAGAACTCACCGTTGCCATCGCGCCGAATGTCCACCGCAAAGTCGCGGGGACTGATCCATGTGCGATCACCCTGCCGCCAGCGCGACGCAATTTCACGCACCTTCAGACGCGCGCCCATCGCGTCAAACTTGGATTCGATCTGTTGAGTATTCATGATGCCTTTGGTTGTTTATGATCGCAGCCAACTGGCCGACCGATCTATTTGCCATGCTGCTTGGGAGCGTGGCGTAAAACGGGCCTCGTGTTTATGGTGCAAATCACATCCCGCATGATTGTTTAATCAAGCGCGGAGAGATGTGCGGCCTGGTTTTGCGCTTCACAAAGAATTGGCGGAAGGCGTCGGTAATGCTCCGACCTCGGCGATGCCGATCCTGTTTTCGAGACAGGTGCAGCCAGCTTATATCTGCCTGCCTTCCAGAAATGGTCAGGGTGGCAGGAGTTGCACCTGCGACCTCCTCGTTCCGAACAAGGCCGTCTGCTGCTGACATTACACCCTGAAGATTGGCTGCCAGGGTTGGACTCGCACCAACACCGAACGGCTTAACAGGCCGCCGTGCTACTTTGACACTACCTGGCATTGGCGCTGCCGGCAGGATTCCCACCTGCATCGTTCCGTTTAGAAGACGGATGCCTGATATTTTCGACCACGGCAGCAAATTGAAAATGGTCGGAACGGCAGGATTTCCACCTGCGGCCTCCCGGTCCCAAGCCGGGCGCTCTGAAGACTGAGCTACGTTCCGAGAAAATGGCGGACCCGAAGGGACTTGCACCCTCAGCCTTCCCGCAGACAACGGGTTGCTCCTCTGATTGAGCTACGGATCCAAAAATGGTGGGAAGTGCTGGTAACGCTCCAGTCGTCATCTTCCAGCTTCGTTTTATGACGCCCGATTTACAGTCGGGTAGCCGGATCACTTCCCTGAATGGTTGCGGAGGTGGGAGTCGCACCCACGGAGGTCGAGCTTATGAAACTCACCTGAATCTCATTCTCCCCGCAGTAAATCTGGATTGACGCCCTCTCGCTTTCTATGCTTTCAGCGCAAGACATGCGCACGATCGCCATCGGAGATATTCATGGTTGCCATGTGGCACTGACGACGCTCTTGGAGCAGGTCGCACCACGAACGGATGACCGGATTATTTTCCTAGGCGACTATATTGATCGTGGGCCAGCCTCGCGCGAGGTGGTCGAATCACTTCTGGGATTGAGTGGCAAATGCGCGCCTGCTTTTCTGCGCGGAAACCACGAGGTCATGATCCTCGGTGCGCGCGAAGATACTCTCAAAACGAATCTCTGGCAGAGTTACGGAGGCTTCGAAGCCCTCATTTCCTACGGCGCAAACTACAATCAGAACTGGACCGCTTTTATCCCTGAGGCTCACTGGAAATTCTTCGAACACACTGCCCGATACTTCGAAACCGAGGACGACATTTTCGTTCATGCATGTTTGGACGCCGAAGCGGACATGGACGAACAACCCGATTGGCTGTTGTACTGGGAATCGTTGGACCGTCTCAGACCTCACAAATCGGGCAAGCGCATCGTATGCGGTCATTCGCCTCAACGATCCGGTCAAATCCTGGATCTTGGTTTCGCGCTGTGCATCGATACCGGCGCGGTCAACGGCGGCTGGTTGACTTGCTTGGACGTCAACAGCGGCGGTTGGTGGCAATCGAATGAGAAACGCGAAACGAGACGCGGATCGATTGCCGCGCATTCTTGAAATGGTGGAGTCCGGCGGGTAACGCTCCCGCTTGGCACTGCTTGCAAGGCAGGCGCTTCACTTTTCAGCCACGGCCCCATGAAAGATTGGCAGGCCGCCTCGGTGCTGCCCCGAGCCAACTGAGTTTTGGAGACTCTGTTGCGCAAGCTGGCGCGCGGCCTGTGGAAAATTGGTGCGGTTGCCGGGAATCGCACCCGGACGTGCTCCCTGGCGAGGAGCCATTCTGGCTGTTAAATCACAACCGCGGAAATTGAAAGGGCCGGGAGCAATCGCGCTCCCGGCCCGTGCCATTTCAATAAAGAACAAACACCTCTTGGTGGTCTATTCGACCCCAACCCGCGGATTCACGGCGGCTGTTTCGGTGTTTAGGGGCACACCTCCTCCGAAGCCCTTAAAATGTAAATTTGTTTCAAACCATCCCGGCGCGCGTCTCCGCTCGCGATGGGCAGACCCCACCGGTGGAATGCCTCGGCATTCCGGCACCTGAATTCGTTTGGCACAGTCTGACATCATCGAGACGTCATTATGTTATCGTTCACAGACTGTTCACCTTTCGTTGCCGCCATTTCACCGTCAGTTTCAGGGAAATAAAAAACCCTGCTTACACGGGGTAAGCAGGGTGTAGAAATCCTCTTTCGATTCGTTACCTGCTTACCTCCAAATTATCCAAATTCACTTCGGGGCTTTGCCCGCGATATGACCTGGATAGCCCAAGGCTAAACGCACAGCCGGGGTTTAACCGGCTATGACGTGTCGCTTTCGCGACCGACATTGTCGGCCAACTCGTGGCTGATATGTTGATGCAGTTTCTCATCGAACGTGCAAGACGTTTACCACACGGCATCGGTTACATGCAACTTATACTTTTTGGGGTGCGGGAATCTTGAATTCACATATCCGCATCGCTTGATGCGACGATGCTTCAGCCGCGGCAAAGTTTCATCACCGAGTGGCGCTTCTAAAACGGTGATGTCTCCGTATGCCACCCTGCTGGAAACGCCAATGCGGTTAATCTGCTGGAGCCGGCCCCGTCGTCCGTGCGCGAGGGGACGAAGCGTCGGCCGATTGTGATCGTGGCGCGTTCTAGTTGACCGTCTTCTAACCCATTTTAGCAAGAAATCTGTCGTTGGAAATGGTCACTTACCCTATCCCCACACCGGTCCCCACGGCGGGGATAAAGTAAAGTCCGAGGCCATTCCGTCCGGGTCGCGCAAGTATATAAATAGCTTCGCTCACGCCGTAATCAGAAGCGCCATCGAGTTGGATGCCCGATGCGAGTAGGCGGTGAACGGCATTTGCCCGTTGGTCGCGGTTCGGGTAGAGAATCGCCAGATGGTAAAGGCCGGTAGCGCGCGGCGGCGGTGATCACAGATAAACTTCGCGCAGCTTAGTGTCGTCCTTCAGTTCGTCGGCCATCCCGGTGAACGAGATTCTCCCATTGCGAAGGACGTAAATCCGCGCGGTGATCTTCAGTACTTCCCGGACTTTCTGCTCAACGATCAGCACCGTCATCCCGGATTCACGGCTGATCTGGTGAATGCGATTGAGCGCCTCGGACACCAGTGGCGGCGCAAGTCCAAGAGATGGTTCGTCGAGCAACAATACCTTCGGCGACAGAACCAAGGCGTTCGCCAGTGCGAGCATTTGCTTCTCACCGCCCGACAGTGTCCCGGCCCGTTGCGTCAATCGTTCTTTCAAGGCAGGAAAAAGAGTCAGTGCGGAGTCAGTGCGCATTCGATTCCTTCCTGCACCGCCTGCTTGCCGGGAAGTGGGACTCCCCCCAATTCCAGATTCTCGCCAACCGTCAAATCGGTGAAGACCCGGTTGCCTTGTGGCACATACGCCACCCCGGAGCGCAAGAGATCGCGTGGCGTTGGTTTGGTCCAAGCTGTGCCGCTGAGATGAACCTCGCCTGACCAAATGGGAATCATTCCAAACGCCGCCTTGAGCAATGTGGATTTCCCTGCGCCGTTATGACCGATCAAAGCCACGATTTCGCCGCGCGCCACGTCGAGGACACGCCATTGACCACCTGCTTCTTCCCATAGCCGGTGACCACTTCCCTCACCTTCAGAATCCCGTTATGTTGCGCTTCCGTCATCGCTCAATTCTCGATTAGCCGACTTACGCCTCAATAATTTCTCGCCGTTCCAGCACTTCGACCGGTTTTCCTTGGGCGATGATTTTTCCCTCGTCCATCACGACCACTGAATCCGCCACCTGACGAACCGAAGCAATGTCGTGCTCGATTCGTAAGCAAGGTGTCAAAGTTGACAGTCTCGAAATCCAGTGGCCCATTTGATTGCTCACCCACGATGAAGCCGGTTATCATCCTCGGCAACGCATGAGCGCCAGCATCCATCGCCATCCTCGCTTCGCGGAATTGCGCGACCTGTTCCGGGTGCATCCCGAATGGTTTGCTCCGTGGGCCGGCACACTGTTCCGTTTCCACACCGTGGATTATCCCGCACCCAGGGATGTGTTGAGCGGCGAAGGCGCGCATTGGCGCGGCGGGCGTTGGAATTTGCCGGGCATTGCCACCCTTTACGGCAGTACCACGGACAGCACGGCGTTGCAGGAATGTAAAGCCAACGACCGTTACTATGGTGTGGAAACCAAAAGCCCGCGCTTGTTGGTCGCCATCGAGGCCCAACTGACCCGCCTGCTGGACCTGACGAATCCTGAAATCCGTCGGGCGATGGGCGTGAGCCTGACAGAACTTGCAGCGGAAGACTGGCGCAAGTTGCTGGCCGCGGGGAAGGAGAGCTTCTCACAAACGATCGGGCGCGCCGTCGTCGCCGCGGGCGGCAGCGGTTTGCTGGCTCGTTCCGCCGCCGTGCCCCGTGGCGTCAATGTCGCGATCTTTCCCGGTGTGTGTGCCGCCGACCACTTGGAAGTCGTTGAAGGCGTAAAACTGGAAAAACTGGCCGCGCGAATAAAGGTTTGACACCTGCAATAATGCAGGTTATTGTGCAGGCAGAAAGTTATGCCAGTCATTGCTAAAAAGTTCAAAAACGCGCACCCGGCGATCTCCGGCTTCCGATTCAGCCACCGGGGAGCGAAGGATTACGCCGGTTTGCTTCAGCACTACCGGGCCACGTTCAAAATGCCGCAACCCATCGTCGTGCGATTGACCGGTTTCTCCCCGCGCTCGGTCGCCAAGTGGAGTGAAGGCGTGCAGCCATCGCCCAAACAGGAAAAGGCACTGGTGGAGATGGATAGGTTGCTGGACGGCCTCGCGCGGGTGATGCAGCCCGCCCAGGTCGGTCACTGGCTCAAGTCTCCGAACCCGGCGTTCGACGGCTCGACGCCATTGCAACTCGTGGAGCGCGGTGAAATGGACCGCATCTGGCACATGCTCTACGACCTTGAATCTGGCCAACCCGGCTGATCGGTCGCGCGCATCGCGATTCGCTTGCGCGCTGCCGCCGTGAGCGTCTTCGCCCTCGCCTTTCCGCCCTTCAGTCCCCCAAGTCTGCCCAAGGCTATGGCTGCTGGATTCTTGCCTGTATTGCCATGAAACGAACATGGCACGAACAGAGGTGCGACTGAAGGCCGAATTGCCCGAGGCCAAGTTTCACCGAAGCGCCTTTTCACCCGCACCAACAAAAATCACAATGCGTCCATCTGGCTTAACGATCCCGGTCGCAAGACATTGGCGCGAGTCGGCGGCTCTTGAGTAACAGCAGGCACGCTTGGCACGCGATCAGCAGCAACGCCGGTCGAATAACACAACGCACCATCATGCTTTTCAAGGTCGGTCGCGATGAATTGGCATAGCGCAGCAGCATAGAAATCCAACCTGCCTTGCGCGTTGGCATCTTTAGCCTTGGTTGCCAAGTCTTTTAACTCTGGCAGCCCATTGTGATTGCGCCCAGCGCTAGGGTCCAAGCTGAACGCCCGCGAAAACAGGTGCCGCTTCAAAGTTTTTTCTGGATCGTAAGCGAGCGAACGGAGCAGTGGTAAATCGCGAACTACAAAAAAGTTGGGGGTTGCATCAAACAGCAACCAGTTCACACGAGCCAGTGTCGTCAGCGTGTGATCAAGAAAAGCAGCGTCGGGCTTGTTCAAAAGCCGGCGCACATCAATGTCGTTGAAAGAGTCCTGCAATTGCGGCCGGATGTTGTTGTCATCTGACCAAAGCTGGACTGAAGCGGCGGTTTTTGCCCAAGTTTGGATCGCGTCCCTTGGATTAGTTTCCCCGGCTGGATTGCTTGGGGCCTTGGCCTCAAAGTGACGTTGAACAATGGCAACAACTTCCTTCCCGCACACCTGCTTGGCAGGAGCAAAAGCATCAAGCGCGCCCAACCAATGCAGCGCACGCACATACTTCCTGATCTCGTCTCCCGTGAAATCGGCGATCCCGCCAAGTCTGAGGATGTGAGCCAACACGCAGTGCGCCCATTGGCAGCGGCCATACTTGCAATGTTCGATTTCCTGCAACTCAAGCAGCGCACCTGCCACTCGGCCCAGTTCGTACGCGCCAAGATATTTGTCTTTCCCCGAATTATCAGAAACAAAAACGAATGGGTTGCCAGAAATAGTTTGAAAGAAAAAACGGCTGGCTGCCTCGGTCAAGGCGGCATTCCGGTTAACTCCGCTAAACTCGCTCCAATCGGGCAGAGACCTCAGGGGTTGCTCCCATGCTTTCCGAAGTGTCAGGCGTGCGTTGCGCAAAATCACCTTCTCGCGAAGCGTCGCAAAAAGATTTGCGCGCAGACTCGAACCCGGCCCAACAAGTTTGGTGGCAACAGGAGTCGGAATGATGAAGACGGCTGAAGATTCTTCCATCCCCACAACGTCGTTTACGTAACATCCGTACCGCATCCCGCCTGGCTCCACGCAAAAATTCGCCTCCAGCTCACCGAACAAATCAGAAGGCTCGAATACATTCTCTGGAGTTTTGGGCGCGCTGAACTGTCCCTTGACTACAATATAAAGACGACCTCCCAAGTTGTGACGCGCCAACAACCGCTCATCCTTTTTCAGAGTAATGATTACTCCTTCAGCTTTGATCTCCTTGATCAATTTCTCGTCATGCGAAGGCGATTTTGCGTCTTCCAAATACTTCAACGCCGATTTCGAGCGAATCTCATTCCACTCCGCTTCGGTTGGCGGTCGCCCGACGGGAAGCGGAATTGCGGTAAATCCAACAAACGGAGCCAAACCCAAGTTCACGGTCTCGCATCCTTGCTCGTAATGATGTCTCAGTTCACTATCACCACCGGCCGGAACGGTGAGGAAACCTTCCTGGAGAGTGACAAACCCGCTGTCGCGGAGTAATTCGGACACTCTGAAACGCCCCAGCAGACGACATTGCTCTTTGGAAATCCGACCGTTCAGGCACGCAATCGTGATTTCCTCAGGTTCCTTGAAGAACGGAGGTTTGCCATCGCGAGATGGAAGTTTAATGTAATAGTCCGGGTTTGGCGTAATAAAGAATGCCGACGCAGTGTCGTATTTCGGGGCGAGTAGATGGCGTGACGCGGCCAGAAGGATTTCGGGCTTTTGCAAATACTCAAGAACATTAACTGCAAGAATGAAGTCCGGAGCCTGACGACCACAGCGGGCACATAGTGCCTCAGCCGCTTTGGCAGAATCGGAAGGTAATCCGGCGAGGTCGAATTCTTGAAAAAAAGCGCGCCCTTGGCAAGTGGGCGACCACCAGTCCATCGCCTTTTTTATGAGCGCCGGAGAGCGATCAAATCCGAAGTACGTGGCGCCTAGCCCGGTCAGGATGGGAGCCAGATAGCCAATCCCGCAACCGAGATCGAGGATGCGTAGATCTTTCAACGGCTTCCAATTCCCCATTTGCTTCAGCAATTCGCCATGCCACTCTTCAAGCTTTTCCAGTCGGAGTCGTCTGCCGTGATCAGAACTAAAAAACTGCCCTTGCACAGCCAAGCCGAGATCAATGCTTGTCAGGTCGTCCTCTCCAGCTTTTCGCCGGGCAGCGGCCAAACACATCTGAATGACCGCCGGATTGATCAGCCACATCCGATAAAGATCACCGTAGGGGTGTTCAGGCCTGCCGTCCCCGTTGGGGTCAAAGAATTCAATCCATGCCCGATCCATCGGATCTGGCTTTCCTGCGGGAAACTTCCCCGTCGGTACCGGAGCAGTGCTTCTGCTTGCCCTCGTCGCCTTTGTACTGGGCGCGGCTTTCTTCATTCGGCTATTAGCACGAAACCTAAGATTTCATTGCCCGAGCGCGTGCGCACGCGGACATCGCGGGAGCAGACTAACCGCAACCCCGCCGCCGTGAGAAGGCGAATCAGTTCCGGATATTGAAAATGGTGAGCGAAATAGGCTGGCCCCGAAGCCGCGCTATCGTTGGCAAAAAAAGTTCCCTTTTCCAGACCGGCCTGAAGCCCAGCTTCATATCGACGCCGGTAGATTGGACTATCCCAGTTTTGGAGGAAATCCACGATGACCAACGAACGGCGTTTCGCCATGTGCATCGTTGCGTGACGCAGCACCAGCAATTGCTCGTTATGAGTTGGCAGGCACGTTAAAATACCCTTGAGAAGCACGAGGTCAAAACGGCCAACGTCGAGCAACGGTTTCCGGGCGTCGTGAACTACAAAGTTAGTGTTCGGTCTTGAACGTCGTTTGGCTGTGGCGATGGCCGCAGCGTTGATGTCCACCCCGACCCAAGCAGCAAAAGATTCTGGCGGTAGTTCGTCGACGGCTGACCCGATACCACACCCGATATCGAGGACGCGTTTGGCAAGGCATGCTGCTGCCATGAACTCCTCCGGCAACGCGAGTGTGCCGGGAATAAAACGTGCAGGCATTCGTTGCCAGATGCGACCAGAATCCGTCGAAGGCGATTGGGGAATTTTAGGCATGGTGCAAATAATCAAGAAAATCTTTCTCCCTCCACAACTTCGGAAAATCCGGCAAGTGCTCCGCCACCTGGAGGCATGTGGGCGGGTATGGCAATGACTGGTACGCTGACAATACCGGTGATTCAACCTGCCGGACAATTTTCCCGTCAGCGAGGAAAACGAGTTGGGAAGCAACTGCGCTAACCCAGTCCAAATCATGAGAGACGGTAAGAGCGCAACCGCCTTGGCCGAGGAAGACGGAAAGGGCATCCTGGAGCGCTTTTTTCTGCCAAGCGTCGAGCCAAGCTGTCGGCTCGTCCAGCAGAAGCAGTGGCGGCCGGGCGATCAGACAACTGGCGATGACGAGCAGGCGGCGCAGTGATAATGGAAGTTCAAAAGGGGATGCTTCAAGGTAGGCCGTCAGTCCAAAGGATTCGGCCAGATGGAGATCGTCACTTGTAAAGGCACGCTTGGCACCTGCGATATTCCGGACGCATTCGAGAAGTTCCTCGGCAACCGTTGATCGGTAGAATTGGTCGTCAGGGTTCTGGAAGCAATAGAGCGCAAGGCGCGCCGTCTTTGGAAGCGACAACCTCATGTCATAATCATGGCCGTTGATCGAAACCGCACCATTCCACGGGCCGACAAGATTAGCGATGCACTTGAGCAGCGTGGTCTTGCCCGCCCCATTCGCGCCGAGCACCGCGCAGTGCGTTTGGGATGGCACCCGCAACCTAACATCTCGCAGATGAAAGTCCCCGGCTGGATAGGCGAACTCACTGACATTAACGGTGAGACCGCCATTGCCGGGCGCGGGTGAAGGTGAGACGACTGGCGCCACGCACGACCGCGGGCCGCATAAAGCAGCGGCTACAACCCTTGCATCACAAGGCACCGAATCAAACACGGCCAGATTCTCTTGGTGGAGAATAGCACCAAGGCGCATCGGACCGCCCAAAAGCGTCAGCCTGTTGCGTCCAAGTTGTTCCCAACATTCCTGGAGCGTTCCGGTAAAAAATTCCTGCCCCGAGAAGAACCCGCAGTGGCGGGCTTGGCATCCAAAATCATCGCGCAGAGTTGTGGCGAAATGCAACAGGATACCACCATATTCAAGCGACCAGCGGGCAAGGAGCGCAGAAATTTTTTTGCGGAACTCGGGATCAATTTGATCAGCCAGTTGGTCGGTGATGACCACTTTGGGTCCTTTCACGAGGACACACGCCAAACCTGCCCGCATCTGTTCGCCCCCAGAGAATTCACGATAGTCACGTTCCAATAACGGCCGAAGCTCAAACCAATCCGCGACCCGATCAATTGCCTCGTGGTCAACATCACGCCCGAGCGCTCCAAATGCCAGTTCCAACTCCTGCCGTAACGTGCGCCCGATCATCGAAAATAAGAGCTGAGGGCTTGAGGGAATAAAACCGAAGTCAGAAGCTCGTGATCTCGCATCGAATTCTGTCAATGGTTTACCTTGCCACTCACTGATAGCTCTATTTGAAGTCACGGTCTCTGGCCGCGCGGTGTGATCCAGTCCGCACAATTGCCGCGCAGCGCGAGTCTTTCCGCAACCGTTCGGAGCCGCGATGTAGGCGGTTTCCCCGGCTGTCAGTCGGAAAGAAATCGATCTTTCCAAATCGGGCGTCCTTCGGAGGGAGATATGGGCGACAAAGAGCGACATGAGTTTTGTTAGCTGATGCCAAATGCTGCCAACGTCACGAGGGCAGAGACGGACTCGGTCAAAACTCTGCTGCGGGAAGGTGGCAAGTACCAGCCACCAAGTCGCCACGAACCGGAGCCGAGACCGCGGCTTTCCATAACGACGCCCCGTTCGGCACTTTCCACAATAGTGGCCACGGCAACCGGAATGACCAACTTTGGCAGGCTTACAACCCTAGCCCGAAACGAAGCACGAACATCAACGCCGCGTGCCTGCTGAGCGAGATACACGGCGCGGCCCCGTTGCTGCACCACTTGTACACTCGAAGTGGCAATGGCAAAAACTGTAATCACCGAGGAGGGAAGACCCAAACGCTGGGAAAAACCAATTACCTGAGAACCGACTGTGTAGCGCCAAATTGCCATTGCACAAGCAACGAGAAGAAGGCGAGACGCAATCACGATTGCGAACTCCGCCCCGGAAGTGCGGAGCGGGAGAAACCCCCATGCCAAATGTTCCGGGCGGAACTGAGGATTCAGAATGCCGTGAATGACCAAAAGTGGGAGCGCCAGTGGTAGAGTCACCTTTGTCAGAAAGAATGCAGGCTCCATTCGCCGGAGGTATGCTACTTGACCTGCCACCGCAAGGGTGCCGGCAAGTACGAGCGCCCAAGGCCCGTGCTGCGTCGCAGCACATACCAAATATAGTAAGGAACACAGCAATGCACCCGGCGGCGAATAGGTGCGCGCCGAGTCGCGATGGTGTTGGAGAGACGGCACAAATTCAGTTGGAAGAGCTGGTTTTTGTCCCCGACTCAGACGGCTGGACTTTGAGGAAAGCCGGAAGCCTTTTCAGCACAAGATATGCGAGAAGCGCCGCTGCAGGCTTGTCAATCGATTCCACAAAAAACGAGCCTCCCAGCACGCTCTTCATGATGCTGTGCCCCGAAGCGATCAACACCGCGTTGATTGCGGTCGTTCCAGACATTGTGACGCCCCCGAAAAGTACCGCCGTAATCGGCGC
>Ga0137374_10004760_pt1 | contig 16125 bp, 15 predicted proteins | sample SagtaG_20_FD_104811 | JGI IMG/M metagenome (GOLD analysis project Ga0137374, IMG submission 104811) | Vadose zone soil microbial communities from Sagehorn Ranch, Mendocino, California, USA - Sage1_R_100_16 metaG | ecosystem: Environmental > Terrestrial > Soil > Vadose zone | place: USA...
CTGCGATCAGGGCCGGGCTCGGCTTCGGCGCGTTCTTGGCCTTCGCCGCCCGCTTGACTTTCCTGGCCCCCGGAGCGGCAGCCTTTTTCCCTTGCGCGGCGGGCGCTTGCGCGGCCTGTGGGATTGTCGCCGTCGCGGGCGCTCTGGGCGCGGGCGCCTTGCGCGCGACGGCCTTCTTCTTGCCGGCGGTCTCCGCCAGCGCCGGCAGGGCGACGAGCAGCGCAAGCAACAGGACGACGATAACCCGCATACCGATCTCCGGCGGAAATCCCGTCCAGAGCCTAGCCGATTGAGGCAGGAGGGCAAGGTGAGGGCAAGGTGAGGGCAAGGCGGGACCTTGACCGCAGGCGCGGCGAGGCGGCATGCACCTCCATCGGCGCGCGCGCCAGGAACCATTGCCGATGCTGACGTCCGACGAGCTCGAGCGCTACGCTCGCCACATCGTGCTGCGCGAAGTGGGCGGGCCCGGCCAGGCGGCGCTCAAGGATGCGCGCGTCCTGGTGATCGGCGCGGGGGGATTGGGCGCGCCGGTGCTGCTCTATCTCGCCGCGGCCGGCGTCGGCACGCTGGGCGTGGCCGATGACGATGCGGTCGCGCTCTCGAACCTGCAGCGCCAAGTGATTCATGGCACGCCCGACATCGGCGCGCGCAAGGTCGAGAGCGCGGCAGCGATCATCGCGCGCCTCAATCCACACGTCGCGGTCGAGACTCACCCGGTGCGGCTTGCCGCGGCCAATGCACTCGACCTGATCGGGCGCTACGATATCGTCGCCGACGGCTCGGACAATTTCGCCACGCGGTATCTGGTTTCGGACGCGTGCTACTTCGCGAAGAAGCCGCTGGTGACCGCCGCGGTCGGCAGCTTCGACGGCAGCCTCACGACGCTCCGTGCGCACGAGAGGGACCCGGACGGACATCCGAACCCGACCTACCGCTGCCTGTTTCCAGAGCCGCCGCCCGCGGGCTCGATCCCTGCCTGCGCGGAGGCGGGAATTCTCGGCGCATTGCCCGGCGTGGTCGGCTCGCTGATGGCGCTGGAAGTGATCCGCGAGATCGTCGGTTTCGGCGAAGGCCTGGTCGGCCGCCTGCTCATGATCGACCTGCGATCGCTGCGGTTCGAGACGCTTCGCTACCAGTGGGACCCGGCGAACCCGCTGTCGGGAAAGCGCCCGACGATCAAGGATTTGTCAGTACACGGATGATGGCTTGTCTACTTGCTCCAGGTTCTACTTGCTCCAGGTCGCGACCGTGGTGGCGCCGCGCACCACCGACCACTTGTTCTCCTCGACATTGACCAGGGTGAAGCAGGTCGGCTTGCTGCCCTTCCAGCTGGTGCAGAAACCGTCCTTGGAAAGCTTCCAGGTGCCCTCGCCCTTGACGCCGGCCGCCCGGCTGGCCGGCTCGCGGGTCATCTTGCCGTCGGCGTTGAACACCATCTTGAACTTGATGTTGGACGGCGTCGAGGAGGTGAACGGTTGGCCAGTGAAGAAGGTGTCCTGGATCTCTTTCGGCGTGAGCTTGGTCAGCGCCCACACCGGCATGATCCCAGCCAGGAGGGCGCCCGCTGCGACGCCCGCGATCAGAGAACAGACGACAGAGAACGGAGGACGGATTTGCCCCCGTCCTCTGTGCTTTGTTTTCTGTCCTCTGTCCTCTGTCATCTGTTCTCCGTCAGGGGCAAGGCCCGATGCAAAGGTCGATGCCGTCGCTGTTGCGATAGCGGTCTTGGCCGGTCTTCTCGTACTCGATGCAGCGCCGCCGCTCGAGCGGATCGTTGGCGTTGCGCCGGCAGATGCGCCCGCCCTCGGCCTCCCAGGTGCCGCGCACCAGCATTCCCTGCCCGGCGACGACCGCGGTGCCGTCGGGCAGGTGCACGGTGCACAGCATCTTGCCGGCCATCGGTCCGTATTCGGGCGTCCCGCAGAGCGGCACGCCGACCATCTCGCGGCGGAACTCGTCCGCCGACATGGTCTCGGCAGCGGCGACGCTCGTACCGGCAAGGGTTGCAAGCAGGACGGCGAACGATAGCGAACGGGAAAACTGCATCTTCATGAATCCAGGCTGTCACAGCATCGACGGCAGCACGCGGTCCGGCGGCTTGTGGCCGTCCATGAACGTCTTGATATTGATGATCACCTTCTCGCCCATGTCGATGCGGCCTTCGATCGTGGCCGAGCCCATGTGCGGCAGCAGCACGACCTTGCCGCCGCGGGCAAGCCGCACGAGCTTCGGGTTCACCGCCGGCTCGTGCTCTAACACGTCGAGGCCGGCACCCGCGATCTCGCCCGCCTCGATCATGCGGGTGAGGGCGTTCTCGTCGATCACTTCGCCGCGGGCGGTGTTGACGATGTAGGCTTCCGGCCGCAGCAGCTTGAGCCGCCGTGCCGACAGCAGATGATAGGTCGCCGGCGTGTGCGGGCAGTTCACCGAGATGATGTCCATGCGGGCGAGCATCTGGTCGAGGCTTTCCCAATAGGTGGCCTCGAGGTCTTCCTCGATCTGCGCCGGAACGCGGCGGCGGTTGTGGTAATGGATCTGCAGGCCGAAGGCGCGGGCGCGGCGCGCCACCGCCTGGCCGATCCGCCCCATGCCGATGATGCCGAGCCGCTTGCCCCAGATGCGGTGGCCGAGCATCCAGGTGGGGGTCCAGCCCTTCCACTCCTTTTCGCCGGTGATGACCGAGGCGCCCTCGGCGAGGCGCCGGGGCACCGCGAGGATCAACGCCATGGTCATGTCGGCGGTGTCCTCGGTCAGCACGCGCGGGGTGTTGGTGACGGTGATGCCGCGCTGGACGGCGGTCGCCACGTCGATATTGTCGACGCCGTTGCCGAAATTGGCGATGAGCTTGAGTTTCTCGCCCGACTGGCTGAGCACCGGGGCGTCGATCCGGTCGGTGACGGTCGGCACCAGCACGTCCGCGACCTTGACCGCCTCGGCGAGCTCCCCCTGGCTCATCGGCTTGTCGTCAAGGTTGAGGCGGGCGTCGAACAGCTCGCGCATGCGCGTCTCGACGCTGTCCGGGAGCTTGCGCGTGACGACGACCAGCGGCTTCTTCCCCTTCGGCATCAGGCCTCGGTCTCCACGCTCCGTAACGCTGCGGATCAAGCGCGCAGCCGCCTGTTCAGGCCTCTTTAACCCGGCCGACCGAAACTGTCCCACGTCGAGTCTGGACGGGCGATTTTGCGCCTTTCTCTAACAGAAGGGCCTGCGAACACAAAGCGCCGAACCCGGCCCGATGGTCGGTCGGGCCCGGTCGTTTGAATCGTCGGGCAAACGGGCGCTTTCATCGTTCGGAGCCGACGGCAGGCATGAGATCATGGGGGTTTGAGTTGTTCCGCTTCGCGTTCGTTGCCGGTGTGGCGGCCTTGGCGACCCTTGCCACTGCGCAGGCCGAGCCGGCGGCCCCGAAAACGGTGAGCGGGCTGCCGACGCCCCGCTTCGTCAGCCTCAAGGCCGACCGCGTCAACGTGCGCGCCGGACCCACCAAGGACCACGACGTTACCTGGGTCTATAACCGCGCCGGACTGCCGGTGGAGGTGACCGCCGAATTCGAGAACTGGCGCCGCATCCGCGACTGGGAAGGGGCGGAAGGCTGGGTCTATCACTCGATGCTCTCCGGCCGGCGTACCGCGACGGTGGCGGCGAAGGCTAAGGGCAAGGACGAGCTGTTGCCGCTGTACGAGAAGCCGGACGACCACGGCTCGGTTCTCGCCAAGCTGCAGGCCGGCGTGCTCGGCTCGGTCAAGCGCTGCACCGGGGCCTGGTGCCGCATCTCCGGCGAGGGCTTCGACGGCTGGATCCAGCAGGAACGCCTGTGGGGCGTCTACCCGAACGAACGGTTGGAGTAGGGCTGTCATCCCGGGCGAACGGCCATAAGCCGCCAGGGGCAGCGCAGCACGAAGCGGAGCAAAGCGAACGCGAAGTGGTGCGCTGCAGACCCGCCTGCGGGCCGTAGCCCTTCGGCGGGCGAAGGCCCGGGATCGCGCCGTTTCGCCGCGGCATCGGATTTTCGTCATGGCCGGACTTGTTCCGGCCATCCACGTCTTTGGCGCGCTTGCAAGACGTGGATGCCCGCGACGAGCGCGGGCATGACGAGCCGACCGCTACCGCCCCACCGCGTAGGCCAGGTTCTCGAAGCTCCGCTCCTTGAGGTACTGATCGAGCCCCCAGCGCTTCACTTGGGCAAGCGTCTCGTCGAACTCCTCGTGCGGGATCGGCTGGTAGACGAAGCGCTCGCCGCGGCCGAATGTCGCGAAATCCCACGGGTGATAGGTCTCGAACTCGCCCGGCACCGCGAGCTTCCACAACGGCAGGTACCTCGGCAGATCGGCATCCATCGCCTTCTCGGCGCGGTCGAGCGCACGCAGGTAGGCGCGCACGACGTCTGATTCCGCATTGTCCGGCACCCACCACAACGTATGGAAGGTGTCGGCGATGATCCGGCGCAGGCCCAGTTGCTCGGCCATGGCGATCTGCGGCGGCAGCAGGCTCGCGGCCTCCACCTCGCCGTCGATGAGCGCCTTGAGCCGCGCGCCGAAGCCGCCGGTGTTGACGGTCTTGATGTTCTCGAGCGGCAGGTATTTTTCCAGCCGGTAGGGCACGTTGAAGTGACTGCCGGCGCGCATGCCGACCGAGACCGGAACATCCTTGAGGTCCTCAGGTACCCGAATCTTCGAGTCCGGCCGCACGAAGATCGCCCACGGCGACACGCCGTAGGCGTCGGGGACGAACCGGCCCATGCCGGCGCTGGCGTTGCAGATCGAGCCCCACACGCAGGCGCCCTGGATGACGTCCTGCTTGTCCTCGGTGTACGGCCGGTCCTGCGGCCGCTGGAAGTAGTCGAGGTCCTTCCAGCTCGACTGCGTGCCGCGGAACGTCTTCCAGTCGAGCTCGACGTCAAGCCCCTCGGCGGCGAAGAAGCCCTCCTGGTGCGCGACGAAGTCGTTGAGGCCCATGCCCTTGGGGGCAATCTTCACGCGCTTGAGCGCCGCGGCCATGTGGTTCCTCCTTGCAGTCATTCCGGCTGAGCGCGTCGCCGGGACGCAGCCCCGCGAGCGAGAACTGGAATCCATAGCCCCCGGCCTTGCAAAATGATGCTGCTCTCGAATACGGCGAGCTTGGTGGTTATGGATTCCGGGTTCGCCGCTTCGCGGCGCCCCGGAATGACGAATACGCATCCTAGTGCGAGGCGATCCGTGGTCAAGGAATACCCTCGCGAACGGAAGCCGGATGAGGCCCATGATGGCATCGGAATTACCGGAGCACGGTGACGTTGCGGGGATCGAGGATGAGACCCACGTCGGTCCCCACCGCATAGGCTTCGGCGCTGCGGCGGTGCGGGACATCGACCACGACGTCGTGGGCGCCTGCGCGCAGGCGGTAGCGTATGATGCCGCCGAGGAATTCATGCGCCGCAACCGTAGCTGCCACACCGGCGCTTGCCGCGCCTAAGGTCACGTCCTGCGGGCGGATCGACAGGCACGCCGGCCCGGCGGCGCCGTCGATGCCTTCGAGCACGAGACCGTCCGCCCCGTCCGCAAAGAAGCGTCCGCTCTCGATCCGCCCGTCGATCAGGTTCACGGTGCCGAGGAAGGTCGCGACGAAGCGGTTGGCCGGCCGGTCGTAGAGATCGACCGGGCGGCCGATCTGCTGGATGCGGCCGGAATCGATGACCGCCATGCGGTCCGCGGTGGTGTTCGCCTCCTCCTGGTCGTGGGTCACGTAGACGGCAGTGATACCGAGCTTACCCTGGAGTTGCTTGAGCTCGGCGCGCATCTCGACGCGCAGCTTGGCGTCGAGATTGGACAACGGCTCGTCGAGCAGGAGCACGTCGGGCTCGATGACGAGGGTGCGCGCCAGCGCGACGCGCTGCTGCTGGCCGCCGGAGAGCTGGGCCGGACGGCGGTCGGCAAGGGGGCCAAGGCCGACGAGATCGAGCGCGGCGCGCACCTTGCGCGCAATCTCGGCGCGGGAAAACTTGCGCCGTTCGAGGCCGAACGCGACGTTCCTGGCGACGCTCATGTGCGGCCACAGCGCGTAGCTCTGGAACACCATGCCGACGTTGCGGCTCCACGGCGGCAGCGACGTGACGTCGCGCCCGCCGATCAGGATGCGGCCGGACGACGGCCTCCCGAAGCCGGCGATGAGACGGAGCAAGGTGGTTTTTCCCGAGCCGGACGGCCCCAGAAAGGCGAAGAACTCGCCCGGCTCGATTTCGAGGCCCACGTCGTCCAGAACCGGGCCCGAGCCGTAGCCGAAGCTCACGTGGTCGATGGTGACGCCGCGCGCCATCAGAACACCTCGCGCGATTTCAATCCGCGCTCGCGCTCGGCGAACCGATAGGCGAGAAACGTTGCGACCGCGACCACGACGACCGCGACGACGCCGAGCGCGGCGCCCGGCCCGCGGCCCGCCGCCGACTGCATATAGACGTAGATGCCGTAGGCGAGCGGCGCGTCGGCGCTCCGGGCGACGAGGATGAGCGTTGCCGACAGCTCCACCGCGGCGGTGGCGAAGCTCGTCACGAAGCCGGCGACGAGCCCGCCGGTCATCAGCGGCACGACGATGCGCACGAGCACGCGAAGCTTGCCGGCGCCGAGATTCTCCGCCGCCTCTTCCAGGCTCACGTGCAGCTGCTGCAGCGCCGCGCTCGCCGCGGTCAGCGCATAGGGCAGCCGGCGCACCGCGTAGGCGATCACGAGCATCAGCCAGAAGGTCGCGAGCGCCTCCCCGTTCGGCAGCTTCACGTCGAAATAGGTGCGCAACAGGCCGATGCCGAGGACGAGACCCGGAATGGCAACCGCCGACATGGCGACCTGCTCGATCAGCTTTCGCCCGGGCAGGCGCGTGCGCAGCACGACATAGGCGAGGGTTGCCCCGAGGACCACGTCGATCAGGCCCGCAAGCCCGCAATACATGACCGTGTTGCCGATCAGCGGCCCCGCCTCGCGCATGATCGTCGCGTAATGGGCGAGGGTGTAGCCGTCCGGCAGCACGGCGAACGACCACACGGTCGCGATCGACAACAGGAAGATGCCGACGTGCGGCGACAGCACGATCAGGAGCGTCGCAATCACGAAGCACGCAGCCGCAATCGTCCCGGCGCGGCCGAGCGGCCTTCGCGACAACCCACCGCCGCCGCGCTGTTGGGTCGCAAAATCGCGCCCCCGGAGGGTAAGCCCGGCGAGCGCCATCGCGCCGACCGAGCACAGGATCATGATCACCGAGATGACGTAGCCCATGGGATCACTGATCCCGACCGAGGTGATCTTCAGGTACGCCTGCGGGGCCAGCATGTTGGTGACGTTGAGCAGGAGCGGCGTCGCCAGATCGTCGAACACCTTGACGAACACCAGGGCGGCGCCGGCGACGTAGCCGGGCAGCGCGAGCGGGAACACGATGCGTGAGAACAGCGTGAATCCGTGCGCGCCCAGGTTCTGGGCGGACTCCTCCATCGCCGAATCGATGTTGGCGAGGGAGGCGGAGAGGTTGAGCAGGATGAACGGGAAATAATGCAGCGCCTCCACGAAGATGACGCCGTTGAGCCCGTCCATGAAGGGAATGCGGAAGCCGAACCAATCAAGCAGCAACAGATTGATCGCGCCGTTGCGGCCCCAGATCAGCTGCATCGCCACCGCGCCGACGAAGGGCGGCATCACCAGCGGCACCACGCCCAGCGTGTGGACAAACGCAGCGCCGCGGAAGCGGTAACGCGCCACGATGGCGGCCAGCGGCACCGCGATGAGGCTCGCCAGCGCAACCGTCATGACGCCGACATAGATCGAATTCCAGAACGCCTCGCGTAAGAGGCCGGTGCGGAAGAAGTCGCCGAAATGGACCAGGCTGAAGCCGCCGTCGGGCCCTGTAAACGCGACTGCGATCACGCGCAGGATGGGCACAATCAAGAAGGCGATGAGGAACAGCGCCACCAAGGCCAGCGCCGCAATCTGCGCCGGGCTCGCGCCGAAGCGCGCCGCGAGTGACGTGCCCGATCCAGGCGCGGCCGCGTCGACTGTCATGGCCGGATCATGGGGTCTTGGCTGCACACCGGCAATCAGGTCGCGCGCCATGCTCACTTTCGTGGAGCATCACTTCATCGCCAGCGCCTTTTCGGCGAGCGCCTTGGCCTCGGCGTAGTTTTTCACCGCGAAGGCATCCCATTTCTCCTCGAACTCCGCCTGGCGCCCGGCGACTTTTTGGCCCGGCTTCACCTCCTGGAATGAACCGGCGATCGCCTTGTCGCCCGCCTCCTTCTCGCTGATCGGTACGCTGGAGGCGAGCTTGCGCGCCTCGGCGATCAGGCGGCCCGCCTCGGCGTTCGCGCCGCGCCTTGCCTCGGCGTCATGGATCGCCTTCCAGGCCGCATTGAGCTCCTTGAGACGGAACGTGATGAGGCGGTCGTAAAGCGAGTTGGTGAGTTCGTAGCGCGCCTCGGAGACATCGACGTCGAAGTTGACCGCGGCGTCGAACTTTGGGTCCTTGAACGGATTCGGATAGCCGGCCGGCGCCTTGTCGTAAGTGGCAAGCCGCACCGGCAGCCGCTGGATCTTCGGATCGAGCAGGATCTGCTGGCCCTCGTCCGACAGCAGGAACTCGACGAAAGCCTCCGCCGCCTTCCGGTTCTTGGCATTGGCGATGATGCCGACATTGGCGGGCACGATGGTGGTCACGGTCGGATAGACGAATTCGACCGGAAAGCCGGAGGCCTTCGCGGACAGGCCGAAGAAATCGATGACGATGCCGACGCCGTATTGCCCGCTGTTGACGGCGTCGGGCACGCCGAACGAGCGGTCGGAGACTTGCACGAGATTGCCGCCGATCTGCAGCAAGGTTGCCCACCCCTTGTCCCAGCCTTCGCCCTGCAGGATGGTCTCGACGGTGAGGTGCGTGGTGCCGGAGCGCGACGGCGCCGAGATGCCGACGTGGCCGAAATAGATCGGCTTTTTCAGATCGTCCCATTCCTTCGGCGCCGGCAGGTTGTTCGCGCGCAGGTAGCGCGTGTTGTACATCATCCCGTAGCCGGAGGCGGCGAAGCCGACGTAGAAGCCCTCGGGATCGTTGACCGGATAGGCGCCGACTTTGCCGGCGAGGCCTTGCGCCTTGGGCGCGTATTTCTGTAGCAGCGAATTCTTCTTCAGCACCTCGAAGGCATCCGGCGCCGATGCCCAGAAAATATCGGGGGGACTGGACCGGGTCTCGCGGATGAAGGCGATGGCCGCGGCGCTGTTGCGGTTCTGCACCTCGACGCGGGTGCCGGGGTGCCGTTTCTCGAAGGCCTGCGCGAACGGCGTCGTCAGTTCCTTCGCGAACGAGGTGACGATGACCAGCCGGTCCTCGATCTGCTGGCCCAGAGCCGCCGACGTTGCAAGGGTGAGCGCGGCGAGCGCGGCGAAACGGCCGATCGTGCGGACCATGCCATCCTCCCAAAAGTCATGACGGTGTTGGAACGATATTACAGGCGCGCCCGGTATGTCGTCATGGCGTCACGCTGAAAAAAGCCCGGCGCGAGGCCGGGCGACGAAAGAGGGTGTTGAAAGAAGCCGTGCCGCTCAGCGGTCCTTGCGCCGCAGCCGCACCACCACGTCGACCCGGGCGATCTCGTAGCCCTCGGGCGGGGTCGGCATCTTGTCCAGCATCACGTCGGTCCCGGGAATGTCCAGCAGCGCATGCTCGCCCTCGACGAAAAAATGGTGATGCTCGGTGGCATTGGTGTCGAAATAGGTCTTCGAGCCGTCCACCGCGACCTGACGCAGCAGGCCCACCTCGGTGAACTGGTGCAGCGTGTTGTAGACCGTGGCAAGCGACACCGGCACTCTGGCCCGGGTCGCTTCCTCGTAAAGCATCTCGGCGGTGAGGTGGCGGCCGCCCTTGGAGAACAGGATCCAGCCGAGCGCCATGCGCTGACGCGTCGGCCGTAAACCGACCTGGCGCAACATGGCCTTGGTGTCGTGCCACGGGCATCCGGTCAGCTCCGCCCGCGATACCGGGCCCGGCCGCGGGTCGGCGGCTTCGAGGGTGCTGGTAAAGATCATCCCGTGCGGTCGTGTCATAGGGTAAACCAGTTACGCTCGGGCTGCAGCTTGCGACCTTGCCCAAGATTGTTGCGAATGAGATCATAGGCGAGGTGGCCCGCAAGATGCAACTCTCTCGCAACAATCCGGTCCGCATCCCCGGAACGGGCCTCCCCCCGCGGCAACGGCTCCGCTTTGCCCCTCGGGTCGCCTATGTTAGGAGATGAATCCACGGGGGTCCGGAGTTCCCACCAGGGACAAGGCTGATGGAAGCGCGGCGCGCCAACTACGACTACGAGGATCTGCTGGCCTGCGGCCGCGGCGAATTGTTCGGCGCAGGCAACGCACAGTTGCCGTTGCCGCCGATGCTGATGTTCGATCGCATCTCCGAGATTGCCGAGGTGGGCGGGGAATATGGCCGGGGCCTGGCGCGCGCCGTGCTCGAGCTTAAGCCCGACCTGTGGTTTTTTCCCTGTCATTTCAAGGGCGACCCGGTGATGCCGGGATGCCTCGGGGTCGACGCCCTGTGGCAGCTGCTCGGGTTCTTTCTCGGCTGGGTCGGCGCGCCGGGCAAGGGCCGGGCGCTGGGCTTGGGCGAGCTCAAGTTGTCCGGCCAGATTCTCCCCACCATGCGGCGCGTGGTCTACGGCATCGACATCAAGCGGGTGATGCGCTCGAGGCTGGTGCTCGGCATCGCGGACGGCTGGCTCTCCGCCGACGGCAACTTGATCTACCACGCGAAGGACCTCAAAGTCGGCTTGTTCCGCCAGGATGCCGAGATGCAGCCGAGCGGAGCCTGAGCCCGGAGGCCGGGCGACGCGACCGACGATGAAAAGCCCGCGCCCCGCGCGGGGATGCGGACGAGGCGATCATGAGACGGGTCGTGGTCACCGGGATGGGGATCGTCTCATCCATCGGCAACAACACCCAAGAAGTGCTGGCAAGCTTGCGCGAGGCCAAATCGGGGATCGTGCGCGCCGACAAATATGCCGAGCTCGGCTTCCGCTGCCAGGTGCACGGCGCCCCGACGCTCGCGGCGGAGGAGGCGGTCGATCGCCGCGCGATGCGCTTCCACGGCGGCGGAACCGCGTGGAACCACGTCGCGATGGAGCAGGCGATTCGCGACGCCGGCCTGGAGACGACCGAGATTTCCCACGAGCGCACCGGCATCATCATGGGATCCGGCGGGCCGTCGACTCGCACGATCGTCGAAGCGGCGGACGTCACGCGCAGCAAGGGACCCAAGCGCGTCGGGCCTTTTGCGGTGCCCAAGGCGATGTCCTCGACCGCCTCGGCCACGCTTGCGACCTGGTTCAAGATCAAGGGAGTCAACTATTCAATCTCGTCCGCCTGCGCGACCTCGAACCATTGCATCGGCAACGCGGCGGAAATCATCGCGCTCGGCAAGCAGGACCTCATGTTCGCCGGCGGTTGCGAGGAGCTCGACTGGACCCTCTCGGTGCTGTTCGACGCGATGGGCGCGATGTCGTCGAAGTTCAACCAGACGCCGGACCGGGCCTCGCGCGCCTACGACATCGATCGCGACGGCTTCGTCATCGCCGGCGGCGCCGGTGTGCTGGTCCTGGAGGAACTCGAACACGCCAAGGCGCGCGGCGCCAAGATCTATGCGGAGATGGCGGGTTACGGCGCGACCTCGGACGGCCACGACATGGTGGCGCCGTCGGGCGAAGGCGCGGTCCGCTGCATGCGGATGGCGCTCGAAGGCGTGAAGGCGCCGGTCGACTACATCAATCCGCACGCCACCTCGACGCCGGTCGGCGACGTCAAGGAGATCGAGGCCTTGCGCGAGGTATTCGGCGACAAGTGTCCGCCGATCTCGGCCACCAAGTCGCTCACCGGCCATTCGCTCGGCGCCGCCGGGGTGCAGGAGGCGATCTATTCGCTCCTGATGATGCACAATGGATTCATCTGCGAGAGCGCCAACATCGAGAACCTCGATCCGTCCTTCGCCGACATGCCGATCCTGCGCGAGCGCCGCGACAACGTCGCGCTCGGCTGCGTCCTGTCGAACTCGTTCGGCTTCGGCGGCACCAACGCGTCGGTCGTGTTCACACGGATCGATGCGTGAGCCGGACATGCTTTTCATGGTGATCGAACGGTTTCGAAACCGCGACGCCAAGGCGGTCTACCGCCGATTCCGCGACAGCGGCCGCATGATGCCGGAAGGCTTGCGCTACGTGGAGAGCTGGATCGAACCCAATTTCGACCGCTGCTTCCAGCTCATGGAATGCGACGACGCGCGACTGCTGCAGGAATGGATCAGCAACTGGAACGATCTGATGGATTTCGAGATCGTCCCCGTGGTGTCCTCCGAGCAAACGCGCGAGGTTGTCTTTCCTCGCTTGTAGAGAACCGCCATGTCCACCCTCATGCACGGCAAGCGCGGCCTGATCATGGGGGTCGCCAACGACCACTCGATCGCCTGGGGCATCGCCAAGGTGCTCGCGGCCGAGGGCGCGACGCTCGCCTTCACCTACCAGGGCGAGGCGCTGGGCCGGCGCGTGCGGCCGCTTGCGCAGTCGCTCGGTTCCGCGCTGCTCATGTCATGCGACGTCGAGGACGTCGACTCGGTGGACGCCGTATTCAGCGAGATCGGGCGTACGTGGGGTTCGCTGGACTTCCTGGTTCACGCCATCGCGTTTTCCGACAAGAACGAGCTCAAGGGCCGCTATGCGGACACCAGCCGCGACAACTTCATCCGCACCATGGTGATTTCCTGCTTTTCCTTCACGGAAGTCGCCAGGCGCGCGGCCGCGCTGATGCCGGCGGGCGGCGCGATGGTAACCCTGACCTACGCGGGATCGACCCGCGTCATGCCGAACTACAACGTCATGGGCGTGGCGAAGGCCGCGCTCGAGGCTTCGGTGCGCTATCTCGCCGCCGATTTCGGGCCGAAGCGGATTCGCGTCAACGCCATCTCCGCGGGGCCGGTGCGCACCCTCGCCGGCGCCGGCATCGCCGATGCCCGGCTGATGTTCAACTTCCAGCAGCGGCACGCGCCGCTCCGGCGCGCCGTCGCCCTGGAGGAAGTCGGCGGCGCGGCGCTCTATCTCCTGTCCGATCTCTCGACCGGCGTCACCGGCGACATCCACTACGTCGACGGCGGCTACAACATCGTCGCGATGCCGCATCCAGAGGCGCTGAAGACCGTCGATGAAGCGGAGACCGCCGCCGAGCAGCAAGCCGCCAAGGACGCGGCGCAATAGGCGGCGTTCTCGCAACATCGGCGTCGCCAGGGTGGAGGCGGCAACGGCGCAAGCCGGCGAGGGGCCGGTTGCCCTTCCGTTGCACTTGTTGAACCATGTGGTGCGAGCTTAACGATTTGGGCAAGGGCTGAACCGGGGAGGGAGGCAAATGGGTAAGGAGCTTGGAGCCGAGTTTATCGGCACGTTCGCGCTCGTCACTGCAGTATGCGGTGCGGCGCTCTTTTCAGCGCCGTCCGCAGGTCTCGTTGCGGTCGCATTCGCCGTCGGCCTGTCGGTGCTGGCCATGGCGTTCGCGGTCGGTCACATCTCCGGCGGCCATTTCAATCCGGCCGTGACGTGCGGCCTGATTGCGGGCGGGCGCTTCGAGGCCGGCAAGGCGGTCGGCTACATCGTCGCGCAGGTTCTCGGCGGGATCGCCGCGGCAGTCGTGTTCTATGTGATCCTGAAGGGCGCGCCGGCCGGGAAATGGAACGACTTCACCGCCATTTCCAACCTCTATGGCGGCGGCCATTTCTCGCTTGTCTCGGTGGCCTTGATCGAGATCGTCACCACGGCGTTGTTCCTGATCGTCATCCTGGGGGCGACGTCGCCACGCGCGCCGGCCGGCTTTGCGCCGATCGCCATCGGGCTCGCCCTCACCCTCATCCACCTGGTCGCGATCCCGGTGTCGAACGCTTCGGTGAACCCGGCCCGCTCCACGGCGACGGCAATTTTCGGCGGCGCGGAGGCGCTCGGCTCGCTCTGGCTGTTCTGGGTGGCGCCGATCCTCGGTGGCGTGATCGGCGGCCTCATATCGCGGTGGCTCCAGGAGGAACAAGCAGAGCCGTAATTCGCGCGGCGCCGCATGGCGCGGTGGCCGACCGGGCCCCGGCGCCGAAGGCGGCCGAAGCCGCCTTTTGGCCGATCCGGGCTAAATCAAGCCCTGATCGGGCCTATTCGGCCCCCGCCGCCTCACGCGGCTGTTCGGCCTCGGCCTTCTGTCTGGCCTCGAGGTCCTCGCCGGTCTGCTGGTCGACCACCTTCATGGACAGCCGCACCTTGCCGCGCTCGTCGAAGCCGAGCAGCTTCACCTTGACCTTGTCGCCTTCCTTGACCACGTCGGTGACCTTCTGCACGCGCCGCGGCGCGAGCTGGCTGATGTGCACGAGCCCGTCCTTGGAGCCGAAGAAGTTCACGAACGCGCCGAAGTCGACGACCTTGACCACCGTGCCGTCGTAGACATGGCCGACCTCGGGCTCGGAGGCGATCGACTTGATCCAGTTGATCGCCGCCTTGATCGACTCCGCCTTGGCGGACGCGACCTTCACGGTGCCGTCGTCCTGGATGTCGATCTTGGCGCCGGTCTTCTCCACGATCTCGCGGATCACCTTGCCGCCCGAGCCGATCACCTCGCGGATCTTGTCGACCGGAATCGAGAACACCTCGATGCGCGGCGCGTGCTCGCCGAGCTCGGCGCGCGCCGAGGTCAGCGCCTTCGCCATCTCGCCGAGGATATGCATGCGGCCGTCCTTCGCCTGGTTGAGCGCGACCCGCATGATCTCCTCGGTGATGCCGGCGATCTTGATGTCCATCTGCAGCGAGGTCACGCCGCGCTCGGTGCCCGCCACCTTGAAGTCCATGTCGCCGAGATGATCCTCGTCGCCGAGAATGTCGGAGAGCACCGCGAACCGGTCCTCCTCCTTGATCAGGCCCATGGCGATGCCAGCGGTCGGCCGCTTGAGCGGCACGCCCGCGTCCATCAGGGCGAGCGACGTGCCGCACACGGTCGCCATCGAGGACGAGCCGTTCGATTCGGTGATCTCCGAAACCACGCGGATCGTGTAGGGGAACTCGTGGTGCGCCGGCAGGATCGGATGAATGGCGCGCCAGGCGAGCTTGCCGTGACCGATCTCGCGGCGCCCCGGGGCACCGATCCTGCCGGTCTCGCCCACCGAAAACGGCGGGAAGTTGTAATGCAGGAGAAACGTTTCCTTGTAGGTCCCCTGCAGCGCGTCGACGAACTGCTCGTCCTCGCCGGTGCCCAGCGTCGCGACCACCATGGCCTGGGTTTCGCCGCGCGTGAACAGTGCCGAGCCGTGGGCGCGCGGCAGCACGCCGACCTCGCTGACGATCGGGCGCACGGTTTTCACGTCGCGGCCGTCGATGCGCTTGCCGGTATCGAGGATGTTGAGGCGTACGATCTGAGCCTCCAGCTCCTTGAACTGCGCGGCCACTTGCAGCTTGGTGAACGGCGGGTTCTCCTGCCCCTCCGGAATGAAATGCGTCATCACCTTGGCCTTTGCGGCCTCGATCGCGGCATGGCGCTGCGCCTTCTGCGGGATCGCGTAGGCCGCGCGCAAATCCTGCTCGATGAGGGCGAGCATGGCCCGCTCCAGCGCCACATTGTCGGCAATCGCGAAGTCGCGCGGCTCCTTCGCCGCCTTCTCGGCGAGCTTGATGATGGCGTCGATCACCGGCTGGAAATGCCGGTGGCCGAACATCACCGCGCCGAGCATGATCTCCTCGTTGAGCTCCTTGGCCTCCGACTCGACCATCAGCACGGCGTCCTGGGTGCCGGCGACGACGAGATCGAGGTGGCTTTCCGGCATCTCGTCGAGCTGCGGATTGAGCACGTATTCGTTGTTGATGAAGCCGACGCGGGCGGCGCCGATCGGGCCCATGAAGGGTGCGCCCGACAGCGTCAGCGCCGCCGAGGCGGCGACCATCGCGACGATGTCGGGGTCGTTCTCGAGATCGTGCGACAACGTGGTGACGATCACCTGCGTGTCGCAGCGATAGCCCGGAGCGAACAGCGGCCGGATCGGGCGGTCGATCAGCCGCGAGGTCAGCGTCTCTTTTTCGGTCGGGCGGCCTTCGCGCTTGAAATAGCCGCCGGGAATGCGGCCCGC
>Ga0137374_10004765_pt1 | contig 16116 bp, 33 predicted proteins | sample SagtaG_20_FD_104811 | JGI IMG/M metagenome (GOLD analysis project Ga0137374, IMG submission 104811) | Vadose zone soil microbial communities from Sagehorn Ranch, Mendocino, California, USA - Sage1_R_100_16 metaG | ecosystem: Environmental > Terrestrial > Soil > Vadose zone | place: USA...
GTTCGGCGCGGCCGGCGGGTATCCGTGCACAGCGTGCCTCGCGGCCGAGCGTCCGGCTGAGTGGCCGCGCCACGACGCCCCCGACATTGCCGCACCGCTGCGGCCCGTCGTGGACGTACACCTGCCCGGGGACGTGCCATGAGGGCCGCGCTGCCCGACTGGGCAACCGACCCAGCCGCAGCCAACGACCCGACCTGGCACCTCGGAGAGGAACTACAAACCACCCGGACAGACCTCCGCAAGGGCAACGCCCTCGTGCAATCGCCGACTTTCATCGTGGACTTCATCCTCGACCGGACATTCGATCCGGCTGTCGAGACATTCGGCTTGGTCAACACTACGCTGATTGACCCGTCCTGCGGCACGGGGAACTTCCTGGCCGCCACGTTCATGCGGATCACCGCTGGATACCTCGCGATGCTGCAGCCCTTCATGCCCGCCGGCATGGAATTGGACGAACGCACGCGGGCTGCGATGGCTCGGGATGTCCTCCGGCAGATCGCCGGAGTGGACATCGACCCCGATTGCATCGACCTCGCCCGGCATCGCCTGAGCGTCCTGGCCAATCAGCTCGCCGGCCTCCCCGACGATGATCCGGACAGGTGGTCTGTTCTGGTGGCGTGTGCCGACAGTCTCCTCCACGGCCCAGACTCCGACGGTGCGCTGCCGGCTGATGACCACCGCTGCGGCGACCGCGATTGCCGGCAGGCGATGGGGATCCTCGGTCGCACCTATGCCGCAGTGGTCGGCAATCCGCCGTACATCACCGCCAAGGACCCGGCGAAGAACGCGGCGTACCGGGCGCGGTATCGCACCTGCCACAGGAGCTTCTCGTTGGCGGTGCCGTTCTGTGAGCTGATGTTCGGGCTCGCGCACCGCGGCGCCGAGGAGCCTGCCGCTGTGGCGCCGGAGCAGGGTGTCCTTGACCTTGACGGGGTGGCGTCGTGAGGGTCGCATTGTTCGGCGCCGGGTGGGTCGTCGTCTCCGTCGTCCTCGCCGGGCTTGTCTTCATCGCCGCCGCGATCGGCAGGGCACGGCGCGACGACGACGGAGACGACTTCACCGAGTGGGCGGTCGAACTGTTCGGAGCGGACGCGCTACTCGGGGAGGTGAGCGGCTGATGACCTTCACCCCGCCGATCCGCCGCCGCAACTCCGGCAAAGGCCACCGCTACGAAGACGCCAACGGCCTACGCATCCCCGGCGTCACCACCATCCTCAAAGCACTCCCCAAAGACACACTCATCAACTGGGCCGCCAACGCCACCGCCGAAGCCGCGATCAACCGCTGGGACGAACTCGCCGCCATGCCACCCGCCGCCCGGCTCAAGGCATTGCAGAACGCCCGCTACGCCGACCGCGACACCGCCGGGAACCGAGGCACCCAGGTGCACGGTCTTGCCGAACGGCTCGTCCGCGGCGAGGCCGTCGATGTCCCCGCCGACGTCGAGGGGCATGTCCGCTCATATGTCCAGTTCCTCGACGACTTCCATGTAGAGCCGATCCTCATCGAGGGCGTCGTCATGTCACACCGCCATGGCTATGCCGGCACTCTCGATCTCGTCTGCGATCTGCCCGCACTCGGCGATGATCGGTGGCTCCTCGATCTGAAGACTTCACGGTCCGGCGTCTTCGGTGAGACCGCGCTCCAGTTGGCCGGCTACCGCTACGCCGACACCTATGTGGACGAGATCGGCGCCGAACAGCCGATGATCCCCGTCAACCGGTGCGGCGCCGTCCATATACGCGCCGACGGCTACGATCTCATCCCGGTGCAGGCCGGCCGCGACGAGCACCGCTGGCTGCTGTACGCCCAACAGATCGCCGGGTTCGTCGAGAACGCCCGCGACCTTATCGGCGAACCCATCCGTCCGCCGTCCGCCAGCCACCGGATCCGGCTCGTCCGGGAAGGGGCCACTAGTGACGCAGCCTGACAAGCGCACCGGCGCACCATCGGAATCCCTCGCCGCTGCACTCGCACATATCCAGAGCAAACTCCCCCGCGTAGACAAAGCCAAGACTGCTACCGTGCAGACTAAAGCTGGCGGCAGCTATTCCTATGACTACGCCGACCTGGCTGCGGTCAGCGCCGTTGTGTTGCCGCTGCTCGGCGACGCCGGCCTGTCCTGGCTGACTAAGCCGACCCTCATCGATGGGAAGCTGATACTTGCCTACAAGCTGCTGCACATCTCCGGCGACGTCGAAGAGGGCCAATACCCGCTGCCACAGTCCGGTTCGCCGCAGGAGATCGGCTCGGCGATCACCTATGCCCGTCGCTACTGCCTGTGTTCGGTCACAGGTGTCGCGCCCGAGGAAGACGACGACGACGGAGCGGCGGCCAGCGCCGGCAGCAGGCCGAAGACGGCGCAGCGACGGCCCGCCGGCAGGCAGGCCGAGCGATCCGATCCTGGGCCGCAGCAGGCCCGGCCGACTCCTCGGACCGCGCAGCGGACCGCACAACCTCAGGGGCCGCCGCTGCCAGGCGAGGCCGGCTACGACCAGCCCACTCCGCTGGAGTCGCCGAGCCTGATCACATCGGCGCAGCAGAAGAAACTCCACGCGACTCTCGCGGACCTGAACTGCGCCGACCGGGACCGCGGACTGCGACTCATCGGCGTCATCGTCGGCCGGCCGATCGAATCCACCAAGGAACTGACCAAGGACGAGACGACCGGGCTCATCGACACGCTGGCGCAGATGACCGCCGAGAGTGTCGCAGACCTGATCGCCGACGAGTCGGAGCCGACCGCCGGGGACTTGGCCGCGATCAATGCCGAGGCCGCGGCGCAGACCGCCGAGAACGCCGCCCACTGACCACAACAGAGGAGACCCGCACGTGACCACCATCGACACCGACGAACTCGCCGACATCATGGAACGTGCCCTGGCGCTCATCCGTTTCCGCAGAGACGGGGTGCCCGCGAAGGGTCAGCCGGCATGGATCCGAGTCTTCGGCCGTTGCGAACTGCGCGGCGAATGCTGGGAGTTTACTGGCAAGCCCAACGAGGATGGCTACGGCGCGGTCCGCCGCGGCGGGCGCATGGTCGGTGCGCACCGTGTCGCCTGGGAGACATTCACGGGCACCGCTCCGCCCACCGGGATGGACGTCTGCCATATCTGCGACAACCCGCCCTGCTGCAACCCGGCGCACTTGTTCCTCGGCACACACGCCGACAACAACGCCGACCGTCACGCGAAGGGCCGCACAGTCATGCCTACGAACGGCCCCGACTTCTGGCGGGCCAAGACCCACTGTCCACAAGGGCACCCATATGCCGGAAACAACCTGCGGGTTCGGTCGAACGGGAGCCGACGATGTGCACAGTGCTACCGCGACCGTGCCGCGAAGAGGAGCGCCTGATGTCCGCGAGTTACCCCATCGACCAGCAGAAGCTCGCTGGCGTCGTGCTGACAAGCGGGAGCCACAAGTCGCCAGAGGAGGGCGTTTGTCTACTTGAGGCGCTGGCCTACGTCCGCGGCATCCCGCACACCGACCATCCCGCGTGCGTCTCGACCTACCTCGGCGCATTTGGTCGCACACTGAACGACCGGCTACCCGACGACGCCCGCCAGCAGTTGGTGCGGCTCATCCCGCTGCTCCCCGGCACCGCCGAGGACGGCCTCGACGAACGCCGCCGCTGGATCGCCGCCGACTACTCTACGCGCGTGCTCGCACCGAAGTGGCTGGACCGCGCCGGCCTCACCGGACATGCCGAGACCCTGCGCTCGCTGCCGCCGATCGTGGACCGGGACACCTACAACGGCGCGTACAGCGCCGCGTTCGCCGCCCAGGAAGCGGCGTGGGAGCTGCGCTGCCAACGCTTCGACGCGATCCGGGCTCGGGTGCGCGGGGCATTAGCGGAGCGGTCTGACGTTGCCGTTGCCGCTGACGTTGCCGTTGCCGCTGTCGTTGCCGTTGACGCTGTCGCTGCCGTTGCCGCTGACGTTGCCGTTGCCGTTGACGTTGCCGCTGCCGCTGCCGTTGCCGTTGACGCTGTCGCTGCCGCTGTCGCTGACGTTGCCGTTGCCGTTGACGTTGCCGTTGACGCTGTCGCTGCCGCTGACGTTGACGTTGACGGCGAGAATGAGCGGTACTGGGCGGTCCGGGACGCCGTGTACGCCAAGGTCCGGGCGCTCTACGAGGAGCGGTACGCCGACCTGATCGCCGAGTGCCGCGCCGAGGCGATCGCCCTGTACGAGCGGTTGATCCGCTGCGACGCCACCCGCTGACCACCAGACCGGCCGCGCGGGGCTGAGCTCCCCTCGCCCCGCGCGGCCACCCCGAACGGAGACGAGATGCCCGCACCGCTGGCCTACGTGGACTGCGAAACGATTTCGCTTGACCCCGGACCGGATGTCATCTGGGAAGTCGGGATCATCACCCGCGACCCCGGCCAACCGGACCAGGAGTGGCAGTTCCAGATCAAACCGAACGAGCGGCTCGCCGACCCGGAGTCGCTGAAGGTCTGCCGCTTCGAGGAGCGGTACGCGGTCCCCCGCGGGGTGCAGGCCCTGGCGTGGACACCGCCGACGCTGGCCCTCGGGGCGATGCCGCCGGCGCGGCTCACGTACGGCCGGGTAGCCGACTCCATCCGGGCACTACTCGACGGCCGGCATGTCGTCGGGGCGGTCCCGAACTTCGACACCGAACGGCTGTCGCTGTTCCTCCGCAAGCACGCCGCCGCCGACGGCCGCTGGCGCGACCCGTGGTACTACCACCTCCAAGACTGCGAGGTTCTTGCCGCGGGTTTCCTGCGTGGCAGGGGCGAGAGCGTGGAGTACCCCTACAAGTCGGAGGAACTGTCCCGGCGGATCGGCATCGAACCGCCGAGCGCGGACGAGCGTCATTCGGCTCTGGCCGATGCCCGCTGGTGTGTACGGATGTGGGACGCGGTGATGGGCTCGTGACCGATCTCGCGTCCGCGCTCGACACGATCCGCCGCGCCGCCGGTGTGCTGTACCAGCGACTCGAGGTGACCACAGCCGGCCCCTGGCGGGAAGCGGCAGGCGGCGTCTACGGGGCTGTCGTCTCCGACGCCGCGCCGCATGACGACGGCTACGGCGGCAGGCTCATCGGCGAGTCCATGCGACCCGCCGACCGCGAGTACCTCGTGACGATGCAGCCGGACGTCACCCGACAGGTCGCCGAGTGGCTCGTCGCCTGCGCGGACCTGTACTTCCACAAATACGCCTTCTTGCAACAGTCGCCTCTCAACTGCGCCGAGCGCATCGCCGCCGCGATCCTCGAGGCCAGCGGTGAGGCGATGCCCGGTGATCCGCTGGCCCACCTCCCGGAGGTGGGCCGATGAGCGCACCCGTCGCTGGCTTCACACTCTACGAGGCGGTACCCCCACCGACCGCCCCGGCCGCCAACCACATCCTGCGGGTGACCGTCCGCGGGTGGGCCGTGGTCCTCGCCGTGGAATGCCACGAGGCGGCGACCGCCGACTGCCGCACCAGCGGCGGCGGGTGCCTGGTCGCCGAACAGGCCGACGCCGAGACGGGGTTCGCGGAGTATCACGAAGGCCCGGATGAACCGCTGGCTGACGGGATGCGGATCGTCGCGACATGGTCGCCGGACTGCTACCTGTGGCACGGCTACTTCGAGGACGGTCCCCGATGACCGGTGACCGTGCCCAGTACCGTGAGGTTGGCCGACAGGTGGCGCTGTTGGTCTGCGGCCAGTGCGGGGCGGTCGTCGCGGGTGACGCCACGACCGTCCACTCTGACTGGCACCGGGGACTCCGTGGGCGCGAGATCGGCGGTGGATCGTGACCGGGGCCGGCGATGTGCCCGCAGAAGCCGTCCGGCGCGTCTATCCAGAGCTGGTCACCGCCGCGATCGACACGCCGTACAGCGCCGAGGTGCAGGGCGTGGTGTATGCGGCGCTGATGGGCGCCGGCGTCGAACTGACCCAGCTGCGGGGGCACTACACGGACACCGTACTTACCGCGCTGGGCGAGGCCGGGTGGGTACTCGTCCCCGGCCCCGTCCACACCGAATGGGCCACCGGCCGTCCCGGGATGCCATGGGAGACAACGATCTGGGCCGATGAGGCCGCAGCCCGTCGGATGCAGCACAGCGACACCGTCGCGTCCCGGCAGGTCACCGACTGGCGGCCGGCACCCGAGCCCACACAGGACGGAGATGGCCGATGAACTACGGCATCCCCAGCACTGCGAATTACGGCAGCCCCATCACTGACTGGCGAGGCCAGCCGGCCATGCCAACGGAAGATTCGGATCCGTCCAAGCGGGCCGACATCGACCAGCACCGGACCGACAACGACGACCTGATCGGCTGGGCGATCCTGGAACTGTTGGGTCACCGCCGCCTCGCCGGCTACGTCACCGAGCAGACCATCGCTGGGCAGGCGATGCTCCGGATCGACGTGCCGTGCGACCCGCCGGCCACCCAGTGGTACTCCGGCGCCGCCGTGTACTGCATCACCCCCACCACCGAAGCCATCGCCCGGGCGGTCGCCACACGGGGACGGCCGGAGCCGGTGCACCTATGGGAACTGCCAGCCGCGCCGCAGCATTATCCTGACGAAGCAGTACCGGACGACGCCGCCGCGGAGCCGTTCTGATGACCGCGGAATGCGGCACCCCCGGCGGGTACTTCGCGCACCTACGCGCCAAGGAGACCGCCTGCCAGCCGTGCCGGAAGGCGAAGGCCGCCAAGGAACAGGAACGCCGCGCCGCGCACCGCAAGACCCGACCGGCGCCACCGGCGGAACCCCGACGCGGCTGGACGGAGCCGCTACCGACCCCGGCGACGAGCCGGCCGCGGCTGACCACGGAAGAACTCGACATCCTCTGCGGCGGCCCACCGACGGTGCGAATCCCCTGCCCGGAACCCCGCTGCCCCCGGATCCTCGGCCCCTACTACTCGGCCACATCCGCCGATGCCCGCGCCGCGCTGGCCACCCACATGCACTGGCGGCACGCCGCCGTGTGGACCGCCGGGGTCGGCGCATGAACGGCCACCGAACCGGAAAGGAGCTGATATGAGAATCTACCTAGCGGCCCGCTACACCCGACGCCTCGAACTCTGCGGTTATGCGGACGACCTGCGGACGATGGGCCACATCATCGACGCATGTTGGCTCCTCGGCGCACACCAGCTCGACGATACCGGCGCACCGATCGGCGACGACGGCGTGGCGCTGTTCGAATCCGGCAGTCCGCAGGCCCCGGACCAACTGCGGCAGAAGTTCGCCACCGACGACCTGGACGACGTACTCGCCGCGGAACATCTGATCGCCTTCACCGAGCAGCCCCGATCCAGCAACTCCCGCGGCGGCCGTCATGTCGAACTCGGACTGGCGCTCGGCGCCCGGATCCCGGTGACCGTTGTCGGCCCCAGGGAGAACGTGTTCACGTGGCTGCCCGAGGTCGAGCACTTCAACACCTGGCCTGAGTGCCGAACCCGGTTCGCCGCAGACGCGGGCACCGTCGCCAGCGCCTCGTGTTTGGCGCGACTGGGGAGTGTCACATGACCACCGCTCTCGACGCCGCTGTTGTGGTCGTCGGCCTGGTAGCCGTCTGGTTGTTCGCCGCCGTCGCTGATCGGGTGCTGCGGCTCGTCCTCGGGGTGCCCGACTGCGCGCCGCGGCACCGTCTCGCTGGCCATCCGCAGCCGTACCGGGCGTGGACGCAGCAGCAGCGGCCGGTCATGAGCGGCCTGACGCCGACCCGCGGCGACCGGCGCCGCAACGCCGCAATCGCCGCGCGGATGGAACGCCGGCGGTACGAGCTCGCCGACTGGATCCGGCAGGTACGGCAGGACAAGGAGCAGCAGCGATGAACCGCGAGCCAGTCGGGTATGTCGTCGTGGTCTGGAACCAGGCCAGCGGACAGCCGTCTGTCGTCTTAAACAGCGACACTGATGACCTCGGGGTAGCCGCCGCTGACGCCGTCGCCGAACGTGCCAGGACGGCACGAGTCGGGCGCCGGGAGCGCTACGCCGTCGCCGAGGTCATCCCGATCGAGGACCCGTCGTGACCGCGGCCGAGGAACTGCGGGCGGCGGCAGCCAGGATCCGGGGACGTGCCGAGAAGGCCACATCAGGGCCATGGGCGGCCACCGATAGCCGTTGCGTCGATGGGCCCGATGGCGAACATGTCGTGGCATCGGTCGCTGCGCGCATGCTGTGGCCGACCGCCGCTGACGCCGAGCACATCGCCGCGTGGAGCCCCGATCCGGCGCTGGCCGTCGCCACGTGGCTGGAGCTGACCGCCGATCGGCACGCGCCGCATCAACTGCCCACAGCCCCGGACGGGTACGCGATCTGCTGGACTTGCGACAAGGGACCGCACAACCACGTACCCGCTCCGTGCCCCGACCTCGCCGCCGCCATGGCCGTCGTCCTCGCGATCCCCGGCGGTGAATCGTGAGACCAGTCCGAACCGTCTACCGGCGCCGGATGGCACGCAAGATGCACCCGGCATGCGGCGGCTACTGCCCACCGATCCGGCCAGGTGACATCTACCTGGAGGTCACCGAGTTGCCGGGTGGCGAATCCGGCTACGCGGACAGCGCCGGGCATCCCGTGCGGATGGCCGTGTGCGTGGGATGCGCCTGCGCGCATGGTGACTGGCCGGAGATCAGCCCCGTGCTGGCCGAGCAGATGGACCGCTACCGACCAACAGCGTGCACAACCCCCGGCGGTGCCACGTGACCATCCACGAGCTGAAGACGATCCCGCCGTACTTCGACGACGTCGCCAGCGGCCGGAAGACGTTCGAGGTCCGGCAGACCTTCGACCGGACGTTCGCCGCCGGGGACGTCCTCAGGCTCCGCGAGTGGCAGCCGGAACGGGTGCAGACCGTCGCCGAACTGCTCCAGACATCCGGTGGCAAGTACACGGGTCGGGTCGTCTGCGCCCGGGTGGTGTACGTGCTCACCGGCCCCGGGATGGGGATACCGGCGCACCTTGCAGTGATGGGCATCGCCGTGGAGCCGACGCCGTGACCGGTCGGTACGCCGCCGGGCAGCGAGGTGCGGCATGATCCCTCTCGACTACGCCTCCGGGTGGGACGGCCATACCTTCCCCCGCTGGCCCATCCGATCCGCCCCGCCGTGCGCCGTCTGCGGCCACTCCGGCCGGCCGTACCTCGCCGGTCCCCGCTGCGACGACCACCGCCCCGGGCCGCCGGCGGCGACGTACCCCGTCCAATGCCCCACAGGCATCGGAGAGTACGCCCTCGACCGCGCCTGGCAGCAATACCGCGACGGCCGCCGCTGCGCCGCCACCGATGGCACAGGCCGCTACGTATGCCCCTACCCGCTGGACCCAGCGCTCGGCGACGAAGCTACCCACGCGTGGTGCGGGCCCGGCGCAGTCGCAGCGAGGAGGACCACGTGACGTGCTTCGACTGCAACCTCCCCGACCACTACAACGGTGCGGGCGACGGCATCGGCTCCTGCGACTGCCCACGCTGCGACCGCTGCGGCGAACCACCGGGCTTGTGCACCGCCGCCTGCGACGACGATCTCTACGACCTGGACGACGAGATCATCGTAGTCGAGGAGGACGAGTGACCGGCCACTACGAACTCGACGGTCCGTGGCTGTTCCTCCGCGTCCACGGCAGCCCCGCCGCTCAGGGCAGCAAGAGGGCCGTCATCCACCGCTCCACCGGCCGCCCCGTTGTGATCGAGCAGTCGCAGAAGGTCAAGCCATGGCGGGCCGACGTCAAGGCCGCAGCCGAGCAAGCATGCGCAACCGCTGGCCCGGATCGGTTCCCCCTCACCGGCCCCGTCGCCTTGGACATCACCTTCACGCTGCCGAAGCCAGCCAGCGCGCCGAAGACGCGCCAGACATGGCCGGACCGCCGCCCCGATTTGGACAAACTGCTCAGGTCCACATTGGACGCTTTGCAGGCCGCCGGGGTGTACCGCAACGACGGACAGGTCATCCAATGCGGCCACCGCAAGGCATACCCCGGCGAACACATCCAGGCGCTGACCGTGCCCGGCGCCGTCATCTACGTCTACACCGTCCGCGGCGATGACCGCCGCTGCTATCCGCTGTGGACGGACAGCCTGCGCTCAACCTCGAAGGGATCACCACCTGATGACCGACCAGATCCCGCCAGGCGAGCGCCGTGAACTCCGCTCCGTCGTCCGCCAGCAATTCCGAGTCCTACGCACCGAAGTGAAGCAGCGCGAAACGGAACTCATGGCCGAAGCCGAACGCAGGCTGATGGACCGGTACCGCGACGAAGACAAAACCATCGAAGACCTCAACTGGAAGATCCAAGAAATCGGCCGCGACGCTCAGCGGCAGATCCAGGACCTGCTCAAGACGGTCGGGGGAGACATGGACGGCGGGGCGTGGATGACCGCCGGTTACCGGCGGAACGTCGAGGTGCCGCAGGTCGCCCGCAGGTCCGAGGACCGCAGCCAGTTGCACAAGGCGCTCGTGGCCGGGATCAAAGAGCAGGTGGTCCAGGCGCAGTTGACGCTGGACCGGCAGGAAGCTGACCTGCTGCGGTCACTGGCGCTGGAGGCGCTGGAGACGCCGACGGCGCGGGCGTTCCTGGAGCGCATCCCGACCGTCGGAGAGTTGGTCCCGTCGGCGCGGCTGCGGGAAATCGAGCAGATGTTCGACTCGGAGGCAAGCCGATGACCGGCCACACCCTTACCATCATCCTCGATTGCGACCGTCTCACCACCCGCGTCATCTGCCACGAGCCGGAAGGCGCCGAATGCCGCCTGAGCTGTGACAACGAGGGCTGCGAGGACGGCGACACCTGCGTTGACGCGGACCGTGAGTGCCACCTGTCCGACTCAGGTGATTGCCAGCCGAGCCTGTATCTGAACAAAGACCAGACCCTCATCCTCGAGTGGCACGAGGACGTTGATGAGCCGCTGGCCGACGGGATGCCGATCGTGTGCACGTGGGACGGCGACGGCTACACCTGGCGCGGCGCGGACACCGTCATCACGGTGATCACCGGCAAGCGGACCGACATCACCAGCGCGAGGATCCCGGACCTGACCGAGGCCGAGGCCGCGGCGTTCACAGAGGCGGCACGCGAATGACCGCCATCGAGTGGATCGCGGTGCCAGGCCATGACGGATATGCCGTCACCGCGGACGGCGATATCCGAGGACCACGTAGTGTACTACGACCAATGGCGATGCCTGATGGCTATCTCTACGTAATTACTGGCGCTAAGGCGAAACTTTGGGTACATCATGCCGTGCTGCTCGCCTTAGTTAGCCCCCGGCCGACCGGTCTTGAATGTCGACATCTCGACGGCAATCCTGCGAATAATCGGGTCGAGAATCTATGTTGGGGTACCCGGCAACAGAATGTTCGGGATAAGGCTCGTCACGGCACGGAGCTTCACGGAGAGGCCAAGTCGGGGGCCCGCTTAACGGTCGAGCAGGTTGCTGCCATACGCGTCGATACCCGTTCCGCTCGGGCGGTTGGTGCTGAGTACGGCGTCAGCCATACGGCGGTCCTCCGCATTCGGCGCGGCGAGCGATGGAGGGCAGCCTAATGGCCACTACGATCGAGTGGACCCAGCGCTCTGGCACGAAGGGCGAGACTTGGAACGTCGTCACAGGCTGTGACCGGGTCTCGGCCGGCTGTGATAACTGCTACGCCATGACCATGGCCAAGCGGCTGAAGGCGATAGGCCAGCCCCGGTACCAGTGCGACGGCGATCCCCGCACCTCCGGCCCCGGGTTCGGACTCACCGAACACCCCGACGTCCTCACCCTGCCGCTGCACTGGCGGAAGCCCCGGACGGTGTTCGTCAACTCCATGTCCGACCTGTTCCACGCCCGGGTGTCCCGCGAATTCCTCGCCCGGGTGTTCGCCGTCATGGCACTCACCCCGCAGCACACGTACCAATGCCTGACCAAACGGCCGAGGCGCATGTCGCTGATACTCAACAGCCAGGAGTTCCGGCATGCCGTCGCGCGTGAGCTGGACAGCCTACGAGTGGATCTGACCCATGACCTGCGTGAGGCTTGGGCGTCCATCCCGGGATTCAGCGGGTACGAGGCGTCCAGCCATGGCCGGCTTCGCGGCCCGGACGGCGGCAGGCTGGCGACCACCACGAACCCTCAGTCCGGTTACCTCACGGTGACCCTGTGGAACCACGGGACGCCGCGCACGGTCTCGGTACATCGCTCTGTGCTCAGCGCATTTTCGGCCGAGCCGGACGGCTCCGCTGAGGTCTGCCACAGAAATGGCGCCAAGACCGACAACAGGTTGGCCAACCTGCGGTGGGGGTCCCGATCCGAGAATCAGCATGAGAAGATTCGACACGGTTCGCGAGGCGGCCCTGCGAAGCTGTGTCTAGCCGATGTCGAGGAGATTCGGCGCGCTCGGCGGGGGGCGGGTGCGTCACGCCCGACGCAGCAGGTTGTAGCGGATCGGTATGGAGTCTCCCGGTCCCTGATCAGCTTGATTGAGTCGGGAGCCATCTGGGCCGGCCCCGACTTGCCATGGCCGCTGCCGAACGTCTGGCTGGGCACCAGCGTGGAGGACCAGCAGCGCGCCGACGAGCGGATCCCGCACCTGCTCGACACCCCCGCCGCCGTGCGGTTCCTGTCCTGCGAACCGCTACTCGAGCCGGTGGACCTGGAGCCGTGGCTGTGGGAGGGCGTGTCCTACCGGACCGACTACGGCACCGGCATCGAGTACGACAGGGTGCCGTCGCAGGCCGTTGACTGGGTCATCGTCGGCGCCGAGTCCGGATCCGGTGCGCGGCCGATGGACCCCGCATGGGCGCAAGCCATCGTGGACCAGTGCCACGCCACGGGGGTGCCGGTGTTCGTCAAGCAGCTATCCGGCGGCCGGCGGGCCAACCATGACATCGGCACCTTCCCACCGGGACTCCAGGTCCGGGAGTACCCACAGGCGGTGATCACATGATCGGCCACGTCTGCCCCGGCGGCTGCGGCCGACACGTCACCCCCGGCCGATTCGCCTGCCGCAGCTGCTGGTACCGGCTCCCTGCCGCCATCCGCACCGCCATCTGGGCCGGCTACCGGGCCGCACCCCTCGGCGGCGCGCACCGCGCTGCCATGGCCGACGCCCGCGACTTCTACCAGCAGGAGGCGCAATGACCGGCCGCATCCCCTACCTGGACTGGCTGCTCGCCGAGATCCGGCACGCGTGGTGGCGGATGGTCTACACCGGCGGGTTCTGCGTCCACTGCGATGTACAGCCGCTGCGGCTCCTCGGCCGGCACCGACGGTGCTGCGCGAAGAACCGCGCCAACGGCTACGGGATGCAGGACTGGCCGTCATGACCGGCCGCCTCACCGAACCCACCCTGCGCCTCACCGCCCTGGCCGGCTGGGTCACACCACACCGCCACGACACCACCCGCGGCCCCTGGACGCTCCACTGGGCCACCCTGTCGGTCGCCGACGACACCACCCAAGGCACCGCCGCCTGCGGCGAACATCTCGACCGTGACCGCGAATGGTGGCGGGCCAGCCCCGCCGCGTTGTCCTACGCGTCGCGCGACACAGATGGACTATGGCGGCTCTGCGGGGGCTGCTTGTACTGGGCAGGAGGACCACCGTGATCACCTGCGTGTGCGGCGCCAAATCGACCACCCAACACCTGACCGCCTGCGGCTGCCGCGGCTACCAACGCACCGATACTCGCGGAGGTGCCGCATGACCGCCGAGTGCCCCGGCTGCGCCTGCACCCCCACCTGCGCCGGATGCGGCTGTTACGGCTGCTACCGGCCCGGCTGCGGCTGCTACCAGCCCCTCGCCGACAGTGTCCGCCCACGGCCCGCCGACACCCCACAACCGCCTCCGCCGCGGATGGCCGCGGTCGAGAAGCCGCCAACGTGGTTCGAACAGGTCATCCACGGCAGGTGGCTCAGATGACCGCCCGCTACGCCGGCGGCCTCTCCCGCGACCACGGCGACTGGTACACCCGCGCGCAGTGCCGCACCGCCGACCCCCGGCTGTTCGACGGCGACCGCCACCCCGGCGAAACCATCGACGCCCGCAACGCCCGCCTCAAAGACACCCGCCGCTACTACTGCGACCAATGCCCCGTCACCGCAGAATGCGCCGAAGCGGCATGGCGGCACAACGACTACGGCACACTGCGCGCCGGCAGGACCCGCATGAGCAGACCCAACACAGGCGTCCCCGCCCATAAACTCTCACAAATCCGGTCCCTCGCCGCCCGGCGCCACACCGACCGCGAAATCGGTGCCGTCATCGGCTGGCACCCCGAAACCGTCCGCCGCGCCCGGGAACGCTACGGAATACCCGCCGGGCAACCCGCACACAGGCCCAGGAGGGCGTCATGAACCCTTCAACGATCACCTCAACCCTCCAGGCGCGGGCCGAAGCGCTCGCCTACTACGGCGGCCCAGCCGTGCGTGAATGGCACGGCCGCGGGATTACCGGAACCCACCACATGACCCCCGGGCAATGCCTCATCAAACACCATCGCAACCACGGCACACCAACATATCCACAGTCGCCCACAACCTGTGGGAGGCGCCGCGTGACAACCAACCCGCGGCACACACAACCCCCCGGATGGGCCAACTACGCCCTCATCCGCGACGACGACGCACCCCACCAGATCCGCATCGACGGCGGCTCCGGTGGGGTGCTGTGGTGGTCCTGCACCTGCCAGAAGACCAGCAGCGGCAACAGCATCGGCCACGCCTACCGACCCCTCGGCACGATCTCGACCAGCCTCGGCGCCGACGCCATCCTCGCCGCACACCGCGCACACGTCGCCGCGGCGGCGCGGGCCGGGTGAACGTCAATGACCTGGTTCCGGGTAGACGACACCTTCTGCGGTCACAGCAAGCCGCGCCGCGCTGGCCTGGCCGCCGTCGGGCTGTGGGTGCTGGCGGGTTCCTGGTGCGGCCAACAGCGCTCGGACGGGCACGTACCCACCTGGTACGTGGAGTCCTGGCCTAACGGCAGGCACTTAGCCTCTAGGTTAGTCCAGTCCGGTCTCTGGCACGCCTCCGGGCACGCCTGCGATGACTGTCCACAGCCTGTGGACGGGTGGGTGTTCCACGACTACCACCAGTGCAACCCGAGTCGGGCCGAGGAGCTGAACAAGCAGGTCAAGCGGGCTGCCGCCGGCCGGCTGGGGGGGTTGAAGTCGGCCCGGACGCGGAGCAAAACCGAAGCAAACGCTTCAGCAAACGCTTCAGCAAACGCTCAAGCAGGTGCTCCAGCAAACGCTGGGCAAGCAAACGAACCCCGACCCAGTACTACAAGTACCTACGTACCAGCACCACCAGACCTTGATCCTCTGGGAAGATCAACTACTTACGTTCCAGCATCGGGGAAAGAAACCCACGCGCGCGCGCACGGGGCCCCGGCCGGACAACCGGGCCGGATCGAGCTCCTGCTGCAGGAGCACGTCCGGGAAGTCGGAAAGGTCAACCCACGGGCCATGACCGAGCTGGGCTCACACCTCGCCGAACTGTGCCAGGCCGGCTACACCGACAAAGAGATCCGCGCTGGCTTCGTGCTGTGGCGAGCCAGGAGCGTCCGGCCAAGTTCACTGCCCGACCAGGTGGACTACGCCCGCCGCAATGGCGCCCACTCACCTCTCTCGCCAGACCGTGACGGCCGACGGTCTACCCGTGGCAACCCCTACCTCGACGACCTCCGAGATGCAGCAAGCGTCACCCCCATCCGCCCAGCCGTGGAGACCTGATGACCCCCGACGAAGTCCGCGCACTCCTCGCCTACGCCTCCGCAATCGACCCGCGGATCCGCCGCAACGACCCCTACGAAAGGCAACTCCAGGTCGCCGCCTGGCACGCCCAACTTGAACGCGCCGACCCCAACACCACCAAGGCGGCCGTCGATGCGCATTACGCTCGGCCCGTAACCGACCCGCCCATGCCCGGTGACATCCGCACATGGTGCGCCACCCGCGCAAACGAATCCGCCGAACGCCGAGCACTCGCCGCAATCGACAGCGCGCCGCTGAACACCCGCCCCCAATTCGACCTTGCAACAGCCACGGCTGCGATCGCCGCACGGTGGGCCGCCCCGCTGACCACCAACCCGCCACCACGCCGCGCCGACCGGACACCACGCCGACCAATGCGACACACCGAAACCGACCGGGACCGGCAAC
>Ga0137374_10004768_pt1 | contig 16107 bp, 9 predicted proteins | sample SagtaG_20_FD_104811 | JGI IMG/M metagenome (GOLD analysis project Ga0137374, IMG submission 104811) | Vadose zone soil microbial communities from Sagehorn Ranch, Mendocino, California, USA - Sage1_R_100_16 metaG | ecosystem: Environmental > Terrestrial > Soil > Vadose zone | place: USA...
CCGCGGTCCTCAGCGCCGATCGGCGAAGTGTCACGCTGACGACCGATGTGCAGGCGGCCGACACCCTCTACACGATCACCGTGAACAATGTGGCCGACCTGGCCAATCTCGCCATCGCCATGGACAGCATGACGACCTACCGCACCTGGACGACCGGCCCGTGCAACGGCGTGCTCTTCGAGGCATACGACACCCTTCCCGTCCTTCCTGGTCAAAACCGTGTCGCCGTGAGCGAACTCACCGGCCACGCGAATTTCCCGAACAACCCGCGCGACGTGGCGCTCATCACCACGCTGGACAGCCGGCTGGCGTATCCGGACGACAGCCACGAAGACTACGGCGGCCGGATGCGCGGCGTGTTCTTCCCGCGCGAAAGCGGCCTGCACACGTTCTACCTGGCGGCCGACGATAATGCCGAGTTGTGGCTCAGCACCGATCTTTCACCCGCCAACAAGGTGCGTATCGCACGGGAAACCATGTGGAGTAACACCAAGGAATGGACCATGTCCGCCGGCTCCAGCGACGTGGCTGCCAAGAAGAGCGCCCCGATCCACCTGGTGGGCGGCCAGCCGTACTACATTGAGGCTCTCTACAAGGAAGGCGGCGGCGGCGATCACTGCGCCGTGGCTGTCCAGACACCAATTGATGCCAGCCCGCCGATGAATGGGTCGGGGGAAATCCCTGCCTTCATGATGGGCTCTCCGAACGCTCCGGCTGGGTTCGCCGGCGCCATTACCTTCCCCACCCCGGTCGCCGACCAGACGGCCGTGCAGTGCCGGTCGGCTACTTTCATCTCGACGGCCGCCAATCCCAACAACCTGCCCATGTGCCACCAGTGGCAGTTGAACGGCGTGGACATCCCTGGCGCAAACCATCCCAGCTACACCACACCGCCCACGCAGTTGAGCGACGAGGGCGCGCGTTACACCGTCAACGTCACCATGTTTGGCGGCGCCAGCGCCAGCGCCAGCGCCCGATTGCACGTGACGCCCGACCGAACGCCGCCGGACTGTCCGACGGCCGCCGACGTCAGTCAGTTGAACCAGGTGGTGCTCACGTTCAATGAGGTGCTGGATCAAACGTCCGCGGAGAACACGGCCAACTACTCGATCGCGGGCGTCACCACCGTCAGCGCCGTGCTGAACGCTTCGAAGACCGTGGTCACTTTGACAGTTAACCCGTTGCTCCCCACCGGTGCGAGCCTTTCCGTAGCGGTCCACGGCGTGGCCGACTGCTCGGGCAACGCCGTCAGTCCCTGCTCGCCCACCTTCCGAACCTGGCAATTGCGCTATGGCAGCGCCCGGCGCGAGTTCTACTTGAACATCGGCAGCGGCACAGCGGTCCCCGACCTCACGGGCAATGGGAAGTATCCGAACTCGCCCGATATGGTGAACTTCACCGAATTCCTGGAGTCGCCGGTCGAACTTCAGATGGATGACGGCGCAGACAGGTTCAACAACTACGGCACGCGGGTCTCTGGATTGCTGCTGCCGCCGGTCAGTGGCAACTACAACTTCTTCATCGCTTCCGACGACAACTCGGAGTTCTGGCTGAGCACCGACGATAACCCCGCCAACAAGGTGTTGATCTGCCGCGAGCCTGCATGGGCAACCATCCGAAATTGGACCGACCCCGCCAACGGCCGGCGCAACGCGGCGACTCCGGAAAACCAATCTACGACCCTCTTCCCGGCGGGCATCCCGCTGACGGCGGGCCTGAGCTACTACTTCGAAGCGCTGATGAAGGAAGGCGGCGGCGGCGACAACGTGGCTGTGACCTGGCAGACCCCGGCGGGCGGTCCGCAGCCTGGCGTGCCCGTCAACGCCAACATAGCTGATGCCAATGGCGATCCTGGCGGCACGAAGCCGATCCCGGGGCGTTACATGGCTACACTGGTCCCGCCGGGTTCCGACACGACGCCGCCGACCATCGTCTCCTGCAAGCAACTGTACCCGAGAAACATCCTGGTGGTCTCGTTTAGCGAGATTATGCGCGGTCAAGAAGCCGAGAACCTGGCCAACTATTCCGTACCCGGGGCCACACTCACCAGCGCATCGTTGCGTCCCGATGAACGCGGCGTCGTCCTGACGGCGGCGGCCGACATTCCAACAGGTGGGACGCTGACGGTAAACAACCTTAAGGACGGCGTCGGCAATTCCATCGCCGCGAATACGATCGTGCCCATCGTCACGGTGAATCCGTTCCTGACCAACGGTGGCCCGCAGAACATCATCGCGATCGAAGCGGAGCATTTTGCCGACGTCGAAGCACAATCCGGCCTCGAGCCGTGGTCGCTGCAAAACAGCCTGCCGGGCTACTCGGGTGACGGCTGGGCCGAGATAACCATTCCGACCGTCGCGCCAGGTAACTTCCGGCGGTTCCATGAGAACTTGCCGAATATGTTCATTGGCTTCGGCGCCCAGGCCAATTATTTGGTGAACTTCCCCGTGGGCGGCACCTACTATATCTGGGTCCGTGGCAGCACGCCCGGCGGCGGGAACAACTCGTTCCATATCGGCCTGGACGGCGTCAGCCCGGGCGAAAGTGTCCGGCGAGTGGGGAACGGCGTCAACAATTGGGGCGGTAATGCCACGGCCTTCGGCTGGCACAACAACGCCAATAGTAGTCCTGCCCGTCTTGACGGCGTCACCCCGGGCGTGCACACCATCAATTTCTGGCCGCGGGAAGACGGCACGCGCGTGGACAAGATCCTGTTCACGACCGACGCGGCCTTCACCATCGGCGCCGGAAACGGTGTCGCCAGCCCCGACCTGGGCCCGCCGGAGGTGCAGAATGATTGCCCGGTCGCCACGGCGTCGAGCGTCTCGGTGATGCAGGATGCGTCGGTGGCCTTCCAACTCCAGGCCTCGGATGCGGACGGGGACGCGTTACAATACAGCGTCACCCAGCCTCCTGCCCACGGGGTCGTGGTCGTGGCGGTCGCGACCGGGGCGGCAACCTATACCCCCAACGCGGGTTATTGTGGTCCTGATAGGTTGAAATTCCGAGTCACCGATGGCCAATGCCAATCGCAGGAAGCCACTGTCACCATCGACGTCGTCTGCCTGAACCGCTGCCCGACGGCCCGAATCACCACGATTGCGCTCTGCACGGAGTTGGAGACCAACACGTTCATCTCGCCCAATGGCTCGAACGCATGCTTCGTTCTCGACGGCTCGCTTTCGTCCGACCCGGATGGCGACACGCTGACGTATGCCTGGTTCGCGGACGGATCGGTCGTGCCGTTCGCCGCGGGCGTGAGAGTGACCAACTGCTTCGACCTGGGCGAGCATACGATCACACTGGTGGTGGACGACGGTCGGTGCACCCGTTCGACCAGCGTCACCGTGGACGTGCTGACGGGCGGCGAAGCCGTGGAGGCCCTGATTGCGAAGGTCAACGACGCCAGCCTGTCGCGGGCGAACAAACGGCCGCTCATCGCCACGCTCAAGGCCAGTATCGCCTCGTTCGAGCGGGGCAGCTTCCAAAGCGCCGCGGGTCAACTCGGCGCCTTTATCAACAAGGTCCAGGCGCAAATCGCTCCTGGCAACCCGGACGAAGCGGCCCTGTTCATCCGCTCCGCTCAGAGCATCATCGACTCCCTGAACTGCAAGGAAGCAGGGGGCATAGCTGGAGGCGGATGCTGATTACACGAGCGTCGGTGCCATCTGAAACAACGTCCGCGCCCCGGATCGAACCTTAACGCTGCCCGGGCCAGGGAGCGGATGGCCGACGCTTTGAAGTGCCCCCCTCTCCTCCCTCCCAGGGAGGAGAGGCACTGGGGCGGAGAAAGCCGCTGTGCCCAACGCGCTCCCCCCACGATTCCGGAAGGAGCGCGGACATCCAACGTAGGGCAGGCGTCTCGCCTGCCTGGCCGAGCGAAGCGAGGCCTTGGTCGTGCGAGCGCCGCGCCTTTGTAAGTGTATAGCACCTCCTTCACTGACGTTGCCTTCGTCGGGACGCGCAGGTGACGCTAAACACATACGCGCCTTTCGGTGCGGCCAGAGGCCTGCACTACCCGGACCGGAGCGCGGCATTTATGCCGCTTCAACTCCCGAAGTCGCGAAGTCTCTGAACCGGGCCAAACCTCGGAGAGTCGAGTGATGAAGCGGCATGAATGCCGCGCTCCGTCAGCCCCGCAGCCATCACCCCGAGTTCACCGACCCATCACCTCGTTCGGAACAAACTCCTTGCGGGCGCGGAACCCCGATGCAACGTTGCGGCATCCCGGATTTCAAATGACGGTCGACGCATTTGTCCCCCACCGCCGCAGCGCCTTCCGCGGCGCGATCTGGTTTGCGCTGTTGCTTGGGCTGCTTCCTCCGACCGCCCGCCGCGCAAGCGCCGAAGCGATGCTCCAATTGTTCAACCTCTCCTGGAACGAAGTGGCGACGAAAATTCCGGAAATTGCCGAAGCGGGTTACACCAGCCTGTGGCTGCCTCCGCCGACCAAGGCCAACAGCAGCTATTCGGTCGGCTACGACGTGTTCGACCCGTTCGACCTCGGCGACAAAAATCAGCGTGGCACGACCGCCACGCGCTACGGAACGAAGGAGGAATTGCAGCACCTGGTCGCGCTGGCGCATCGCTTCGGGTTGCGGGTCTATTTCGACAACATCATGAACCATCGCGGTGCCGACGTGCCGGGCTACAATGCCTTCGTGCCGACGAACCTTTATCCAGGCACGGTGCCAGCCGATTTTCATCTCCGCTCGATCAGCGGCGGCTTCTTCCGCAACGCGTCGAACATCCGCGACTACGGCAGCACCTGGCAGGTGCAGAATCTGAGCCTGCTCGGGCTGGTCGACATCGCCCACGAGTCGCCCAATGCCAATTTCGGCCCGAGCGAAGGGAGCACCGCGCCCAAGCCCGTGTTCGTTCGGCACCCGGACAACCCGGAATACTACGACTTCAACTCGAATGGTGTGCGCGTCGGATTCGGGAACGTGACAGCGGCGGACCTTGCGGCCAACCCCAACCAATACCGGGAGGACATCAACGCGTTGCTCCTGCGCTCCGTTCGTTACCTGTTCGACCAGACGAAATGCGACGGCTTGCGGCTCGACGCCGTGAAGCACGTTCCGAGCTATTTCTTCGGCCAGCAGAGCGGCGCCAACCGGGACGAGAGCTTCGCCGGGTATCTGGGGCAGGCGCAATTGCAGTTCAACCTCACGCATGGCTTCGAGGACACCAACCAGCGCAACTCGAACTTCGACACGGAACTCACGCGCAACGACGCGCTGCTCTTCGGCGAACACCTCGGCGAACCGCCCGGCTTCGGCGAATACATCGACGCCGGCATGCGCCTGCTGGACAATCCGCTGCGCAACAATCTCAACAATATCCTCGGCAATCCCGCCGCCTCGCTCGCCGGCTACGAACAGCGCGACGCTGGCGGATTCAGCGCGGGCGTCCGCGTCATGCACGCCCAGAGCCACGACAACGATTTCGTCGTGCACCGCGAGCTGCACAACGCCTACTACTTTCTGCGCGAGGGCATCCCGCTCATTTACTCCGACGGCTACAACGAGGCGGATGGCAATCCGCCCTTTCCGCGTCACGCCAACGCCCCGTATCTCGGCCAGTTCGGCGACAACAAGATGCCTGACCTGGCGTACCTCCATCACCAGCTTGCCCGCGGCGGAACGCGCCCGCGCTGGGGCGACAGCGACGTGGTCGCCTTCGAGCGTTACGACTACCGCGACCCCGGCACGGCCGCGGACCAAACGGTCGTGCTCTTTGCGATGAACGACAATTACGGCAACCCCGGCGACATCAACTTCGACGACGGCGTGGCGCAGGACAACATTGGGATGCCGTCGGCGAATTGCTATCAGAGCATCGATAATTCGCGAGGAGTCGGGTTGGTGGTCGGGTTCCTGCCCGGCTCACTTTTGAGGCAACTGGCCGATTCGCCGGGCGACTCCCGCGCGTGCCCTGAAATCCTCGTTCGCCTCGCCACGAACATCCGCCTGGAGGCGCAGAACTCCGCGAACGATGCGAGTCCCGTGAACCGCAAGGTCTATGTCGGTGGACAAACACTCGCGCCCGGCGGCGGCGCGATCGAGTTCAAGATCCCGAGCGGCGGCTACGTTTGCTACGCCTACCAGTGGCCCGAGGCCAGCCGCGTCGACAATGCGCTCACTAATGCCGCGGGCGTCGTGACGAACAGCGATGTCATCGTCATCCTCCAGAATGGCCGTGTTGTCCCGCGTCTCGTGCTCTATCGCAAGGACGGCCCGGACGGCGACGGGAATTTCAATCCGCTATACCCGTTCAAAATGCGCGGCAGCGTGGACATCGATGGCAGCGTTGTCGCCGGCCAGAACTTCTCCAATCGCACTTATTCGATCAGCGTGCCCGTCATCACGAACGCTGGTCCGATGGACATCCTCGCCCGCACCGACGGCTCGACGTTGAACACGCTGCTCAAGCTCGACGGTGGCATCGACCTCAACAGCCAGATGGGCCTGGGCGCCACCAACGCGTTCCCCTCCGGCCTCGCGGACTTGCGTGACAACCGGCCCGGCACGGCGACGGATTCGTACCTCGGTTACGAACAGATGCAATTCCGCTCCCGCTTCGGCGCGGAGAAGTTCGCCGCGCGGAACACGGCCCGCTGCACGGTCCGCTCGTTAGGTGCGGAGACCTATTCCTACACCGTCGGCTCAGCGGTGGTGACGAACCGCGTGAACGGCGACGGCTTCGGCAACGATTACACTTCCGAGACGTGCGAGTGGGCCTTCCACGACGCCGCAGCCAGCACGACGATGGCGGTCTCCAACGATGTCCCGCAGCGTTCCTCGACCCTCACCGCCTCGCCGGTGGACCTGTACGTCAAGGTCGGCTACGAGTTCGACATCAGCCGGTGCCGGGTCTATTACACGATCGACGGCTCCAATCCCGAAGGGGCCTATGGCGTCGGCCACGGCACGACACAGGTGGCCAGCGGCAGCTTCGTGGACGGAGACGAAGCCGACGGCGCCATCGATTGGTGGAAAGCGACTCTCCCTGCACAGCCCAACGGCACGACGGTGAAATACAAAATCGCCCTTCACAAGCGCAGCTCGGCGACCACGACCGTGAACCCAATCGCGGACTTCGCGGACGCCAAGCACTACGCCCTGACCGAGTTCGCCATCACCAACTGGAATCCTGGCACTGCACAAGTCTGGCTTCACAACAACCTCAACACCAACCATATCGCCACGGGTCTGGCGGAGGGATTCCACATCTTGCGCGCGCGCGCGTTCCTGCCGCGCGACGGCAAAAGCGGCGTGTTCAACACTTTCCTCCAAACCTTCTATTACGACACTCAGCCGCCCGACGGCGCCATCGCCTTCCCGCCCGCAGCCAGCACTCTGCGCAGCGTGGACTACGGCTGCGTCGTCCGCGCCGACGAAACGGTCACAGAGATCGAATACAACATCCTCGACAACGACCCGAACAACGACGACGCGACCACCGGATTCGCCAACGGCAATGGCCTCACGAATGGGGTGCCCGTGTTTGTCCGGGCGGCGCTCGTCACACCCACCGCGTTACTCAACGCGCAGTTCCCGAACTTCCTGCGCGAGTTTCGATTCACTTACTTCGCCGTGCCCCGCAGCGGCAACGCGACGATCACCGTCCGCCTCAAGGAACTCAGCACCGATGCATTTCCAGACCACTTCCGCACGCTGACGCGCACCGTCGCTTGCGCCGCGCCGGCGCAGACGCTTCAAATCGCTTTTCCGAGCTTCGACGGCCAGATCATCAACCTACCGCAGGATGGCGCCTATTCGATCGTGACGCGGTTCACCGACACGCTCACGGCGGACGTGAATCTCTTCTCGATTTTCATCGACGGCGCCTTCCAGGAACGCACGAACGGCAACGGCCCCACCTACGCCTTCAACGACCAGACCCCCGGCGACGGGAAAAATGAATTCCGCTTTGATTGGCGCGGCATGAACGCCGGCCAGCACCTCATCGAAGTCCATTACACGGGCGACGGACTGGCGCTCGAAGCCACCCGCCTCGCCCGCATCACGCTCACCGGGGTGGCGGACACCGACGGCGACGGCTTGCCCGATTTTTGGGAAACCCAAAACGGCCTCAGCACAACCAACTCGATTGGCCTCGACGGCGCCGACGGCGATCCCGATGGAGACGGCTTCAGCAACCTGCAGGAATACCTGGCCGGCACCGACCCGTGGGACGGCGGCTCGCTCCTCAAGATCATCGACCTGGCGGGCACCGGACGCGTCATCATCTGGAACAGCATTCCCGGCCGCAATTATCAGGTCTTCGCCACGACCAACGTGAATGCCGCCTTCACCGCGCGCAGCGGCACGCTCACCGCCTTCACCAGCCCGATGAGCTTCACGAACCCGGCGCCCGTCCGCGCGCGGGAATTCTACCGGGTGCTAGTCTTTCCGTGAACCGGCTCTTGTAAGGAGTCCCGCCTTCAGGCGGCAGGACGTCCGGCCGGCTAAAGCCGGGACTCCGTGCCAGCCGCCGCCGTTCATGGCCCCAATGCGCGATTTGGGAATCGAGGAGGCTCTCTCTCCATGAACCGCGACGTTGGGCGGGCGTCTCGGTCGCCCCTGGAGTTTGAATATTTTGGGCCGGGGCTTCCCATCTCCCGGAGGGAGATTTGAGAATAGGGGTAGGGATGGCGTGTTGTACGCCACCCCTCCCTCCGAACCGGACGGGCGGATTTCCCGCATCCGGCTCTCCAGTCGGTGAGTTCCCGCCATGCCATATTGCAGACCTTTTCATGCGGGATTGGCTCGCTTCACCCAGGCTGAGGCTTTCAGGGAGATCAGCCCAAGTTCCGCGAAGTAGCTATTGGTATATTTCCGATGGTCAGGTCGCCCCCGGCCCTTGAGTCCGGCTCGGCGTCGGAGGATACAACGTAGTCGCATTCGTATCCAGCCGTCCAACGCTCCATAGATGTTCCCTTGGCCGCCTCGAAAATACTGCGCCCAGCCCTTCAGTCTGCGGTTGAGCCGTTGAACGATTTCCTTCTGGCTCCTTCCGTCATTCCTTTGGGTGCCTTCGCGCAGCGTTTCCTTGAATCGTTTCACGCTCTTTTCCCGCGGCCATTTGCAGCCGTTTTCAAAGTGCCACCCCAGAAAGTCGAAACCTCCGGGTTGGCTGGCGTCCACGATTCGTGTCTTTTCGGGGTGCAGGACCAGTCCGGCTTCGCTCACCCATTGCCTCACCGTGGCCAAGGCGTTTTCCGCCTCGGCCCGGCTTCGGCATTGGATGATGAAGTCATCCGCGTAGCGCGTCATCTCCTGTTTCTCCCCTGCCATTTTGTGGTCCAAGGGGTCCAGGTAGACATTGGCTAAGAGCGGACTCAGTACGGCTCCCTGCGGGGTGCCTCGTTGGGTCGGCGTCCATCCCTTGCCCGTTTCCATCACGCCCTGCCGCAGATACCTTTCGATGAGTTTCAGCACCCGGCTGTCGGCCACTTTGGCCGCGACCGCTTCCAGCAGTTTTTCCTGCGGGATGGTGTCGAAATATCCTTTGAGGTCTGCGTCCACTATCCAGACGTGGCCTTGTTGGAGCAAGGTTTCCACTCGCTCAATGGCTTGTTGGGCGTTGCGGCCCGGCCTGAATCCGTAGCTGTGTTGGGCAAAGTCCCGCTCCCAGATCGGCTCCAGCACGTACACGAGCGCCGTTTGCACCACGCGGTCGCGCACTGTGGGGATGCCCAAGGGACGTTTCTCCGCACTTCCCAGTTTCGGTATCCATTGCCGCTTCACCGGTTGCGGTGCGTAGCGTTCTTCGCGCAACTGCCGGTTCAGAGTCGTGATGGTTTCTTCCACTTGTGCTTTCAAAAGCTCGGTGGTCTGTCCATCGACGCCCGCTGCTCCTGCGTTGCGTATGACCGCTTCGGCCGCTTCCCGGAGCGTTGCTTCCTTCCACACCTTGTCTATCAGGCTATACCATTTGCCTCCTTCTATTCCTCTCTCGAGGGTTGCCAACATGCGCTCCGTCCACACCTGGGCTTTGGTCCACGCCCACCCGGGCGCGACTTCTCTGCCTTGTTTAGCTCGCGGCACTCCCGGCAGGTTCAGTTGCTTGGGTGCGTCCTTCACGCCTTCACCTTCCTGTCCCCCTTGGCTCCACGGTCGTTACCCGCTTCATCGCTACTATGGGGACTCTGACTCCTGCACCGCTCCCGTCGAGCACCGGCGCAGGTCTCTTGACTTTCCCGACGAGGCTTTCCAACCCCGCTCACTCCAATCACCCTTCCGTTCCTGAGGGTCGCCGCGTTGACGTGCGGTGGGGACGCCCTCAGCATGGCTTGCGCCACGAGCTTCGCCTTAGCTATGCAGGCTCGCCGTCGCCGGACTGGCCGAATCGAGTTTAACCGCATTGATATGCTGTTTTGGGCTGGGTTGTTCGCTTCCGGCTGCTCTCCACGCTGCCTCGCGACAGCGCAGTTGCCTTCCGCTACGCAGACCTTCCACGTCTGGTCTGCACTTGGTCTTTCACCAGTTAGTCTCATCGTTTTCGTCATCGCACATAGCCCGGCAGTTCACTGCCGGGTCCAGATGTGCTGTTGAATAAGTCCCGAAGGGACGGTCGAATCGGTCGGATGTCTTACAGCTGCTCCTATTCTCATTGATGTGGGAGTGATTCAGCCGTCCCTTCGGGACGGGAGGCCCCTCTCCGACAGTCCCACCCTTGAAAGGGTGGGCTATTTTCAAATCTCCCTTCGGGAGATGTCACTCATGGTCCTCGACCTTCATGAATTTCTCAGCTCCCAGCAATTCGTTCAACTCGCCGAAGGACATCGCGCGCGTGGCTAGGTCATCCACCCGCCCCTTGGCCTGCCAGGCCGCGCACAGGTCGCGCAACGCCCGCGCGCAGACCAGCAGCGATTCAATGGGCGCCACCGCCAGCTTGTAGCCAAGCTGCTCGAGGTCCGCGACCGGGAGGATGGGTGTGACGCCTCCCGTGAGCATGTTTGCAAGCAACGGCCGCTCCACTCGTTTCGGAATGAGCTCCAACTCGGCCACGGACTGCGGCGCCTCGATGAAGACCACATCTGCGCCCGCGTCGCCGCAGCGGTTCACGCGCTCGATGGCGTCGTCGAGTCCATTCACGGCGCGCGCGTCCGTGCGGGCGCAGATTGTGAAGTCAGGATTGCTCCGCGCCCGGACCGCCGTGCAAATGCGGCCGAGCATCTCCTCGCGCGAAACGACCTGCTTGTTGGCGAAGTGGCCGCAGCGTTTCGGCATCACCTGATCTTCGATGATGATGCCGGCGGCACCGGCCGCCTCGAAGGTCTCGATGGTGCGCGCGACGTTGTGCAGGTCGCCGTGGCCGGTGTCGCCATCGGCGATGATCGGCACACGGATCCGGGCGGTAGTGCGGCGGACGGCGTCGGCCATTTCGGTCATCGTGAGGAAATTCAGGTCCGGCAGCCCGAGCAGCGAGGCGCTGGCGCCGAAGCCGCCGAGGAACACCATCTGGAAACCTGCCTGCTCCATGATGAGCGCGCTGAACACGTCGTGCGCGCCGAGGCTGCGGATGATGCCCGGCCTCGCCAGCAACTCACGGAATCGGCGCGTGAGGGAAGCGGTGTTCATCGGTTGCACTCGCAGGCAGGATTCAGTGGTCTGCCTCGATGGTCTGTGTAATCGAGTTTTGAGCGGGGGGTGTAGCAGTCGCTGACACGCCCGGAAGGATGAGTTCTCGAAATCGATGCAGCCAGCGTCGTACGCTCGAGCTATTTGAGTGAGCGGATGTTGGATTCATAACATTACTCTATTTAGGGTCGATCTGCACACCAAAAATCCCGGGATCGCAAGAAGGGCACACAATGTTCCATTTACAAGAATAAGATAAAGCCAGGCAAGGATTGGCATCGAGGCATTGAGTGCCTCGAAATCGAAACCAAATAACCCGGCGAGGGCGAGCCCAGGGACGACTACGACTAGCCAGCCCAGCTCACCGAAGGCTCCAATGCCAGTTTCGTCCTGGAGCTTCAACAGCACAAATACAACGAAAGTCACTGCGCTCCCAAAGCCAAAGCCGCACCATAGAACCACACGGATCCTTCGTGCCAATGGCGATCTACCGCCAGCAGCAGGGGTTGCCATGCTCTTGTCGCTGCCTACGACAAATGCGCGTTTGCGATTGTCCCAGAGCCGAGCCAAGATGAGCGCAAGTAGTGAAAGAATTAGCCCGTTAGTTAATGTTACAAAACAAACACGCAGCCAATCGAAACCACCATTGTCCCCAATGTCTAAACCTATTACAGTGGCGAGGATCGCGCCAGGAATCGAAATCGCATCCTGGAGTGACCTCCAAAAATCGTAAGAGACGGGCCCAAGGATGAGATAATAGAACTCTGTCGCAACAAAAATGGCGAGCGATGTTGCGGCCCCGATCGAGAACCCGAAAATAATTAGGAAGCGGTTGGACGGCCACCGGACGGTATCAGGGCGGTCAACGTCCTTCATTGGGTTACGTGGAATTACTTCCATAGAGGGCGATTTTCAATACTCGTTCGCGATAATACTTCGCGTTGTCCGTCGGGTCGCACGCGACGAGCAGATCGGGGTAATTAGTACACGTCGGTGACGTTCGGCGGCAATTTGACATTCATGTCGTTGAAGAAGGCTTCGCAGCCCCAACCGCGGAGGGCATTGCCCAGTTCGCACAGGATATTTCCAACGATTCGAGTGTGGTCGTCGCTCTTTCCGGCCATCGGGTAAATGCGGCCGTTCACGTATTCGTGGCGAATCTCCGAGCTCCGGTCGCTTTCGAGGTATTCCTCAGCAGTGATCCAGCCGTCGGATTTCGCCACGGCGCTCATACGATGGCTCCGGAACCTGCCCATCGCAAGCGGCGGCTGGAGCGACGATGGTCGTAGTGGCCACGAAGCGATGGCCGATGTCGTCCACAATCACGCCGAAGCCTTCGATGGTCCGCACGCCCAGGAGGGTCATGTCGCCCGGTTCGGCGAAAACGACTTCATCGTTCGTTTCATAGCCCTCCGCGCGCAGGATCGCATAGCCGATCGGACGCCGCAGCACCTTCTTGTCGGCGGTCATGAACTGGCGTTCACGACGCGGCGTGACCCCAATGCCTGTGAGCAGTTCTCCCGGCAGCCACGTCAGTTCCGATCCCGTGTCCACGAGGGCTTCCACCGCAGGCGTGACAAGTTCTTCCCGCTTTGGATTCGCCGCGACTACGCTAACTTTGAACATGCTCATAACCGGAAAATCTACCCGCTCCCGGGCTGTGCGGCCAGCGCTGCCTGCGCCTTGGCCTTGGCTTCCTCGGCCCGGCGCGCGATTTCTTCGGGCGAAGGCAGGCTCATGAGCACTTCGGGCGGGATGTCGCCGGACTGGGCGAGTTTGGTCAGGCACTTCTGGCGCTCGGTCAGCGCCTTGTTCGAGTCGCGCTCCTTGCTGAAACGGCTCCTGGCTTTTTCGCTTCGCTCGCGCAAGAGCGAATAAACGTCGCCGCCGAGCAGCGCGCTGATGTCCACCTTCATTTTCTCGCGCTGCAAATCGGCGTCGCTCACCACGTCGCCATTGATCGGGCCGGCCTTGTACTTCGGGAACATGATAGCGGCCTCGGGACAAACCCGCGAGCAGGCCGGGCAGTTCGTTTTGCAATTGTCATTGTTCTGCACCTGGATGCGCTGTTGCTCATCCACGCCGTAGACGCCGAACAGGCAGAAGGAAAGGCACTGCATGCAATTCGTGCAGCGGTCGTAGTCGATGACGGGGAACCACGGTTTCCACTCCCCGTGGCGCACGGCGGCCGTCTCAGAGCGCGCGGTTTCGACCGCGTCGGCGATGCGTGGTGCGTCCAGCCCCGTGATGTCGTGAAAGCGCAGCGCGACATGGCCCGCGGCGTCCTCGGCCAGCGGCGGGCGGCGCCCGTCGAATTGGCCGAGCACGAGCAACGCACCCCGATCTGGAGGAGCAACCGGCCTGGCGCCGGTCGCGCACGTGATGGCGTAGCCGCGCTCCAGCAGCGTCGTCAGTGCCGTGAAGCGATTCGCGGCGCCGAGCGCCTGGGCGCCGTCGCCTTCGTAGAGGACGATGCGAAGGGTGGTTTGGTCTTTAAGAGACATCGGGATTTACGATTTGCGATTTACGATTTACGAGGCCGCGGGTGTGGCGACGGCGTTCGGAGAGGGCGCGTCGGCGGACGAGACTTTGCCGGCGGGGAGGTTCGGTTTGAGATCGGGGCTTTCGAGGGCCGCGGTGACTTCCTCGGCGGGCTGCACGCGCATATTGAGGATTTCCGTCGCGGCCTTTGGGAGCGGGGCGTTGGCCGCTGCAAAGAGCCATTTCACAGCCCGCGGGTAGCAGGCGGCAATCTTGACGGGACCGCCCGAAGCCAGCCGTTGGAGCGCCGGATCGCGGCGCGCGGACATTTCGCACAGGTCCGCCACCGCGTCGAAGGCCACGCCCGATTCGCACAATTTCTGAAGGACGGCCTTCTTGGTTCCCTCGGGCACGACCTGTGCGTAGGTGCAATTGCAGTAGAGGATGCGCGGCGATGCGGACATGATGCTGACCGAAGCTATACACCCTGGCCCGGCCCGTGACAACGGAGTTTGCGCAACCGCAGCGATTCAACGATTCAACGATTCAACGCTTCCACGCCCTAATTGCGCCCTTTGGCGGCGGCGAGCATTTGCTCGAGAGTGGAGCGCGTGTCATCGATGGCGCGGAGGATGCGCTCGTCGGTGGAGCGTCCGCGCAAGTCGGCCAGCAGGTTGATGCGGGATTGGAGGATGTTCGGATCGGCCGGTCGCTCCGCACCTGGCGCGCCCGCCAGTCCCTTGATGGTGAAGACGCGGACGCCGGAAGGGATGTCCTCGGTGATGGCGACCTCCGTGAAGAGTTGGTTGGCTTGCGGGCTGGGGCCGGCGAAATTGAGCACGGCATTCATGAGGCTCGAGCGGGCGGCTGAGTCGGTTAATCTCGGGTCCTTATAGGCGGCGTAGAGCGCGGGCACGGCTTGCTCCTTGAGGGTGCTGCTGAGGTAATTCAACGCCTGCTTGTCGAGCAGGCCGTTGGTCGTGACCAGCAATGTCTGGGCCATCTGCGCGAAGGAAGTGTCGTTGTGCATCGCGAGCACCTGGTAGAGATAGGCGCGGGCGTTGTCATCGATGCGGTTGGGCTGACTGATAGGAGGAGGATTGGCAAGGAGTTCTTTCGCGGCCTTGAGGGCATTATCGCGATACTTGCCGGGCGCTTCGCGCTGCAGCACGCGGGCGATATGGGCCACTTCCACGCCGCGGCCGGTGGTGTCCAGCACTTCGGCCAGGATGCCCTGGGCGGACTCGCCGCCAATCTGATCGAGGACGTCGATCAGCCCAAGGCGCAGCGAGGGCGGCACCAGGAAATCGGTGAGCGTGACGTTGCGCGAGGCCCAGGAGGCGGCTGCGGCGCGGCCGACCCTTTCGCCCGCGGCGTTCAGCACGTCGACCGAGTAATCCATATCCTGATTCTGCTTGAGAAACGCCTGGATGACCGGGAGCGCCTCGTCGCCAAGGGAAGCGAGGAGTTGCAAGTTGTACACGACCTGGCGGAGGACGTGATTTCGGGATTCCTCGCTGGTTTCGGGGTTGAGCCGGGCGAGGCGGGCAAGAATTTCTTGGGCAGAGAGCCGGTTGGTGACGGTTGCGGTGCGAGTCACGGTGCGGACATCGGGAGCGCGGCGGCGAGCCTCGGCGAGTTGCTGCTCGAGTGCGGCTTTCTCGTTGGCCCAGTTGGATTCCTCGGCGCCGGCGAAAGCGGCCTTTTCGACCTGCTTGCGCGATAGGTAGTAATAACCGGCTGCGAAGCCGAGGACTGCGGCCAGTAGGACTGCAATGACGGTCTTCATTCGCGGCGATTGGGCTGTGCGATCAGCCTGAGCCTAACCGGCAATCGGCCGGAACGCAACGGGCTTGAACCGGGGATTGAACACCGGCTGCGGCCGGAGGATGCGGAAATTTCGCTGGCGGCGGCGTGCACTCCCATGTTGATGAAACGCCCACAGCCCGTAACCGCCGGGTGGGGAGAAACGACGGCCTGTGGCCGGGCATCTTCATCTTGACCCGGTAGGGCGAGGCTCCTGCCGAGCCGAAAC
>Ga0137374_10004778_pt1 | contig 16095 bp, 18 predicted proteins | sample SagtaG_20_FD_104811 | JGI IMG/M metagenome (GOLD analysis project Ga0137374, IMG submission 104811) | Vadose zone soil microbial communities from Sagehorn Ranch, Mendocino, California, USA - Sage1_R_100_16 metaG | ecosystem: Environmental > Terrestrial > Soil > Vadose zone | place: USA...
CCGTCGAGCTCGGCCTGCAGGCGGCCCGCGTGGGCGTGGCCATGGAGGACCAGGTCCGGGCGGTGCTCGAGGATCGGGGCGGCGAGGCGGTCGCTGCCCAGGAAGGTCCAGATCTCCTGCGGCTCGCCGTGGAGGGTCTCTGCGACCGGCGCGTAGTGGAGCAGTGCGATGCGGAACGGGCACAGGGCGATCTCGTGCAGGCCCGCCGAGAGCGCCTCGACCTCGGCCGTCGTCTCCGCGTAGATCGCGCGCAGCGACGGCTCGCCGAAGTCGGGCAGGCCGAGCCCGCGAAAGCCGCCCACGAAGCCCTTCGTCCCCGCGATGCCGACGCCACATCCCCTGAGCGTGGTGTGCGACCGCTCCAGCACCTCGATCCCGGCGCCCGTTAGGACGTCGGTGAGCTCGCCGGCACACCCCGCGTGAAGATCGTGGTTCCCGAGCACCGCGACGACAGGCGTCTCCATCCCGCGGCACGCCTCGGCCAGCACCTCGGCCTGTTCGGGCTCGCCGTGCGTCGTGAGGTCGCCTGCCAGCAGCACGACGTCGGCCTCGCCATCGATCGCCTCGAAGGCGGTCATGACCGCGTCGCGGTTCTCGGGCGCGCAGTGCACGTCGCCCGCGGCCGCGACCCGGACTCGGGCGTCGCCGCGCAGGTTCGCGGCCAGGACGCTTGTTGGCGCCTTCACAACCACGGCTTACCCCTCCCCGAGCGGGGGTACACGACACGTATGCCCATCGAGGCCTCGCTCAAGAAGGCGGTGGCGGCGCTGCGCGAAGCGGACATCCCCTTCCTGCTCGCGGGCAGCCTCGCCGTCTGGGCGCGCGGCGGCCCCGAGACCCGCCACGACCTCGACTTCGTGATCAAGCCCGAGGACGCCGAGCGCGCGCTCCGCGTGCTCGCCGAGGCCGGGATGCGCGTCGACAAGCCGCCGGAGGAGTGGCTCCACAAGGCCTGGGACGGCGACGTGCTGATCGACCTGATCTTCGCGCCGCGCGGCCTCGAAGTGACCGACGAGGTGATCGAGCGCGGTGACCTGCTGCACGTCATCGGGATCACCATCCCGGTGATGGCGATCGAGGACGTGCTCGCAACCAAGCTGATGGCGCTGCACGAGCACCAGCTCGACTACACCTCGCTGCTTCGGATCGCCCGTTCGATCCGCGAGCAGATCGACTGGACGTCGCTGCGCGCGCGGACGCGCGGCTCGCCGTACGCGCTCGCCTTCTTCGTGATGTGCGACGAGCTCGGCATCGTCCCGCGCGAGGCGCACGGGCTGCGCGGAGCGAACGTGCGCGTGCTCAGGTCGGCTGAGCGCCGTCCTCGGTGAGGGGATGGGGCACCGGCTCGTCACCGGCGCCCCACCGTCCTCGCTCAGCTGAGCCGCTGCCCCCCAGCGGCTCGAGCAGGAACACCACAGCCATCACGTCGGGATCGTGGTGGGCCGTCGCCATGACGACCTCCACCGGCCGACCGACGCTCGCCTCGACGATCGTGCGCATGTCGCCCTCGAGCGTGGAGAGGACGGCGTTGCGGTACGACAGCGCGGTCTCGGGTCGTCCTTGGTCCGACAGCGTCTTCTCGGCCTTCGTGTAGCCGCCGCCGAGCAGGACGAGCAGCGCGTCGTCCCCGGCCCAGAAGGACTTCGCCTGCGTCGGCCCCGCGGCCCGCCCGGTGCCGGAACAGCCGGACGATCGCGCGCGACAGCTCCGCTAGCAGGTGCGCCTGATCTGGACGAGTTCTCAGCACAGCGGTGGAGTCCGGCACCGGCGGCGAAGACGCTGACGATGTTCACCTGGAAGCTTACCGGTGCATCAGACCACCGTGCTCCTCGTTACCCGCGCGCCTGCTCGGGTATCGACCTGAAATGAGCAGGATGAGCACCATCACGCGCGTCGACGCGCTCGTCGAGCGCGGTGAAGAGCGCGGCTGCGTCAACCTGTCCGAGCTCTCGGAGCTGACGCAGGACCTCTCGGAGGATGAGGCGCTGGCGCTGGCCGACCGCCTCGAGGCGCGCGGCATCGAGGTCGCGGACGACTGCGGCCGCGAGAGCGAGTCCGGCCCGAGCTATGCGATCGAGGAGCTGTCCGTCATGACCGGCGACACGCTCCAGCTGTTTCTGCGCGACGTGCGCCGCCACCCGCTCCTCACGGCCGCGGACGAGATCGAGCTCGCCAAGCGGATCGAGCGCGGCGACCTGGAGGCCAAGGAGCGCATGGTGAACTCGAACCTGCGGCTCGTGGTGTCGCTCGCGAAGAAGTACCAGGGGCACGAGCTGTCGCTGCTCGATCTGATCCAGGAGGGCATCCTCGGCCTGATCCGGGCGTCGGAGAAGTTCGACTGGCGCAAGGGCTACAAGTTCTCGACCTACGCGACCTTCTGGATCCGCCAGGCGCTTCAGCGCGGGATCGCGAACCACGGGCGGACGATCCGGCTGCCGGTGCACATCGGCCAGCGCGAGCGGAAGATCTCGCGCGCCGAGCGCGAGCTCGCCGTCGAGCTCGCGCGCATGCCGACCGACGAGGAGATCGCCAAGGCCGCCGACATCTCGCTGCGTGAGCTGCGCGAGACGCGCGAGTACAGCCGGACCGTCACGAGCCTCGAGCGCCCCGTGGGCGAGGAGGGCGACACGGAGCTCGGCGAGCTGCTGCCGAGCGACGCGCCCGAGCCGGTCGAGGAGGTCGAGATCGGCTTCCGCCACGAAGCCGTTCACCGTGCGCTCGAGAACCTCTCCGAGCAGGAGCAGCAGGTGATCAGGCTCCGCTACGGCATCAACGGCGACGAGCCGACGCCGCTGCGCGAGGCCGGCAGGCTGCTCGGCCTCTCGCCCGAGCGCGTGCGCCGCATCGAGCACAGGGCACTCGAGCGCCTGGCGTGCACGCGCGAGGTCGCAGGGCTCTCAGAAGCCGCCTGACACGCATAGTCGGTACCAGGTTGGGTAGTCGCCTCGCATGACCGATCTCGGCGGCCGCGGCTGGTGGGGCGCCCTCAAGCGCGCCTTCGGGGAGTTCAGGGAGGACAACCTCACCGACTGGGCCGCCGCGCTCACCTACTACGGGGTGCTGGCGATCTTCCCGGCGCTGATCGTGCTCGTCTCGATCCTCGGCCTCGTCGGCGAGTCCGCCACGCAGCCGCTCATCGACAAGCTCGGCGAATTCGCGCCGGGGCCGGCCAGGGAGATCGTCACCAACGCGATCCACAATCTCGAGGGCAGCCAGGGCGCCGCGGGCGTGCTGTTCGTGGTCGGCCTGCTCGGCGCGCTCTGGTCGGCATCCGGCTACGTGGGGGCGTTCATGCGCGCCTCGAACTCGATCTACGACATGCCCGAGGGCCGGCCCGTCTGGAAGACGCTGCCGGTTCGAGTGGGGCTCACGTTGGTGCTGCTCGTGCTGCTCGCCGTCACGACCATCGCCGTGGTGCTCACCGGCGGTATTGCCGAGAACGTGGGCAACGTCGTGGGCCTCGGGAGCACCGCGGTCACGGTCTGGAACATCGCGAAGTGGCCGGTGCTGCTGCTCGTCGTGAGCTTCATGTTCGCGCTCCTGTACTGGGCGGCGCCGAACGTCAAGCAGCCCGGCTTCCGCTGGGTCTCGCCGGGCGGGATCCTGGCCGTGGTCGGATGGCTGATCGCCTCCGCCGCGTTCGCCTTCTACGTGGCGAGCTTCGGCTCCTACAACAAGACTTATGGCGCGCTTGGCGGCGTGGTCGTCTTCCTGGTCTGGCTCTGGATCTCCAACATCGTGATCCTGCTCGGAGCGGAGTTCAACGCCGAGCTGGAGCGGGGCCGCGCGATCGAGGCCGGCATGCGGCCCGAGGACAAGGAGCCGTTCGCGGAGCCGCGCGACAGGCGCAAGATGGAGCCCGAGCAGTCGACGGGCGGGTCCCGCGGAGCTTGAGGAGAAGCCGCGACGCGGTTCAGTGCGTCGGTCCTCAGCGAGATGGCGATCCCCGACTTCCTACAGATCGCCCACAGGGCGGAGGAGGAGCGCGGACTCGGCGGGAGCGGCTAGTCGAGCACGAAGAACTCGAACCCGATGTCGGGCTCGAGGGCGAGCTGGCTGTGGTAGGCCGCCACGGTGCGTCCCATACACGCGGCGACGCAGTCCTTGAACTCCTCCGACATCGCCTCCTGGAACGTGAGGCGGACGTCGCGCACCTTGCTCCCGTGGCCGTTTTCCACGAGCGTGCGTTCGACCCTCGTCATGGTCTCCTCGAGGACGCACACGATTATGCGGTCGTCGAGCAGATAGCTCTTCGCCTTCGTCGGCCCGCGTCCGTAGTACTCGCGGAGCAGCTTCACGATTCCGTTCGTCACCGCGGCCAGCTGCTCCCCGACGTGGTTCGCGGCGTCAGGGGAGGGAGTGTGCTCCATCGGGAGGAGAGGTTGGCAAGTCTCGCTCCCTCGCCTCGGCGAGCCGCGCGGGTACGGACGATCTGAACAGCCTGCTCACCTTTCCGAGCTTCGCGCGGCAGCGAGGGCACTCCTCGCTGTTCAGACCCCGCGCCGGGCTGTACACGGTCAGCCGGCAGCTCGGGCAGTTCAGATACGCCATGGGCCGGGCAGGGTAAACCCCTTCGCGGCCCAGGTCAACATATGGGTGCAATGCACAAGGCCCATCAAGCGGCCCGCGAGCCGCTCGCGACGAGCTCGTGGGCCCGCTCGTGGGCCTCGGCGACCGCCGGCGGATGGCGGACCCCTAGGTCAGCGGCCGCACCGCGGGTCCCTCGATCACCTGGCCGCTCGCCGCGAAGCGGGATCCGTGGCAGGGGCAGTCCCAGGTCTCCTCGGCGGCGTTCCAGTCGAGCAGGCAGCCAAGGTGCGTGCAGCGCGGCGCGCCGCGCTTCGACACCCGATCAGCCACGAAGTGGAACGCCACGTTGGCGTTCTCCTTTACGAAGGTCGGCGCGCTCGCCCGCGCGCGCACGCGGTTCGGGTCGAACAGCCGGGCCCACGCGTGCTCGCGGCCGGTGATCAGCGCCGCGAGCAGCTCCGCGGCGGCGGTGCCCATCGCGAGCCCCCATTTCTTGAAGCCGGTGGCGACCCAGAGGTTCGCCGACAGCGCGTCGTGGCGCCCGACGTACGGCACGCCGTCCAGCGGCATCTGGTCCTGGGTCGCCCAGCGCAGCTCGGTCTCGAGCCCGAAGCGCTCGCCCGCCCAGCCGCTCAGCCGCTCGTAGCGCTCCGCGGCGTCCGCCTGGCCCGTCTTGTGGCTCTCGCCGCCCACGAGCAGCCAGTCGCCGTGGGCCCGGATCGAGTGCGCGGGCGACTCGGTCGACAGGTACATGCCCCCGGGCCGGTCCTCGACGCGCCCGGCCACCACGTACGAGCGCTCGGGGTGGCAGCGCGCGAAGTAGAGGCCGCGGTCGAGGAACGAGAGGTGCGTGGCCACGAGCACGTGCTCGGCCCTCACGCGCGGGCCGGCCGCCGTGTTCACCCGACCGGAGCCGATGCCGGTCACGCGGGTGTCCTCGTGGACGGGGCCGCGCAACGCCGCCGCGATGCCCTCCACGTACTTCACGGGATGGAACTCGGCCTGGTCGTCGAAGCGCACGGCACCCGCGACCGCGAACGGCATGTCCGTGTCCTCGACGTAGGAGGCGGGCAGCCCGAGCTCGCGCGCGAGAGCCGCCTCCTCGCGCAGCTCGCCGACGCCGGCGGCGTCCTCCGTGTAGGTGAAGTTCGGCTTGCGGCGCAGGTCGCAGTCGATGCCGAGCTCCTCCGCGAGCTCGAACACGCGCGCGATGCCGGCCTCGTTCGCCTCACCGTAAGTGCGGGCGCCGTCGCGGCCGGCGCTCTTCGCCAGCTGCCCGTAGGTCAGCCCGTGCAGCGACGAGAGCTTCGCGGTGGTGTGGCCGGTGGCGCCGGCGGCCACGTGGCGCATCTCGAGCACCACGACGTTCAGGCCCTCGCGTTCCAAGAGGAGCGCGGTGGTCAGCCCGACGATCCCGGCGCCGACGACGACCGCGTCGGCGGCGATGTCACGGTCCAGCGGCGGGCGAGCGACGCCGGTCCTGTCCTCGAGCCATAGCGATCGGAGCACGGCAGGTCGCTACCCGGTTTGCCGTGCGCGCACACCGGGGCATCAGGCGGAGGTGGGACCCGGAGTCGTCTGCTTGGCTTGCGTGGTCGCGTTCGCGTTCGCCGGCTGCGGCGCCGGCGAGCGAGCGGACGACGTCGCGGCCGTGGCCCAGCGCTTCCACGCGGCGCTCGAGTCCGGCGACGGCCAGGCGGCCTGCGACGAGCTGAGCGAGGAGACCGCGTCCAAGCTCGAGCACCAGGAGCAGAAGCCCTGCGAGGAGGCCATCCTCGAGCTCGAGCTTCCGAAGGGCGGGACGGTCGCCGTCGAGCGCGTGGAGATGCGGAGCGCGTTCGCGGGGCTGGCGGAGGGGGGCGCCGACTTCCTCGACGAGGGTCCCGAGGGCTGGAAGGTCTCGGCCGCCGGGTGCCAGCCCACCGCGCCGGAGCAGCCGTACGAATGCGAGCTGGAGGGCTGAGATGCGAGCGATGTTCGTGGTCTACCTCGTCCTGATCGCCGGCGTGATCGCCCTCTACTCGGCGATCGGGCTGGTGCACAACTGATGCGCCGCTTCGTCAGCCAGAACAGCCTGTCGATCGTGTTCCTGGTGCTCTTCCTGGCCGCCTTGTCGGGCCAGGCGATCGCCGGCCACGCCGACTTCAACGAGGAGCAGGTGCGCCACGGGGACCCGGAAATGTCGCTGTCGCGCTACGTCGTCTCCTCGGACTTCGGCACCGCGGTGATGGAGAACTGGCAGTCCGAGTACCTCCAGTTCACGCTGCTCATCCTCCTAACCGTGTGGCTCCTGCAGCGTGGCTCGCCGGAGTCGAAGGAGCTCGACATGTCGGGCCGCGAGTCCGACGAGCGCCAGAAGGTCGGCCCCCACGCGCAGCGGAACTCGCCCGCCTGGGCCAAGGTCGAGGGGATCCGCCGGACGCTCTACGAGAACTCGCTCGTGATCGTGATGGGCACGATCTGGCTGGGCACCTGGTTCGCGCAATCCGTGACCGGGCTGACGCAGTACAACAGCGAGCGGCTCGACCACCAGATGAGCACGGTCGGGTGGTGGCACTACCTCGGGAAGCCGGACTTCTGGGAGAAGACGCTCCAGAACTGGCAGTCCGAGTTCCTCGCCATCGGCTCGATGGCGATCCTCGCGGTCTACCTGCGCCAGCGCGGCTCGCCCGAGTCGAAGCCGGTCGGCGCGCCGCACACGGCAACCGGAGTGGAGGGCTGATGCAGGTGGTGGGTCTGCGTAGCGAAAAACGCTACGAATACCCACCACCTGGAAGGTTCACGACCTCAGTGCCGGTAGTCAGGTCGCCTAGCGAGACGATCCCGACCGGGCGGCCGTTCTTCGCGACCGGCAAGCGCCGGACGTCTACCCGGAACAGGTTTAGTTACCCAACTGGTGGGAGACACTCCAAATAGGTCGCCAACCGGGATCGCTGATTCAGGTGGGTGACTTGTTTTAGGAGGGGGACGAGGCGCGGTCGCCGGAAGCGGTTGCGAAGCGGACCTCACGTCCACAACGACGAGAGGTTCGAGATGACCGCTGCGACCGCGATTCCGCGATCACTGCGAGCCCCACGCCGTGCACCCTGCACTGGCGAGGATGCGCGCGAGACCGAGCGCCGGCTTCTGATCCGCTACCACGAGGAGGGCGACCTCGCGGCCCGTGAGGAGCTGTGCGAGCGCTTCCTGCCGCTCGCCCGAGACCTCGCACTCCGCTACACCTACACGGACGAGCCGCTCGACGACCTCGTTCAGGTCGCGAGCCTCGGCCTCATCAAGGCCATCGACCGGTTCGAGCCGGGGCGCGGCACGAAGTTCACGAGCTACGCGGCGCCGACGATCCTCGGGGAGCTGAAACGGCACTTCCGCGACAAGGGCTGGTCGCTCCACGTGCCGCGCGACCTCCAGGAGCGCACGCTCGCCGTGAGCCGCGCGACCGAGGTCCTCTCGAAGGAGCTCGGGCGCTCGCCGAAGATCCGCGAGGTGGCTGAGCATCTCGGCTGCTCGACGGAGCAGGTGCTGGAGGCTCAGGAGGCCGCCGCGAGCTACGAGGCGGTGTCGCTGGACGCGCCCGCCGCGCGTGACGACGGCGAGTCGGCCACGCTGGTGGACCTGATCGGCGGCGAGGACTCGGCGTACGAGCTCGTGGAGGACCGCCAGGTGATCGCCAGCACGTGGCTCGCGCTGCCGGAGATAGAGCGTCAGGTGCTCGAGCTGCGCTTCATGCACGACCTCACGCAACGGGAGATCGGCGAGCGGATCGGCTACTCGCAGATGCACGTGTCGCGGCTTCTACGCCGCGCGCTCAAGCGTCTCGAGACAGCCGCAGCCGCCGCATGAGCGACAACGCGTTGTCAGGGGCGAAGCCCTTCCAGTCGTTGTTGAAGTAGACGAGCACCTCCGCGTCGCGGCGCCAGCCGGCGATCCGCTCGGCCCACTCGTCGATCTCCGTCCTCGAGTAGTTGCCGTCGCGCCCGCGGTGGCCGTGGTGGAGCCGGACGAGCGTCCAGTCCGTGGTGAGCTCGTGCGCCTGGAACGGCCAGCGCGGGTGGTCGGCGATCACGAGCGCCGCCCCGTGGGCGCGCAGCTGCTTGTAGACCGGCTCCGTGAACCAGCTCTCGTCGCGGAACTCGAAGCAGTGGCGCCCGGGCGGCAGGAGCGGCAGCGCGCGGCCGAGCCGGTCGTCGTCGCGCTTGAAGTTCGCGGGGAACTGCCAGACGATCGGGCCGAGCTTGCCGGACTCGACGAGCGGCTCGATGCCCTCGTAGTAGCGCCCGATTCCGTCCGCGAGGTTCTGTAGGCGCCGGATGTGAGTCATGTAGCGGCTCGCCTTGGCGGCGAACACGAAGCCTGGCGGCGTCTGCTCGACCCAGCGCGCCACCGCGTCGGACGAGGCGAGCCTGTAGAAGGTCGAGTTGACCTCGACGGTGTCGAAGACCTGCGAGTAGCGCTCGAGCCAGCGTCCCTTCGCCAGGCCCTCCGGATAGAGCCCGCCCCGCCAGCTGTCGTACTGCCATCCCGAACAGCCGACGTGGACGGGTCGCACGCAGCGGAGCGTACCGCCTAGGGACGCGGCAAACCTGACGTGTCGACCACCTCGAACGCGCTGCCGGGCACGCCGTGGAGCGAGTGCAGGTCGTTGTTGTCCCAGCCCCGGCTCGGGGTGCCGCTCACGTACCAGGACGAGCCGTTGTCGGCCACGATCATCCCGTAGCGCTTGAGCGCCCGCAGCACTATCCGCGACTGGCGCGGGAAGCGCGAGATGTCGAAGCCCCGCTTGAGGCGCAGCCGCTGCCCCATCGCGGGCAGGTCCGGGTCGGTGAGACTCGACGCGAAGTGGCGCGCCGGGTAGATGTAGGCCCGGCGCGTGCGCGAGACCGTGAAGCGGAGCGCGTGGTCGATCCGCCCGCGCCGCACCTCGCCGTAGCGCGCGAGCCCGGGGAGGATCGGCAGGCCGGCGGCGTCCGCGGAGGTGAAGCCGCGCGGGCGGAGGCGGTTCGAACGCAGGCTGAAGATCGCGCCCGAGCCGGCGTGCCAGCGAGCGCCGCCTGAGATCGGGTGGGCGTCGAACAGCTCGTAGAGCCTGCAGCGCGAGCGCTGCACCACGATCACGTGGCGGTCGCCGTCCGAGCTCCGGCCGCCCTCGACCGGCGCGCGCCTGGGTATCGGATAGCGGCCGCGGTCCGATTCGTCCGCGTAGTCGAAGCTGATCGGCACGCGTCGCTGGCCGCGCGGGACCGTGACGTACGGGATCCCGATCGGCGCGCCCTGGTAACGGCCCGACCCGAAGTCCGCGTGCATGTGCTCGCCGGGACCGATCGAGCGCACGATCGCGTCCGAGTTGGGATGCACCGGCAGCTTGTCCACCCTCAGGTTCCAGTGGTTGTCGGCCGGGAAGACCGGGCAGCCGGCCAGCACGGCCGCACCGATGGCGACGCTGCCGTACAAGTCAGCCGGGCTGGCCCGCCGGGCCGAAGCGGCTCGTCTCGCCCTCCGGCAGGCGGCCGTCGCGGCCCACGTAGCCGTCCTTGCCGCCCGCGATGAGGTACACCGCCGGCTCGTCGCCGACGTTCTCGATCTGCCGCACCGTCGCGGCGTCCACGCGGGCGAGCCCGCCCGGGCCGAGCAGGTGCTCCGTCTCGTCGTTCAGGCGAATCCGGATCCGGCCGCGGTGGACGAAGTAGAGCTCCTCCTGCTCGTCGTGGAAGTGGCGGCCGGTCTGGAAGCCCGGCGGGATCTCGATCGCGTTGACGCCGAAGGCCGTGACGCCGAGCTCGCGGCGCACCTTGCGGAAGCCCGGGCCCTCGGCGAGCGCGTCGACGTTCGCGACGGCGTAGCCATCGCCCTTCACGACCTCGTGAACCTCGTCAGCCATGAATGGGAGCTTAGGCAACGCGCTCCGCGCTCCGGAGGCCGCCGCGCGCCCAGAGGAGGGAGACGGCGACGAGCAGCGCCACGACCGAGAACGCCGGCAGTACCCTCGTCGGATCGCCGGCGAGGAAGCCGCGACCGGCCTCGAGCATCAGCGTCACCGGGTTCACGGACGCCGCCGCCTGGACCCAGCCGGTCAGCAGGTCGTAGGGCACCCAGACGGGCGCGAGGAACAGCAGCAGGAATGCGGGCGTCTGGATCGCCGGGCCGGCCTGCATGGTGCGCAATCGCATCGCCACGCCGGTCCCGAACAGCAGGGCGAACGCGTTCATCAGGAGCGCCAGCGTGTAGAGGCCGATCAGGTCGATGCCGTTCCCGTGGATCTCGAGGCCCGCGACGAGGGCCACGAGGGTGACCACCGCGATGTTCGTGGCCGCGCGAACGAGCGCTGCGATCCAGTAGCCGGCCACGATCCCGCCGCGGTTCGTGGCCGCGAGCATCAGTCTGCGTGAGAAGCCGGACTCGAAGTCACGCGCCACCGAGAAGGCGCTGAAGACGCCGCCGAACGTGGAGGCCTGCAGGAGGACGAACCCGTAGACGAAGGTCGTATACCCCGCGTCGTAGTCAAAGCCCGGCACGGAGTCGATCCGGGACAGCCCGCCGGCGAACGCGGTGAAGAAGAACAACGGGAACAACAGGCCGGGGACGAGCAGCACCGGGTTCGTGACCCAGATGTGGATGTTCCGCCAGGAGACCGCTCGCGCCGCCGACAGGAACGAACCGCGACTCAAGTGCGCACCATCCGCGTCCGGAGCGCGGCGGAAGCCGCGGTCACAGCGACCGCGGCGACCGCGCCGGCACAGCCGAAGCCAAGCGCGAGCGCCTCGCCGTCCCACCCGGCGAGGAGGAGCGAGCGGATGCCCTCGAGCATGTAGGAGACGGGATTCCAGGTGGCTACCGTGTGGAACCAGCCGATGTCGATCAGGTTCCGCGGCAGGTACATCGACGACAGGAACAGCACCGCGAAGAAGAGCGGGAACGCGCCCTGCACGGCCTCGCCGTTGCCGGCGCGTAGTGCGACGAACGCGCCGATGGCGCCGAAGGCCAGCGAGATCGTGAGCGACAGGAGCACGAGCACGACGACGCCGCCCGGCCCGGCTTCGATCCCGTCGCCGAACACCAGCCCCACCACCACGAAGGTCAGCGCCTGGATCAGCCCCAGCGCCAGGATGCCGGTCAGCTGGCCGAGCATCAGCGACACACGCCGGAGCGGCGTCAGCGAGAGCCGGTTGAGGAACCCGCTCTCGATGTCGCTCGCGATATTCGTCCCGGCGCTGTTCGCCGAGAAGAGCGCGCCCTGGACGAACGGGATGGCCAACGCGAACTGAAAGTAGGAGTCGGCGGGGAAGCCGGGCAGCCTCGTCGCCGAGTCGAGGCCACTGCTGTTGATCGACAGGAGCAACAACGGGAAGATCAGCGAGGGCACGACCATGGCCGGCTGCCGCAGCGTCCGCGTCACGGAGCGCCGGGCGAGCAGCAGGACCTGGTTCACGCGGCGACCGCCGGCTCGCCCTCGCCCTCGAGCGAGCGCCCGGTCTTCGCGAGGAACACGTCGTCGAGGGTCGGCGCGTGCAGCTGGAGCTCCTGGATCTCGATGTGCTCGGCGTCGAGGGCGCGCACGACCTCGGCGAGCTGCGCGTCGCCGCCCGAGAGCCGCACCGAAGCGCCCTTGGGCGAGCCGGTCACCGACTCGCCGAAGCGCGCCAGCACCTGCTTCGTGTGAGCGAGCTGGCCGGGGTCCTGCGGGATTGCCTCCACGCTCGGGCGGCCGATCTCGGCCTTCAGCGCCTCGGGCGTCCCCTCGGCGACGATGTGGCCGCGGTCGATGATGCCCACGCGGTCGGCGAGGACGTCGGCCTCCTCGAGGTACTGCGTCGTCAGGAAGACGGTCACGCCGCGGTCGCCGGCCAGCCGCTGCACCTCCTCCCAGAGCGCGCTTCGGCTCTGCGGGTCGAGCCCGGTCGTGGGCTCGTCGAGGAACAGGATGCGGGGCCGGTGGACCAGCGCCAGGGCGAGGTCGAGCCGGCGCTTCATGCCGCCGGAGTAGCCGCCCACGCGGCGGTCGGCGGCCTGCACGAGGCCCACGCGCTCGAGCAGCGTGTCGGAGCGCTCCTTCGCGTCGGCGCCGCGCATGCCGTGCAGCGCGGTCTGCAGCTTCATGTGCTCGCGTCCGGTCAGGAACGGGTCGAGCGCCGCGTCCTGGAGCGCGGCGCCGATCGTCGCGCGCACGGCGGGGCCGTCCTCCACGATGTCGTGGCCGGCCACCCACGCGCGTCCCGCCGTGGGCGGGAGCAGCGTGGTGAGCATGTGCACGGTCGTGGACTTACCCGCCCCGTTCGGGCCGAGGAAGCCGTACACCTCGCCGGGCTCCACGCGCAGGTCGATCCCGTCGACCGCGCGCGGACCCTTCTTGAACTCCCGGACGAGCCCGTCGGTCTCGATTGCGGCGTCGGACATGCCCCCCACACTACGCAGGGGGGGCAGCGCTTTACGGCTTACGCGGTCTTCGCCGGCTCACCCGGCAGGTGCGTGAGGTTCTCGACCGCGCGCACCCCGTCCACCGCGCGCACCCGCGTCGCGAGCTCTTCCATCAGCTCCCGGCTCGGGACCTCGCCGCGCAGGTAGATGACGCCGTACTCGGCGTTCACCGAGATGCTGCCCTTCGGGATCTCCTCGCCGCGGAACACCTCGCTCTCGACCTTGCGCGCGAGCGCCGGGTCGTTGAGGCGCTCCTCCGCGGGCTCGCGGCCGGCGCCCCGGGTCACGTTCGTGGCGGCGCCCTTCAGCCGGCCGCCGTGGCGGTCGACGTATGCCTTCGCGGTGTCCTTGTTCTTGGCGAGCCACGCCACCGCGCCTGCCGCAGCGGCGCCGAACAGAAGCTTCCTCAGCATTGCGGTCCTTTCGAATCGGGTCCCCTTGACCCGTTCCCGGACCGGGACGCTTAGAACCTGAGCAGGGCCGCCGCGCCGCCGTGCGCCTCGAGCGCGCCGCGCTCGTGGTGCACCGCGAGCAGGTCGGCCGACTGCTGCACGGACAGCTCGATCATCGCCTCGGTGAGGTCCTCGAGCTCGGCGATCTCGGAGCCGTCCGCCGGGCAGCGGTCGCCCTCTAGGCCGAGCCAGCCGCACTCGAGGCACTGGACTCCCGTCACGCCGCCGAACTGCTCGTCGAGGATCAGCAGCTCGATGCGCCGCTCGTTCAGCGGCGGCAGCACGTTCTCGAGGCCGGCGGCGCCGCGCTCGCCGAGCTTCTCGAGCGCCTTCCTCTCCCGCTCGTGCTCCAGCCTCTCGATCAGCGGCCGCGCCGCGTCGAGCACCTGGTCGGGGCTCGACCGCACGTCGACCTCGATCCGGCCCGCGAGCCGATCCCGGAGGTAGTGGTGGAGCTTCTGCTCGAAGTCCGTGACCACCTCGCGAGGCCCGCCGACGATCAGCCGCTCGAAGGGCTGGCGCTTGAAGTGACGCATCAGCGCGTCGCCGGTGTCCTTCAGGTGGTCGTCCTTCTCCTTCTCGATGCCGCGCTGATAGCGCGCCTGCGACCAGCCGCCCTGGTCGTGCTGGCCGGAGACGTCGTCGTGGATCTGCTGAATCTCGCGCAGGCCGTCGGGGGAGCCGCGGAATATGCGCGCGTCGCGACGGTTCACGAGCGCGAGGCACCAGCGCTCGCGCTGTTCGAGGCGGGCGAGCGGGCCGACGAGCGGCGAATGGCCGATCGCCACCCGGTTCGGCACGCTGCGCGGCAGCTTGAGCGCTTCGAACAGGCCGTTCTGCTCGCTGGCGAACAGCGCGAGGGCGTGGGCGCCGTCGCTCGGAAGGTCGTTCTCGAGGAAGGCGGTCGCGCGCTCGAGCGACGCCTGGAGCGCCATCTTGTTGTCGTGCGAGAGGCCGTTTCGCTCGCGGACGCGGCGCTCGGCCTTGTCGATAAGCGACCGCACAGAGGTCTTGCGGGCGGGCGGCGTCGCGAACTGCGACGGGTCCAGGTTCAGATAGAGGCTGAGGACGACCGGACGGTCGAGCCGAAGCTCGGCGAGGCCGCGGAGCTGATCACGGTCAGGAGCGCTTACCTGCATGCCAGGGGTTCTACCCGAAGGCTACCCGGCGAAAGCCCACGCGGGAAGCCCGTGCGGGGGAGCGCCGTGCGGGGGAGCGCGCGTGCCCGCCGCGCGTGAAGGACCGCATTGAAGACGGCACCGCCGCAGGTGGGGACTCGTGGTCGCGATATCCGCTACCGAGATTCCCCACCCGCCCGCCCGACCCCGCGGGAGCGCCCGCCGCGAGTGCCCGCCCGACCCCGCGCGAGAGCCCTCCGCGCGGCCTTGTTAGGCCCGCTCGATCCGGGGTATGCCCACAGACTGCGCCGCTGGCCCGTTTCGCTGCCGCGAAGCGGCCTTTTGGCGCGTTCAGCCCCGGAAATTGCGCACATCTTGCGTAACAACGGACTTGCGTCGGTGTCTATACTTTTACAAGTCTCGAACTATCGAAATCGAAGGAGTCAAGACGACCACTGACCAGCTGATCCGTCCGGCAGAGACGCCGGAGACGCGTCAGGCCGCTCCGACGGAGCTGGAGGACTCCCTCCAGCTCTTCTTCAACGAAGCGCGCCGGCACCCGCTGCTGACCGCCGCTGAGGAGGTCGAGCTCGCCAAGCGCATCGAGCGCGGCGACCTCGCGGCCAAGGAGCGGATGATCAACGCAAACCTGCGTCTGGTGATCTCGGTCGCGCGCAAGTACCAGGGCCAGGGCCTGCCCCTCGGTGACCTCATCCAGGAGGGCATGCTCGGTCTGATCCGCGCGGTCGAGAAGTTCGACTGGCGCAAGGGATTCAAGTTCTCCACCTACGGCACGCTCTGGATCCGCCAGGCGATCGGCCGCGGCCTCGCAAACTCGGGCCGCACCGTCCGCCTGCCCGTCCATATCGTGGCGCGGGCGCGGAAGATCCAGGACGCCGAGCGCAAGCTCGCCGTCGAGCTGGGCCGCTCGCCCAGCGAGGAGGAGATCGCCGCGTACGTCGAGCTGCCGCTCGACGAGGTGGCCGACATCCGTCGTGCCGACCGCGGCCCGACGAGCCTCGACCAGGGCGTCGGCGAGGACGGCGACACCGCCCTCGGCGACCTGATCGCGGGCGACGGCCCGTCGGTCGAGGAGGAGGTTGTGGCAGGCATCGAAGACGAGCGCCTCAGGGAGGCCGTGGACACGCTTCCCGAGGCCGAGCGCGACGTCATCACGCTGCGCTTCGGGCTCGACCGCGAGCAGCCACAGGCACTCCGCGAGACCGGCCGCCGGCTCGGCCTCTCGAGCGAGCGCGTACGCCAGCTCGAGGACCGCGCGCTGCGCCGGCTGGCGCAGGACGACGCCGTCTCAGCGCTGCGCGACGCCGCCTAGGGTCTGACCCCAGAGGGGTCAGACCCCGCAGTTCACCCCCGAGGGGTCAGACCCCGCAGTTCACCCCCGAGGGGTCAGACCCCGCAGTTCACCCTAACCCTCAACCAACCCTCAAGGGGTCTGACCCCTTGAGGGTTCCGTCCGCGAGGTAGCGGAGCAGGCCCGGCATGCCGCCGCGCTGGTGCGCGGCGCGCTGCCGGTCCGCTCCGTTGCCCTCGCGGACGATTCGCCTTATGCCTTCGAGCTCCGGGTC
>Ga0137374_10004785_pt1 | contig 16084 bp, 15 predicted proteins | sample SagtaG_20_FD_104811 | JGI IMG/M metagenome (GOLD analysis project Ga0137374, IMG submission 104811) | Vadose zone soil microbial communities from Sagehorn Ranch, Mendocino, California, USA - Sage1_R_100_16 metaG | ecosystem: Environmental > Terrestrial > Soil > Vadose zone | place: USA...
GATCGGCGTGAAAGTCGTTCCCGTCGAAGCGAGCACCGAGAGACAGATCGGGACCGGCTTCGCAGCGATGATCCGGGAACGTACGCAAGCCCTGATCGTGGCGGCGGACTCATACTTCGACGTACAGCGTGACCAGATTGCGAAGCTTGCGGTCGAAAACCGACTGCCTGCGATATCGTCGAATCGGGAAATGACGGAGGCTGGCGGGCTGATGAGCTATGGACAGGACCTCGGTGAGCACTATCGGCGCGCCGCGACCTACGTCGACAAGATATTGAAGGGCGCCAAGCCCGGCGATCTTCCGATCGAACAGCCTACGGTGCTGAGGCTGGTCATCAACAGCAAAACCGCCAAGGCGCTCGGACTCGCCATTCCGCGAGAGCTCGTATTGCGCGCCGATAGGGTGATTGAGTGAGTGATGGTTACGGTTTTATTTGCCCGCGAATCTCTCCGCTCTTGTGGCCCTCGGTATGAAAATTGTAGTAAAGATTGCCAGCCTTGTAGCTTGCGTACTGTGCATCGGTTAATTTTGCGCCTGCCGGCACCACCCAGACGGTGTCGGAAGTCTTGGTCAAAGGAATGATGATGGGACCATTGGTACCCGCAGCGGCTTCATGGATATGCGCAACCAGTGGCGTCATCCCCGAGATCGTCACCTTGCCGCTGACCGACTTGTCTTCTCCGACAGTGATGGTGCCGCTTCCCGAAGCAGAAGTCGTCACAGGAGGAATTTCCTGATCGCCGCTGAGCGTAACCTTGACTTCATCACTCAATACGGGAGCGGAATAGCCTGCAAACAAGAGCGTTACCGCGCCCGCAACTGCCCAAAGCGAGTGCTTGCCAAATGTTTTCACCGCGTCCATAGGTTCAGCTCCTTTCGTTACGATCGCAAACCAACTGCCGATGTGTCAGGTCTACTGCGCGAAGGTCTTCAGCAGGAACACCGGCACAGGCTGCGCGTATCCCTTGAGCGGTAAGGGACCGATCGGCTCGACGTCCGCGTCTTCCAGCTTCGCGCACGTGCGCCGGTCGATCAGAATCTGCCCGTGCCGCGCTTCGCCGCACAGCCGAGCAGCCAGATTCACCACACTGCCGATGGCAGAATAATCCCAGCGTCCCTCGAAGCCGAACGCGCCGAGCGTGGCATAACCGTGCGCGATGCCGATGCCGAGGTCGAGATCGTAGCCGAGCTTCACCCAGCGCTGGCGCAACGGCGCGAACGCTGTTTGCATTTCGAGCGCCGTAAGCGCGGCACGCGGCGCCGCGTCGGCCAGCGGCAGCGGATCGTTGAAGAAGATCAGGATTCCGTCTCCGGCGAAGCGGTCGATGGTGCCCTCGTGCCGGGTAATGATCGCCCCCATCGTCGCGTGGTATTCGCGCAGCACCGCCTCGACTTCTTCCGGCTCGGAAGCGTCGGTGAACGCCGTGAACCCGCGCAGATCGGTGAAGACGTAGCATATTTCGCGGCGATGAGGCGCCAGGATCGACTTCTCGCCCGCCGTGACGATCGCGTCGGCGACGTGCGGAGAAAAGAAGCGCTTGAGCTGACCAAGTCGCTGGAGCTCGGCGACTTGCTCATTGACGCGTTCTTCGAGCTTCAGGTTCCATTGCTTGAGAGCGTCGGCTTGGCGTGCGACCTCGTCCTGCAGCGCTTTCACCCGCAGCAGCGAGCGCACGCGCGCGAAGAGCTCGGGCTGGTTGATCGGCTTGGAGAGGAAATCGTCGGCGCCAGCCTCGATTCCCTTGACCCGCTCCTGCGCCGGATCGAGCGAAGTGACGAGCACGACGGGCAGCAGCGCGGTCGATGCGTCGGCGCGGATACGGCGGCAGACATCGTAGCCCGACAGGCCCGGCATCATCACGTCGAGCAGCACCAAGTCGGGTTTCTCGGAGGCGAGCTTGACGAGACCCTCCTCTCCGTTGGCGGCGGTTGCAACCGTGTAGCCCTTGACCGACAGCAGGTCCGACAAAAGCTTCACGTTATTGGGCGTGTCGTCGACAACCAGCACTTTCGCCGCCGCGCTCATTTCGCGGCCTCCTTGCGCTCCAGCGCGGCGCGCACCGCATCCAGGAATTCCTTGAGGTTGATCGGCTTGCCGACGTAGGCATCGAAGCCCGCTTCGGTGATCTGCTTGCGGTCCTGCTGCATGACCGACGCGGTCACCGCGATCACCGGGATCGCCGCTGTCGCCGCCTCGGCGCGCAGCACCTTGAGCGCCTCGATGCCGCTCATGCCCGGCAGGTGGATGTCCATCAGGATCAGGTCGGGCTTGCTCTCTCGCGCGAGCGTGATGCCGTCTTCGGCCGTCCCCGCCTCGAGCGTGGAGAAGCCCTTGACCTGGAGGACGTCGCGGACCAGTTTCAGGTTTTTCTCGTTATCTTCGACGATCAGGATCAGGCTCATCGGAGGCCTCGTTGTACGCGTGTAGCGACTGAAACCAGGTCGTGTCGGCCGCGGCCAATCGCGGCGACGCGAGCTTCGGTCCTAGCTTCTCTCGCCTCGCTCATGGTCTACCGGAATGGTGAAGGTAAAGGTCGATCCCTTGCCCGGTTCGCTATCGAGCCAGATCCGCCCGCCGTGCAGCTCGACGAACTTTTTCGTCAGCGTAAGCCCGAGTCCGGTGCCTTCCTGCTTGTTGGTATAGTCGCGACCGACTTGCCGGAATTCCTCGAACACGGCGGCCTGATCCTGCGCCGCAATGCCGATCCCGGTGTCGTGCACGGCGATTACGACATTATCGTCCTCACGGCGCGCGTTCACATCGATTCTTCCGCCGTCCGGCGTGAACTTGACCGCGTTCGAGAGCAGGTTGACCAGGATCTGCTTGAATTTGCGCTCGTCGGCAGTGATTTCGCCGAGCTGCGGATCGACTTGTTGCTCGAGCGCGATGCCGTGGCGCTGCGCGCGTTCGCGCACCAGCGTCATCGCGTTGGACAGCGCGGAGGCGAGGTCAAAAGAAGAAACTTCCAGCTCCATCCGCCCAGCCTCGATCTTCGACAGATCGAGGATGTCGTTGATGAGCGTGAGCAGGTGCCGGCCCGAGGAATGGATGTCCTTGAGATAGTCGTCCTGCTTTTCGTTGAGCTCGCCGAACAGTCGCTCGAGCAGCACTTCGGAAAAGCCGATGATCGCGTTGAGCGGCGTCCTGAGCTCGTGCGACATGTTGGCCAGGAACTCGGACTTGTGCTTGTTTGCGACTTCGAGCTGCCGGCTCTTGTCCTGGATTTCATGGAAGAGGCGAGCGTTCTGGATCGCGATCACGGCCTGGTCGGCGAAGGTCTTGAGCAGCGCGATCTCCTTATCGGAGAACGGGCCTACGTAGTCGCGACCGACGAAAATGGCGCCTATGCCGTGGCTCTCCCAGATCATCGGAGCAACAATCGCCGCCTTGACGCCGACGGCGGCGGAGCCGAGGGCGATGCCCGGAGGCACGTCGGTGTCGTTCGCGATGTCGGGATAGTGCAGGACCGTGCGACGAGCGATCGCCCTCGAGGTGCCGGTATCGCGCTCGTCCACCCCGTACACGGCCTGGCTGAGCTTCTCCTTGTCCGGGCCATGATAGGCGGCCATGTGGACTCGGCCGTCATCGCCGAGTAGGTTGATCGAAATCACTTTGCCAGCGAACAGTCGCTCGCAGCTCGCCACGATTCTTTCGAAAACCGGTGTCGTATCGGCGATCGAGCTGCTGATCGCGGCGAGGACCTCGCCCGACGCGCGCTGCTGCTCGAGCGCTTCTTTCGTCTCATTGAACAGGCGCGCGTTCTGGATGGCGATCACGGCCTGGTCCGCAAATGTCTTGAGCAGCGCTAATTGCTTGTCGTTGAACGACCCCTTGAAGGAGCGCGCGACCCACAGCGCGCCGATGCCGCGGCCTTCGAAGATCATCGGCGCCGCGGCCAACGACTGGAACCCGCTGGGACGCGAAAGCTCGTGTGCAACTGCCGGTGTTTCTTCAGTGTCGACGTCTGCATAGGCCACGACCTTGCGGTCGAGGATCGCGGTTCCCGTCACGGTGTCCCGGGCGAGCGGCCGCGGGTAGTATTTCTTCCACAGCTCGGCTCCCGGCCCCTTGTAGGCGCCGATGTCGAGCATGCCGTCGTCGCGGACCACCGACAGGCCGACCAGGTGACCGGCAAACAACCGCTGGCAGCTTTGCGTGATCGCGTCAAACACGGGTTTGGTGTCCGCGATCGAGCTGCTGATCGCAGTTAGGACCTCGCCCGAGGCCCGCTGCTGGTCGAGCGCCTCCTTGGTTTCGTTGAACAGACGCACGTTCTCGAGCGCGATCGCCGCCTGGTCGCCGAAGGTCTGCAACAACGCAACTTCCCGCTCGCTGAACGGCCGTACTTCCTTCCGCCGCAGCAGGATCGTGCCGAACGGCTTTCCCTCGCGAAACAGCGGCAGCACGACGACCGTACGGTGGCCGAAGCGCTGCGCAATCTCGAGGCTGAGCGGATACTCGGCCCCCTCGGCAAGCATGTCATCCACCTCGATGGTCTTGCGCTCGAGGATCGCCCGACCCGAGATCGAGTTACGGTCGATCGGCAGCGTTTCGACCAGCGTCACGGGATCCGCTGCCGGTCCCTGCGACGCAAGGTGCCTCAGCGTGTTGTCCTCGATCAGGTACATCGATGCATCCGACGCGTCGCATAGCCGTGCTGCGCGCTGGGCGATCGCATCGAGGACTGGCCGCACATCAGTCGGCGAGCCGGAGATCACGCGCAGGATCTCCGCGACCGCCGTCTGCTGCTCGAGCGCCTCCTTCGTTTCGTTGAACAAGCGTGCGTTCTGGATCGCGATCACGGCCTGGTCGGCGAACGTCTTCAGAAGAGCGATGTCCTTGTCGGAGAAGGCGCCGACGTAATCGCGCCCGACGAAAATCACGCCGATGCCTTTCCCCTCCCAGACCATGGGCGCGAAAATCACGGCCTTGTAGCCAACCGCCTTGCATGCCCGGCGCGTCTGCTCGGGCACGCCCTCGCCGTTGTCAACGTCTGGGTAATGGATGACGGTGCGAGTGTGTATCGCAGCTCCCGAGCCGCTTGACATGTCCACCGGCAGAGGGAAGACCCGCTCGAGGTCCTCCCGGCCCGGACCGTGGTATGCCTGAAGGTGGATGAGACCGTCTTCTTCAACCAGGTTGATCCCGGCCACCTTGCCTGCGAACAGCCGTTCGCAACTTTCGAGAATTTTGTCGAAGACCGGCGTCGTGTCGGCGATCGAGCCGCTGATGGCGGCGAGCACTTCGCCCGAGGCGCGCTGCTGGTCGAGCGCCTCCCTGGTCTCGTTGAACAGACGCACGTTCTCGATCGCGATCGCCGCCTGGTCGGCGAAGGTCTTCACCAACGCAATCTGCTTTTCAGTGAACGCCCGCGCTTCCATGCGCCAGAGCGTTATCGCGCCGATGGCGCGATCCTCGCGCATCAGCGGCACGGAAAGGATCGCGTGCGAGCCGGTGCGCCTCTGCAGTTCGCGCCCGAGGGGGAACTCCTCCTCCGGTGCCGCTGCCAGGTCCTCCAAGTGAATCACCGTGCGATCAATGATGGCGCGACCGCTGGCTGAGCCGCGCGTGAGGGGCGTGAGTTCACCCTCCTCCAACGTCGACATGCTGCCGAAGCCGGCTGCGAACCGAAGTGCGTCTCCCTCGACCAGGAAGATCCCGGACTCTGCGGCACCGCATAGGTTCAATGCACGCTCGGCGACGGCATTCAGCATTGGTCGCACGTCGCCGGGAGAGCTGGAAATCACGCGCAAGATCTCGCTGATCGCTGTCTGTTGATCCAGCGCTTCCTTCGTTTCGTTGAACAGGCGAACGTTGTCGATGGCGATCGCGGCCTGGCGCGCGAAGGTTTGCACCAGCGCGACCTGATCGGGCGAGAACAGACCGGGTTCACGCCGGAATAGGAAGATAGCCCCGTAGGCGCCACCTTCACGCATCAGTGGAACTGCGAGCGCGGCCCGAGCACCCAATTGCAAGATGTTTTCTCGCACATCCGGGTATTCGGCGTCGAGCAGCGGTAGCACGTCGGCGTAGTGGAGCGTCTCGCGGTCGAGCGCAGCGCGACCGCTTATCGAGGATCTCCGCAGCGGGGCCCCGCTCGTGACCGGAAGCGGCCCGCGCTCGACCGTGTACTCTGCCGCTGCGCGTAGTACGTCGCCATCTAGGAGCAGCACCCGGGCGTAAGGCGCGCCGCAGAGGTGGGCTGCCCGCTCGGCGACAGCATCGAGCACCGGCTGCACGTCGGTCGGCGAGGCAGAGATTACGCGCAAGATTTCGCTTATCGCCGTCTGCTGCTCGAGCGAATTCTTGAGTTCGCTGGTGCGTTCCTCGACCTTGCGCTCCAGGCCCGCGTACGACTCGCGCAGCTGCGCGCTCATGTTGTTGAAGCGGTTGGCGAGCGCCTCGAGCTCGTCGCCGGTGCGCACGTCAATCTTCTGGTCGAGATCGCCCTCGCCGATGCGGCGCGCGCCTTCGTCGAGCGTACGTATCGGCCGCACCATGCCGCGTGCGAGCGCCATCGCGCCGAGCGCGGAGATCACGAGGCCGGCGAGCAGCAGCAGGCCCGTGCGCAGGATCGAGGCGTTGAGCTTTTCGTAGACTTCCGCCACCGGTTGTTCGACGAACACGTTCCAATGCAGCGACTCGATCGGGGCGACCGAGGTCAAGACTTGCGTGCCGGCCAGATCGGTTGAAACTGTCGCCAATTCCTCGGAGCGCTCGCCGGCGATGGCAGCTTTCACGTGCGGCAGGTTCGACAGGTTGGTCTTGCGCAGCACGAGGCCGATGTCCGGGTCCGCGATGAGAAAGCCGTTGCCGTCGACGACGTACGCCTTGCCCTTGTCGCCGATCTTGATACGCGAGACGACGTCCCAGATAAACTTGAGATTCACATCGGCGACGGTCACCGGCCCTTTGTCGCCGCCGGATCGGATCGCAATCGTCATGTACGGTTCCGTTTCCTTGCGGAAGTACACCGGCCCGAACCACGACTGTCCACGCTTGGCGTTTTGGAATGCCGGCTCTTGCGAGCGGTCCTTGCCTGAGCTCACGCTATCCATGCCGAGACGCGACACCGCGATCTGCTCGTGGCCCGTGGCGTCGAGTTGGGCGATGTCGGTGACCTCCGGCGCCTGCCGCAGGAGCTTCAGGAACTCGATGCGGCGCAGCTCCACGTCGCTTGCGTCGAGTTGCGGCAAAGCCGCGTAGGCGAGCTGCTGCTCGATTCTCTGGATGTACTGCTCGATCCGGGAAGCCGCCGCGAGCGCCTTTTCGTGTTGCAGGCTGGCGAGCGCGGACTTGTTCTCCTGATACGAAAAGTAGACCGTGATCGCGCCGGAGGCCAGCAAGGCAATGGACACCAGCGAAAGGATGAGGATGAGGTACTTCCGGAACAGCCGTCCGCGGCTGGTGCGGCGCGCAATCGGCGTTCCTGCAGCGGCGAACGATTCGCGGGCGGCGACAGCTTCGGGAGCCTCCGGCAGCACTTCCGGCCGATTCACTGAATCACCTCATCCGCGCGCAGCAGCAGCGATTGCGGGATAGTAATCCCAAGCGCCTTGGCGGTCTTGAGATTGATGACGAGCTCGAACTTGGTCGGCTGACGCACGGAAGATCGGCGGGCTTAGCTCCCTTCAGAATCCGACCAACATAGATGCCTGCCTGATGATACATCCAAGTAATGCTGCTTCCGTAGCTTATAAGGCCGCCGGCGACAGCGAACTCCCGAGTCCAGTACATGACCGGAATCGCGTGTTGCCCCGCAAGCGCGATGTGCTTGCTACGCTGGCCAAGAAACATCGGATCGCTGGCATTGACCAGCCATGATGCTGATGATATCATTTTCAGTATTTGATATCGAAAAGGACGACCATGGTGCGAACGGTTATCAGCCTTGATCCGGAGGATAAGGCTTGGCTCGACCGGCAAGCCAGACGGGAACGCGTGCCGATGACGCGTCTGGTGCGCCGTGCGATCCAGCGGCTGCGGAAGGAATCCGAGACCAACCCATCCAGTTTCGAGCACCTGCTGCGCGAGACGTCCGGATTGCGTGATTTTGGCGACGCGCTCACATACCAGCGCAAACTGCGCGGGGAGTGGGATAAACGCAAGTGAAACTGCTGCTGGACTCGGTCATCCTGATCGACCACTTCAACGGCATCGCAGCCGCTACAAGCTACCTCTCCGCGCATCATCCGGATGCGGCGGTGTCCGTAATAACGCGCGCCGAGGTCCTGACCGGATTCGACCAACGCGCCATTGGCAAGGTGGCCCAATTCCTGAATTGCTTTCCGACGCTGGGAATCGATCAGACGATTGCCGATCTCGCCGCGGCGCTGCGCAGGAACCATGGCTGGAAGCTGCCCGACGCGTTTCAGGCGGCCATCGCGCAACACCACGGGCTGAAGCTCGTGACTCGCAACCGGCGTGATTTCCCGCCGCAACGCCACCGCTTTGTAGTCATTCCCTATGGCGTTTGACAGGACGCCGAAGGCAACTCCGGTGATGAACGTGCGTCGCTCCATCACTGAATCACTTCATCCGCGCGCAGCAGCAAGGACTGCGGAATCGTAAGGCCGAGCGCCTTCGCGGTCTTGAGATTGACGAGGAGGTAGTATCGGTTCGGCTGCTCCACCGGCAACTCACCCGGCTTCGCTCCTTTGAGGATCCTGTCGACATAAACCGCCGCCCGCCGAAAGCTGTCACCGAGGTCCGGCCCGTACGACATCAGGGCTCCTTCCCGCACAAGCGATCCGAACTCGTACATGGCGGGAACGCGATGGGCGGCCGCAAAGTCAAGGATTCGCTTTCGGTTGAGGTTCGTGAGCGCGTCCGTTATCAGTAATAGCGCGTCGGGACGCTCCCGAGTCATCGCAGTAAAGGCGATGTCAAAGTCATCGGGTTCCCGCACGCCCAGCGGCCGGATGGTGACGCCGAGGACGCGCGCGGCCTTCTCGATCTCCCGATAGCGAAGCGTCATCGCGCGATCGCCTGCATTCCAGAGCACGGCGATGTTCGAAGCATTTGGCATCGCCTCTTTGAGGAGCTCCAGCCGCTTCGCGCTCAGCTCGGTGGCTTGATCGCTGATCCCGGAGACATTTCCTCCCGGCCGAGCGAGACTCGCGATCAACCCGATGCCCACCGGATCGCCGGCATTGACGATGACGATTGGGATCGTCGAGGTCGCCTCCTTGGCAGCCTCGGCAGCCGGGGCGCCAAACGCGACGATCAGATCGACTTTGAGACCCACCATCTCGGCCGCCAATCCAGGCAGTCGATCCTTCTTGACATCAGCCCACCGGCCCACATAGCTGATGCTCGTGCCATCCATGTATCCGAGCTCTTGGAGCGCCTGCCGCAGCGCAGCTGGTGGAGCATCATCCGATGGGCGGGCGCCGCTCGCCAGATAGCCAAGGCGCCAGACCTTCCCCGCCTGTGCGTGGCTGGCGAATGGCGCCGCAAGTAAGCTGCCCCCAAGGGTGAGTATGACCGTCCGCCGATTCATTATCGGATCACCTCGCCTCGCGCGCAGAGTGGAGGACGGCACAATCGCAAAAATCGCAATGTTGTGTTACAATGTCTTACAAGCTCTGGAGAATGAGTCATGACCGCCACCGTGACGATACGCTTGGACGAAGCGCTGCAGAAGCGCCTCGCGCGGCTTTCCAAGTCGACCGGTCGCACGCGCAGCGACCTCGTGCGTGAGGCACTCGAGAGGCAGCTCGCGCTGGTCGAATTCGAAACAGCACGCAGCCGCACGAGGCCATTTGCCGAGCGAGCCGGCTTTCTCACGGACGACGACGTTTTCCGCGTCGTCTCGTGAGGGTCTTCCTTGATACGAATGTCCTGGTCGCCGCCTTTGCCACGCGCGGCCTGTGCGCGGATGTCTTTCGCCTGGCTGCCGTCGAACACGACCTGTTGATCGGGGAGCCGGTACTCGCCGAACTGGAGCGGGTCCTCGACAAGAAGCTGCGGATGCCGCGCGCCGCTCGCTCCGCGGTGCTCCAAACGCTGCGTCGATTTACTGTGGTGCCCGCGGCAAACGCGCCCACCGAACTCGGCATCGGCGACCGCGACGACGAATGGATCATCGCATGCGCCCTCGCGGGCGCCGCCGACGTGTTCGTCACGGGCGACCAGGTTCTGCTCCGCCTGCGAAACGTCGCGACGGTTCCAATCGTGTCGCCACGCGACTTTTGGACCGGCCGAACGCTTGCCTGACCGATATCCGCTCGCGCCAGCGCATCGCATGCGGCTGCCTTCAATCACTGAATCACCTCATCGGCACGCAGCAGCAGCGATTGCGGGATGGTCAGTCCGAGAGCCTTCGCGGTCTTCAGGTTGATCACAAACTCGAACTTTGTCGGCTGCTCGATCGGCAGATCGCCGGGCTTCGCGCCCTTGAGAATCTTGTCGACGAGGGCCGCCGTACGGCCCATCATCGCGTTGGGATCCGGTCCATAGGATACGAACCCACCCGCTGTCACGAGCGGCCGGCTTTCGGCCATCGTCGGCAGCGCATGCTTTAGCGCGAGGCTCATGATCCGGTCGCGCGTGGCAAAGAAGCCGGGATCACCGCGAACGATCAGCACTTCCGCCCGCTGCCGAGTCAGTTCCGCGAACGCCTTTTCCAGCGCGGCAGGATCGGCCACCTCCACGAAAATGGGTTGCATGCCCAGCGAGCGGAAGACCTCCTCGTAGTCCTTTCTGACAAGTTGCCAGTACTGATTGCCCGGATCGACGAGTTCGCCGATTCGCGTGGCCTTGGGAAGCAATTCGCGGAGAAGTTCCAGGCGCTTTGCCGCGAGCTCGGGTGCAATGGTGCTCACGCCGGTGATATTTCCGCCGGGTCGCGACATGTTCGAAACCAGGCCGAGACGCACCGGGTCCCCGGTGGTGGCCACGATGGGAATGGTCGTCGTCGAACTCTTGGCGGCAACCGCGGCAACGGCACCAAAGGTCACTATGACCTCGACCCTGAGTTGCACGAGCTCCGCCGCGAGAGCGGCCGCAAGCTCGGCCTTGCCGCCCGCACCGCGCGCCTCGATGATCAGGTTCTGGCCCGCGACCCAACCGTAGTCACGCAGCCCTGCGGCCAAGGGCGCAACCGCGTTGGATACTGTGCCCCCCGACAGCACGCCGATCCGACGAATCTGTCCCGCCTGCTGCGCGTTGGCGATGAGCGGGGCAGCGAGCAAGCCCCAGGCCAATGTTCCAATGAACGTCCGCCGGTCCATTACTGAATCACCTCGCCCGCGCGGCGACAGCGCTCCGCATCAGGACGCTCGCCGCCTGAGCGCGGCTCTGCGGCGCTGGCTGTAGCGGCGCGGGTCGGCATTTATTGGATCACCTCGTCCGCGCGCAACAGCAGCGACTGCGGGATCGTGAGGCCGAGCGCTTTCGCCGTCTTGAGGTTGACCACGAACTCGAACTTGGTCGGCTGCTCCACGGCAAGGTCTCCCGGCTTCGCGCCTTTAAGAATTCTCTGCACGTAGGCGGCCGACCGCCGGGCGACCACAGTCGCATCGGCTCCATAGCTTGCAAGGATGCCTGCCTCGGTCAACACCCGCCCGGTGCCGAACACCGGCAAGCGGTTGGCGAGCGCCAGTTCTGCAACGCGTCCCGCGTTGGCAAGGAAAAACGTATCAGCCGATATCAGCACCGCGTCCGGCCGCGCGGACCGGAGCGCAGCGAATGCGCGATCCAGGTCCTCCCGCGTCTGCACTTCGATGATGCGAACGAAAAGGTGCAGCCGCGCGGCAGCAATGAGCGTCTCGCCCATCCTCAGTTGCTGCGAAATGGCGTTCACGGGATCCCACAGCGCGGCCACGCGCGTGGCCCCGGGCAGGAATTGGGGGATCAACTCGAGCATCTTGCCGACCGCGGCGGTCGACTGGGTCGACGTCCCGGTCACGTTGCCGCCGGGACGCGCGAGGTTGCCGACCAGTCCCGCAGCGACTGGGTCGGCGGAGCCGACCATCACGATCGGTATGGTCGTGGTGGCCTCCTTCGCGGCGATCGCGGCCGCCGAGGCGATCGCCACGATGACGTCCGGCCGATTCTTCACGATCTCCGCCGCAAAGCCCGGCAGGCGCGAGAAATCGCCTTCGGCGGAGCGGCGATCGACCACGATGGTCTTGCCGTCGACGTAGCCCAGATCGCGCATACCCTGCCAGAACGCCGGCTCCCTGAGGTTGGGACCCGGCGTGAGAAAGCCGATGCGCGGCATCGTGCCGGTGCGCTGCGCCGAGCTGCCGAGTGAAACACCGAGGATGGCGAGCCCCGCACCCCGCACAAATGTCCGCCGGTCCGTCACTGAATCACCTCATCTGCGCGCAGCAGTAGTGATTGCGGGATCGCGATGCCGAGCGCCTTGGCGGATTTGGGATTGACGATCAGCTCGAATTTCGTCGGCTGTTCGACAGGCAGATCTGCGGGCTTGGCGCCTTTGAGGATCTTGTCCACATAGATTGCTGCGCGCCGGTGCATCTCGGCATAGTTTGGCCCGAAGGACATCAGGCCGCCCGCTTCGACTAACTCTCTATAGGGATACACCGCCGGAAGGCGGTTTCGTGCGGCAAAGTCCACGATTCGCCCTCGGTTATGCAGAAAGACACGGTCAGCAAACACTATGAACGCGTCTGGCCGCTCCCTGACGATTGAGTCGAACGCGTGATCGAAATCCGAATCCGCTCGCACCCCGACAAACTGCACCTCAAGGCGCAACACCTGGGCCGCCGCGCGCGCTTGCTTCTCCGACCCCACGTGGAAGGCATTGTCGGGATTCAGGAGGAAGGACACGCGCGAGAGCTTCGGAACGACCTCCCGCAGCAACTCGAGGCGTTTCCCCTCGAGATCCGGCGCAATCGACGTCAGCCCGGTCGAGTTTCCTCCAGGCCGAGCGAGGCTCGCGACGAGACCCGTGCTGACGGGATCGCCAACGGCCACCATGACGAGGGGAATTCTCGCCGTCGCTCGCTGGACGGCGAGGGCAGCCGGAGTGCCCGCAGTGACGATAACGTCGACCTTGCGGGCGACAAGCTCGGCAATCAGTTCAGGAAAGCGCTCGTACTTTCCCTCCGCCCATCGATACTCGATGACGATGTTTCGGCCCTCGACGTAGCCGAGGTCGCGCAATCCTTCGCGGAAAGGCCCGACGAGATTGGCTTCGAGGGCAGCGGTAGAGTTCCCGAGGAAACCTATGCGGTAAACCCTTTGCTGCTGAGCGCGCGAGGCAAACGGCGCGGCGAGTGCGCCGACCCCAAGGGCGATGAGCAATTTTCGCCGCATCGTCATTGAATCACCTCGTCCACGCGCAGCACCATCACTGAATCACCCGATCCGCCCGCACGAGGAAGCTTTGCGGCAACGTCAATCCCAGCGCGCGCGCCACCTTGGCATTGACGATCAACTCGTAGCGCGTCGGCTGATAGATCGGCAAGTCGCCGGGTTTCGCTCCCCGGAGAATCTTGTCCACGTAGCCGGCCGCGCGCCGGTAGTTGTCCCGGATATCGGCCTGGTAGCTCAGAAGAGCCCCTTGCTCCGCTGTCCCCGGCCAGAAGTGGACGACCGGAATGCGCAAAGCGGTCGCGCGCTCGATCATCTCATTTGCATGCTGCACGGCGAGCGAATCGGTCCCGAATAGCGCATCGGGAGGTGACTTTCGAAGCGCATCGAATGCCACAGCAAGGGAGGCGCGATCCTTCGCATACAGCCACGCCGCGCTCATTCCCAGTGACAAGGCGGCGGACCGCACGCGCGCCTCGATCTTGGGCCCCGCGGGAAACTCTGGATCGCCAAGAAACGCCACGCGCGACGCGTTGGGCAGGGCGGCCTTGAGCAATTCCAGGCGCTTGACTGCCGCTTCGTCGGTGAGGTCGGATATGCCCGTGATGTTGCCACCGGGGCGGGCAAAGCTTTTCGCGATTCCGGCATCCACCAGATCGCTTCCCGTCGCCACGACGACTGGCACGGTCGTGGTGGCGTCTTGGGCGACGCGTGCGGCGATCAACCCGGCGACCACCAGCACGGCCGGAGATTGCGCGATGCTTTCGCGGATCAGCGAGCGCGTTCGGGCAGGGTCACCACCGCCGTATCGCACATCGATCTCCACAGTCCGTCCTTCCACTTGTCCTGCCCGACGCAGGCCTTCGACGAAGCTGTCCTTGAACGGCGTGTAAGTCGTCTCACGGCCACCAAGCACGATCACGACGCGGGGCAGGGGTGCCGCGATCGGGGCCCCGACCGACTTCGCCCCTGCCACAAGCCAAGGCGCAATGCAGCAAAGCAGGACGCGTCGCCGATCCATCATTGAATCACCTCATCCGCGCGCAGCAGCAGCGATTGCGGGACTGTCAAACCCAGCGTCTTCGCGGTCTTGAGATTGATCACGAGCTCGATTTTGGTGGGCTGTTCCACAGGAAGATCGCCCGGCTTCGTACCCTTCAGGATCTTGTCGACATAGGTCGCGGCGCGCCGGAAGGAGTCGGCAAAGGACTGTCCATAGGTGGCCAGGACGCCCGCTTCCGCGAACGTCCTTACCATGCTGACGGCGGGAAGGTGATGCTCGAGGGCGAGATCGGCGATTCGCTTGGCGTTGGAGCCGAACATCGGATCGGCGAGGATCAGGAGCGCGTCCGGTCGACTTTTGCTGATCGCGACAAAGGCGCGATCGAAGTCGTCCGGCGCGCGCGCTTCGACCAACTGGAGCTGCAACCTAAGCTTGGGAGCCGCCGACATTGCCTCACTCAACAGCTGTTGCTGGAAGGTGCGATTGCTCGGATTCCATAGCGCAGTCACTCGAACCGCATTGGGAAGCAGCGTGCGCACGAGCTCCAGCTGTTTAGCGACCACGTCAGCGCCTACGCCGCAGGTTCCGGTGACGTTGCCGCCGGGACGCGCAAGGTTGCTGACCAGGCCCGAGGCCACCGGATCGGAGACGGCGACAATGACTATCGGAATCGTCGCGGTCGCCTGCTTCGCAGCCAGGGAGGCTCGCGTGACCACCGCGACGATGATGTCCACCTTGAGGCGGACGAGTTCCGCTGCGAAGGCGGGCAGCTTGTCGAGATCTCCATGCGCAGAGCGATATTCGACCGCGATGTTTCTTCCCTCCTCGTAACCCAGTCGACGCAACTCGGTCCAGAACAGGTCTTCGTTCGCACCTGTGCCTGGTGTGAGATAGCCAATGCGAGGGACATTGCTTTCGCGTTGCCCGTGCGCAGCAAAAGGCGCGGTTCCGAGGCCGGTCGCAGCGATCGCCAGGAATGCCCGCCGGTCCATCACTGGATCACCTCGTCCGCGCGCAGCAGCAGCGACGCGGGATCATCAAGCCAAGCGCCTTCGCTGGGTTCATGTTGATCACCCGCTCGAACTTGGTCAGCTGCTCAATGAGCAGGTTGGGCCTTGGCGCCCTTCGGGGCCCGGCGCCCAGTTGACTGCGAACCAGCTTGCATGATACATACACCCATATGAAGACTACCGTAGAGATTCCCGATTCACTCATTGAAGAAGCGAAGCGAGTGGCTGCGCGCCAGGATACGACGCTGCGGGTTCTTATTATCGAGGGGTTGCGGCGGGTCATCACGGAGCGGAAGCGCGCCGGCGCGTTTCGGCTGCGAAAGGCCACGTTTCGGGGCAAGGGTCTCCAGCCCGACGTGGCCGGCGCCTCCTGGGAGCGCATCCGCGAAATGGCGTATGAAAAGCGCGGCGGATGATCGCCGTAGACACGAATCTGCTGGTCTACGCTCATCGCGAGGATTCCCCGTGGCATGACGCCGCCTACGCGCGGTTGGCGGAGTTGGCCGAAGGGCGCGCGCCCTGGGCGATTCCATGGCCGTGCCTGCACGAATTCCTGGCGATCGTCACGCATCCAAGAATTTACGCGCCGCCGACCAACTTGGCCGCAGCGATCGATCAGGTAGACGCGTGGCTGGAATCGCCGAGCCTTACGCTGCTGGCGGAGTCGGAAGGCTACTGGCGGGAGCTCAAATCCATGATGCGGGACGGCCGGATCGCCGGCCCTCACGTCCACGATGCGCGCGTGGCCGCTTTGTGCCGCCTTCACGGTGTGCGCGAACTGTGGA
>Ga0137374_10004786_pt1 | contig 16082 bp, 17 predicted proteins | sample SagtaG_20_FD_104811 | JGI IMG/M metagenome (GOLD analysis project Ga0137374, IMG submission 104811) | Vadose zone soil microbial communities from Sagehorn Ranch, Mendocino, California, USA - Sage1_R_100_16 metaG | ecosystem: Environmental > Terrestrial > Soil > Vadose zone | place: USA...
GGGTCGCGCGCGCTGACGGGCACGCGTGGACCTTGCCGAAGGGCTGGGTGGAAAGAGGGGAAGACCTGGAGCAGACAGCCGTCCGGGAAGTCCGGGAAGAGACCGGGCTTCGGGCCAATGTCCTTCGCAAGCTGGGCGAGATCACGTATGAGTTCTATGCCAAGACCGATCGGAGCCGCGTGCTCAAGACAGTGCATGTGTTTCTACTGGAATGCCTCGGCGGCGATACGGCCGAGCATGATGATGAAGTGGAGGAAGTCCGCTGGTTCACACTCGATGAAGCGGTACGGACGCTGACCTATAAAAACGAGCGCGAGATGTTGGAAAAGGCCGTGAGTCTCATTCAAAGAGGAGGGCAGACCGCATGACAGCGAAGTCTAAGCCTCGGCGAGGGGCCAAGGTGGCGGTGAAGACGGCGGTGAAAATCAAGGCGAAGGCGGCGGTGAAGTCCAACGCCAAGGGCGCTGCCGTCAAGACAGCCGCCGCGGCCGTACCGAAACAGATCATGGCAAACCCGCGGAAAGAGGCCCTCCGGAAGATCCTGATGGACCGTCGGCAGGAAGTGATGAAGGAAATCGATGCTCTCTTGGGCAATCGCATGTCGGATGAGTATCAGCGACGCGTGGATTCGGCTCCTGACGTCGGCGATCAGGCGCTCCTCGACACCGAGCGGGTCCGGGACATTTCCCTTCTGGAGATGCGCAACAAGATGCGGCAGCAGATCGACGAGGCGCTCGCGAAACTCGAAGAAGGCACCTATGGACGCTGCGCCGATTGTAAGGTCGAGATCAGCGAGAAACGGCTGCGCACGGTCCCGTTCGCCCGGCGATGTGTGGCATGCCAGGAGAGAGAGGAGATGCTCGAGAAGATCGAAATGGAGGAAGAGCAAGAGCCGTAACGGGATGAGAGTCTCGCTTCTCGCGATCGCCGCGGCCGGCTTGGCGGCGGCGTCTTCAGTCTGGGCGCTGACCGGCGATGAGGAGAACAACGTCGCGATCTACCGGCGCCTCAACGCCGGCGTCGTCAATATCACCAACCGGGCCGTCGCCTACGATTTTTTCTTCAACCCAATCCCCAGCGATTCTTCCGGGTCAGGCGTCATTCTTGATACCCAGGGTCATATCCTGACCAATCAACACGTGGTGCAAGGGGCGCAGCGGTTGGAGGTCAGCCTGGCCGACGGGACCAAGTGGGTCGCGAAGCTGGTGGGGACCGATCCCCAGACCGACCTGGCGGTTCTCCGGATCAAGGCCCCGTCCGAGGCGCTCACCGTCCTTCCGCTGGGCGATTCCTCCTCGCTGCAGGTGGGCCAAAAGGTGCTGGCGATCGGCAATCCGTTCGGGCTCGAGCACAGCCTGTCGGCGGGAATCATCAGCTCGCTGCGGAAGATTGTGAAGGCTGGCGCGCGGGAGATTGAAGACGTCATTCAAACGGACGCCGCCATCAATCCCGGCAATTCGGGTGGTCCGCTGCTCGATTCCGAAGGACGCGTGATCGGCATCAACACGGCGATCTTCTCGACGTCCGGAGGAAACATCGGCATCGGATTCGCCATCCCGATCAACACCGCAAAGCGCGTGGTGGCGGACATTCGTACCCATGGCTATGTCATCTATGCCTACCTCGGCACCGAGACGCAGACCCTCACGCCGGCGCTGGCCCGTGCCCTCGAGCTTCCAGTGGAGTATGGTGCCATCGTCGTTCGAGTCGCGCGAGGAAGTCCCGCCGCGAAGGCCGGGTTGCAAGGGGGTACTAGACAGGTCGTCATCGGAAACGCGATCGTCATCACCGGCGGCGACATTGTGACCGGCGCGGACGGCATGAAGATTCTGACCTCGGAGGGATTGCGGCGGCTGATCCACAAGCACCAGCCCGGCGATCTGATGAGGCTGGAGCTCCTCCGTTCGGACAAAAAGGACGGCTACAAACAAAGCGAGGTCGAGGTCAAGCTGAGTGAAATGCCGCGGTGAAGACGTTCCGTTTCGAGCACGCTCGGTATGAAGCGAGCCGTGGTCTTGTGTAGTGGAGGCTTGGACTCCACGGTCGCGGCTGCCGAGGCCCGGGCGGCGGGATACGAGCTCTATCTGCTCAGTGTCAACTACGGGCAGCGGCACGCCGTCGAATTGACGCATGTCCCCGAGATCGCGGCGGCGCTCGGCGCCGAACGTCACCTGGTGGTGGAGGTCAATCTGCGGCCGATCGGCGGCTCGGCGCTGACAGGTGCTCTGCCGGTTCCCAAGGACCGCCCGGATGAAGCAATCGGCTCAGGCATTCCGCCGACCTATGTACCGGCCCGCAATACCCTCTTTCTTGCGCTGGCATTAGGGTGGGCGGAAGTGCTGGGCGCCGAGGCGATCTACTTCGGCGCCAATGTGCTGGATTACAGCGGCTACCCGGACTGCCGCCCGGAATTCATCCAGGCCTTCGAAGAACTGGCCAAGCGCGCGACGAAGGCGGGTGTGGAAGGCGGAACGATTCGCGTGGTGGCGCCCTTGCTCCGGATGACCAAGGCGGAGATCATCCGGCGAGGGGTGGCTCTCAAGGCGCCGTTGCACTTGACCCAGAGCTGCTACGACCCTGATGATAAGGGCAGGGCCTGCGGCCGCTGCGACAGTTGCCGGCTGCGGCGCAAGGGGTTTGCCGAAGCCAAGGTGCCGGACCCCACGCCGTACGCCCAAGCGTAAAAGGACGCACAGATGTACGGTATCTCGCCGGAAGAATTCTTCATGTACCTGATCATCGGCTTGGTCTTCGTGATCCCGATTTCGGTCCGGATCTACCGGAGGCTGATGATCGGCCGGGTCAAAGCCCAGCTCCAGGACAAGGGCCCGAACGCATGAAGCCACGCAGGTGGGCATTCGTAGGCCTCGCGCTTCTGTTGGCCGTGGCGCGCGTCGAAGCGGCGCCGCCCGCCACCACGGATAGTGAGTTCACCGCCCTGTTTGTCAGGTACTATGGCGCGTTGAAGAAAGAGCGGTGGGGCGAGGCCTTCGGGCTCCTACATGAGCGGCTGAAGCAGGTCCTGCAGGTCCAAACCCCGCATGACCTCGCCGTGCGCAACTACGGCGCGCAGCGCGATCTCGTCCAAGCGTTCAAGGACTTTGACCACATCGATGTCGCCAAGGCCGAGGTGGACGTGACCTCCATCAAGGGGACGGTCTCGAGCGCCGGCGACGGGAATGTGGCGGGACAGGTGGTGTACGATCTCGTCGTGTTTCCGAAAGGGCCGGGCCGCCCGCTGATGTACCGAGTGGTCATGGACGTGGGCCTCGCGCAGGGGCAGATCATCCGGCTGACCCAACAGTCCATCACCCGCATCGACCCCGGCCGCGCCGGCGACGTGATGTAGCGTTGCGTTTTCTTGACCCTCCTCGCTGATTCTGGTTACATACGACATTGTGGCCTCTTCGCAAAGCAAGCGGGCGCAGGCGAAGGCTCGTCAGGGAATGAAGGGCCGCGTCGCCGAAATCCAAGCCCGCGTCACCAAGGACCTCGACTATGCCTTTGAATCGCTGCTCCAGGAGCAGCCTGATCTCTCATTGAAGATGGAGGGCGAGCTGGAGGAAGTGGCGCGCATGGTGGAGTTGATCGATGGGGAATTGGAGGAGGCCTCCGGCATCGCCGAGCTGGAGCGCCTCGACCGCCGCATCGAGTTTATCGAAGAGCGCTTTGAAGACCTCGAGGCAGAGCTCTACAGCCGCCCCCGGCGGCGCCGAAAGCGCCGGCCCAATCTCTTTGATTTCTTCCGACAGGCGACCGGTGGAGGCGGGGGCGGAGCCTCTGATCCTCAAAGCGAGGTCTCCAATTCCGCCGAGGCCTATGCGATCCTCGGCTTGGAAGAAGGCAGCTCGTACACCGCTGTCGCGAAGGCCTTTCGCAAGAAGGCCAAGGAGCTTCACCCCGATTCGCGCGAGGGCGACCGAAGCGGCGAGGCGCAGCTTCGCAAGCTGATCTCCGCTTACCAATACATCAAGTCCATTCAGAATTGGGGCGAGGACAACCCGTCACCGGGCGCTTCGACATGAGGCGCGCCTCCGCTTTCCTATCCGCTCTGCTGCTGGCCGTCGTCGGCACGTCCGCCGCCGTTGCTTCCGCGGCGGAGGAACTGGTCGTCTATTCCGGGCGGAAAGAAACGGTGAGCAAGCCCGTGGTGGACGCCTTTCAGAAAAAGACCGGCATTCCGGTCAAGCTCAAGATCGGCCCCACGTCCGGGCTGGCCAACGCCTTGATCCAGGAGAAGGCCCGCCCGCTGGCTGACGTCTTCATCGCGACGGAGGCCGGCGTGATGGAGATCCTCGCCAAGAAAGGCGTCCTCGAAGCCTATGTCTCACCCGAGGTGAAGGACCTGTTGCCCGGGTCTCGCGACCGGGATGGCCTGTGGACCGGTATCTCGTCCCGCGCCCGCGTCATCCTTTACAACAAGAACCTCGTGCCCGAGAAGGACGTGCCCCGTTCCGTGTTCCAGCTGACTGATCCCAAGTGGAAAGGGAAGCTCGCCATCGCGAGCACGCGCGAGCGGACGACCTTGAGCTGGGTCTCTTCGCTGATCGCCGTCCAAGGAACCGATTTTACCAAGAAGTACTTGAAAAAACTGTATGCGAATGGCCTGAAGATCCTGCCGGACAACACGGAAGTCTGGCAGGGAGTGGGTCGCGGCGAGTTCGCGATCGGTCTTACCAACTCACCGAATTATTTCCTGGCCCGTAAGGCTGGTTATCCCGTCGGGGTGGTCTATCCGGATCAGGACGACCACGGTTCCGGCACCTTGTTGAACCTCAACGCGATCGCGCTCGTGAAAGGCGCGTCGAATCCGAGCGCCGGCAAGCGATTCATTGATTTCGTGCTGTCTGCAGAGGGCCAGCGGATCCTGGTTGACGGCGCTTATGAAATTCCGCTCAAACCGGATATCATTGATCCCGTCCCGCTGACCGGATTCCGGCGGACCGCTGTGACCGAAGAGCAACTGGCGGATCTGGCCGAGCCGACGCTGAAGCTGCTCGCCGACATCGGGCCGGAGTGGTGAAAGGAGCTGTCATGCGACATCTGCTGCGCCTAAGCGCGTGTGCCCTGATCGCCGTCGCCGTATGGACGGTGCCTCAGGTCGTGCGGGCTGAGGACATCAACCGGGATCTTCTCCAAAAGGGCCTGAAGCTCGTGCAAGTGATCGAGACGTTCGGGCAGCCGGCACAAATGGAATGGGTCAACCTGAAGGGCACGCCGGTGCTGTTCATCTTTTATCCCAGCGACAAGTCGGACACAATCAAACTCGCAGACGGCCGGACGGTGCTGCCGTTGGGGTTTATGATCGAGGCGTTGGAGGGATGGGGCAAGGATTATTACCAGCAGATAAAGTTTCCTCCTCAATGAGGAGCCGATGAGGATCTTGATGCTGGCGAGCGAGGCGGTGCCGTTGGCCAAGACGGGCGGTCTTGCCGATGTGGTAGGGGCGCTTCCCATCGAGCTCGCGCGCCTCGGGCACGAGGTTAGGCTGGCGCTCCCGCGTTATGCCGGCATCGATCCCAAGGCGGCCGGTCTGCGCAAGACAACGACCCTGCGGATCCCCTGGCGCGGCAAGTCCCGCGAGGTCGGCGTTGAAACCGGGGCGATCGGCGGCGGCGCGGTCCCGCTTGTCTGCATCCGGTATGATCCCTTCTTCGCCCGTGCGGGTTTGTACGGCGAAGGTGGTCTGGACTATCCTGACAACCTCGCCCGGTTCGTGCTGTTCTGCCGCGGGGTCATGGAGGCCTGCAAGAAACCGGGCCGGCCTCCGGACGTGCTGCACGCCCACGATTGGCAGGCGGCGCTGGCGGTCGTCTACCTCAAGACGCTGTACCGAAAGGATCCGGCCTGGGCCAAGACCCGCGCGCTGTTCACCATTCACAATATCGGCTACCAGGGAGTCTTTCCCGTCTTGGCGTATGACACCATCGGTCTTCCGTGGTCGGAATACACCACCGAGCGTCTGGAGTTCTGGGGCCAAGTCAATCTCTTGAAGGGCGGGCTCGCCTATGCCGATCTGCTCAACACGGTCAGCCCGACCTACGCACGCGAGATCCAGACCGCCGAGTTCGCCCATGGCTTGGAGGGCGTGCTCCAGACGCGCAAGGAGCGTCTCTTCGGGGTGCTCAATGGCATTGATGACCAAACCTGGGATCCGGCGACCGATCGGCATTTGCCGGCGCACTACTCGGCCGACGATCTTTCCGGCAAGAAGGTCTGCAAGCTGGCCCTACAAAATGAGATGAAGCTGCCGTCGCGCGAGGTTCCGCTGATCGGGTTGATCTCGCGGCTGGCGTTCCAGAAGGGCATTGATTTGATTGTGGACGTCCTGTCCAAGCTGCTGGACTTCGACGTGCAGGTGGTGGCGCTGGGCAGCGGCGAGCCCCAGTACCATTCGTACCTGACGAGCCTCCGCGAGCGGTATCCGAACAAACTGGCCGTGAGCCTCGGCTTCAATGACGGGTTGGCGCATCGGATTGAGGGAGGGGTGGACCTGATGCTGGTCCCCTCCCGCTACGAGCCGTGCGGGCTGACGCAGCTCTAAAGCCTGCGGTACGGCGCGGTGCCCATCGTCAGGAAGAAGGGTGGACTTGCAGACACGGACGTGGAGGATCGGCCTGATGCGCGCTCATCGGCGACGGGTTTCAGTTTTGAAAAGCCCGATCCGGAAGTTTTGCTGAGCACGATCCTTCTGGCGTTGGAGGTGTACCGTGACAAGGAAGAATGGACGGCGCTGATGAGACGCGGCATGAAGCAGGATTTCTCCTGGGAGCGCTCCGCGAAGCAATATGTCGAACTGTACGAGCGAGCCATGGCCCTATGAATCTTCGCTCTTTCTCCCTGTCTAGGCTGCAGGCGCTGCTGTTGCTCGCGTGGCTCGGTGTGTTGCTGTTCGGCATCGTCTGCGCCGCGCTCCCTAGTGAGGCGCCGCCGGCCGGGCATTCCCACCAGCAGTCGACGGTGAGGCCGATCGAGAAGATCGAGTACTCGGAGTTCAATCACCACACGGCTGGCATGGGGGTGCTGTTCATCGGGTTTCTCGCGCTGGGTATGGAAGCAGGGGTTGCGCGACGGCCAGACTTCCGCGCCTTGCTCTGGCTCTGGCCCTTCAGCTGGTTTTTGTTGGGGGGCTTTCTATTCGTCCGGAACGATCCCGATAACTGGCCATGGGGACCGATCGGGCTGCTGGATTCGTGGCGTGATCCCGAAGCCCTGCAGCATCAAATCTTCGTGGTTATCGTGGTGACAATCGGGATGATCGAGGGCCTGCGGGTCGGTCACCGGCTGAACGGTCGCGGGTGGAAGTTCTTCTTTCCGGCGCTTGGAATCGGCGCGGGGCTATTGCTTGGGCTCCATGCCCAGGTGCATGCGCTGACCCCCCGCGTGCATCTCCAGCACACGGTGATGGCCACGCTGGCGATCCTGCTCGGCGTGAGCAAGCTGCTGCGCGAGCGGGGGGTACTGAACGGCCGCTATGGATCGCTCGTCTGGCCGATCCTGATGATTCTGCTGGGCGCGCAGCTCGCCTTTTACAACGAGCACTGAGTGGAAAAAGTCTGCGGCAACTGCGGCCGAAGCTTTCCCTGCGGCGGCGGGATCGAGCCCTGCTGGTGCGATCAGGTCCGGCTGAACGAATCGCAACTGACCGAGATCGGCCAGACCTTCCGTGACTGCCTCTGCCCCGCCTGCCTTGAAAAGATCAACGCCGACCAGAGCCACGTCTCGTCCTGACGTGAGCCGTACGTCATGGGTCACTCGCACTACACAGTGCCTTGCACACAGGGCCGGTCCGTGGTAACCTGTCGATTATGAAACGCGCTTCGCTTATCGCCGTCACGCTGGCGGCGATCTATTTCCTCCTGTCGTTCAATGCGTACGCCTGTTTGCTGCCGTTGTATAGTGGCGCACAAGCGGCGCCCGGCAGCGTCTGCGCCATGCCGCAGGAGCAGCCAATCCGTGACGCCTGCGATGCCTTCAAGGCCCTCGGCGTGCAGACTCTTTCTTCGGTCCAACCGCTCCCCGATTCCCTTATTCACGCGGTTGCGAATGATCTGTCTGCCATCACGATTCTCGTCCCAACTGTTGTGCTTCATCACGATTCCTCTGTCGGTTTCTCTCTCCTCGGGCGCGATCCTCTCTCTCTGACCTCGATCCTCCGCATCTGACCTTCCGCACAAGCTGACGCGACCGGGGTCCGCCTCACGGACCCGTTTACCTTTTTGTCTTTGGAGGTCAGCACCATGTGTATGCGTCACATCTTGTTCGTCGTCATTGGGATGCTTTCCGGGGGACTGGCAGGAACCATTCATTCTGCCGAAGCCGAACCACTGCAGCTTGATGCCGTAGTTACAGAGGCTTTGGAGCGCAATCCGGAGGTCCAAGCGGCCCGGCATCGGTGGGAAGCCGCCAAGGAACGGGCACCACAGGCCGTCTCGCTGGATGATCCCGAGTTCAAGGTCGAGTTGTTCAACACGCCGGAGAATTTGAATGTCACCAAAACCGAAAACACGATCTTCGGGTTGTCGCAGCGCTTTCCCTTTCCGGGCAAGCGGGGCCTCAAGGAGAGTCTGGCGGTGAAAGAGGCCGAAATGGCCTCTGCGCTGCTTCGTGCCAAGGAGCGCGACGTGACCGCGCTGGTCAAGAACGCCTACTACGAGGTGTTCCTGGCCCACAGGGCGATCGAGGTGCATCACCGGCAGATCGAGCTTCTTAAGGAGACCTTTGAGATCGCCAACGCACGGTTTCGGGCCGGGAAGGGGGCACAAGTGGACGTGCTGAAGTCCACGGTGGAGCTCTCCAAGCTTGCCAATGAGCTGCCCGTGCTGGAACAGCAGCGTGAGACTGCGAAAGCCAAACTCAATCTGGTCCTGAGTCGCGATCCCCAGTCCCCGCTCGGAGAGCCGGTCGAGCCGGTCGGGCTCGGCGGGAAGGGGATGCGAGCGACGCTCGACGACCTGCACCGGATGGCGGTTCAGAACCGGCCCGAGCTGCGGGCCTTGGACCTCGACATCGCAAGAAACCAAACGGCCACCGCATTGGCACAAAAACAGTATTACCCTGATTTCAACGTCATGGTAGAGCGCTTTCAGAACCACGGCGCACGGGACGGCTTCGGAGGAATGGTCTCCATGAGTTTGCCGTTCTCCTTCTGGACCAAGCCCAAATATGACGCAGGCGTTCGGGAAGCGGCAGCCAACCTGAACTCGGCGAAAGCGGCCTTTCAGGCTCTGAGGAATCAGATCATGTTCGAAGTGAAGGATTTCCTGGCGAGGATCGAGGCGGCGGAGAAGATGATCACGCTCTACAAGACCACCGTCCTGCCCCAGGCGCAGCAGACGCTGGAGTCCGCTCGGATCGGTTACCAGACAGGCAAGGCCGAATTTCTGACTCTGCTTGATGCCGAGCGGGCAGTCAGAGATTTTCAGCTCGCTTATTATCGGGCCCTGGCCGAGTCTGAACAACGGATCGCCGACCTGGAGCGGGCGGTCGGCACGGATCTCAGTGGCAGCCGTTAGGCCTGTCATGAAGGAGGAACATTCCATGGTTAGTGAAACGAGACGGAGAAATATTCTGATAAGCGTGGCCGTCATTGGTGTGCTCGCCGGGCTCGTGGGGGGCTACGTCACGGCCCACATGACGATGGGTGATATGTCCGGCATGAAGCCCCAGGGACGGGAGGGTGAGAAAGAGAACATGAAAGAGATGGACATGAAGGGCATGTCGCCGTCTCCGTCTGGGACTATCGCGATCCCAGCCGAGACTCGCCAGTTGATCGGGGTCCGGAGCGCTCCCGTGGGGTACGCCCCCTTGGAGCAGGAGATCCGGGCGGTTGGCACGGTGGAGTACGACGAGCGAGGGTACAGCCAGGTCACACTGAAAGTCTCCGGATGGGTCCGGGAGGTCTTCGTCGATTCAGTCGGTCGTCCGGTACGCAAGGGCGAACCGCTCTTCACCCTGTACTCGCCGGACTTGCTGGCCACGCAGGATGAGTACTTGCTGGCCTTGAAGACGAAGGCGCAACTGGACGCCAGCCCGCTGGCCGAGGCGAAGGCGAACGCCTCCGCGCTTGTTGCCAGCGCACGTGAACGCCTTCGGCTATGGGATTTAACTGAAACGCAGATTGCGGCCTTGGAGCAGCGGGGGAAAGCCGAGCCTGTACTCACCGTATACGCGCCTGCCAGTGGGATTATCCTCAAGCGCGAAGCTCTGCCGGGAAAGTACGTGGAGCCAAACACTACCTTGTATGAGATGGCGGATTTATCCACGGCTTGGGTCCATGCCGATATCTACGAGTCCGAAGTGCCGGCCGTGAAAGTCGGCCAGCCGGCGGCGGTCACGTTTGCGGCGTATCCGGGTGAAATCTTCCGTGCCAGGGTGTCCTACATCTATCCGTCGTTGAACGCCGAGGCACGCACGGTGCGGGTGCGTCTGGAGTTGCCGAATCCAGGACTGAAGTTGAAGCCCGGCATGTACGGTGACGTCACGGTGCGCACCCGTGCGGACAGAGCTCTGGTTGTGCCCAAAGAAGCGGTCCTCGATACCGGCCTCCGCCAACTCGTGTTTTTGGATAAGGGGCAGGGAATCTATCAGCCGGCTCCGGTGAAACTAGGACGCAAGAGCCAGGATCGCGTGGAAGTTCTGGAGGGCCTCAAAGAAGGGGATCAGGTCGTCACCTCAGCTAACTTCCTTCTCGATGCTGACAGCAAGCTCGCGTCGGCTGGCAGCATGCAGGCCATGATGGGCCGGGTCGGGATGGCTGACTGGCAGATGCGCGGCGCCTACGAGAAGAAAATGGAAGGCATGGAAGGTATTGGCGGTATGAAGGGAATGCCCTCGACTCCTGCAAAGGCCGTGTCTGAGACGAGACAAGTGGGGGGGCTCACCCTCACATTGACGACGGTACCCGAGATTCCCAAAGCCGGTGAGACAATGCTGCGACTGAAGCTGACTGACCAAAGCGGAAAGCCGGTGACGAACGCGCAAGTCCTATTCATGTACACCATGGCGATGCCAGGCATGACGGAATCCAAGGCTCAGGCGACACACACGAAGGATGGGATCTATGAAGGCAAGGCCATGCTCGGTATGAGCGGGACCTGGGACGTGACCGTTCACGTCACAATTCCTGGAAAGCCCCCAGTCAAAGAAAAGTTCAGTCTTCAAGTCGGCGGAGGCTCGGGAAAAGCGGGCGTCTCGGCGCCCGCGGGGCGGGCGGGTGAGAAGGAATGATCGCGCGCCTGATCGAAAACAGCGCCCGGAATCCGGTCCTGGTGATCCTTGGCGTGCTGTTACTGGTCGCCTGGGGCGTGTGGGCGGTCTTCGCGGTCCCGCTGGACGCGATCCCGGACCTGTCGGATGTCCAGGTGGTTATTTACACCGAGTGGCCGGGCCGAAGCCCTACGCTGATCGAGGACCAGGTGACCTATCCGATCGTCACCTCCATGCTGGCCGGCCCGAAAGTCAAACGGGTACGCGGAGTGTCGGAATACGGCGTCTCTTACGTGTATGTGATCTTCGAGGACCGGACCGACCTCTACTGGGCCCGGAGCCGCGTGCTGGAGTACATGCAGAAACTAGCCGGCAAGCTCCCGACCGCAGTCTCGCCGACTCTGGGGCCGGATGCCACCGGCGTGGGGTGGGTCTATCAGTACGCGCTGGTGGATGAGTCCGGAATGCACGACCTGGCTCAGCTTCGGAGCCTCCAGGACTGGTATCTGCGCTATCAACTGGAGAGCGTGCCCGGTGTGGCGGAGGTGGCGGCGATCGGGGGGTTCGTCAAGGAATATCAGATCGAAGTGGATCCGAACACCCTGGCGGCGTATCGGCTGCCGATCAAAACCGTGATCGAGGCGGTCCGCAACAGCAATGCCGAGGTGAGCGGCCGCGTACTGGAGATGACGGGGACGGAGTACGTCGTGCGGGGGCGCGGCTACCTCCGGTCGGTTGACGATATCGAGTCGGTGGCGGTCGGCACGGATAAACGCGGCACGCCCATCTTGGTCCGGGACGTCGCCCGCGTGCAGGTGGGGCCGGACCAGCGGCGGGGCATCGCCGAATTGGACGGCAAGGGGCAGACCGTCGGCGGTATCGTCATCATGCGGGCCGGAGAGAATGCCCTGACCGTGATCGAGCGGGTGAAAGCCCGGATCGAAGAGATCACACACACACTACCTCAGGGCGTGCGCATCATCCCGACCTATGACCGCTCGGACCTCATCCACCGGGCCATCGCGGTGTTGCGCGAAAAGCTGGTGGAAGAGAGTGTGATCGTGAGCCTGGTGGCGGTGCTGTTTCTGTTTCACCTGCGCAGCGCTCTGGTGGCTATCATCATCTTGCCGGTGGCGGTGTTGCTGGCCTTCATTCCCATGGCCTATCTCAGAGTCACGTCTAACATCATGTCGCTCGGCGGGATCGCCATCGCGATCGGAGCCATGGTGGATGCGGCCATCGTGATGGTCGAGAACGCCCACAAGCGGTTGGAGCAATTTCCCAATGCGGACCGAACTGAGACCATCATTGCCGCGGCGAAGGAAGTGGGCCGTCCGTTGTTCTTCTCGTTGCTTGTGATCGCCGTGTCGTTCCTGCCGATCTTCGCGCTGGAGGCTCAGGAGGGGCGCCTGTTCACGCCGCTGGCCTATACGAAGACCTTTGCCATGCTCTTCGCCACGGCGCTCTCGGTGACGCTGGCGCCGGTGCTGATGGCGATGTTGATCCGAGGCCGCATCCGCGCGGAGACCGACAACCCGCTGAACCGATGGCTGATCGCGCTCTATCGGCCTGTCTTGTCCGGCGCGCTCCGCGCCCGCTGGCTCACGCTTGCGCTCGCGGTGGCCGCGGTGGGACTCACGATGCCGGTGTTCATGAGGCTCGGCGGCGAATTCATGCCGCCCCTGAATGAAGGGACAATCCTTTACATGCCGACGACGGTGCCTGGTCTGTCGATCACGGAGGCCGTCAAGGTGTTGCAAGTCCAGGATCGGCTGCTGACAACATTCCCGGAAGTGGAACGGGTGTTCGGCAAGATGGGCAAGGCGCCGACCGCGACCGATCCGGCCTTCACCGGCATGGCCGAAATCACGGTGACGCTCAAGCCGGAACATCAATGGCGGAGCGGCATGACCTGGGACCGCCTGCTCGATGAAATGGACACAAAGCTGAGGATTCCGGGCTTTCCGAACATCTGGTGGATGCCGATTCAGACCCGGACCGAGATGATCACGACGGGTGTGCGCAGTCCCGTCGGGATCAAAGTGCTCGGGCCGGATCTCCTGCGCATTGAAGAAATCGGAAAGCAGATCGAACAAGCGCTGATCACGGTGCCCGGGACCCAGAGCGCCTTTGCCGAACGGCTGAACGAAGGGTATTACCTGGACATCATCGTGAATCGGCGCGAGGCCGCCCGCCATGGCCTGACGGTCGGAGACGTTCAGGCGGTGATCACGTCGGCCATCGGTGGCGAGACCGTGACCACGACGGTCGAGGGACGCGAGCGGTACCCGGTCAATGTCCGCTATAAGCGCGAACTGCGCGACGATCCGGAGCGGATGAAGCGCGTCCTCATCGCCACGCCGAACGGCGCCCAGATTCCCCTGGGGCAGGTCGCGGAGATTGTCGTGACCAAGGGCCCTCCGTCGATCTCCGATGAGGGCGGCGCGCTAAGCGGGCTGGTCTCGGTGTCAGTCGGGGGGAGGGACCTGCGCGGCTATGTCGAGGACGCACAGCGAGCGGTTCGCCAACGGGTGACGCTCCCGCCTGGCTACTCGTTGCAATGGACGGGCCAGTATGAGCATCTGGTCCGGGCCGAGGAGCGGCTTAAGCTGGTGATGCCCGTGACGCTCGGTCTCATTCTCCTGTTGCTGTATCTCAATTTCCGCTCGCTGGTGAAATCTCTGATCGTGTTGCTGTCCGTGCCGTTCGCCGCGATCGGGGCGATTTGGTTTCTGTACCTATTGGGCTACAACCTCAGCGTGGCAGTCTGGGTGGGCATCATCGCGCTGGCCGGTGTGGCGGCCGAAACCGGCGTGGTCATGCTGGTCTATCTCGAGGAAGCCTACGAGCGGCGGCGGCGCGAAGGCCGGATGGCCACGGCTCCAGAGCTTCGGGACGCCGTCATGGAGGGAGCGGCCCAACGAGTGCGGCCTGTGATGATGACCGTGGCAGCGATCATCGGCGGCCTGTTGCCGATCATGTGGAGCAGCGGCACCGGCGCGGATGTGATGAAGCGCATCGCCGCACCCATGATCGGCGGCATGGTCAGCTCGACGGTGCTCACCTTGCTGGTGATTCCTGTGCTGTACGCGCTCTGGCGGGGGCGAGAAGTCAAGCGGCATAGCGGTAAGGAAGGACTCCTGGAGTGAACGGAGGCGAGCGCGTTTTGTGAAGAGTTTCAAATTCAACCAAGGAGGTATGCCATGCGGAACGAAGCGTTGATGACCAAACGGACAGTGTTGAAGACTTTTGGAGCGCTGGCCGGGGCTGTGCTGGTGGGGCCGATTTTTTCCCGTGAAGCGAAGGCCGCGCATGAGCCCAAACTGAAGGAGATGATCGAGAAAGGCGATCACGCCAGCTTGGCCGACTATTACAAGAAGGAAGCCGAAGAGGCTCGGCACAAGGCGGACAGCATGAAAGCCATGGCCAGTGAGTACCTCAAGAAGTATCCCAAGGGCCAGTACTCCAAACACTGCGAGAAGATGGAAGACAACTATCGCAAGGAGGCGAAGCACTATGATGAGCTAGCAAAGATGCACAGCAAGGCCGCCAAGTGACAGGCAAGTGAGAAATCTTCTTTGAACTTTCCTGTAGAGGGAAAGGAGGTGACTGGTATGCCATTTAAGCAAGGAGAGATTTATCAATGCCCTGATCCGAAGTGTGGCTGCGAGCTGACGGTGACGAAGGCTGCGCCATCCACATGTCCAGGAACGCAGAATCCAACCTGTTGCTGCGGCCAAGAGATGAAACGGAAAGGGTAAGTCTAAAGGGTAAGTCTAATAGAGGCGCCGGTAAATTGCCGGCGCCTCTTCGGCAACCAAAGGGGGCGCCTTGATGATGCAAATGGATGGCGGGATGATGAGCGGCATGATGAGCATGGGCTGGATCTGGACCCTGGTTGGCATTCTGTTAGTCGTGGCGCTAAGCATTTTCATTTACAACCAACTCAAAAAATAGCGGTGCTTGACGGAGCGATGCGCGTTTGATAGGTTGAGCGAGCAATAAGGCGATGGGGTTCGCCTGTAACCGCCGTGACCACGGCTGATGACCCCTACCGAGGCGATCCGCGGTAGGGGTTTTTTGTTGCCCGGCCCCTTCAAGTTTTGCGGGCGACAGAGAGGAGCGCAGACGGTCATGGCATTCACATGGGAGATTGCGGCGATCTGGATCGGGCTGGCGCTGGTGGCCACCTTGATCTCGATTCGAATCGGTGTCTCTGTCGCCCTGGTCGAGATCCTTGTGGGTACCCTTGGCGGGAACCTGCTGGACCTCAAGACCACCCCCTGGATCGATTTCCTGGCGGGCTTTGGCAGCATCATGCTCACCTTCCTGGCCGGGGCTGAAATTGACATTCAAGTCATGAAGGACAAATGGCGGGAGACGCTGTCCATCGGATTCGCGTCATTTCTCATGCCTTTCCTCGGCGCCGGCGCCTATGCGTACTGGGTGGCGGGATGGTCGGTTGAGGCGTCCGAGATCGCGGGCATCGCGCTCTCCACCACGTCGGTGGCGGTGGTCTATGCCGTGATGGTGGAGCGGGGTTACAACGAGACCAGCTTGGGCCAGATGATCCTGGCCGCCTGTTTCATCACGGACCTGGGCACGGTGCTGGCGCTGGGACTGCTGTTCGCCGATTACGATTGGCGGCTGGTGGCGTTCGGCGCCGGTACGGGCGTGGTGCTCTGGCTCCTGCCGCGCGTGACGCCGTGGTTCTTCGCGAAAGTCGGCAGCCGGATCAGCGAGCCAGAGACGAAGTTCCTCCTGTTGGTTCTGTTTGCCTTGGGCGGATTGGCACAGACGGCCAAGAGCGAAGCAGTCCTGCCGGCCTATCTGGTCGGGATGGTCTTGGCCCCGTTCTTTCTCGCCAACAAGAC
>Ga0137374_10004790_pt1 | contig 16078 bp, 14 predicted proteins | sample SagtaG_20_FD_104811 | JGI IMG/M metagenome (GOLD analysis project Ga0137374, IMG submission 104811) | Vadose zone soil microbial communities from Sagehorn Ranch, Mendocino, California, USA - Sage1_R_100_16 metaG | ecosystem: Environmental > Terrestrial > Soil > Vadose zone | place: USA...
GAACGGCGGCAGCGGTTCGGCGAAATCCTCCTGCCATCGTCGCCAGTAATCGTGCAGCGTCGAGCTGAACTCCGCGAGCCGCATGCCGCCGCGCATTCGCCCGAAGCCGCCGAGGAGCCGCGTGACCTGGGCGTTGTGGCCGCGCACGACGCCGTTCAGGTCGACGACGAGCACGCCGTCCTGCATGTCCTGGATGATGAGGCGATTGACCTGCTCGAGGTTCGCGACGTCGATCCCGCGCTGCGCGGCGAGATCCTCCGACGCCTTGGTGTAGCGGCCGAGCGCGACGGCGACACCGATGGTCGCGAAATACCCGAAGCCGATCAGCCCTGTCTGGAACGGCTGGGCGCCGCCGATCTGGCCCTCGTACGCGCGCATCAGGTCGAGGCCGAGCAGCACGACAGTTGCGAGGGCCGCGTGGAAGAACGCCGTGCGCGTTCGCAGCAGCCAGCCGCTCGCGGCGAGTTGCGGAAACAGCAGGATCGGCAACGGCCCGCCGGTTCCGCCGCCGGCGACCATGACCATGCCGATGAAGAACACGTCGCCGGCGAGCAGCCCCGACACGAGCGCGGGCAGCGGCAGCGGCAGCGGGTCGCGCTGGATCCACCAGAACGTGAACAGGCCGAACAGAAAATACAGACCGGAAGCGGTGACGAACGCGTTCGGCGCGGCGATGTTGAGCATCCGCAGGTCGAGCAGCAACGCGATGCCGAGCAGCACCGCCGCGCACACGGCGCGGTACAGGCCGATGATCCAGAGAATCCGCCGGCTCGAGTCGTTGAGCGTCAGCGTGAGCGTCGGCTCGTAGGGCGGCACTGCGGGTTCGGACTGCATGTGGCCGTTATCGCAGGAAGTCGCGCCGTCCGTCAACCGCGCCGGGCGCACGCCGGATCGCTGCAGACGTACCCCGTGCTCACCGACGTCGCCTCGGCCTTCGGCAGGAAGACGCCGCAGCGCGCGCAACGCACCATCGGGTCGCCGGTCGCCGTGGTCTTCTTCTGCGCAGCGTCGCGCGCCGCGTCGCCGCGCCGCTTCGCCTGGCGAGCGTTGTACAGACGCAACGCGAACAGGACCGCGAAGATGATGACGATCCAGAACAGGACTTTGCCCACTTAGAGAATCTTTCCGGGGTTCATCAGGCCTCGCGGGTCGAGCGCGCGCTTGACCGCGCGCATCAGGTCGAGCTCGACGGCGCTCTTGTAGCGGACGAGCTCGCCGCGCTTCAGCTGGCCGATACCGTGCTCGGCGCTGATGGTACCGCCTCGGGCGACCACCAGGTCGTGCACGATGCGGTTCGCGCGCGGCGATTGCGTGATGAAATCGTCGGTGGCCACACCTTCGGGCGCCGACAGGTTGTAATGAAGGTTGCCGTCGCCCAGATGCCCGAACACGACGAAGCGCACGCCCGGAAACGCGGTCGCGAGCGCGGATTCGGCCGCCCGCAGGTACTCCGGAATGGCCGAGACGGGCAGCGCGATGTCGTGCTTGATGTTGAGCCCTTCGGTCTTCTGCGCCTCGGAGATGTTCTCGCGCAGCACCCACATCGCCGCCGCCTGGTCGCCGCTCTGTGCGAGCGCGGCGTCACGCGCGATGCCCGCTTCGAGCGCGCCGGCAAGCGCTGCTTCCAGCTGTGAGGCGAGCGGAGAGTCGTCGGCGGGATCATCGGCCTGGACGAGCACGTACCAAGGATGGCCGGGCAACGGATCGGCGAGCTTGGGGAAATGCCGGTGCACGAACGCGAGCGCGACGTCGGAGACGAGCTCGAAGCCCGTCAGCCGGTCGGACAGCGCCTGGCGCAATGTGCGCAACAACGCGACGGCGTCGTCAGGCGAGCCGACGGCGACCCACGCGGTAGCGCGTGTGCGCGGGGCAGGGAAGAGCTTCAGCACCGCGGCGGTCACGATGCCGAGCGTGCCTTCGGCGCCGACGAAGAGTTGCTTGAGATCGTAGCCGGTGTTGTCCTTGCGCAATCCTCGCAGAGCGTCGAACACACGCCCATCGGCGAGAACGACCTCGATCCCAAGCACGAGCTCGCGCGCATTGCCGAAGCGCAGCACCGCGGTGCCGCCGGCGTTCGTCGACAGATTGCCGCCGATCGTCGCCGTGCCTTCGGCGGCGAGCGAAAGGGGAAACTGCAATCCGGCCGATGCGGCGGCCTCATGCACGGCAGCGAGCGGCATGCCGGCCTCGACGGTGATGGTCGAATTCGCGGCGTCGAGCGCACGGACGCGGCGCATTCGCGTGAGCGAGACGACGATCGCGTCGCCGTCGGCCGCCGGCGTTGCGCCGCCGCACATTCCCGTGTTGCCGCCCTGAGGAACGATGGGCACCGACGATTCGGCGCACGCGCGCACGACCGCCGCGACCTCGCCGGTGTTTGCGGGACGCACGACGGCCCGCGCGCGTCCGCGGTAGCGGCCACGCCAGTCGGTGAGGAACGGTTCGATGTCGGCCGCGTCGGTGAGCACGTTGGCGGGGCCGACGGCGTCCGCGAGCCGACGCTCAAAAGTTGCGCGATCCGCCATGATGGACCACGATGATAGCGAAATCCCCGTGCCGCCGCACCGCGCGGCTCTCCTTTCCAAAGGAAAACGCGATGGCCAAGCCCGCCTCCGATCCGCCGCCTTCCGACTCGCCGTTTTCGATGAGCCCGCAGGAAGCGATGGAATTCATGCAGCGCATGTGGAATCCGTTCGGTGTTCCGATGCCGGGATTCGGGATTCCCGGCGCGACGGCACCGGCTGCGCCGCCGAAGGAAGCGGCGGGCAGCACGCCGCCCGCATCACCGTCGGGTTTCCAGTACCCCAATCCGGCGTCGATGTTCATGGCGCTGGACCCCGTCGAGGTCGAACGCAAGATCGGCGAGCTGAAGGTGATCGAAAACTGGCTCGCGATGAGCCTCAATCTGATGCAGATGAGCATCCGCACGCTCGAATTGCAGAAGGCATCGCTCGAGGCGCTGCGCGGGAACACGCCGTCGAAACCGGAAGGCGGGCGCAACCGGGGTTAGCGCCGTTTCGCAGGATCCAACCACGCGGCCGGTCGGCTGTCGCGCGTTCTTCATCCAACCAAGAAAAGGGTCACGATGAGTCTCGTCCTGTATTACGGCTCCGGTTCGCCGTGGGCCTGGCGCGCGCAGTTCGCGCTCGAGCACAAGGCGCTGCCGTACGAGCGCAAAGTGCTGTCGTTTTCGGCCGGCGACACGCGCAAGCCGGAGTTCGTCGCGCTCAATCCGCGTCATCGCGTGCCCGTTCTGGTCGATGACGACTTCGTGCTCTACGAATCGAACGCGATCGTCGAGTATGTCGACGAGGCCTATCCGGGCCGCGGCGCGCCGCTCTTTCCCGGCGACGCGCGCACGAGGGCAGTCATTCGCCGCTTGATCATGGAAACCGACAACTACTTCGGCGAGGCGGTCGATCCGCTCGTCGACTACGCGTTCTACAAGAAGCCGGAGGAGCGCGACGCTGCTGCGTTCGCGAAGATTCGCGACGCGATCGTCGACGAGCTCGGGCTGTTCGCTCGCGCGATGAAGGGGGACTACCTCGCCGGCCCGCTGTCGGCGGCCGATTTCGCGTTCTATCCGCTGGTCGCGTTCATCAAGCGTGCGCAGATCAAGCTGACCGATTTCGACGCGGATGGCCTGCTGCCTGCGCCGATCGCCGCATGGAAGAGGCGCATCGAAGCGTTGCCGTTCTTCGAAGCGACGATCCCTCCGCACTGGAAGAAGAGCTGAGCAGGCTGCGATGAAGCTCACGACGACGGGATTCAACGACGCAGGCGTGATTCCGGCCGAGTTCGCGTTCTGCGTGATCGATCCGGCGCAGCACGTGAAGCTCTCGGCCAATCGTAATCCCGATTTCCGCTGGCACGACGTGCCGCCGAAGACACGCTCGCTCTCGCTGATCTGCCACGATCCGGACGTGCCGTCGCGGGGTGACGACGTCAACAAGGAAGGTCGCACGGTGCCTGCGAGTCTTCCCCGCGTCGATTTCTTCCACTGGGTGCTGATCGATCTTGCCGCCGATACGGCGCCGATCGCGCGCGGCGAGTTCTCCGAGGGCATCACGCCGCGCGGCAAGCCGGGACCTGCGGCGACGCGCGGCGCGAGACAGGGCATCAACGACTACACGGGGTGGTTCGCCGCAGATGAGCAAATGGCCGGCAGCTACTTCGGTTACGACGGGCCGTGCCCGCCGTGGAACGACGAACGGCCGCATCATTACGTGTTCACGCTGTTCGCGCTCGATGTGGCGCGGCTCGACGTTTCAGGCGTGTTCACCGGCGCGCAGACGCGCGCGGCCATGGCGGGGCACGTGCTCGCGCAGTCGGCGGTGACCGGCCGCTACACGCTCAATCCCGCCGTCAAGCTGTAGGGCGTTACTCCGCGACGTCGAGCCACGACGCGCGGGCCGCACGCGTAATCGTTCCAGCCTCGGCATCGAGCTCGAGCCATGCCGTGTCGCGGGGTGCGGGCGCGAGCGCAAGCCGCGTCGTGAAGAGCTCGTCGCGACGGAACGCGTGCACGGCGATCGCATCGCCCGCGCGGTGCGTGGTGAGCATCTTGTCGATTGCGTCGGAAGTGACTTTCAGCCCGTCCAACGCGATGATGACGTCGTTCGGTGCAAGGCCGGCCTCGTGCGCGGGCCCACCGATGTAGACGTGCGCGAGCTTCACATCCGCTCCGGGGGCGAGCTTCGCGCCGAGCCAGCAGCGCGGCTGCGCATCGTCGTGGCCCGGCGATCCGCCGCGATCCTTCGCTCCTTCGGCGGCTCGCCGGTGCAACGAGACGCCGACGTCTCGCAAGAGCTCGGCGAGCGGAGGGTCGTCCGTGCCCTCGACGTAACGCGCGAAAAACTCGCGTAGATCGACACCGGCGATTTCGCAGGCGAGCGCCGCGATCGCCTCCTCGGGCACGCCCACGGCGGTCTGCCCGTACCGTTGCCACAGCGCGCGCATGATGTCGTCGAGCGAGCGGCCGCAACGGCGCAGCGTGAGGTCGAGCGCGAGGCCGATCAGCGCGCCCTTGGCGTAGTAACTGACCACGGCGTTCGGCGTGTTCTCGTCCTGCCGGTAGTACTTGATCCACGCATCGTGACTGGACTCGGCGACGCTCTGACGCTCCCGACCCGGATTGCGCAATACCGTGGTGATCGTGCGGCCGACGAGCTCGAGGTACGACTTCACGTCGATCACGCCGCTTCGAACAAGCGCGAGATCGTCGTAGTACGACGTGAAGCCTTCGAATGCCCACAACTGCGTCGTATAGCTCTCGCGCGAAAGATCGTACGGTACGAACGCGGCCGGCTTGATCCGCTTGACGTTCCAGCTGTGGAAATATTCGTGGCTCGCAAGGCCCAGAAGCGTGCGGTAATCCTCGCTGACCGCCGTGATGCCGGGCTGCGGCAACTCGTCGCGCTTGCAGATGAGGCTCGTGCTCGACCGGTGCTCGAGGCCGCCGTAGCCGTCGCCGACGACGTTCACCAGGAACACGTAGCGGTCAAACGGCGCGCGGGCGTCCGGCGCTCCGGCGAACAGATCGCATTGCCATTGGCACACACGCGCGAGATCGCGCGCGAGGCGCTCGACGTCACCGCGATGGCGGCCGCTCACTGCGATGTCGTGCGGGACACTGCCTGCGGTGAACGTCACGAGCGAGAAGTCCGCCATTTCGACAGGGTGGTCGATGAGCTCCTCGTAGCTCGCGGCGCGATAGAGCCCGAATCCGTATGGCGGCGCGCCGGCGCGCGGTAGCGCGGTTGCGATGCGCCATTGCGTTTCGGTATCGGCGGGCGCGAGGATTTCCACTTCGCACGGATTCTCGGCGCGGCCTTCCGGGCAGAGGAACATCGCGGTGCCGTTGAAGAATCCGCGTGTGCGATCGAGATACGCTGCGCGCACCGACAGGTCGTAAGCGTAGATCCGAGCGGTGACCGTGATCGGACCCGTGCACGGCGACGTGCGCCAAACATCCTTCGTTTCCTTGACGATCGAAACCGGCTCGCCTGCGCTCTGCGCGCGCACATCGATGAAATGGCGCGCGAATTCGCGAATGAGATAGCTGCCCGGAATCCATGTCGGCAACCGGAAGCGCTGGCCATCCCGATCAGGGTCGTCGACTGTGCAGCTCACCTCGAAAAGGTGCGCGCGCGGATCGAGCGCGGCGATTCGGTATCGCGTCGTCGAACGCAGCATGCCGATCGTCGAGGCGTGCAGAGCGCGCGACGGCGCGCTAGTCATCCTGCACGACGACGCCCGCGAGCGCATCGGCCGTACCGTAGGCGTACACGCTGTTCGTCTGGGTGTCGGTCGCGGTGACACCCGACAATGTGGCCCGCACCACACCGGTGGCCGGATCGGAAAACGCGATCGTGTACGTGCCCGCCGCCAGCTCGATGTAGCCCGACGCGGTGTCCGGCGCCAGCGCGGAAACCTGTTTCACGTTGTTGATCAGCACATCGAGCGCGCCGACACCGATGCTCGCGTTCACGAAGCGAAACTTCGCATTGCCCGATTGCGGCGGCAGGTTGTTGTCGCTGAGCACGACCGCATGCGTCGAGCCGGCGAGACCAGAGACGAAGATCGAGCTGTCGCTCGCGGGCGCGAATGTGGGCGTCACCGACGCGATCGGCGAGCCGGGCGTCGCGGTCGCCTCGAACGTGACGGTGTGGGTGGCCGCCGTGACGGTGCTGTAGCCGGTCGGTTGCGGATACGCGAGATCGCTGAAAAGCGCGGTCCCGTCCACCAGCACGTTGATGTTGCCGGCTTGAGGGGCGGCGTGCATGAACCTGACGTTAGCGAGCGTATTGTTGGCGACCACGCGCTGACCGGCGCCGTTGACGTCGAGCAGCAGCGCGTTGGGGAGCGTTCCGCTCGTGCGTGCATAAACAATGAGATCGGTTGACGTGTTGTCGGAGAAAGCGCGCGAGCCCGAATCGTAGATGACCGTCTTCGTTCCGGTTCCGGTGATGCGCAGCTGGTAGGTGCCCGACGGAAACTGTAGGTATGCGGTCGCGCCGTTGTAGTCGACGCCGCCAAAATTGGGCGACAGCGTGTCGATTGCGAGACCGGGCGTCGTGAGGTAGACGTCGATGGTTCCGATACCGGTCGCCACCTCGACGACGCGAAGCTGCGAACGGCCGCTGCCCGGCTGGATCGTGGCGTCGGGAAGCAGCACAAATGCGGGCGCCGCCGTGGTCCCGTACGTGATGAGCGTGTATGTCTGCTCGCCGGCGAGTGAGAACGTCCCCTGCACGAGAGGCGACGTCGCGCTCGGCGCCTTTGCGCTGAACGTCGTCGACGCGTTGTCGAGATCGACGTAGTCGGTGCTGCCTTCGAACGCGACGCCGGACCACGTCGCCGCGTCGCCGGCCGAAATGTCGAGCACCGGAGCGTCCGCGACGACATTGACCGCACGAACGTGCGCGGCCTTCGGCGGGAAATAATTGATCGAATTGATCTTGCAGCCTGCGAGGGCGAGCGGCAAAACGAGCAGGGCGGCAAGCGTGACGCGCCTTGGTGACATCGGAACTCCAGGTCGGCGAGAGGGCGCCCCGAACACGAATCGAACGTGCGACCTGCCCCTTAGGAGGGGGCTGCTCTATCCACTGAGCTACCGGGGCTCGAGCGCGGATTTTACCGGATCGCTATGGCTCGCTGGCGATTGCGATCGTGGGGTCGGGATACCGATCGGTACCAGACTTCGCGTCGGCTCGCGCTCGATGTGCTCCGGCGCATCGCAGATATCGGCGCGCCACATCGGCAGCGACGCGCCCGCGTGGCAGAATCATCGCTGTGATCCCTTGGCTGCGCCCGCACAGTCCGTTTCCGCCGGTCGACACCGCGCTGTCCGACCCGAACGGGTTGCTCGCCGCGGGCGCGGATCTCTCGCCCGATCGGCTGGTCGAAGCGTATCGGCACGGGATTTTTCCGTGGTACGCGCAGGGAGATCCGGTGCTGTGGTGGAGTCCCGACCCGCGCATGGTGCTCTTCGTCGACGAATTCCGTGTTCGCCGCTCGCTCGCGAAGGTCGTGCGCGCGCGGCGTTTCGACATCAGGGTCGATACGGCGTTTCGCGACACGATGGTGGCGTGTGCCAATATGCCGCGCGCCGGCCAGTACGGCACCTGGATCACGCAAAGCGTCATCGACGCCTACTGTGCGCTGTATGCGCGCGGGCTCGCGCATTCGATCGAGGCGTGGAAGGATGACGAGCTCGTCGGCGGGCTTTACGGCGTGGCGATCGGGCGCATGTTTTTCGGCGAGTCGATGTTCGCGCGCGCGACCGACGCATCGAAGGTCGCGCTCGTGCATCTCGCTGCAATACTGCGTTTGCGCGAGATGCCGATGATCGACTGCCAGCAGGAGACGGCGCACCTCGCGACGTTCGGAGCGCGCCCCATTGCGCGACGAATGTTTGCCGACCGGCTCGCCGCATTGATAAACTCGGAAGAAGTGGCCGCCCCGTGGGCGGCGCCGCCACTGGCGGACGTGCTCTTGTGACGAAGCTCAACGATCTTCCCCTCGCGTCGCTGCAGTTCTATGCGACAGCGCCTTATCCGTGCAGCTACCTGCCGGATCGGCTTGCGCGTTCGCAGGTCGCGACACCGAGCCATCTGATCGATACGCGCGTGTACAGCGAGCTCGTGCGACTCGGCTTCCGCCGTAGCGGGGCGTTCACATATCGGCCGTATTGCGATCACTGCCGCGCGTGCGTGCCGGTGCGCGTACCAGTTGCTCTGTTCAAGCCGAATCGGACGCAGCGGCGCTGCATGCGGACGCACGCCGCTCTGAGCGTCGCGCGGCGCGAGCTCGCATTCGACGCGAGCCATTACGCGCTGTATTTGCGATACCAGCGCTTTCGTCATCCCGGCGGCGGCATGGATCAGGACAGCCGCGAGCAGTATCAGCACTTCCTGCTCCATAGCAACGTCGCCACCGACTTGCTGGAGTTTCGCGAAGAGGGCGAGCTCCGGATGGTGAGCCTGGTCGACCGGCTGGCCGACGGGCTGTCCTCTGTGTACACGTTTTTCGAGCCCGGCGTCCCGGGCGCGAGCTACGGCACCTACAACATCCTGTGGCAGATCGAGCGCTGCAAGGCGCTCGGACTACCGCATCTGTACCTCGGCTACTGGATCGCCGAGAGCCGAAAGATGGCCTACAAGGCAACCTTCCGCCCCACCGAGGGCCTGATCGATGGCGTGTGGCGACGCGTCGATGCGAGCAAGTAGCTGATTCCGCGCGCTTATGTGCGCTGGCGCACAGTGTATAGCACGGGCAATTTGATCAATATTGTAGCGTACACAAAGACCTTGTACCCTATAGGTCGTCGTGTATGAATCCAGGAAATTCCAGCGGTTAGTTTGAGCCAGCGCAAGTTCTCGCTGGAATTGTCACGGCTTGTTTGCCACAATGCTCAATAGGCCCTTGTCGCTGTGCGCCTGAATCAAGCCCTTCGATCCCGCCCGCCCGGAAGGAGTGAAGCATGAACGCCATGGCAGAAGTTCGGTTTTTCCCCCAGACGCAGTGGACACAAGTCGAAACTCGATTCGATGTCGAATACGGCGTGATGTGGGGCTTCATGAACCCGAAACCGCGGCCGACATTCAACCCACAATTGCTTTCCGAGTTGCGTGCCTACGTCGACTCAATCGTGCAACCGGGAGGCATTGTTTGGAACAAGGGCCAGGAGCATCCGATCAACTATGCAGTGATAGCGTCGAAGGTCCCTGGGATCTTCAACTTAGGCGGCGACTTGTCGCTCTTTCGCGAAGCGATTGCACACAGAGATCGCGAAATGCTGCTTCAGTATGCTCGTCGGTGTGTCGACAACCTCTACCCTTGGTCGCGGAACTGCGATTTGCCGCTGACTACGATCGCGCTGGTGCAAGGTGACGCGCTTGGTGGCGGCTTCGAGTGCGCGCTTTCAGCGTCAGTGCTTATCGCGGAAGAATCGGTCCGCATGGGATTTCCAGAGATCCTGTTCAACCTCTTTCCGGGCATGGGAGCGTACAGTTTTCTTGCGCGGAAGGTGGGGCGCCGCACCGCGGAAGAACTCATTACCACTGGGAACATGTACACCGGTCGTCAGCTGTACGACCTCGGTGTGGTGGATGTTCTCGCGCCCGACGATTGTGGCGAGGCCGCGGTATACAGCTTTGTGAAAAAGCATGCTCGCGCGGCGAATGGACGGCGCGCGGTCGAGATGGTTCGGCGCGAAATCGAACCCGTCACGCACGACGAGCTGATGCGCGTCGCCAGTATCTGGGCGGACGCCGCGCTTCGGCTGTCCGAACGCGACCTCAAGATGATGGAGCGCCTTGTGCGCGCTCAGAACAAGAATGCGGATCTTGAGCTCGTGTCGTCGACGGTAACGCCGCTTGTCCGCGCCGGCTGACAGAAGCTCTGCGAATCGCAATCGAAACGGCGGATCGCCCCTGTTGTCGCGCAAGTCAGAGCGCGACATGAAGATTCAGGGCGCTTGGATTGTTCAAGCGCCCGTTTGCCTGCGGTGCTTCTCCAGATGCGCCGACAGCGCGCTCAGCGTTGCCTCTGCTGTCCGGGCGAGTTCTTCCGTCCAGGCAGCTGTCTTAAGGCGCAAAGTATCGTGCGTTGCTTTCTCGAAGCGCGACGCGAGCTGAACTAATTGAACAGCGCCGACACTGCCCGCGCCGCCCTTCAGCGCATGGGCGGCATCCTTGACCGCTTCGAAATTGCGGCTCGCGAGCCCATCCGCGACGGTCTTGACCAACTTGTCGGTATCGCTGCGGAAGCCGCCAATCAATCTCTCGACAAACGTCGGGTCAGTCGATAGCCGGCCGAGATCCTCCAGAACGCCGGCGTCAACCACCGGCGTGCCAATCAAGGTCAGCGCGGGCCGGTCTTCCGTGCGCGCGGGCGGTGGCGCCACAGGAGCAGCGTGATCGGCGGCCCCGGCAAGGTGCCGTTCAATCGCGTCCAACAGTGCGCTCGCGCGCACCGGCTTCGGTACGAACTCGGCGCACCCGGCATGTTGACACTCGGCGATGACATCGGTCGTGACGTTCGCCGATAGGATCAGAACGGGGATTGGCTTGGCCGTTGTGAATTGGTAGAGCTTAAGGGCTTCAAGTCCACTCACTACAGGCATTGATAGGTCGAACAGCGCCAGATCGAAGCTTCCGCGCTCCAGTTCGTCGAGTGCGGCCTCGCCGTTGTCCACGATAGTCGGCCGATGGCCGCCGCTTTCCAAGATTAGCTGCGTGATCCGCTGATTCGTCGGATTGTCCTCGGCAACGAGGATGCGCGCCCCGCGGATCTTCGTGACCTTCGCCGGGTGTCCCGCGCCAAGGGATGCCGCTGCGGTAGCGCTTCGATTCTGTGTCGCGATCTCTTCGGTAAAATCGAGACCCGAAGGTTCGCCGTAAGCAAGCGGCAGCTCGAACCAAAACGTGCTACCGACGCCAACGGCGCTCTGCAGGCCTATCTCGCCACCCATGAGCGTGACGAGTTGCCGGGCGATAGTCGTACCGAGGCCGGTTCCGCCGTAGACGCGAGTGATCGAGTCGTCGGCTTGAGCAAAGGGTTCGAAGATTTCTACCTGCTTTGCTGTTGGTATCCCAATGCCGGTATCTTTCACCTCGAACCGGAGCAGCCCGCCCTCGGCGTTGCTGGTTACCACATGAACGCGCAGCACAATCTCGCCACGCTCGGTGAATTTGACGGCGTTCGCGAGCAGATTTAGCAGCACCTGCCGTAAGTGGTGCGCGTCGCCTGCGAACCAGCGTGCTACGTCGCCCGAAATGTCGGTATTGACCGCAAGACCCTTGTACCGCGCTTGCGGCAAGACGACCTTGACCGTGCTGGTGAGCAGCTTGCCCAGATCAAAGGGCCGCTTCTCGATTTGTACCCGACCGGCCTCGATCTTCGCTACGTCGAGTACATCCTCGATCTGCGCGAGTAGCAGGTTGGCCGATGTGCCGAGCGTGTCGACGATCTCGCGTTGCGACTCGCTCAAATTCGTCTCGCGCAGCACATCCGCCATGGCGATGACGCCGTTGAGGGGCGTCCGCATTTCGTGGCTCATATTGGCCAGAAAGCGGCCCTTGGCCTTGTTCGCCTCATCCGCGCGTTTCTTTGCGTCGGTGATCCGTTGTGCAAGTACGCTCACGTAGAACGGCAAGACAAGGATCGCGAAGAAGCACGCGAACCCAATGCTTCTGCTGCTACCCCAATGGTCGTCGAGTAACAGCACCGAGCCGAAGCCAACGAGCGACATGGCCTGACAGACGTGGAGATACACTCGCCCGTAACGGAACCCGTTGCCAAAGATGATGAACAAGTAAAGGCCGAACATGACCGCGCCTGCCTCGCCCATCATCGCCATGAAATAGGTGATCCCGGCGTTGTCGACGATCATCCCCACATATCGCCGGATGACGGACACGCGGCCGGCCCACAGAATTCGTGCCTGAATGACGATGCCTAGGACGAAGTAAGTGACGGTCGCGATATAAACGTGCGACTCCGTCGCGTCGATTCGGCCGTCGCGGTTCGCGTACCAGGAAAATACGCCGAGCACAATCGCGCCGGCGACAAGGCGAATCAGACCCTGCTCGAACTCGGGCGGGTCCGTGCGGGCGTAGATTCCCCGAACAAAATCCGTAACGTGGGCGCGCACCCGCGTCAGGTGATCATTCAATTTCTTCCAATGCCTGGCTGTAAAACGCTTCATTCTAGGGGGTATGGACGTGGAACGCCATCTAACCCCGATTTAAGCAATGTTTGTGCCAGATAGATTCACGTCGGGAAAGCCAGCGTCCACCTAGTCCCTTTGCAGTTGGTCCGCTAAACTGTGCTGGCAGCCGGGAAAACACGTTCATGGTCGACACGACACGCGAAAAGCTGATCCGCGAGGCATCCGACGTCTACGCACAGCCGAACGACGCGATCTCGGTTGCAGCATTTGCGTTCGATATCGCCCTCTATGCGACAGGTGTAGTGACCGCGGTCCTTGGGCAGGTCTGGTGGCTCAAGATAATCGGTGCTGTTGTCGCGGGTACCGCCACATCGACTCTGTTCATCCTGGGGCACGACGCGGCACATAAGAGCCTCGTGACTAGCGGTAAGGCAAATGCAGGCTTGGCGCGGATCGCATTTCTCCCCTGTCTTCACAATTACACGCTCTGGGTTATCCAGCACAATCGGCTGCACCACCAATTCACAAATGTCCGTGGCCTGAATTCATTCTCGCCCCTGAGCGTAACGGAATACCGTTCCCTGCCGCGCTGGCGGCGCATCGTCGAACGTTGTTATCGCAGCGTACCCGGCTTCGGCCTTTATTACCTGTTCGAACGCTGGTGGAAAGACAAGTATTTTCCACGTCGGAGCACTCCGGCCGCCAAGCGTGTGCCTGCCTGGTTGGACTTCGCACTGCTTGGCCTTTGGGTGGCCGTCTCGTGGACAGGTCTTGTGGCCCTCGCGATCTGGGATCGGCAACCGTCGCCCGCGCTCGCAATTGTGTGGGGCTTTGTCGTTCCCTTCGCGGTATGGAATACATTGATGGGGCTGACCGCGTATTTGCAGCATACGAATCCTCGTCTTCCTTGGTTTCGCAGTCAGTCGGAAGCCCGCGCCGACCGCAGTCAGGGCGAGCTTGCCACCCATGTCATATATCCGCTGTGGTACGACTTGCTATCACACAACATCATGCTGCATGCCCCGCATCACGTTAACCCGCGCATTCCTTGGTTCCGGCTACGCGCAGCCCAGAAGCAGCTGCATGCACTGCTTGGCGATGCCGCCGTGGTCGAGCAGATGACGATGAAATATGTTCTCCGCTTGACGCGAACTTGCCAGCTTTACGACTATGACAGCCGCCAATGGCTCGACTTTGCGGGACGTCCTACGACGTTGCCTGCGGCCAGTGTGGCGCGCTGTGGGTCGCTCGCACCGGCAAGCTGAAGCACGGATTCGCTTCCATCGATTAACTGTTGCCGTGAGCGAGTCGGTCGGCTCGCCGCGCGACGCCTGCCGATGCGCGCGGACGTCGTAGCGGTCGACATAGTAGTTCCTGCCAGCGATCGATACCTGATCGGCGTGCAGTTGTGGCATTCGAACTCCGACCTCGTGCCGCATACCGTAGCACTCATCAACGCAGGAGCCGGAATCGCGCAACCATACTACCGGCGGTTTGCGGAGTTTCTTGCCCGCTCCGGTATTCCGACGATCCTATACGATTACCGTGGAATCGGCCGATCACGCCCGGCCTCCCTCGTAGGGTTTATTGCTTCGGTGGAGCAATGGGGTGCACTGGACTGCACGGCCTTACTGCACCTCCTTGCGCTACGCTATCCAGGTTCCCGCCGCCTGGTCATCGGACACAGCGTCGGCGCGTTCGTCACCGGGTTCGCGACCAACGGCGCGCTGATCGATTCCATGCTGCTCGTCAGCGCGCATACCGGATATTGGGGCGACTACGCTAGACGAGCGCGACCCTGGATGTACGCGTTGTGGCACGTGCTCATGCCCGCTGTGACGTCTGTCGCCGGGTATTTTCCTGCGCGCGCGCTGCATCTCGGTGAGGATCTTCCAGCGGGCGTTGCCAAAGAATGGGCAGATCGACGACGCGGTGATTTTTGGTGGAATCTGCGCCGCCCCGACGGTGAGATTGACCTCGCACGCCGCGATGCATTATTAGCGAGATTTCATCAGGTTCGCGCCCGCACGCTTGCATTGCGGTTCACCGACGACGCATTTGCAACCGAGGCGGCTACTACGCGGATTCTCGCACTCTATGCCAATACGGACGCATCGACGCTTGTGTTGGGTCCCTCGGATGCAGGCGGCCAGAAGATTGGACACTTTGGTTTTTTTCGCGCTCGTATGCAGCACACCTTATGGCCGCGCGTGCTGGAATGGTTGACTACCGACGAAGAGACGACTCATCGGGATATTGTCGCCGAAACGCCCGCCGCCGACGGGACGAGCCGTGCCTGAACCGTACAACTCTCCGCGATGGCGCTAAAACAGATTTGCCGAAACGGTCACTATTTGCCATCCTTGCGGCGGCCGATCATGAACTGATGACGCGGGGGAGGGCAATATGCTCAAGTCGATGCAACCCGGCAAACCGACGACAACTTCCACCGCCGAAACGAATGAGCTGCTGAAGCCACTTCTCGAAGCGGCCAGTCGGGGTTCGCCGCTCCTGCCGCCGATGCAGTCGATCGTACACGCGCTCGGTTTCGATAGTTTCATGTACGGCATGTCTACCGATCCGAAGCCCAACCGCGAGAGCCGCTCTTTCGTATGGACCACGCTCCCGCCCGAATGGGTGGCGTACTACGATCGGAATTCGCTTATCGAGATTGATCCGCGCCTTACGCTTACGGTCAATCGAACCTCGCCGTTGCTATGGGACTCGGCAACCCTTGCCGGGGGGCCGGAAGCGACGCGGTTTTTTGGCGAGGCCTCTCGATTTGGGATCAACAGCGGGGTCGTCGTTTCGTTTCGGGATCCCGATCATGCACGGATCATCGTGGCGCTCAATTCCCACGTCAGCCCTACCGACGAGGCGCGTAACCTGATGATTCGGCGCCATCTCGGCGACATCATGGTGCTCGCCACGTCGTTTCATGACGTGTTCATGTCGAACTTCGTTGATCGAGGCGTTCCGCCGCGACAACTCGGCATTCCGCTTTCGCCACGTGAACAGCAATGCTTGCAAATGGCGGCGCACGGTCTTACGAGCAACGACATCGCAGGGAAGCTCGGTATTGCCGAGCGCACGATTCACTTTCACTTCAGCAACATCCTGAGCAAGCTCGATGCGCTGAATCGCCAAGAGGCTATCGCCAAAGGCGTGGCCGGCGGACTTATTCGGTTCTAGCGAACGTAATGCCGATAGGAACGCTGGCGCCCGTCGGCGCAAGCACTAATCCGCAAACTCCCTGCAGATCGCCTCGACCTTCGTCGGGTCGGCGAGGAACGCGTCGATGCACTTCGGATCGAAGTGCCGACCGCGCTGCGCCTTGAGGTAATCGATGCCTTCGCCGATCGGCCATGCGTGCTTGTACGGGCGCTCGCTCACGAGCGCATC
>Ga0137374_10004798_pt1 | contig 16069 bp, 9 predicted proteins | sample SagtaG_20_FD_104811 | JGI IMG/M metagenome (GOLD analysis project Ga0137374, IMG submission 104811) | Vadose zone soil microbial communities from Sagehorn Ranch, Mendocino, California, USA - Sage1_R_100_16 metaG | ecosystem: Environmental > Terrestrial > Soil > Vadose zone | place: USA...
ACGGCGACCCGCGCAACCGCCAGGATTCCTGACCAGCTGTTCATGGCAGCATGCGCAGGACCCGCGGACCGGGCGGCGGCCAGGTCGGCAGGAATGATGTGTGCCCGTGTGGTTCCGGCCGCAGGTGCAAGCGCTGTCACGGCGACCCCGCGCAACCGCCAGGATTCCTGACCGGCCGTCTCAGGCAGCATGCGCAGTGCCTGCGGGGCAGCTGAATCAGGGCCCGGGCGGCACGGGGCCGAGGCCGCCTGAGTTCATGATCCTGGGGATTTCTCGGTCGTATTGACCGAGAAATCCCCAGGATCATGTTGCTGAACGCCGTTGCCGCGGCGTGCTGCGTCAGGCGGCCTCGACGGCCGTGCATACCCACCGCGCGGCCTGCGCGTCACGCCCGGGGCTGGCCTGGCGCGGGCCTGCCCGCTCTAGCCGCACGGCCAGCGCCCGCACCCTCGGGCCGACACCGACGATCACGGTCATCTCGACCACGCCGGCAGCTGGCCGGAAGGCGACGACGCGCCGTACCCGAGGCTGCTCACGGGCCGCAAGCAGCGGCCCGAGACGCTGGATATGCCGTCGCGCCCGCTCGGTCGTCCAGGGCACGATCTGGCGGGGCGGCCGGGCCCCGGCCAGGGTCTCCGCGAGAACCTGGGCGAACGTGCCCGGCCAGCCGGGCGGTGCCGCCTGGCTCCCGGCCCGCGATCCCGCGACAGCCCGCCGCGGCCCAGGGACCTGCCCGCCCGGCGGTGTTTGCCCGGCTCGCTCTGGCTGCCCGGCTCGCTCTGGCTGCCCGGCCGGCGGTGTTTGCCCGGCTTGCTGTGCCTGCCCGGCCGGCGGTGCTTGCCCGGCTCGCTCTGGCTGCCCGGCCCTCGACGGGGGCATTCCCCCGGCGGCCGCGGGAGCGGGTGCGCCAGCACCCGCCTCATCGTCGTAGGGCGGTGCCGAGTCGGGGATCGTGAGCATCCTTACTGCCACCGCGTCAGGCAGCGGGCGCTCGCCCGGCGGCCGCCGCTTGCCCCGCGGCCGCCGGGTGATCCCGGGAACCAGGGGGAGCACCGTCGGCGCACCGGATAAAGTCCCTGGCTGGTCCCGCTCGCCAGTCGCGGGCTGCACACCTGCTGAGCCTGTGAGCTCCGTTGACATCTGACCTCCGGAGAAGCACGCGTCATCCACGGGTCCGGCGCTTCGGCCGCCGGCCGGAGCAGGCTCCCGGGGGCACCCGTTTGCCGGCCTGCCTGAGTTGTAGCCGCCGCCGGTGACATTTCCGGGCAACTGGCCCGCGGGCCGGCGGACTACGCTCAGGCCGCGGCCCCGGGTCATCCGGCCAGCCGCGGCGCGGCAGGACAGCCACATCCTGTCCGGCCGCAGCTCGCCCGGCCGCAACCGGAATGCTGAGGCCGCCAGGAAGGTTCAGGTTCGGTGAAGTCCCGAACAGTGCCCGCCATCCACCTGGAGCAGAAAGTGTCGCTGCCGCCCCTGGTCACGCCCGCCGCAGACCTTAGCGTCGATGAGGTCAGGCGGTACTCACGTCACCTGATCATTCCTGATGTCGGCATGACCGGGCAGAAGCGCCTGAAGAACGCGAAGGTGCTCTGCGTCGGGGCTGGCGGGCTGGGTTCCCCCGCCCTGCTGTACCTGGCCGCCGCCGGCGTCGGCACCCTCGGCGTCATCGATTTCGATACCGTCGACGAATCGAACCTGCAGCGCCAGATCATCCACGGCCAGTCCGACATCGGCAGGCCGAAGGCACAGTCAGCGCGCGACAGCATCAAGGAGATCAACCCGTACGTCACTGTCGTCCTGCACGAGACGCAGCTCGACTCGGACAACGCGCTGCAGATTTTCGCCCAGTACGACCTGATCGTCGATGGCACTGACAACTTCGCGACTCGTTATCTGGTCAATGACGCTTGCGTGCTCCTCGGCAAGCCCTACGTCTGGGGTTCCATCTACCGCTTCGACGGCCAGGCCAGCGTCTTCTGGGCAGAGCACGGACCCTGCTACCGCTGCCTGTACCCGGAGCCGCCGCCACCAGGAATGGTGCCGTCGTGCGCGGAGGGCGGCGTTCTCGGCGTGCTCTGCGCCTCGATCGGGTCGATCCAGGTCAACGAGGCGATCAAGCTCATCGTGGGAATAGGCGACCCGCTCGCCGGGCGGCTGATGATCTACGACGCGCTGGAGATGAGCTACCGCTCGGTGCGGGTCAGGAAGGATCCGGAGTGCCCGGTCTGCGGCAAGAACCCGACGATCACCGGTCTGATCGACTATGACGCGTTCTGCGGGACGGTCTCCGAGGACGCGCAGCAGGCCGCCGTCGGCTCGACAATTACCGCCACGGAGCTGAAGGGGATGCTCGACCGCGACGATGACATCTTCCTGGTTGACGTCAGGGAGCCGAACGAGTATGAGATCGTCTCCATACCCGGGGCTGTCCTGATCCCGAAGGACCAGTTCCTGTCCGGGGCCGCGCTTGAGCGTCTTCCGCAGGACAAGCGGGTAGTGCTGCATTGCAAGAGCGGAGTGCGCAGTGCCGAGTGCCTGGCAGTGGTGAAGAATGCCGGTTTCGCGGATGCGGCGCACGTGGGCGGAGGAGTCCTCGCGTGGATCAGCCAGGTAGATCCGTCACTGCCGGCTTACTGACCCGGGGCTGCCGGGAGCATGACCGCGCCATCCGCGCGGCGGCGCCTCCTCGGCGGTTAGCACAGGCCGTAGCATTCTGGTGTGGCCGTGCAGTCGGAAGATCCGGGCAGAGGTAGCGTCCCGGTGCACACCGACTCAGGCGACGGAAGTCCCTCGCCCGTTGAGCCCGGCCTTGTGGCGCCGGCCGCGCCGCCGGCCGGCCAGGGCAGGCTGCGGTCAGGGCTGACGGTGGCCGCGCTGGTGCTCGGGCTCGCCGGGCTTGCCGCCTCGGCGGCCGGCATCGCCGTCCAGGTGCTGCCCCGGCGTTTCAGCGCCGCACAGCAGCAGCAGATCATGGCCTGGGAGTCAGCCCGGCGCTGGCGTGCATCGCCGGTCGCGAAGATCTTCCCGCCCACCGTGGCATACCAGCTGCCCAGTTACGCGCTGTCCGGCTCCGCCGGGCTGCCGCTGCGGGCCCGCCGCGTCGGGATCGCCCGGCAGGCGGCCTGCAGGACGGGCGCCGACCCGGCCGCCGCGGCGGTGCTCAGGCAGCACGGCTGCGCTGCCATGCTCAGGGCCACCTACATCGACGGGACCGGGAGCCTGGTGGTCACGGTCGGAGTGGCAGTGATGCCGGGCACGGCCGCGACGGTTGCCGCGATCCGCGCGCTGCCGACCCGGCATGGACTCCAGTCCGGCGTACGTCCGCTGGCCTTCGGCCGCACTCTTACCGCGGGCTTCGGGGCCGCGCAGCGGCAATTCTCCCATGCCGTCGCCGCCGGGCCATACCTGATCTTGTCCGTGGCCGGCTATGCCGACGGCAGGCCGCGGGTCCAGGTATCGACGGATGCATACGCGCAGGACGAGATGAGCAGCCTGGCCGATGGCGTCGCGGATACGATAAGCGCGCCGCTCGGTGCCCTGCCCTCGCCGCCCCGCTGCCCGGGAGCTCCCGGATGCTGAGGGCGCGGGCAGCCCGGTGGCGGCGGTCGTTCAGCTGCCTGCTGGCCCTGACGGCGGCCATGGCCGCGGCAGCCGCTCTCACAGCGGGCCCGGCCGGTGCCGACAGCGTGCGCGACGCCCAGCAATGGGTGCTGGACGCCGTCGACGCGCCAGCTGCCTGGCCGGTGAGCCAGGGCCAGGGCGTCCTTGTCGCCATCATCGACAGCGGCGTCCAGCCTGACGTGGCGGACCTGTCGGGCTCGGTCACCACCGGGCCCGACTTCAGCGGCGTCAGCACCAAGCCGGCAGACCCGAACTGGGGAATGCACGGTACCTGGATGGCCTCGCTGATCGCCGGGCACGGGCACGATGGCGACAACGGGATCAGCGGGGTGGCGCCGAGAGCCAGAGTGCTTTCGATCCGGGTGCTTCCCGACAAGAAGGACCCGGCCTACGCGCAGTACCAGCGTGAGCCGTCCAGCAGCGCCCAGCGGGCGCTGGCGAAGGCCATCAGGTACGCGGTCGCGCACCGGGCAGGCGTGATCAGCATGTCCCTTGGCTACGGCGCGTCCAGCAGGGCAGTCAGGTCGGCACTCCAGGATGCGCTCAGGCACAAGGTCGTGGTGATCGCCTCCTCCGGTAATTCGGGGCAGGACGCGGGCGGCCGCGGGCGGTCTCACGCGCCGGACTCGTTCCCGGCGGATTACCCGGGCGTGCTCGGCGTGGCAGCGGTGGATCGCGCTGGGGCACCGGCCAGGTTCTCCAGCGACAACCTGTCGGTCCGGGTGGCCGCGCCCGGTGTGCAGGTCCCGGCGGAGGGCGGGGATGGGCAGTACTGGCTGGTCAGCGGAACCAGCCCGGCGTGCGCGCTTACTTCCGGGGTGGCAGCGCTGATCAAGTCGGCGTACCCGCGGCTGGCACCGGCCCTGATCGTGCGGGCCATCACCTCCAGCGCGCAGGACCGGCCGCCAGGAGGGTACGACGACCGGGTGGGCTTTGGCACGGTTGACGCGGCTGCGGCGCTGACCGCGGCGGCGCGTCTGACCAGGTACCGGTCGGCCGGGCGGGGCCTGCGCCCGGCCGACCATTTCGGCGGCGGGCCGGCGGCCATCCCGCCAGCCCCGGTACAGCCGCGCGGCCTCGGCCAGCTCGTGCTCTTCTGCCTGCTGGCGGCCGGCTGCCTGGCGATCACGGTCACCGCGGCCAGCAGGCTGGTGCTGGCACGGGGGCGGGGGAGCGTGAGCCAGGCTGATCCGGGCGGGCAGGAGCTGACATCGGCGTGGCCGGCCGGCGGCGGGCCTGACGGCACCGGCCAGAACGGGGCCGTTGCGGGCGGATTCAGCGTGGCCGGCCAGACAGGCGGCAGCGACGACCCGGCCGGCCCGCGTCAGGGCGGCGCCGCCCCCGGCAGCGGCGCGCCGAACGGCGGTGCCGCTCCTGTCAGGCACGCGGCGCCGAAGGCGTGGTCGGCCTTCATCTGGCCGCCGAACCGCGTGGCCGCGGCCAGGCAGGAAGTCAGCCCGCCGGGTCACGCCACGCCAGGCCACCCCAAGCCGGAGCACGCCGTCTCGGAGCATGCCGCGCCGGAGTCCGTAGAGCCAGGGCACGCCGCGCCGGAGCAACCCCAGCCCGGTCCTGGAGACGGGAAGTGACGGGCCGGACGGGGACGCGTCCCGGCCCCCGCCGGCCAGCCCGGGACCGCGGGGAGGCAGGGCCGGGCGGGATGCCCGACGGGTTCGCCAGCCGCGTCCTCGATGTGACGGAGGCGATACCGCCAGGCCGCGTCATGTCCTACGGAGATATCGCCGAGTACCTGGGCGAGGGCGGGCCGCGCCAGGTCGGCAGGGTGATGGCGCTGTGGGGTGGCGGGGTGGCCTGGTGGCGGGTCATCCACGCGGACGGATCGCTGCTGGTCGGCCACGAGCGGGAGGCCCTGCGGAATTATCAGAACGAGGGCACGCCGATGCGGGCCGGCGGCGATGGCCGTCCCGGCAAGGTCAACATGCGGCTGGCTCGCTGGGACGGCGTGAGCTGACGGCAGGCGCCCCAATACCCGGACGGATGTCAGAAGGCTCTGCTGGAATGCCGTACGACATGGAAACGCACCCGCCTGCCTACCGGCTGGTCCGCCGTCCGGTGCCGGCGGCCGACCCGCCACTGCTCGATGAGGATCAGCTCCGGGTGGTCGGCCATGCTGGCGGCCCGCTGCTTGTCCTGGCGGGTCCTGGCACGGGGAAGACCACCGCCATCGTGGAGACCGTGGCCGGCCGGATCACGGGCCGCGGAGTCGATCCCGGCCGGGTCCTCGTACTGACCTTCAGCCGCAAGGCTGCGCAGGAGCTGCGAGAGCGAATCACCCTGCGGCTCGGCCGGACCACCAGGGATCCGCTGGCCCTCACCTTCCACAGCTACGCGTACGCCCTGGTGCGCAGGGAATTCGTGCTGGCAGGCGACGAACCGCCTACGCTGCTACCCGGCCCGGAGCAGCTACTTGAGGTCCGCAGGCTGCTCAGAGGGGAGGCAGCGGACGGCGGCTCCCGCTGGCCGCAGCGGCTCCGCCCAGCGCTCGGCACCAGGGGTTTCGCTGCCGAGTTGCGCGACTTCCTGCTCCGTGCGGCCGAGCGCGGCCTGGACGGGCCCGGCCTGACCAGGCTCGGCCGGGAACACGGCCGCGACGACTGGGAGGCCGCGGGCGGCTTCCTTGACCGGTATGCCGCCAGGTTCGACCTCGCCCCGGTGCCCGCCTACGACTACGCCGAGATCGTCAGGATCGCCGGCCGGCTGCTCGGCCGGCCTGCGGTGCGGGACCGGGAGCGGCGCGCCTATGACATCGTCCTCGTGGACGAATACCAGGACACCGACCCGGCCCAGGAAGAACTCCTGCATGCGCTGGCCGGCGACGGCCGCGAGCTGATCGTGGTCGGCGATCCCGATCAGTCCATTTACGGCTTCCGCGGCGCGGACAGCCGCGCCCTCATGCGGTTCCCCGATCGCTTCCGTGCCCCGGACGGCCAGCCCGCCCGGGTGATCGCCCTGCATACCTGCCGGCGCAGCGGCCCGGTCCTGCTGGCCGCTTCGCGCCGGGTGGCGCGCAGGCTCCCCGCCGCGCACGGCACGGAGACCCAGGATCCTGACCGGGGGCACCGGGCGCTTGTCCCGCTGGCACAGGCCGATCGCGGCACGGTGCGCGTGGTCATTGCGGCCAGTGCAACGCAGGAGGCCGCGGTCATCACCGACACGCTGCGCCGTGCGCACCTGATGGACCGCGTGAGCTGGTCGTCGATGGCGGTACTCGTGCGGTCGGCGACCAGGCAGGTGCCGCTACTGCAGCGCGCCCTGGCTGCGGCGGGCGTCCCGGTGGCCGTCGTCGGCGACGAGCTGCCGCTGGCCGCCGAGCCGGGTACCCGGCCGCTGCTGACCCTGCTGAACTGCGCGCTACGGCCCGGCGCGCTGACCGAGGAGACCGCGGCGGAGCTGCTCACAGGCCCGCTCGGCGGCAGCGACCCGCTCGGCCTGCGGCGGCTCAGCCGCGCGCTGCGGGTGGCTGCCGAGACTGCCGGGGAGCAGCCCTCGGAAGAACCGCTGGCGGCGGCGCTGCGCGACCCGCGTGACCTGGCGCTGGCTGGCTGGCCCGCGGGGCGGCGCGCGGCCCGCCGGGCGGCGGGTGAGCCAGCGGGGGCCACGGCGGCCGGGGCTGCCGCGGTCGGCGCGGAAGCGGCCGCGGCGGGCGGCGTCAGCCGGCTCACCACCGGGCCCGCCGCGAGTTCGCCGATCACCGCCGCGCGCCGGGTCGCCGGGCTGCTCGAGCTGGCCAGGCAGACGGCGGTCAGCGGGACGGCCCACGAGGTTCTCTGGGCGGTGTGGAACGCCTCGGGCCTTGCCGGTGCCTGGCAGGCGGCCAGCGCGGCGGGAGGCAGCCGGGGCGCCGCGGCAGACGCCGACCTCGATGCCGTTGCCGCGCTGTTCGACGCGGCCGGGCGGTTCACCTCGCGGCTGCCACCCGGCTCGCCGCGGCTCTTCCTGGACAGCCTGGCCGGCCAGGAGATCGCGGGTGACACGCTGGCGGAGCACAGCCCGCAGGGGGATGCGGTCGCCGTCCTCACCGCGCACCGGGCCAAGGGGCTGGAATGGGATCTCGTCGTGGTGGCGGGCGTCCAGGAAGGCACCTGGCCGGACGTGCGGATGCGCGGCTCGCTGCTGGGCATGGACGAGCTTGTCGATGCGGTGGCAGGCGACCAGGAGCGCGCGGTAGCGGCCGACGTGGCTGCCGCGGCGCTCAGCGCGAAGCTGCTGGCCGAGGAGCGCAGGCTGTTCTACGTGGCGGCCACCAGGGCACGCCGCATGCTGGTGGTCACGGCGGCTGGCGGGGAGGACAGCGAGGAGCGGCCTTCCCGATTCCTCGCCGAGCTGGCTGGCGATGACATCGAGATCGAGCGGGCTGCCGGCGCTGGCCGGGGCTGGCTATCGCTGCCGGCGCTGGCGGCGGACCTGCGACGCACCGTGGCTGACCCGGCCAGGCCGCCTCGGCTGCGCCGGGCGGCGGCGGCCCAGCTGGCGAGGCTGGCCGCGGCCGGGGTACGCGGAGCCAGTCCGCGACAGTGGTATGCCATGACCGAGCTGTCCAGTTCCGCCGTGCTGACCGACGGGGACGTGCGCCTTTCGCCGTCCCAGGTCGAGTCGTTCACCAAGTGCGGGCTGCGCTGGCTGATCGAGTCGGCAGCCGGCGCCAGCTCGCCGAGCGTGCTCCGCCATCTCGGCACGGTGATCCATGCCGCCGCCGTGCTGGCCGCCGACGGCGCGGACGACGCGGACATCGCCAAGCGGATCGACGAGATCTGGCATCATCTCGACTTCGGCAGCGCCTGGTATAGCTCCAAGCAGCGTGCGCAGGCCGAGCGGATGGTCCGCAGGTTCCTCGGCTGGCACCGGGCGAACCCGCGCGAGCTCGTTGCCGTCGAGCAGGCGTTGCAGGTCCGGGTCGGGCGAGTAGAGATCACCGGCCGGGTGGACCGGCTGGAGCGGGGCGATGACGGGAGCGCGATCGTCGTCGACCTGAAGACCGGGACGAGCAGGCCGCCCGACGGCGACCTGGGCCGGAATCCGCAGCTCGGCGTTTACCAGCTGGCGGTATTGCTGGGTGCCTTCGAGGCGCTCGGCCTGACCGAGCCCGGCGGCGCGGAGCTCGTCCAGGTCGGCAAGGCCGGCCTGACGTCACAGGCCAGGGTGCAGCGCCAGCGGCCGCTCGCGCAGGACCCCGACCCCGCCTGGGCAAGGGAACTGGTCGAGACCGTAGCGGCCGGGATGTCCGGTTCAGTCTTCGAGGCGAAGGTGAATCCCGGCTGCCGGGTCTGCCCGATCGCGGCCTGCTGCCCGGTGCACGAGCGCGGCGGGCAGGTGGCTCCGTGACCGGGCGGTACGGCCCGGCGCAGCTCGCCCGCTTGCTGGCGGTGGCCGAGCCAACCGCCGAGCAGTCCGCCGTCATCGCCGCGACGCCCGGCCCGATGGCCGTGATCGCCGGGGCGGGATCCGGCAAGAGCGAGACGATGGCGGCCCGGCTGATCTGGCTGGTGGCGAACGGCATAGTGCGGCCAGAACGGGTGCTCGGGCTCACCTTCACCAGGAAGGCCGCAGCCGAGCTGGCGCAGCGGGTCCGGGTCAGGCTGGACGGCCTGCGCGCGGCAGGGCTGGCCTCCGGCGGTGCTGAGCCGGCCTCCCGCAGCCCCGGGCTGGCCTCCGGTGGTCCGGGGCTGGCCTCCGGCGGCCTGGCCGTCAGCGGGGCCGCAGGGCCGCTGGCGGCGGATGAGATCTTCGGCGACGCGGTCGTCTCCACCTATCACGCCTACGCGGGGCGGCTCGTCGCCGATCACGCGCTGCGCGAAGGGCTGGAGCCGTCGCTGCGCCTGATCACCCCGGCGGTCTCCTGGCAGCTCGCCGCCCGCGTGGTCGCTTCCTATGACGGCCCGATGGACGCGGTCGGCTGGACCCCCGCATCGGTCACCGCGGCGGTGCTCGATCTGTCCGGCGAGCTCGCCGAGCACCTGCGCGGTCCCGACGATGTCCGGTCGGCGGGGGAATGGCTGGCCCGCCGCCTCGGTGAGCTGCCCCGCCCGACCGCGCTCGCGCGCAAGATCATCGACTGCCAGCGCACCCGCGAGCAGCTGCTGCCGCTGGTGGTGGCCTACGCGGCGGCCAAGGCGGCCAGGGAAGTCATCGACTACGGCGATCAGGTGGCGCTGGCCGCCAGGATCGCCGTGGCGCACCCGGAGGTCGGCACGGCCGAGCGAGCCCGTTACCAGGTCGTGCTGCTCGATGAGTATCAGGACACCAGCCATGCCCAGCTGGTTCTGCTGCGGGCGCTGTTCGGGGGCGGGCACCCGGTCACCGCGGTCGGCGACCCGTGCCAGTCGATCTACGGCTGGCGCGGCGCGAGCGCGGGCAACCTGCGCCGGTTCGCCACCGATTTCCCGCCACGAGGCGGCGGCCCCGCGCCGGTGCGGCAGCTGTCCACCAGCTTCCGCAACACCGGGCGGGTCCTGGACGCGGCCGCTGCCCTGCAGGAGGGCCTGCGTGCGTCCGCACCCGGGGTGCCCCGGCTTGTCGCCCCGCCTGGGCGGGCGGGCCGCGGCCGGGTCGTCTGCGCCCTGCTGGAAACTGCGGCCGACGAGGCGCGCTGGGTGGCCGGCCAGATCGCCGCGCTGCTCGGCCTGCCGCCCGGCATCGCGCCGGACGGGAGGCCCTGGCCAGACGGCCGCGCCGACCCCGTGCGCCCGTCCGACATCGCCGTGCTGTGCCGCAAGCGGGCTCAGTTCCCGGCGCTGCGCGCCGCGATCGAGGCCCGCGGCATCCCGGTCGAGGTGGTCGGGCTCGGCGGGCTGCTGACGGTGCCAGAAGTTCAGGATGTGGTCGCGACCCTCCGGGTGATGCACGACCCGGGCGCGGCCGACGCGCTGGCCAGGCTGCTGACCGGCCCGCGGTGGCGGATCGGCCCGCGGGACCTGGTGGCGCTCGGCCGCCGGTCCCGTCAGCTGGCCCGGCAGGGAAGGATGCCGGCCCGGGAGCCGGAGGCACGGCCCGACGTTCCGGATCCTGATGTGCTGGCCCAGGCCGTCACCGACTTCACCGCTGATCCCGGCAGCCTGGTGGAGGCGCTGGATGATCTGGGCGATCCGGCGGCGTACTCCGCCGCCGGATACGGCAGGCTCGCCGCGCTGGCCGCGGAGCTGCGGACGCTGCGCGGCCACGCCGGGCGGCCGCTGCCCGAGCTTGTCGGCGAGGTCGAGCGCGCGCTCGGGCTCGATATCGAGGTATCCGCCCGGCCCGGCGGCGACCCGGCGACGTCGCACGCCGACCTTGACGCGTTCGCGGACGCGGCTGCGGCGTTCGCCGGGGATCAGCAGGAGCCCACGCTCGGCGCGTTCCTCGCCTACCTGGCCGCCGCTGAAGACGAGGAGTTCGGCCTGGAAGCTGGCCGGGTCGGCGAGGGGGACTCGGTCAAGCTGGCGACCGTGCACGCGGCCAAGGGCCTGCAGTGGGCCGCCGTCATCGTTCCCGGGCTTGCCGACGGGGCGCAGGCGCACATGTTCCCGGCCAGGCCGAGGGTGACTACGCGGTGGCCGGAGAATCCCCGGCTGCTCCCGTTTGGCCTGCGAGGCGACACCGCTGACCTGCCCGGGCTGACCGGCCTCGACGCGGAGGCGCTGGCCGATTTCGCCGCCGCGTGCGGGGAGCGCGATCTCGCCGAGGAACGCAGGCTCGCGTATGTGGGGGCCACCCGGGCCGCGTTCTGGCTGGGATGCGCCGGCTACTGGTGGGGGAGCGGCACATCGCGGCTCGGCCCGTCCGTCTTCCTGGAGGAAATCCGCGCGGCCTGCGAGTCTGGCGCGGGCAGCGTGGCCTGCTGGTCGCCGCCGCCGGAGCCGGATGCGGAGAATCCCGCGCTGGCCGAGCCCGCCGCTGCCTGGTGGCCGGCCACGGCTGACGGCGCCAGGTACGAGGCGATCCGCGAGGCGGCGGCACTCGTGGAGGAGGCCATCGCCGGCCAGGCCGCTGCCCCGGCAGCGACCACCGCCGCCCCGGCAGCGACCACCGCCGCCCCGGCAGCGCCGCCTGCCGCCGCCGCCCCGATCGCCGCGGCCGGCCCGGCCAGTCCCGCCGCCGCTACGGCCGGGCCCGGCACGGCCGCTCCCGCCGGCGGGCCTGTCGCCCGCGCGGCCAGTCCCGCCGCCGCGGGACCGGACGGGCTCAGCGACGCCGATCAGGCGATGATCGCGGCCTGGGCGCGGGACACCAGCATGCTGCTCGCCGAGCGGGAACAACGCCGCGGCGAGCCGGTCACCTCCGTCTGGCTGCCGCGGCGCATTCCGGTCTCCTCGCTCGTGATCATGGCCAGGGATCCGGCCGAGCTGGCCCGGCAGGTCCGACGGCCGATGCCGCGGCCGCCCGCGCCGCACGCGCACCGCGGCACCGCGTTCCACCGCTGGCTGGAAGAGCGGTTCGGGCCGCAGCGCCTGATCGATCCCGGTGACCTGCCCGGCGCGGCCGATGACGACGATACCGGGGCGGCTGGCGATCCTGAGCTGGCGGTGCTACAGCAGCGCTTCGAGGCGGGCGAGTGGGCCAGCCGGTGGCCCGCCGAGATCGAAGTGCCGTTCGAGACGCAGATCGGCGACCGGCTGGTCCGCGGCCGGATCGACGCCGTGTTCGCCGACTCGGCCGGCGGCGGTTTCGACGTGGTCGACTGGAAGACAGGCCGCCAGCCAGGATCAGCCGCCGAGAGGCGCGCGGTAGCGGTCCAGCTGGCGGCCTACCGGCTTGCCTGGGCGGCCCTCGCTGGCGTGCCCGTCGGCGAGGTACGGGCCGCGTTCTACTACGTCCGAGGCGGCGTCACAGTCCGGCCCGCGGACCTGCTGGACCAGGCCGGCCTGACCGCGCTGATCGAGGACATCCCGCTGGCCACGTAGCGCGGGCCGGTCACGGCGCTGCGGTGCTGCGCCCTGGCCCGTGCCGCTGGCCGGGGCGCAGCTATCCGGGATCGCCGCACGAGCCCGCCCAGCCAGTTCCCGCTCAGGGGGGAATCTCTTCAGCGCTGGTCGGACGACAGTTCCTCACGCTGGAGACCTTCGCCCATGCCGAGCATCTCATCTTCCGAGCCGTCCAGCGCCTCGTTCGGCACGGGCTGCCCGGCGGCCTCCCACTCTGGCGACCCGGCGGGGTCGTAGGGCCTGCCGTCGGGCTGCCGGTAGCCCCACGTGGCGCACATCTTCGCCAGCGCAGGGGAGATCTCGCCGGCACGGGGCGGCGGCGTGCCAGGCTGGATGCGGCCGCTGCGGATGTTCTTGGAGGCATCACCGAGCCCGGGCGCGACGCGGAAGTCGGCGAACTCGCCGTATTCCAGCATGCCGGGCTCGTAGCGGATCCGGAGGAAGGCGCACATCTCGCGGACCGTCGTCTCCGGGTCGGTGGTCAGGTCCTCGTAGCGGACCGTGTGACCGATCAGCCCGTTGCGCGCCTCCTCGACCTTGCGCATGTACCTGACCGAGTGGGCGGTGACCTTCTCCAGGCTGCCGGTACCCGCGGCATGCCACTTGGTGTCCCAGGACTTGTGCAGCGAGGCGACCACGGCGGCCGGGTGACGCAGCAGGAAGATGAACCTGGCATCCGGCCAGATCTCAGCGATCCGGGACCAGATCAGGACGTTGCTCGGTGTCTTGATCACGGCGACACGCTTGCCGCTGCGGGCAAGCGTCTCGGCGAGCACGCGATCCCACAGCAGGTGATCCAGTTCCTGCTTGGTCAGGTTGAGCGCCTTGATGGACGTCTGGATCCATTTGGTATCCACCTGGACGTTCATATGCATCAACGGCAGCTCGGGCGGCCCGTAGAGCTGCGAGTGGCTGCCGAGAATCGCGCGCACGAGGGTAGAGCCGGATCGCGGAGGCGAGAAGATGAAGACCGGACGGGTCAGCATCCGGCCGGCCGATGGCGGCGGCAGGACTCTCGACCGGTGGCCCGGCGGCCTCGACAGCTGATAACCGACGGTTCGCGCCAGGAGCGAGTTGACTGGCTCTTTCCAACCCATGGGGAGAGACTTTACAGATGTACGCGCGGTTACAAGCGCCTTACCATTCAACCACGCACGCAAAGCCAGCCTGCGGCGATGAGAAATGTTCCGCCGGTGCCAACCACAGTGTCCGCTTTAGCATGCTGTGTCAGGTTAAGACCTGACTTGCGGGGGCGACAGTCGCCCGCTGACTCCAGGCAGGTTACCGCTAGATGCCTCTCGCTAGAGTTCGGATCATCATCGCGCGAGGAGGCGGGTCTTGAGCATGGACGTCCGCGGCTACATCGATCGCAGCGCCCCGGAGTTCTTCGGCGCGCTGAGGCAATGGCTGGCTATCCCGTCAATCTCGGCCGACCCAGGCCGGCACGCCGACGTCCGGCGGTCGGCTGACTGGCTGGCCCGGCACCTGCGCGAGACCGGCTTCCCGGTGGCTGAGGTCTGGGAAACGGGCGGCGGGACGGGCAATGGCGGGACGGGCAGTGGCGGGACGGGCAGCGGCACGGCGGCAGCCAGCGGCGCCGCGCCGGGATTGCCAGCGGTCTTCGCGCACTGGCCAGCGGCCGATCCGGCAGCGCCGGTCGTCCTCGTCTACGGTCATCATGACGTTCAGCCGGTCGAGCCGCTCGACGAGTGGGACTCCCCGCCATTCGAGCCAGCCGAGCGTGACGGCCAGCTGCTGGCGCGGGGTGCCTCGGACGACAAGGGACAGGTGCTGTTCCACGCGCTCGGCGTGCGCGCCTGCCTGACGGCAGGCGGCCGTGACGCCCCGCCCGTCACCCTCAAGCTGCTGATCGAGGGGGAGGAGGAATCCGGCTCACCGCATTTCGCCGAGCTGCTGCGCAGCAGGCGCGACCAGCTCGGCTGCGACGTGATCGTCGTGACCGATACGTCCATGTGGGCCGCGGACGTGCCGTCCATGTGCGTGGGCATGCGAGGGGTGATCGACGCGCAGATCGACCTCACCGGGCCGGAGCGGGACCTGCATTCTGGCTCTTTCGGCGGCGGTGTGCCCAATCCGCTGCACGCGCTCGCGGACCTGCTGGCCGGCCTGCACGACGCCGGCGGCCGGATCACCCTCCCCGGCTTCTATGACGACGTGGCCCCGCTCTCGGAGCAGGACCGCGAGCTGCTCGGCCAGCTGCCGTTCGACGAGCAGGCATGGCTGGCCGAGGCCGGTCACAGCGGCGCCGCGGCGGGCGAGGCCGGCTTCAGCACGCTGGAGCGGATCTGGGCCCGGCCGACCGCCGAGATCAACGGCTTCTGGGGCGGGCACACCGGCCCGGGCGGCAAGACGATCATTCCGCGCGAGGCGCACGCGAAACTCTCCTTCCGGCTGGTCGCGCACCAGGAGCCGGCGAACGTCGCTGCTGCGTTGCGCGAGTACGTCGCGAAGCGCACCCCGCCGGGAATCCAGGCAACGGTGACCGTCAGCGGCCCGGGCGTGCGACCGTGCTTCTCGCCGGTCGACTCGCCGGCCGTACGTGCGGCGCGGCGCGCACTGGAGCGGGCATTCGACCGCCCGGTGCTGTTCACCCGGGAGGGCGGCAGCGGGCCGGAAGCCGACCTGGCCGACATCCTGGCGGCACCGCTGGTCTTCGTCGGCGTAGGCCTGGACGAAGATCGTAATCATGCTCCCAACGAGAAGGTCGACAAGGCGCTGCTGCTGAAGGGAGCGGAGGCGGTTGCCTACCTCTGGGACGAACTCGCCGCGGCGGCCCCGGATCTGGTGACACAGCGGTGAGCGCTGCTCCCGGTGCCTCCGCCGAGGATGGGTATAACGCCGACCCTGATGCGGCCGCGCTGACCGGGCCTAGCGGGCTGGCGGGCCGGGACAGCCGATGGGGCACCGGGGTTCTCGGCACCCCGACGCTGGCCCGGAGTGCGGTCGACCGGGCGACGCAGCGCCGGGCGGACACCGCCTGGCTGGACGCCGCCTGGGCTGAGCCCCGCACCCGGGTCCTGGTCGTCGATGACGGCCGGGCGCTGGCCAGGTTCAGCGAGGGCAAGGCGGAGCTAGGTTTCGTCCCGCCCCCGCAAGCGCCGCCGGGACTCAGGTTCCTGCTGGGCGTGGACACGGCCGGGATCGTGTACTTCGGCGTGCTTGGCCCGCTGCCGGCCCCGGATCCTGGCGCCCGTCCGGCCAGCCTGCGGTCGGTCGGCCAGCTCCTGGACGACCGGGACGCCGGGCTGATGACGCATGCGGTTGCCCTGGCCAACTGGCACTCGGTCAGCGTCCACTGCTCGCGCTGCGGCGCGGTGACCGAGCCAGGCAGCGCGGGGCACCTGCGACGCTGCCCTGTCGACGGCAGTGAGCACTTCCCCCGGCTCGACCCCGCGGTGATCATGCTGGTGACGGATCCGGCGGACCGCTGCCTGCTGGCGCGGAACTCGCGATGGCCGCAGCGCCGGGTGTCGATCCTGGCCGGCTTCGTGGAGCCGGGCGAGTCCGTC
>Ga0137374_10004804_pt1 | contig 16062 bp, 14 predicted proteins | sample SagtaG_20_FD_104811 | JGI IMG/M metagenome (GOLD analysis project Ga0137374, IMG submission 104811) | Vadose zone soil microbial communities from Sagehorn Ranch, Mendocino, California, USA - Sage1_R_100_16 metaG | ecosystem: Environmental > Terrestrial > Soil > Vadose zone | place: USA...
ATCGTCTCGAACATGAAGGTCGCGGACCCGCGCCCGATAGTGGTGGGCAACGAGCGGGTGGTTCGCCCCCGACTCGAGGACGCACGCTTCTTCTACAACCAGGACCGCAAGCAGCGGCTCGAGGAGCGCGTGCCGCAATTGGCGAAGGTGGTGTACCACAGTAGGCTTGGCAGCCAGCTCGAGCGCGTCGAGCGCATTCAGCTGCTGGCGGGCGAAATCGCGCGCAAGCTCGGCGCGGACGCCATGGTTGCTGAGCGCGCCTCCTGGCTTTCAAAAGCGGACCTGCTTGCCGGCATGGTCGGCGAATTCCCGGAGCTTCAGGGAGTCATGGGCAAGTACTACGCCCTTCACGACGGCGAGCCGGCAGAGGTTGCCGATGCAATAGAGGCGCACTACCGTCCGCGACACGCGGGTGATGCCCTTCCGAAGGGTGAAGTCGCCTGCAGCGTCGCCCTTGCCGACAAGCTCGACACGCTTGCTGGACTATTCAGCATCCGCGAACAACCGACCGGAGACAAGGATCGGTTCGGACTTCGCCGCGCGGCTCTCGGGGTCATCAGAATCGTTGTTGAAAATCAGCTTCCGCTGTCACTCTGGGATCTGGTAGACGCGGCTTTCGGGCCTTTCAAGAACAAAGCGCAAATGGACCTCCGGATGTTTTTCACAGAGCGCATGCGCGGCTATTTCCAGGAGCGTGGCTACACCGCGAATGAAGTCGAGGCGGTCCTCAGCGTGAGCCAGGCCGCGATAAGCCTCATCCCAAAGCAGCTTGAAGCCGTTCGCGCGTTTTCTGCACTTCCAGAAGCAGCCAGTCTTGCCGCCGCAAACAAACGGATCGCCAACATACTTCGGCAAGCGGAAAGCAAAGGCGAGTCGTCATTTGTCGGTGCTGACAAATCAGCGCTCAAGGAACCTGCGGAGATCTCGCTTTTTGAAGGCTTGCAAGAAGCGTCGCGTTCGGCGAAGCCGCTCTTCGAGTCGGGGGATTTCGCTGGATATCTGAAGACCTTTGCCTCGTTGAAGAATCCCGTAGATTCATTCTTCGACGCGGTCATGGTGATGGACGACGACCAGAGGCTTCGCGAGAACCGGCTTGCGCTGCTCACCGACATGCGCAAGGCGATGAACCGGTTCGCCGATATCTCCAAGCTCGCCGCATGAAGCTCGTCATCCTGGATCGCGACGGCACCATCAACCATGACAGCGACAACTACATCAAGTCGCCCGACGAATGGCGCCCCATCGAGGGAAGTCTCGATGCGATCGCCCGGCTCACGCAGGCGGGCTACCGCATCGTGGTGGCGACCAACCAGTCGGGCATCGCGCGCAAGCTGTTCGACACCCGCACGCTGTTCGCCATCCATGACAAGCTGCAGCGCGCGGTGGCGCAGGCGGGCGGGCGGATCGACGCTTTTTTCTTCTGCCCTCACGCTGCCGACTCTTCGTGCGAGTGCCGCAAGCCGAAGCCCGGCATGCTGCTCGAAATCGCGCGGCGCTTCAACGTGCCGCTCGAGGAGGTCTACGTCGTGGGCGATGCGCGGCGCGACGTCGAGGCGGCGGCCGCAGCCGCCGCCCGACCGGTGCTGGTGCTGACGGGCAAGGGTCGCCAGACGCGCGCCGAGGGCGAGCTCCCCCGCGGCACCGAGGTGTTTGCGGACCTGGCGGCGTTCGCCGAGCGTATAGCTCCATGAGCCTCGCGCGGTCGGTGCTGTTCGCGGCTGCGCTCACCGTCATCACCCCGCCTTACACCCTGGTCGCTCTTGCCACCTTTGCGCTGCCGCGCATGGCGCGCTACCGGATCATTTCGGGCTGGTCGCGGCTGGTGCTGTTTTTCGCGAAGACGATCCTGGGTATCGACTGGCGGGTCGAGGGACGCGAGAACCTGCCCTCGCGGCCCTCAGTGATCCTCGCCAAACATCAGTCGGCCTGGGAGACGCTGGCGTTCCAGCACATCTTTCCGCCACAGGTGCACGTGCTGAAACGCGAGCTTCTGTGGATCCCGTTCTTCGGCTGGGGCCTCGCGCTGATGAGCCCCATAGCCATCAACCGCTCGCGCGGCGCCGCGGCGCTGCGCAGCGTCGCGCGCCGCGGCCGCGAGCGCCTCGAACAGGGATTCTGGGTGGTGGTGTTTCCCGAAGGCACGCGCGTCGCGCCGGGCGAGAGCCGTGAATACCAGGTCGGGGGCGCCTGGCTCGCCGCCGCGAGCGGCGCGCCGGTGGTGCCGGTTGCGCATAACGCGGGCCTGTACTGGCCGCGCAACGCCTTCCTGAAACGCTCCGGCACCGTCACCGTGCGGATCGGTCCGGCGATCGACTCCGCGAACCGCGACCCGAAGGAGATCAACGCAATGGCTCGGGCATGGATCGAAGGGCAACAGAAGGCATTGGTCTGATTCTGAGAACCGGGAGGTACAGATAGCATGAGAATCCTGCATACCATGCTGCGTGTCGGCGACCTGCAGCGCTCCGTCAAGTTCTATACCGACGTGCTCGGGATGAAACTCCTGCGCACCACCGATCGTCCGGAGCAGAAATACTCGCTTGCTTTCGTCGGCTACGACGGCGAGGACAGGAGCGCCGTGCTCGAGCTCACCTACAACTACGGCGTCGAGCGCTATGACCTGGGATCGGCCTTCGGTCACGTTGCGATCGAAGTGCCCGACGTGAAAAGGGCTTGCGAGGGAGTCAAGCGCCACGGCGGCAAGGTGACGCGCGAACCCGGCCCGGTGAAGGGCGGCACCAGCGTCATCGCCTTCGTCGAGGACCCCGACGGCTACAAGATCGAGTTCATCGAAAGGCGCGCGTAGTCCTCGGGCGAGAGGTTCTCCGGCCTGAGCCTCGGGTCGATGCCGAGCGCCGCGAAATCGATCTCCGGCAGGGCGTTCTTCAGCGTCTTGCGGCGCGCGGAGAACGCGCGCCGCAGCAAATCCTCGTTGATCTGCAGAATTTTCGGCAATGGCTCGAGGCGCACGACCGCCGATTCCACTTTCGGCGGCGGACGGAACGCGCCCTTCGAGACCTTGAAGAGCTTTTTCATGCGGAAGCGCGCCTGCAGGGCAACTGACAGCCGCCCGTAAGCCGCGCTCGAGGGCACCGCGACCATGCGCTCGACCACCTCGAGTTGCAGCATGAAATGCAGGTCGCGCATGCGCTGCGCGTGGCGGGCGAGGTGAAACAGCAGCGGCGTCGAGATGTTGTAGGGCAAATTCCCAACCACGCGCAGGCCGGCCGGAAAGCGCCCGAAGTCGAACTCGAGCGCGTCGGCGCAGTGCACCGTGAGCTGGTAAGGCGGAAACTGCGCCGCGAGGCCCGCCGCGAGATCGCGGTCGAGCTCGATCGCCTCGAGCTTGCCGGCGCGCTCGAGCAGCGGCCGGGTGAGCGCGCCTTCGCCCGGTCCGATTTCGACCAGAAAGTCATCCCGGGAAGGACCGATGGCCTCCACGATGCGCGCCAAGACCCGCGGGTCGTGAAGGAAGTGCTGACCGAATCTTTTACGCCGCCGATGCGAGATCAATGGCAAGCCTGACCGCCTCGATGAGGCTTCCCGGTTCGGCGCGCCCGGTGCCGGCGAGATCGAGCGCCGTGCCGTGGTCGACCGAGGTGCGCACGAACGGCAGACCGAGGGTCACGTTCACGCCCCGGCCAAACGATGCGTACTTCAGGACCGGAAGGCCCTGGTCGTGGTACATGGCGAGCACGCAGTCCGCGTGCCGCAGCCGCTCGGGAACGAACAGTGTGTCCGCGGGGATCGGCCCGCTCGCGGCGATGCCTGCGGCCGCAGCCTCCGCGACGGCGGGCGCGATGACGTCCCGGTCTTCGGTGCCGAGATAGCCACTCTCGCCGCCATGCGGATTCAGCCCCGCGACCAGGATGCGCGGCTTGCTCAGGCCGAAACGGCGCCGCAGATCCCGGTCGATCACGCTCAGGGTCTTTCTCAATCCCTGGCGCGTGATGGCGCGCGGCACCTCCGACAGCGGCAGGTGCGTGGTGGCGAGGGCGACTCTCAGGCCGCCGCCAACCAGCAGCATCACCACATGGTCGGCCTTCGCGCGCTGCGCGAGAAATTCGGTATGCCCGGTGAACCCGATGCCGGCGTCGTTGAGCACGCTCTTTTGCACCGGAGCGGTCACCATCGCGGCGAACTCGCCCGCGAGGCAGCCGTCGACGGCCCGCTCGAGGAGCCGCAGGACGTAACGGCCGTTCGCCGGGTCGAGTTGTCCGGGAACGCGCGGCCGCCCGAGCGCGACATGCTCGATGTGCGGGCAGCCCGCGAGCAGCGCGCGATCGCCGATCACGACGATGCGCGCCGGAAAGGCTTCGCGCGCGAGCCTCACGCAGAGCTCGGGGCCGATGCCGGCCGGTTCTCCCGAGGTGACCGCGATGGCCGGGCGCGGCCCTATCTTTCCTCCAGCCGCAGCTCGACGTAGGTCTGGTCGCGAAGCTGGCGCAACCATTCGAGATAGGCCTCGTCGGCCTTGCGCTCGCGCAGCACCTGGCGCGCCTGCAGCCGCTTGCGCTCGGGGCTCATGTCGGCCGAGCGGCGCTCGAGCACCTGGATGAGGTGATAGCCGAAGGGCGTGCGCACCGGCTCGCTGATCTCGCCGATCTTCAGGTCCTGGTAGGCGCGCTCGAAATCGGGCAGCGTGTCGCCCGCATACACCCAGTCGAGCTCGCCGCCGCGCGCGGCGGTGGCATCGTCGGAATTGGCGCGCGCCATCTCGGCGAAATCGGCCTCCCCGCTCACGATGCGACGACGCAGGTCGGCCAGGCGCCGCCGCGCTTCGGTTTCGGACAGCGTTTCGCTCGGACGGATCAGGATGTGGCGCAGCCGCGTCTGGGCCACCGGTGCATCGCTGATTCCGGCGTTGCGGCGCTCGAGGAGCTTCAGAATGTGAAATCCAGCCGGGCTCCTCAGCACCGAGCTGACTTGGTCCCGATTCATCTTCGCCAGCACGTCGGCAAACAGCTCCGGCAGCCGGTCGTGCGCCCGCCAGCCGAGCGCGCCCCCTTGCAGCGCCTCCGGCGCATCCGAGTAGCTCGCTGCGAGCTTCGCGAAGTCGGCGCCGGCGCGTGCCTCAGCGAGCGCTTTTTCCGCCCGGGAGCGCGCCGCTTCGACGCGCTCCGGGCTCGCCTGCTCGGGGACACGCACCAGGATGTGCGCCAGGTTGTATTCCGCGCGCTCAGCGGGCGCCGACTTCATGGCCTCGAGGAACAGATCGATTTCGCTGTCGCTCACCTGGATCTTGTCGTCCACCTCGCGCTCGCGCAGGCGCGTCAGCGCGATCTGCTCGCGCACGTCCTGGCGGAACAGGTCGAACGGCAGCCCGTCGCGCTCGAGCGCCGCGCGGAAATCGGCGAGCGACAAGTTGTTCGACTGGGCAATGCGCTGCACCGCGCGGTCGAGCTGCAGCTCATCGACGCGGATGCCCGTGTCGCGCGCGAGCTGCGTTTGCGCCTTGTCGAGGACCAGCCGCTCGAGCATCTGGCGCTCGAGCACCGCGCGCTCGGGCGGCGGCGTACCGCGGCGCCGCAGCTGCCGCTCGGCGGCGGCCACCGCATCGTTCAGCTCCGAAGCCGTGATCACTTCCTTGTTGACGACCGCGACGATGCGGTCGACCGAGGAGACGGTCTGCGCGCGCGCCGGGAGCGCAGACGCGAGAAGTACCGCCAGAAGCAGAATCCTGCGCATCTAGAACACCTGTTCGAAGGGCAGCCGCGGACGCGCGGACGGCGGCGCGAGCGACTGATCGCGCGGGCTGGTGGTCGAGTACCCAGGCACATTGCGCTTCAGGAATTCCGACGCCTGGTCGGTGCCCACCTGTCCGAGCCCGGTGAATTCGATCTGAAAAATGAGAGCCGTAGACGCCACGCCCGCCGCCGCCTGAATGCGTTGCACGACCGACCGGAACACCCAGCATCCGGCGTTGTATTCGAACCCGGCCAGGCCCTCGAGCAGCCGCTTGTCGAGCAACGAGTAATTGTACCGCCCGACGCCGTACCAGCCCTGAGCGAGCGGCCACTGGCCCGACAAGTCGATCTGCCTGATGGCGTCGCCGGCAGTGTCTGGCGTCGCTCGATTGAAGCGGTAGCTCGCATTGACGACCTTGGCGATCTCCGGCGCATAGCGCCCCGACAGCGCGAAGCGCTGCACCCGCCCCTCGCGCAGGAAGTATTCGGTGGTGGCGTCAAAGGTCCACTCCCGGGAGGGGCGCCCCCCGACCGAGGCGAGGATGTTCGACTCGGTCGAGTTGCGCAGCGTCGAGGTCGGCGTGAGCCCGACCCGTTCGTCGCGGAAGTAGTAGCGCTGCCCGATCGTGCCGCGCAGCGCCTCCTGGCCGTTCTGCGCCAGCAGGCGCGAGGTGAGCGCGAGCGTCAACTGGTTGGCGTCGCCAAAGCGGTCGCCGCCGGAGAAGCGGTTCTCGGTGAAGAGCTGCGGGTAGTTGAAGTCTGCAAGCGCGGTGTCGAACAGCGGGATCTGGTCCTGGTTGCGATAGGGCACGTAAACGTAGAACAGCCGCGGCTCGAGGGTCTGCGTCACGTTGTTGCCTAGAAAGTGCGCATCGCGCTCGAACACCAGGCCGTTGTCGATGCTCAGCCAGGGGATGGCGACGCGCGGCGCGGCGTCCTGCCCATCAGTGGCCCGATCGAGGCTGTAGCCGGCGTAGCGCATGCCGGCCTTCGGCGTGATGAACCAGCCGGGGCCGAGCAGCGGCATCGCGAGCGAAGGATTGGCGCTGTAGCGCGAGCCCTCGACCAGGGTTTCATGCCTGAAGCGGACGAACTCGGCGCTGAAGCCGCCGTCCAGGACGCGGCCGAGGTCGCCCTTGCCGCTGATCAGATTGAACTGCGGCAGCCGGTCATAAGGCGGCACGATCGGCGCGAGCGGATCCTGCAGGGTCTGGAAGCGCTGCATGCGCGCCTGCAGGGTGGTGCCGGAGCCGAGCGCCGGATTCGCGTAAGTCACATAGCCGTCCTGCGGCAGCGTGCGCAGCGACACCTGCCTCACCTGGCTCGCGAGGTCGACGAAATAGCGGTTGTCGGATACCTTGTTGTAATCGACCTGAGCCGTCAGGTTCGGACGGATCGTCTGCGCGTGCTGCAGCGATACGCCCCTTCTCGATTCACCGAATTCCTTGTCGTTGGGCAGGTATTCGAGCTTCAGCTCCCCCGCATACGAGCTCTGGAGATAACGCACCTGATTCTTGAGCTGCTCGCCGCGCTTCGCCATGTACACCGGGGTAAGCGTCGCGTCGAGCTCGGGCGCGATGTTCCAGTAATACGGAATTCCGACTTCCAGGCCGCGCCGGCTGTTTTGCGAGTAATACGGCGTGAGCAATCCGCTCTTGCGCCGGCTTTCGAGCGGAAAGCTGATGTACGGCGCCGCGAGCACGGTGTGGTCGAAGAAGCGAAAACGCGGGTAGCGCGCGCGGCCTTCGTCCGTGTCATAGTCGAGCTCCAGCTCGTCGGCCTCGAGGCGCCAGTCCTCCTGCCCGGGCTGACAGGTGGTGAAGGTCCCGTTCACCAGCCGGTAGCGCCCCTTGCCGAGAAATTCGATGCGCTCGGCGCCGCCGCGCGCCGTGCGCTCGCGCTCCAGCAGGTAGCCGGGCTGCTCGAACACACCGCTGTCATCCGCAGTGTTGTACTGCAGCCGCGGCCCGAAGAAGCGGTCGGCGCCGCTCTGCAGCCGCACCCCGCCCTCGCCCGTCAGGCGGCCGAACTCCCGGTTGAAGCGCAGCTCCTCGCCGAAGATGCTCAGGTCATCGCGCCGGATTTCCGCCCTGCCGCGCGCCGTGACCTCGAGGTCGCCCACGCCCTCGATCGTCTCGGCGTCGATGGTCGTCGCTCCCATGGCATCCTTGCCGGCGGTTTGCGCGAAGGCTGGCGCGGCGGCAACGAGCGCGACGGCCAGCGTCGCAAAGCGGTACGGCATCGAGCGACGAAGGATCTTTTTAGTTAGAATTTTCAATGATACACGCCGATACGCGGCGCGCAGCCCTGAGCGGCTGGCTGGCTGCGCAGTTGCGCGCCGCGCGCTTCTCTCTAGAACCGGCATCCGAGGACGCCAGCTTCAGACGCTATTGGCGCGCGCGCCTGGAGGACGGCCGCAGCTTCGTCGTCATGGACGCGCCGCCCGACAAGGAGGATTGCCGGCCGTTCGTTCGCGTCGCCGGCCTGCTGCGTGCCGCCGGCGTGCACGCCCCCGAGATCTTCGCGCAGGATCACGGCCTCGGCTTTCTGCTGCTCGCCGATCTCGGCACGACGCCCTACCTCGAGGCGCTGACCGCGGACAACGCGGCGCGGCTTTTCGCCGATGCCACCGAGGCGCTGCTGCGCTGGCAGCTCGCTACCCGCCAAGGCGAGCTGCCGCCTTACGACGAGGCCCTGCTTCGTCGCGAGATGAATCTCTTCCCCGAGTGGTATATCGCGCAGCATTTGAAAATCGATCTCTCTCTTGATCAGAAAAGATCGCTTGAAAACATCTTTGCCTTGCTCGCCAAGGACGCGCTGGCGCAGCCCAGGGTCTACGTGCACCGCGACTACATGCCGAGAAACCTGATGGTGTGCGAGCCCAACCCGGGCGTGCTCGACTTCCAGGACGCGGTGCTCGGTCCGATCACGTACGATATGGTTTCGCTGCTGCGCGACGCTTTCATCAGCTGGGATGAGGAACGGGTGCTCGACTGGGGCGTGCGCTACTGGGAAAAGGCGAAGCGCGCGGCACTGCCGGTGATGGCGGACTTCGCGGAGTTCTGGCGCGCATTCGAGTGGATGGGGCTGCAGCGCCACCTCAAGGTGCTCGGTATCTTCGCCCGCATCCGCTACCGCGACGGCAAGCCGAAGTATCTCGAGGACACGCCGCGCTTCATCGGCTACGCGCGCGCGGTCGCGACCCGCTACCGCGAACTCGCGCCTCTCGCGAGACTGCTCGACGAAATTGAATGAAGGCGATGATCCTGGCTGCCGGGCGCGGCGAGCGCTTGCGTCCGCTAACCGACACGCTGCCCAAGCCGCTGGTTCGGGCAGGAGGCAAGGCCCTGATCGCATGGCATCTCGAGCGCCTTGCCGCGGCCGGCTGTCGCGACGCGGTGATCAATGTCTCGCACCTCGGCGATCGCATCATCGAGCACCTCGGCGACGGCGCCCGTTATGGCCTGCACATCGCCTACTCGCGCGAGCGCGAGCCGCTGGAGACCGCGGGCGGCATCGCGCAGGCGCGCGGGCTCCTGGGAACGGACCCTTTTCTGGTTCTCAACGGCGACATCTACTGCGAGGTCGACGTAGCGCGCCTGCTCGGCGTGACACTGGTCGAGCGGCTGGCGCACCTCGTGCTCGTGCCCAATCCGCCGCATCATCCTGCCGGAGACTTCACGCTCGAGCGCGGCGTGATCGGCAACGCCGCAACAGCGCGCTACACTTATGCAGGCGTGGCCGTCATCTCGCCGGCCCTCGTCGCAGGCGTGCAACCCGGCGGCAAGGCGCAACTGGCGCCGTTATTGCGCGCCGCGGCCGAGAAAGGGCTGATCAGCGGCGAGCTTTACACCGGAATATGGCAGGACGCGGGTACGGCCGAACGACTCGCCAAGCTCGAGGGGCAACTGGCATCGCGAAATGAAAATCGCTGAAGACGCATTGCTCTACAGGAAGCGCCGCGAGCGGCTGGCGCGGGCCATGCAGGCGGGGATCGCGGTCATCCCGACCGCACCCGAGCGCGTGCGCAACCGCGACTCGCACTACCCGTACCGCTTCGACAGCCACTTTTATTATCTGACGGGCTTCGCCGAGCCCGGCGCCGCCCTGGTCATCGTCGCCGGCGAGGCGCCGAGGTCGCTGCTTTTTTGCCGCACCCGCAGCGAGGAGCGAGAGATCTGGGACGGGTTTCGCTACGGTCCCGAGGCGGCGCGCGAGCGCTTCGGTTTCGACGCCGCGCACCCGATCGAAGCGCTCGACGAGGCGCTCGCCAGCCTGCTCGAGAATCAGCCCGCGCTCTATTACCCGGTCGGCGACGACCCGGAATGGGACGCGCGCGCCATGAAGTGGCTGAATGCGGTGCGCGCCCGCGTGCGCGCGGGCGTCGCCGCGCCCGATCGTGTCCAGGACGTGCGCGCGCTGGTCGACGACATGCGCGTGGTGAAGGACCCGCACGAGCAGTTGCTCATGCGGCGCGCGGCGCGTATCGCCGCGGCGGCGCACCGCCGGGCCATGCAGTGCGTGCGGCCCGGACGCAACGAGTACGAGATCGAGGCAGAGCTGCTGTATGAATTCCGCCGCAGCGGCGCGCAGTTTCCCGCCTACTCGCCGATCGTCGCGGGCGGCGCCAATGCCTGCGTGCTGCACTACGTGTTCAACGACGCGCCGCTGCGCGACGGCGATCTGCTGCTGATCGATGCCGGCTGCGAGCTCGACGGCTACGCCTCGGACATCACGCGCACCTTCCCGGTGAATGGACGCTTCAGCGGCGCGCAGCGCGAGGTCTACGAGCTGGTGCTCGCCGCGCAACACGCGGCAATCGAGAAGGTGCGCACGGGAAGCGAGTGGATCGCGCCGCACGACGCGGCGGTACGAGTGCTGGCGCAGGGCATGCTCGACCTCAAGCTGCTTGCCGGGACTCTCGACGAGGTGCTCGAGAAGGAGAGCTACAAGCGCTTCTACATGCATCGCACCGGGCACTGGCTCGGGCTCGACGTGCACGACGCAGGCGACTATCGGCGCTCGGGCAAATGGCGCGCGCTGGCGCCCGGCATGACGCTCACCGTCGAGCCCGGCCTGTACATCCGCGCGGCGGACGACATCCCGGAACGGCTGCGCAATCTCGGCGTGCGGATCGAGGACGACGTGCTCGTCACGGCGAGCGGCTGCGAAATTCTAACCGCCGAGGCGCCGAAGTCGGTGGACGACATCGAGGCGCTGATGCGCGATGCCCGAGCGCGGCATTGACGTACTGATCCGCGGCGCGGGGCCGGTCGGCTGCACGCTCGCCCTCGGCCTGCGCGGCTCGGGTCTGGAAGTTGCCGTCCTCGATGTTTCAACTGCAAAATCCTCTTTCAGGCCTATCGCGCTTTCGTATGCGAGCCGCCTGATCCTCGAGCGCATCGGCGCATGGCAGGGGCTCGCGTCGACGCCGATCGAAACGATCCACGTATCGCAACGCGGCGGGTTTGGGCAAACGCGGCTCGAGGCGGCCGACGCGGGCGTTCCGGCACTCGGTTATGTAACTGATTATTCGAATCTGGCCGGCATTTTGCGAAGCCGGGTACAGCCCTTGATTACACAAGATGAAATTGCAGCGCGCTGCGTCGTCCACGCCGAGGGCTCGTCGGTGCAAGCCGAAGAAAAGCGTTACGCGCAGGACGCCGTCGTGGCGCTCGTGACGGTCGACCCGTCCTCGCGCAGCGTGGCGTTCGAACGCTTCACCGCAGACGGCCCGCTCGCGCTGCTGCCGCTCGGCGGCCGTTACGCGCTCGTATGGAGCACCCGGCCGGAGAAGGCCCGGGCCCTGGTTGAGGCGCCGGAACCACAGTTCCTTGCCGAGCTCGCGGCCGCCGCCGGCGGCCGGCCCGGCCGGCCGCTGCAGGCCGAGGCGCGCATGACGCTGCCACTCGTGCTGCGCGTGCGGGCGACGCGCGTCGCGCCGCGCGAGGTTTTCATCGGCAACGCGGCGCAGACGCTGCATCCGGTCGCCGGGCAGGGGCTCAACCTCGGCCTGCGCGACGCCTGGGACCTTGCCGAGGCCTGGCGCGCGGGCGGCGACCCGGGCGACGCCGCAATGCTCGCGCGCTACGCCGCGCGCCGGCGCGCGGACGCCGCCGCGACCATCCGGCTCACCGATTTTCTCGCCGGCGCATTCCTCGGCACGAGCCGCCTGGGTCGCGGCGCACGCGGCGCGGCGATGGCCATGCTCGACATTTTTCCCCCCGCGCGGCGGTTTTTTGCACGCCGCATGATTTACGGATCCTCCGCGCTGCCCTGAAAAAAATTCTGGATTCTTTTTCGCGGTGAAACGAGCTAGAATCCGCTTCCCTCCAACGTCAACCACGAAATGAGAATCGGCGCGCATCAACTGCGCAACGGGTTGTTCGTCGCTCCGATGGCGGGGATCACCGATCGCCCGTTCCGGCGCCTTGCCAGGCGCTATGGCGCCGCGCTCGCGGTCTCCGAGATGGTGTCGTCGAGGCCCGAGCTGCGTGAATCTCGCAAGACCCGCCTCAGGGTGGACCACGCTGGCGAGCCCGGCCCGATTTCGGTACAGATCGCAGGCAGCGATCCGCGCCTCCTCGCCGATGCCGCCCGCTTCAACGTCGAGCGCGGCGCCGAAATCATCGACATCAACATGGGCTGCCCGGCCAGGAAGGTATGCAATGTCGCAGCCGGCTCGGCGCTGCTCGAGGACGAGCCGCGGGTGGCGCGCATCCTCGAAGCGGTGGTCGCCGCAGTTGATGTTCCCGTTACGCTCAAGATCCGCACCGGACCCGGTCCGGACCGGCGCAATGCCGTGCGCATCGCGCGGCTCGCCGAAGCAGCCGGCGTGCAGCTGCTCGCCATCCATGGCCGCACGCGCGCCTGCATGTTCGAGGGCCGCGCCGAATACGACACCATCGCGGAAGTGAAATCGCGGTTGCGCATCCCGGTGGTCGCCAACGGCGACGTGCGCACGCCCGAGGACGCGAAGCGCGTTCTCGAGGCGACCGGCGCCGACGGCATCATGGTGGGACGCGCGGCGCAGGGCCGGCCGTGGCTCTATCGCGAGATTTCGCACTACCTCGAGACCGGCGAGCGGCTGGCGCCGCCGCCGGCTGCCGAGATGGCAGCAGTGCTCATCGAGCATCTCGAGGGGCTGTACGCGCTGTACGGGGCGGAGCAGGGGGCCCGGGTAGCGCGCAAGCACATCGGCTGGACGGTGCGCGAGCTGCCCGGAGGGGAGGCGCTGCGCTGCGCGGTAAACACGATCGACGCCGCGGCGGCGCAGTGCGCAGCAGTGAACGACTATTTCGAGAGACTCGCCGCATGAGCCGCAGCAATGAGCTCGCAGACTGCGTCAAGCGCTCGCTCGAGCGCTACTTCAAGGACATGGACGGCGAGAAGCCGACCTCGATCTACGAGATGGTGCTGAAGAACATCGAGAAGCCGATGATCGAGACGGTGCTCGGCAAGGCCTCGGGCAACCAGTCGCTCGCCGCCGAGATGCTCGGCGTGACCCGCAACACGCTGCGCAAGAAAATGCAGCAGCTGCGAATCAAAGGGTAGTGACGAAGGTCAGCCGGGCGCTTCTCAGCGTCTCCGACAAGTCAGGCATCGTCGAGTTCGCCCGCGCGCTCGCCGCGCTCGGCGTCGAGCTGATTTCCACCGGCGGCACGGCGCAGCTGCTCGCCAAGGAATCCATCGCGGTAACCGAGGTCTCGGCCTATACGGGATATCCCGAGATGCTCGATGGCCGGGTGAAGACGCTGCATCCCAAGATTCACGGCGGCCTGCTCGCGCGCCGCGACGATCCCGCGCATCTCGCGGCCCTGAAGAGCGCCGGCATCGCGCCGATCGATCTCGTCGCGGTGAACCTCTATCCATTCCAGGCGACGGTGGCCGATCCCGACTGCAGCTTCGATGCAGCGGTCGAGAACATCGACATCGGCGGACCCGCGCTGCTGCGCGCAGCGGCCAAGAACCATGGCGCAGTCACGGTGGTGGTCGACCCGGCCGACTACCCGCGAGTGCTCGAGGAGCTGCGTCGCGGCGGCATCTCGGACGCCACGCGCTTCGCGTTTGCGCGCAAGGTGTTCGCGCATACCGCCGGCTACGACGGCGCGATCGCGAACTATCTTTCTTCGCTCGATGCCAGCCGGCGGCGGCGCGAGTATCCCGACGTGCTCACGCTGCAGTTCGCGAAGCTTCAGGACTTGCGTTACGGGGAGAACCCACACCAGAGCGCGGCTTTCTACCGCGACGAGCGCGCGGTCGCCGGCAGCCTGGCGACTTACCGACAGCTGCAGGGCAAAGAGCTCTCCTACAACAACATCGCCGACGCCGACGCCGCCTGGGAATGCGTCAAGAGCTTCCCGGAGCCGGCCTGCGTCATCGTCAAGCACGCCAATCCCTGCGGCGTCGCCACGGGACAAAACCTGCTCGCCGCGTATCAGAAGGCTTTCAAGACCGATCCGGTGGCCGCCTTCGGCGGCATCCTCGCTTTCAACCGCGCGCTCGACCAGGCAGCCGCGCAAGCGCTGGGCAAGCAGTTCGCAGAGGTCGTGATTGCGCCGCGGATTGAAGCTGACGCGGCTCACGAATTGTCGAAGAAGACCAATCTGCGCCTGCTGGAGGCGCCGCTGTCGCACGATGTCCAGAGGCATGATTTCAAGCGCGTAGGCGGCGGGCTACTCGTACAGACTACCGATTCGAGGGTTTTGAAAAAGGAAGATCTGAAGGTTGTGACGAAAAAGCAGCCAAGCGAAGCGCAGTGGAGCGATCTGCTGTTCGCCTGGCGCGTGGCGAAGTTCGTGAAATCGAACGCGATCGTGTTCTGCCGCGACGGCATGACGCTCGGCATCGGCGCCGGCCAGATGAGCCGCGTCGACAGCTCGCGCCTCGCGGCAATGAAGGCGCAAGCGGCGAAGCTGCCGCTCGCCGGCGCCGCAGTGGCTTCGGACGCCTTCTTTCCGTTCCGCGACGGGCTTGACGTAGTGCTCGAGGCCGGCGCCACGGCGGTGATCCAGCCCGGCGGCAGCGCGCGAGACGAGGAAGTCATCGCCGCGGCCGACGCGCGCGCGGTGGCCATGGTGTTCACCGGGGTGCGGCACTTCAAGCACTAGATGCGCACCTTCAGCCACTGAGATGAAGCTGCTCGTCATCGGCTCGGGCGGGCGCGAGCATGCGATCGCGTGGAAGCTCACGCAGAGCCCGCGCGTGCAGAAGGTATTTGTCGCACCTGGCAACGCCGGCACCGCCCTCGAACCGGGATTGGAAAACGTCGCCTTGACCGCCATTTCCGACCTGATTTCTTTTTCAAAGCAAAAAGAAATCCAGCTTACCGTGGTCGGACCCGAGGCGCCGCTTGCCGCGGGCATCGTCGATGCATTCCGCGATGCGGGGCTGCGCATCTTCGGGCCGACGCGCGCCGCGGCGCAGCTCGAAACATCGAAGGACTTCGCCAAGGCGTTCATGGTGCGCCATGGCATCCCGACCGCCCGCTACGCCACGTTCGCTCGCGCCGGGGAGGCGAAAGCCCACGTCGAGAAGCACGGCGCCCCGATCGTTATCAAGGCTGACGGCCTTGCCGCCGGCAAGGGCGTGGTGGTCGCGGCAACGCGCGAGGAAGCGCATGCCGCGATCGACCTGATGCTCGAAGACAAAAGGCTCGGCGCCGCCGGCAGCCGCGTGGTGATCGAGGAATGCCTGCAAGGCGAGGAAGCGAGCTTCATCGTGATGAGCGATGGCGTGAACGTGCTGGCGCTCGCCACCAGCCAGGACCACAAGCGCCTGTGCGACGGCGACGCCGGGCCCAACACCGGAGGCATGGGCGCCTATTCGCCGGCACCGGTGGTGTCGCCCGAGGTGCACTCGCGCGTGATGCGCGAGATCATTCTGCCCGCGGTGCAGGGCATGGCGAAGGACGGCCTGCCTTATGCCGGCTTTCTCTACGCCGGCCTGATGATCGATCGCTCGGGCAATCCCCGGACTCTCGAGTTCAACTGCCGACTGGGCGACCCGGAGGCGCAACCGATCATCCTGCGGCTAAAGTCGGATCTGTTCGAGCTGCTCGAGCATGCGCTCGCCGGGACGCTTGACCGCGTGGAGGCGAACTGGGACCGGCGCTCGGCGCTCGGCGTGGTGCTCGCAGCGCACGGCTATCCCGACGAGTCGCGCAAGGGCGATCGCGTCGAAGGCTTGCCCCCGCCGAGCGAGGATTGCCGGGTGTTTCACGCCGCGACACGGCTCGAAGGCAAGAGCGTTCTCACCAACGGCGGGCGCGTGCTGTGCGTCACCGCGCTCGGCGACTCGGTGAAAATGGCGCGCAGCCGCGCCTACGAGGCCGTGGAGCACATCGGCTTCGACGGCATGCAATACCGCAAGGACA
>Ga0137374_10004806_pt1 | contig 16054 bp, 19 predicted proteins | sample SagtaG_20_FD_104811 | JGI IMG/M metagenome (GOLD analysis project Ga0137374, IMG submission 104811) | Vadose zone soil microbial communities from Sagehorn Ranch, Mendocino, California, USA - Sage1_R_100_16 metaG | ecosystem: Environmental > Terrestrial > Soil > Vadose zone | place: USA...
CACGCCGCCCGCGAGGCCGGAACCGAGGCCCGCGCAGCCGCCGCCCAGGCCATCACCGCGATGGAAGCCGCCCAGGCAGCCCAGGCCGGCGCCGAAACCGCCGCCGCCGGCTGGGCCGAGACGGCCCGGCACGCGCAGGCCCAGGCCGGGCAGGCCCGCGACGCCGCCAGCGCCGCCGCCCAGGCCGCCCGCGACCAGGCCAGCCAGGCCCGGGCCGAGGCCCAGGCCGCGATCACAGCCGCCCACGCCGGACGCGACACTGCGCTGGCCGCCGCGGCATCCGCCGCCACGAGCGCCCAGGATGCCCGTGACCAGGCCGCCCGGCTCCGCGACGACCACGAGCGGCACGCCGCCGCTCTGGCCGCCGCCCGCCAGGCACAACTCGACGCACTCGGCGACACCATCACCGAACTGCGGCAGCGCCTGAACCGGGCCGAGGCCGACACCGCCGCTGAACGCGGCGAACGGCAACGCCTGACCGCTCACCTGCAAGAAACCGCCACCCGCCCGGCCAGCGGCCGCAAGACCCCCACGCCCTGACCCCCGCCCGGCCGCCGCCCGCCAGCGGCGGCCGGGCCACCAGCCCCGCATCCAGAGGAGCACCACCATGAGCGAGCTCGTCACCACCCGGATCACCGCGCACGCCACAACGCTCGGCCTGCGCCACCTCGCCGCCACCGCGCCCGCCCTCATCCAGCGCGCCCACGACGCCCAGCTCGGCTACGCCGACTTCCTCGACCTCATCCCCGGCGAGGAAACCGCCGCCAAAGACGACCGCCGCTTCGCCAGCGCCCTGCACGTCTCCGGCCTGCCCCACCACAAGACCATCGACGACTTCGACTTCACCTTCCAGCCCGACCTCGACATCCGCAAGATCAAGGACCTCGCCACCCTCGGCTTCGCCGCCCAGGCCGCCAACGTCGCGCTCCTGGGCCCGCCGGGCACCGGCAAGACCCACCTGGCCTGCGCCCTGGCCGTCGCCGCCTGCGCCGCCGGCAAGTCCGTCTACTTCACCACCCTCGACGACATGGTCCGCAAGCTCCGCACCGCCGGCACCGCCGGCGACCTGGGCCGCCAGCTCCGCGGCTACCTGCGCACCTCCATCCTGATCATCGACGAGGCTGGCTACCTCCCCTTGTCCCGCCACGACGCCAACCTCGTCTTCCAGATCATCGCCCGCCGCTACGAGAAAGGCTCCGTCATCATCACCAGCAACAAGACCTTCAGCGAATGGGGCCAGGTCTTCACCGACGAGGTCCTCGCCACCGCCATCCTCGACCGCTTCCTCCACCACTGCGACGTCATCACCATCAACGGGCCCAGCTGGCGAATGAAAACCCACAACCCCGCCACCGACACCGCCCCGCCCATGCCATAATCCAACCGCCAGACCCCCGGCCAGCCGACACGTCAGGTAGTACACCGACCGACACGCGAGGTCGTACGCCGACAAAGGGGCGCGTAGCGCTCGTCTTGGCGACGCCGGAGCGGCGCGGAGGCGCCGTTGACGCGGGCTGGCGGGAGCCGGTGATCGGAGCGGCAGGGCATGAGGGCCGTAGCGCCGGGCGGGTCTGGGGGTGAGCGCGGCGGGTGGGGGTGGCCTGCCGGGGCGGCGTCGTGGCCGTGGCCACTGCCACTGTCATATGCGCGGGGCCGGGATCGCAGATCGGTGATCCGCAGGATGGTGCCCCGCACTCATTACGACAATCGCCAGTGCGTTCATAGGCGGTCCGGGGGTCGTTCCTGCGGCGGCGAGCGTCCCGGCAGGCCACCGGCTGGGGGCGGGCAGCCCGGGGTGGTCCTGGCCAGTGCGGCCAGGACGCGCCAGGCGGTTGCCCGTCACGGTCATCGGGAGTGTGATCTTCCTCCTGGCTGCTCATCTCGGCCCAGGCGAAACCGGCGAGCTCGCGCGCGACTGCGGTCAGGGCCATCCCGGGTGGCTTGCCGCGGGCGGTCAGCGTCTTATATCTGGCGTGCAGCCGCCGCTGGGCGTGCCAGGAGCGGGCCAGGGTGTCCGGGCTGGCGCCGGCCTGGCGGCGGCGCAGCCCGGTGCCGATCGCGGGCTTGTGCCGGTACGCCCGCGAAGCCTCGATCAAGGCGGTGCGGGCCGGCCCGGACCCGGTCTTGGTGATCGAACCGCGGCGGACCCGGCCGCCGCTGGAGTACCCGGCGGCACCAGCCCGGTGAACCCCATGAACGCCCGCGCGCAGGGGAACCGCCGCCAGTCCGCTACCTCGGCGCCAGGGTGAGGCCGTTCAGCCCGGCGATGCCCCGGTAGCAGCCCAGCCGGGCCACCAGCGGCCCTGGCGGCTCCCGTCCGGCCCACGGCGCCAGCTCGGCCTCGACCGCGTCCAGCTCCGCCCGCCTGGTGTCCAGCGCCGCACGGTAATGCGCGAACGTGACAGCCAGCGCCAGTTCGCCGAACCGCTGCCCGACGATCCACCGTTCGCGCGCCTGGGTCCACGACGATCCCCGCCAGATGCGGCCGTGCCGCAGCAGCATCGCGGTAATCCGCTGCTGCGCCCGCTTGCGGTCATCCAGCAGCGCCGCCCGGGCCCGCACCAGGTCCCGCACCGCCTCCTCCGCCGGAGTGGGCACGCGGATGGGCGTCAGTTCCCCGGCCCGGCGCAAACGCGTGAGCCGGCTCGCATCCCGCTTACCGGTTTTGACCCGGTCCCCGGGGCGGCGCGGGATCAGCGACGGCGCCACCACGTCACAGGCCACCCCCATCGAGGCCAGCAGCCGGTGCAGCCCGAACCCGCACGCCCCCGCCTCGTAACACGCCCGCAGCGCACTGACGTCGCCGAGCCGGCCGATCAGATGGCGCACCGAGCCTTCCTCGTTCCAGACCCGGTCCAGGATGGGGGTTTCCTGATCAGGCATCAAGATGCCTATCACGATCGTGTTCTCCGGGGTATCCATTCCCAGATGGATCGCCCTCGCCGCTGATGTCACACCAGGCATGACGGCCGGCTCCCTTCCGCCATAGTGACCCCGGCTAGCTGGTTACCTGCACCTTCCAGCTTCTGGTGACCCACGACATCAGCCAATAGCAGGCTCTGACGGTCACCAAGGAGCCGGCCGCTTCATAGTGACTAATCTGCACGGCAGTACGCCTTGCGTGGTGGGCCTGCTCGCCCAGCTGCTCGGTGTCAACCGGACCACGATCAGCCGGGCGATCCGCGACACCCTGCCACTGCTGAACCAGTACGCATCTGCCATCCCCGAGCCGGCAACCACCCGGATCCACACCCTGGCAGACCTCCACGCCTACGCCGCCGCCAAGGCCGCAACTCTGGCACAAGAGATCAAACCAGCGTGTTAATCATCTGCGAGCTCTTACTCCGTGGGCTGCCTCGGCGGCGATCAGGTCATGGCGACGGCGGCGCACCCGGCGCCCATCGGTCCGGACAGCCGCTGCAGGCGCCGGGGCTGGCGCCGCACTCCCATCACCAGTTCATAACCAGCGGCATCGATCACCGCGGCGAGAGCGGGGATGGAGGGCTGACGGTGTCCGGCCTCATAAGCGCTGATCACGCTTTGCGTGACACTCGCCCGGGCGGCCAGCTCCACCTGGGACAGGTCGGCTCGCTTCCGTGCCCGGCAGAGCAGTTCTCCAGCCGTCGCTGTCTCCTAATCCGCCACTCTAGTATAGCGGATCGTTAATATTCATCACGTCTGTCGCGCCAACTCGAGTGGCCTTGCCGGGCGGTGTGCGGCTCGGCTCTAGCTGCCTCCCGCTGCCATCGGAACAAGATCAAACTGAGTGGCATGTCGAGTGCAAACGGCGCTCGTGAGGGCCTGCCTGACGCTTGTGGGCGCTGGTCTGTACTGTCGTTCTAGCTGGTCAGGCGCCCTGCCTGCGGTTATGGATAACCTGGCTTAGATGGGCTGCGGCTCATCCGCTCAGCCAGCGCGGCGGCTCTTCACGGGGCGGCTCGCCGACCCAGAAGCTGTCATCGGCGGGTTCCCTCGGAGCCGGGATAGTCAGTGATCCGTCGGGTGTGCCGGTGTCGTACCAGGGCTCGCCACTCCACTCGGCCGGGGGCTCGCGGCGGACGACATCCAGCACAACCAGGTGAGCGTAGCGTGCATGGTGGCTGACCTGGACGTCCTTAGCCCAGCAGGCGGCGGCCAGCAGCTTGCGCGCGGAACTGAAATCGGCGGCGCTGGTCCCTGCCCGGCACCACACGTAGACGCGCTCGCCGAAAGGCTGGCGCCTCGTCAGCAGAATGATGGGAATCTTCCCGTAGCGGGAGTGGATCCACGCCTGGGCACAGCCCACGCGGACGCGATGAGGCGTCACGATGCCCCACGCGCGCGCCGCGAGGAACCTTCGCCCCCGGGGGAAGCAGGCGGTGATGGCCAGCATGGCGGCCAGCCCAGCAGTCAGCCAGGCCGCGGCAGTACTGTCCAGCGCCATCCAGGCGGCCGCGAGTCCCGCCGCCCCCGCTAGCTCGTAACGCCATCGCCACGCCGCGACGATCGGGTTGGCGCGGGCCACCGTCCCGACGGCATACTCCAGGCCTGCCCTGGCCTGCCTGGTGCTGGCCGGGCGGAGCGACGGCATCATCGTCCTCGCCCCCGATCCGGCAGGGGCTCCGGGACGACCGTGATTCGGCCCGTCCCTCCGCAGCGCTCGCATGCCTGGTCCGCGAGACCAGTCCCGGTACCGAGGCAGATCGCGCAGCTGCGGAGACTGTCGAACCGCGGGTCCCGATAGGTTCGGGCCAGCCCGCCACGGCGGGCCATGATGTGCCAGCCATACTGCCTGGCGCGCGCGTCCTCGGCCTGGAACAGCCGGCCGCCGACTGTCCTGATCAGGAGGGCCAGCCGCCCGGTCACCCGGGCCAGTCGGCCGCCCTGGCCGGAGCCCTTCCCAACTTTGCTCATGTAACCAGGAGAGCGCATTGGGAACGTGATGTAACCGTGCTAAGAAACTACGTAATTAACGCATGGGTCGCTGCTCAGATACCGTAGCGTCATGGTACCCCGCGGGCGCCCGGTCGAGCGTCCGGCGCATCTCTCTCCGGAGCAGCGCAGGCAAGCCCAGGTTCAGACGAAGCAGTGGCGCGAGCAGTGCGGGCTAAGCCAGCGGGAGATGGCTGCCGCGATCGGTGTCAGCCTGCCCAGTTACCGTCCGTGGGAAAGCGGCCGGGATGCCTATGCCGGGCCCACCCGGCTGCAGGCTGAGCAGCTGGACAAGGCGCTCCGGCAGCTGCCGGGCAGCCAGTATGTGGAAGGGCATGCCTTTGACATATGGGGCTGGCCCAGGCAGCAGGACATGAGTTATGACGGGGTGGTCGAACTGCTTCGCTCGGCCGGATTCGATGTGCCACGGCTGCAGGCGGATGGCAGGCCTCCCGCCGGGGTCATCTGGGTGCACCGGGCGCGAGAGCCCAATCTGGTGCACGGCGTCTTTTCGCTGGCGGCAGCGGCCGCCACGCGGGCGGGGCTCCCGGTGCATCTGCTGCTTGACGATGTCGCCGTGAACGACCGGCGGAACTATGACCTGTGCGAGGAGCTCGAGTCCCGGATAAGGACCTGGGTCGCCTTAGCCTCTGGCGACGACGCCAAACTGTCGACCAGGCTCTACTCGGAGGTCCTGACCGAGCCGTACCTGGCGGAGCGCGGCTGGTCGGCCATCAATGACTATCTCAATCCTCGAATCGGCGTGCTCGATTTCCTGGTCGCCAGCAAGGTGATTTCGCCGCTCCAGTACACCATCAATGCCGAAGAAAGCGTCCTGGCCCTGCTGCGGAACGCGGAGTCGCTCGGCGCTGAAAGGCTGCTCACGCCGCTGCGGAACTGGCTGGTCTTCGAGAAGCAGATCGCGTGGATCCTCGCTCGGTCTCCGGGCGGCATGGCCAACTCCGTCATTACCCTGGGCGGCGAGGATGAGCGGACGCTCTGGGATGCGTTTCACCGTGGCTGCTCCGACGACCTGTCGGCGCGGGTCCGGCATATCTATCTACGTCCCATCCCCATGCCCAGTTACCGGTTGCCGTGGCAGGAACGGGCGCTGTCCGCGCGGACTGACCGGTCTACGCTGACCACCTACCTGGCTAACCGGACGCCATCCGACCGGGCTGACCTCCTCGAATGGCTGCTCAGGTCCGCCATCCACCTCCCCGCGTCACTCAACCCTGGCTTCCGGGCGGGGCTTGAGCCTGTCTTGCACGATGTGGCTGCCCTCTTGAGGGCACCGGCCAGTGAACTGCCGCCCGCGACGGTGGGAGCCATTGCCAAGGCGGTGGTTGAGTGGCTCAACGTCTGACAGCACCGTGATCTGCTCCTGACTAGCTAAGACCCGCTTAGCAAGAAAATTCATGAGAGCTAACCAAGTTACGGTGTTCCGTGCCGCTGATCACGGTACGCTCGTCCCGGGTTCGGGGCGGCCTCCGCCAAATTTACTGGTCAGTAAGGCACAGCAAGGGCGGTAGCAAGTGGCGCAGCGCCTGATGGGCACCGCGTTTCATGGCCTGGTCGAGCTGTCACCTGGTCATAACCTGAAGTCCGTGGACGTGTACGTTACGTCGCAGTGTAATCGTCGGTGTACCTATTGCTTCCTGCCATCCGATTTCTTTGCCTCGGGCATGCGGATGAGCGTCGAAGCCTTTTCGGACGTGGTGGCATGGTGTCTCCGGTACAGCGTTGACGAGATCACCTTCCTCGGCGGGGAGCCATCCCTCCACCCCTCGTTCGTCGACATGGTGTCTCTTGCCAGTGGCCGGGGGCTGGACGTCCGCGTCGTCACCAACGGCGCTCGCCGGTTCCGGCGGCTCATGGAAAGCGGCCTGATCGGCCCGCATAACCTGAGCCGGGTCGCGGTGAGCCTGGATACGCTGGACGAAACGGTGCAGGACGGGTTCCGTGGCCGCGGGGCCTGGCGGGACGCCATGGACACGATCCGCCTGCTACGCCACCACGGCGTCCTTTTCGACATCAACGTCACAGGCGTGCGGCTGGTGCTGGGCGGGATCGGGGCGCTGATCCGTTTCGCTGATGAGGCGGGCTGCCGGCGGGTCAACGTGCACTGGCCGTCGAGCATCGGACTCGGAGCCGATCTGGCCGCCGACCATATCCCGGACCGCGAGGAGTGGCAGAACCTGGTCCGCACGCTTGCGGAACGGGTGGAGACGCGGCCTGACTTCTTCGTCGAAATCGAGCGCGGGTTTCTTGCCGAGGATGACCGGCTCACCGGGTGCGCCTTGGAAGACTTCTCCAACTTGCAGATACTTCCGGACGGGCGGGCCTACCGCTGCGGCTTGCTGGTTGACCAGGAGGGCATGGCATCGCTGGCCATGACCGGCGACCAATTGCGGCTGACTCGCCCCGGCTTCGGGGAAGAGTTGCTCAAGTCACTGACGCCGTCAGGGTGTGATGCCTGCCCGGCTGTGCAAGCGGATGGCCGGCGCGCGTGCATCTACGACAAGGTAAGTTCGGTCGGGTCGGCCTGATTTCTGCCTCTTTCCGACTCTACGTCCTATTTTACGGAAGTGTCTCCTGTCGGTTGAGCTGCCTACAATCAATCAGCTGATCCGGGAGGAGGGCTGGTTGCGTGTGGACCAGGGGCCTTGTCATCTTTGATGCGTTCAATACCCTCGTCACGGCGCGCCGGGGCAGCAAGCAGACCTTCCTCACTGGACTCGTCCAGGCCGGTATCAACGCCTCGGCGGCAATGCTGGCGAAACTGCAGGCGGCCAGTGAGGGGCTAGACCATTCCGAATGGTCCGGCTCTCGCCAGGCGTATTCCGGGTGGGCAGCTGAGACCCTTACCTCGGTTGCGCAGGCCGACACCGACCTGGGCGCTGACCTAGCTCCGCACGTCGTCCCGGCACTGGAGCAGTTGCACCAGGCTCCCATGGTTGCCCTGCCAGGTGCAGCGGACTGCCTGGCCATGCTCAAGCGTGCGGGGTTCACCATCGCCCTGTGCTCCAACTGGGGCTGGGATCTGGCCGCTGATATCGCAGGAGCGGGCTTGGCGGGTTGCATCGATGTTTTCGTGACGTCGGCTCAGGCCGGTTACCGGAAACCCCATCCGCGCATTTACGATGCGACGCTCCACCTGGCGGGGTTCAGTGCGGAAGATGCCGTCTTTGTTGGCGACAGCCTGCGGACTGATGCTCTCGGGCCGCAGAGCATCGGTATCCGCTCCGTGCTCTTGGCGCCGGTTGCCAAGAGGCAGGTCCATCGGGAGCAGGTCGCATCGCTGGCTGATGCGGCGCGCCTTCTGCTTGGCACGGGCACGCGCCCGGCAACCAAGTGGTCTTCGTCCTGAATGCGGGCTGATTACGCCTCAGGGACGATAGTCGCGGATTGATACGCAGGCCGCCCGCTGACGATCGGCGCCAGCACGCCGATGTCCGCGATCCGCTCCGGCTCCACATCCATCGGGTTGCGGTCCAGGATCACGAAATCGGCGAGCTTGCCCGGCTCCAGCGTCCCGATCTCCTGCTCCCGGTGCACGGCGAAGGCGGCTTCCGTCGAGTAGAGGGCGAGCGCATCCCGCGTCGGCAGGCGCTCGCCCGGCCCGAGCACGCGGCCGCTGCCGGTCCGGCGCAGCACCGCGTCCCGAATCCCCGCCAGCGGACTAGCCCTGATCACGGGCGTCGGAGGACCCTGCCACGGTGATCCCGCCCGCCGCCACGACGCGAACGCGTACAGCTTGTCGCGGCGGCCGGGAGGAGCCTCGGCAAACCCGTCGCCGAGGGCGGACAGGAACCCAGGCTGGCTGACGACTATGATCCCCAGCTCCGCCGCCCGGGCGGCGAGCGGCGGAATTCATTGCGCCGCCGTGCTCGATGCAGTGCTGGAGCGGGTTCTGGGGCGGCCGGCCGCCGCCGTGGCGTAGGCGTCCAGGGCGGCCTCGATCGCCCAGTCCTCCTGGGCGTGGATGCATACCTGCAGCCCGCGCGCGTCGAACTCCCGGGTAATCGCGGTCAGTTCGTCCGGCGAGAAATACATGATCCCCCACCCGTGCGGCGGGACCGCGTATCTTCCGTAAATGGCCTCGGTGCGGCTGCTGGATCGCCGGGCGGTCCGGCACGGCGGCGTGGAGGTCGGCGCGGGTGGGGTGTCGGCCCTCGCGGAGCTTGTACTCCACGTACCCGCGCCCGGTGACCCACGAGCCGTCCGGGGTCCGGGCGGCGTCCGCCCGCAGCCGCGCCTGGATCGCCGGGATGTCGGGCGCCGGCGGCTGGCTGCAGTCGGTACCCGGTCGCGAGGTAGCCGACGTCCATGAGGTGGCAGTGCGCGCCGATCAGCCAGGGGATGACGGTTGCCCCGTCCAGCGGCACCGCCTGCGCATCCGGCACGGCCGCCGCGCGGACCTCCTCCGCGGAGCCGACCGCGGCGATCCGGTCGTCGCGGACCAGCATGGACCGGGACGGCCGGTTGTCGCCGGCCATCGTGACGACCGCGTCCTCAAGAAGCAACTCCACCGCTTAGCCCTCCAGCCCGGACGAAGTGTTCAGGATGCAGGCTCGAAGATCTCGATGGGGCATCGGGAGCCGGGGGCTCGGGCGAGTTTCTGGTCGCCGGTGAGCAGGTGGCGCCCAGGGGTTTAGCGAGCGCTACGTAGGCGGCGGCGTAGATGGTGAGGTTGTCCCGTAGCTCCCAGCAGCGGGGGGAGCAGGGAGCGGCGCGGTGCCCGCCGGGCGGACAGGGCGGCCAGATCGTCAAGCGCGAGGCGAAGCCGCCGGGCGTCAAGCGTGCCTGCTTTCATCTGCTGTCGCAGGACCGAGGCGACCTCCAGGTCGGCCAGTTCGGGGACGGTCAGCCGCTCGCCGTGCAGCTGGGCCAGGGCCAGGTCTCCGTCCGGGCCCGTCATCGGCCAGGGCGACGACCAGGACGCTCGCTTGCTGAGTTTGCAGCTGCCTTCGCGGAAGGGGGCCGCGGGGCAGATGTCGGCTGGTGGGGGAGGCTGCCGCACAGGGTTATACGGTGTCACGCTGTCCTCATAACCCAGAGGTCGCGGGTTTCAAATCCCGCCCCCGCACCAGGAAATGCAGGTCAGGGGCCCGATTGCCAGACGGCTATCGGGCTTCTTGATCGTTCGTTGGCGGGATCGGACCTCGGAGTGCGGTCTCGGAGTGCGGCACGGTGTGTCCGTGGCCATGAGAAAGTGGCTCTGGCCCACTTTCCGGAAAGTGGGCCAGAGCCACCGTAACTTGGCCATTGACACGGTGCGCGGAAGAATGGCACGGATCGGCATCTCGGCCGGCCGCCTGGCCAGGCTTGGGCCATCGCGAGCTGCCGGCGGCGGCATCGGGCGTGTCACTCTGTCCGCTGCACGGCGTGAGCACTTTTGTGGCGCTGAACGCTCGCAAGCACGCAGATCGCGCCGACTCTGCGCTTGGGCCGCTGACGACCTCGTCGCCGCAGCCGGCGCACCGATCGCCCTGTTCTGTTTCGCACACCCGGCCCGGCCCGCGAGCCAGCCCTCATCATCGCCGGGGTGAGCCCTGCGCAGCCACGCGAAGGAGCCCTGACCCGGGCCGCCACGCAGATTCCCGCTCGGCGTTGACGGCCGGCGCGGCGGAGCGGGGCGGATTGCCGCGAGGGGCTTGGTGGTGCTGGGGGAGCGGTTACGCTTGGCTGGCGGGTATTACCGGGGTTGCCCGGCCGGCAGCAGGCGTGCGGAAAGGCGCATCATGGCCAAGAACTGGTTCACGCCAGCAGTCCCGGGCGGGCCAGGCAGCGCCGCGGAGTTCGACACCAGCGTGGCGCACCCGGCCCGGGTGTATGACTACTGGCTGGGCGGGAAGGACAACTACGCCGCCGACCGGGAGGCGGCCGAGCAGGTGATCGCCGCCAACCCGCATGTGCTGGCGGGGGTGCGCGCGAACCGGGCGTTCCTGGGCCGGGCGGTGCGGTACCTGGCCGGCGAGGCGGGGATCCGCCAGTTCCTGGACATCGGTACCGGGTTGCCGACGGCCGATAACACCCATGAGGTCGCGCAGCAGGTCGCGCCGGCCTGCCGGATCGTGTACGTGGATAATGACCCGATCGTGCTGGCGCACGCCCGCGCGCTGCTGACCAGCACACCGCAGGGCGCCACCGCCTACGTCCAGGCGGACCTGCGCGACCCGGGCAAGATATTGCGGGAGGCAGCGGCGACGCTGGACTTCAGCCAGCCGGTCGCGGTGATGCTGCTGATGATTTTGCAGTACATCCCCGATCCGGATGACCCGTGGGGGATCGTGGCCCGGTTGCTGGATGCGGTCCCGCCGGGGAGTTACCTGGCGGTGTCGGACACGGCCTCCGACATCGACGCGGAGGTGGTGGCCGAGTCGGCACGGCGATACAACCAGCGGCTGGGCCCGGTGCGGCAGACCCGCCGCACGCATACGGAGTTTGCCCGGTTCTTCGAGGGCCTTGACCTGGTCGAACCGGGTGTGGTGCCGCTGCCCCAGTGGCGGAGCCTGGCCAGCCCCAGCCAGCGCATTCCCGCCTACGCCGCGGTCGGCCGCAAACGCTAAGCAGCCGAACCACGCACCCGCTCCCCAGCACTGCACTCGCCTGTGCAGCGGCCAGCCGCGACGCAACGATCGCGGCATATTTACATGGAAGGTGATCTTCGATTACCTTCGCCCTTCGCGCCACATAATGGCCGATCTCGAGTGGCCCAGACTGCATTCGTACCAGGCCTGTATCCGCGCCAGATTAGGGCGGAAGCGCGCCTTACGAACCCAATGCCGATCACGCAGCGTGAGCCGCTGCCTGTCAGCCTCCCTCCGTAGGTGCCGGCCGAGCGTGGCGTCGTAGCGGGCGCGCAGGTTAGCAATCAGCGCGGGGTCAAGCTGGTGCCCCGGCCCTGGTGGCCTCGACAGCGGGGGTCGCCTCGCGCAGGATCTCGCGGACCTGCTCGGCTCGGGCCTGCCACTGCGCATTGGGCCCACGCGGACATCCGGACCTTCACCCTCTGGCTGGCACGGCCGTCTCGATCCCGCCGAGTTCGTGATCTGCGCCCCGTCTTCTCGGCGAGCGCTGGTTACTACGTGCCACATCCAGCTTGGACCGGTCCTGATCGGTGCGTGTGCGGAAAGCGGACGAAACGGGGTGTCGCGCGCATTGGCCCTTCTGATATGTGTTTGGAGGAAACACAGCGCGAGCCGATGGGTGCGCGTGAGCCGGGCGGCAGGCGGGGTATGGGTGTCGATCTTTGAGGAGACTGGCGGAGGATTGTCGGCGGTCGCGCATGCTGGTGCGCGGCCTGCGCGGTGAGGTCGACCCGCATCGCGTTTCCGGTGCTGATGTTGAAGTAGAGGGTCCCCACGAGTTGCACCGCGGTCGCCCACCAGTCGATCCTGCGGGGCTGGAAGACGAAGAAGCGCCGCCGGACGGCACCTGGCGCCTGCGGGCTGGCGTCCACGGCTTCCCGGTAGGTCAGAAACCCGGCCGCGGTGAAGAACAGCGAGCCGACGAAGAAGGTCACTGAGTCCCAGCGGGTCCCGACGGCGCTGGCGTACCTGGGGAGGGCGCCGAGGGGCAATAGCAGCGACCCCACGGCGAACAGGACAGCGATCCACCATCCCCGGGTCTTAGGCGCCACCACGTCGAGCCAGCGGTCAATCCGCCCTGCAGGTGCTTGGGGTGGTCGCGGGATTCCCAGCGAGCTACGACGCCGTCTGGGCGGACGCGCTCGACGAACGTCACGAAGGGGCCAACGCCCCCCTCGCGGCCTCCTCGCTCCCTCACGGACATAGGCACGTCCCATCTGATCGGTTCGATCTTCCCCGCTAAACCGCACCCGCCTTCTGCGCACTGCCCTTGCGTATCAGTAAGAGGTCAACGGCGAACAACTCCGGGTTCAGCGCCGCCAGGAACGCCGGCCCGGAGAACGTGGCGTTCATCCCACTGAACCGGCATCGTCATGGTCTCCCGATAGCCATCCGGCGCTCCGGGCACCATCTTCCCTGGGAACACGCAGGCGGATCTAGGGAAGATGGTCCAGTTGCCTTTGCTGTGCGCACGCGGCGGCTCGTCAAGGGATTATGCGCCCACCCACGGTGGGTGATGACGGCGGTCCCTGCCTGCCAGCATCGGAACCAGTCCGCTCGCTCCGCTTGCGGGGGCCGGTGGCAGGCCGCCGGCGATCCCAGATTCTGGCCGGCGCGGAGCGGATCTTGATCAAAGGAGATGCTGGCTATGCCGTTGCACGAGCGTGAAACCGTCCGTGAGCAGCTGGAGGACTCAGTGTTCGCTGGGCACAGCCTGACCGCGCCGGTACCCAAGTACCGGTTCCCTCAGGACCAGACGCAGTCGAGGGAAGCGTTCCAATTGGTGTCGGACGAGCTGATGCTGGACGGCAACGCCCGCCAGAACCTGGCCACGTTCTGCCAGACCTGGGCCGAGCCCGAGGTCCTTGCCCTGATGGCGCTGTCGGTCAACAAGAACATGATCGACAAGGACGAGTATCCGCAGACCGCCGAGATCGAGCGGCGCTGCGTCCACATGCTGGCTGACCTGTGGCGTGCGCCGAAGGCGGCCAACACGATCGGCGCGTCGGCCATTGGATCCTCGGAGGCCTGCATGCTCGCGGGGATGGCGGCCAAGTGGCGGTGGCGGGCCAAGCGGCAGGCCGAAGGCAAGCCGGCGGACAAGCCGAACATGGTGTGCGGTCCGGTGCAGGTGGTATGGCACAAGTTCGCCCGCTACTGGGACATCGAAATGCGCGAGGTACCGATGTCCCATGGCCACTACGCCATGGATCCAGCCTCGATGCTTGACCGGGTGGACGAAAACACGATCATGGTCGTCCCCACCCTGGCGTCACCTACACCGGCGCCTACGAGCCGGTAGAGGCCATGTCCAAGGCCCTCGACCAGTTGCAGGCCGACACCGGCCTCGACGTCGGCATCCACGTGGACGGGGCCAGCGGCGCCTTCCTCGCCCCGTTCTGCGCGCCCAACGTGGTCTTCGACTTTCGCCTCCCCCGGGTCAAGTCGATCAGCACCTCGGGGCACAAAGTTCGGGCTCGCCCCGCTTGGCGTCGGCTGGGTCATCTGGCGGGACAGCGAGGAACTCCCCGACGATCTGGTGTTCCACGTCAACTACCTGGGCGGCGACATGCCGGTGTTCCAGATCAACTTCTCCCGCCCGGCCGGGCAGATCATCGTTCAGTACTACAACTTCCTCCGCCTGGGTTATGAGGGATACCGGCGCATCCACAATGCGTCCTACGAGATCGGCCAGTACCTCGTCGCCGAGATCGTCAAGCTGGGCCCGTTCGAGCTCCTGTGTGACAGCAACCCGAACACGGGAATCCCGACGGTCACCTGGCGGATCCGTGACGGCGCGGACCCCGGCTACACCCTGTTCGACCTGGCCGACCGGCTGACATCCAAGGGCTGGCAGGTGCCTGCCTACACCCTGACCGGGACAGCCGCCGACATCCCTGTGCAGCGCATCCTGGTCCGCCTGGGGTGTCAGCCGGGACATGGCCTCCCTGCTGCTCGACGACTTCCGGGACGCCATCGCGCACTTCGGCAAGCACCCAGTCACCGTTCCCATGTCCAAAGAAGAGTCGACCGGATTCAACCACCTGTAGCGCGGGGCTTCCTCAGCAAACAACTCCTTTGTCTCGACCCCGGCACAGCAAGTCAGGGCTACTCGCCGCCTGCTCATGGTTCCGGCGCTCCCGATGCGTAGGTGTCGACGAACGCGTCGACACCCCGATTTGCCACTTGACTTGATCCGCTCGGCCATCCCATCCCCATAAGCCACAGGGATCACACCGGCCGACCGTAGCCAGTGGTGGTTTGCCTCGCTGGCAATGCCGATGACGGCGGCCCTTACGAGCTGCCAGTTGCACTCCACCAGTAATCCCCGGCGTTCCGGCGCCCGGATGGGCGGCCGCATGACCGGCATCGGGCTGCGCCGCTCATCGAGCAGGCCAGGCTCAAGGGCCAGGACCTCGTGCCGTGTGCCGGGTGGGGTCGTCATCGGGGTCTTCCGCCTGCCCCGCGTCGGCCGGGTAGTTATGGGCGGCCAGCAGCCGGATTCCCGGGCTGAGCGGGATGACGCCAGGCAGATCGAGGTGCGCCCGCCTGGTGACGACATCGGTTCCCTGGATGGCCAGCGTGGCGGTGATGTCACAGCGACCGGAGCGCAGGGCAACCAGTCGTCCAGCGCTGATCCCTGCCAGCAGGGCACTGATGGCGAGCACGACAGATAGGCCTATCTGGAGGGTAGCCACTTGGTGACCGTCGACCAGGACCGTGACGGAGGGATGCTGGGTCGCGGTGACCTGGTGCGTGGCCAGATCTACTAGCTCGATGCTGCCGGGCGCTGCCAGGGTGTGCCGCGCGGCGGCGGTGAGGTCCTGGTGCTTGCGCCACCCGTCGACCAGCACGCCGATCAGGTCGACGTCCAGGAGCCCGGCCGCTGCCGTCGTGACCTCGCGAACGGCGGCCTCGCGGGTGGCCTTCGGGAGGTTCTCCAGGGCACGGCCAAGGTTCACCCCGGCGCTTGCAGACAGAATCTGGCGGGCCAAGGCCTCCGGGGCTTCCTGGCCCGGGCCGAGCAGCAGATCCAGGGCAGTATGCGGGCGGTCCTGCACGGCTGGCGTCATGGCCGAGCCTCCTCGATCGTCGTGATGCTGGTTCCAGGGCTAGGTTCGATGCGCACCGTGTGCGTCACGGCTGTCCCGGTGTCATGGACGCTCATCAGGCCCGGCGGGCCGGCATCCGGCACGACCCGCACGATTGGCTCAGGCGCCGACGGCGGACGTGAGCGCCGCAGGCGGCGCACTACCAGCGCACCGCCAGCGGCCGCGAGGACTGCGGCCGCCAGCAAGATGACCAGTGCACCGGCCGCTTTCGACGCCACGGGGTTGACCTGGAACGACTGCTTCACGCCGCGGGCCGGCGCGTAGCGGGCGCTGCCGCCTTGCGAGGCGGTGATCGTGCACGTCCCGGCCGCGGCGGTGGTGACGGCAGAGCCCGACACCGTGCACACCGGCGGGGTGTCGGAGGCGAACGTCACCGGCAATCCGGAGGTGGCCGACGCTGACAGGGTGACCGGCGCGCCGACCTGGGCGGCGGGCGGC
>Ga0137374_10004812_pt1 | contig 16043 bp, 19 predicted proteins | sample SagtaG_20_FD_104811 | JGI IMG/M metagenome (GOLD analysis project Ga0137374, IMG submission 104811) | Vadose zone soil microbial communities from Sagehorn Ranch, Mendocino, California, USA - Sage1_R_100_16 metaG | ecosystem: Environmental > Terrestrial > Soil > Vadose zone | place: USA...
CACGGACCTTGTCGGAGAGGCCGTCGGTGCAGAGAAGCAGAACGTCTCCCGCCGAGACCTCTACGGCGTCGAGCGCGACCTCGCCGCTCTTCTTGCGTCCGATGGCCTGCAGGATGACGTTGCGGTAGGGAGACTGCGCCGACTCCTCCTCGCGGATCGCCCCGGCCTCGACGAGCGATTGAACAACGGACTGGTCCCGCGTGATCTGCCGGATCCGCTCTCCGCGCAGGAAATAAGCGCGGGAATCGCCGACGTGGGCGAAGATCGCGCGGCTGTGACAGATGACGGCCGCGGTCAGAGTCGTCGCCATTCCCTCCAGCGCCGAGTCCGACCGTGCCTGATTCCAGACGCGGGCGTTGACCTTCTCGACGGCGGCGCGGAAGAGATCTCTCTTCGGGCAGGTCGGCGCCAGCATTTCCATCTCCTCCGAGAGGACCTCCAGGGCAAGACCGCTCGCGACCTCCCCCGCCCGCCGGCCGCCGACCCCGTCGCACACGGCAAGCAGCACGCCCTTCTCTCCGACCTGGAGGTGCTCGGCGGAGTGGTCCGGAAACGTCCGCCCCTCCGTCAGATCTACCACCGCCAGGTCGTCCTCGTTGTTGGCCCGCCGCCTCCCCCTGTCCGTCTTCCCAAATGCCGTAATCCGCATGACTCCACCTTCTCACGGATTTCCGTTTCGTCGCCGCTTCGACCGTCGAGCAGACACATCTGCTCTTTTCGGAAGGGCTTCCGCGAATTCTTCTAGCCTTTTTGGCCTCGCCAGGCGACTAGACGGTAGAGGGGCTTACTCGAAACGGGGGCATATAATTCCAGGTTGTGAAGTGAAAAGGTGATTCCGGGTCGAAACCACGGCGGTCGAGGATTTCCTGAGTGATATCGGCAACTTTACTCCCGCGGCTTTCGCTGCTGTCGGCGGGATTGGTGGGGTCATCATACCCGGAGCCGATACGGCCATCAGCGCGGGCGCTGCGCTCACGGGCCGCGCGCCACACCTGCATGTCAAACGCATCCACAAAAAGGAGTTCAAGATGATCTTCCAGAGACGCCTTACGTTGCTCAGTTGGACGCGCCCTTTCGGGCGGCTCGTGATCGCGGCACTCGGAACCCTGGCAACAGCCTACGGCTTCGCACAGGAAACGGGAAAGAACGAAGTGGTTACGACTTTGCATCGGAAATCGGTTGCGGCGGAGTCCGAGAGAGACGCCCAAAAGTTCAAGACGCGCGAAGGCCGCCTCCAGGCGAAGCCTCTCGATTGGAATGCCACCATCGGCAAGCCCACGCCGCGGCCGCAACTAAGCAAAGAGGAGGAAGAGCGGGCCAAGCGGGAAGAGCCAGGCTATGCGAAGGGAGGCAGCCGAAACCCGAGTTCGAAGCGGGAAGCGCAGAAACTGCATCCGGAGGACTGGCGTCATCTGAACAAACCGGCAACCGGACGCCCGACGAGTCTGCTGCGAAAAGGCGAGAGCGGCAGACTTCTACTCGCCGCGGGTTCGCCGAACGTGTTCACACAATACTGTGAGAACTGTCCGAGCGTGAACACGGATGCCCCTTCGGCAGCGATTGGCCGGTTGTTTTCCAACGCCGGATCGTGCACCGCCTCGGTGGTCAGCGGAAACAACGTGATCGTGACCGCGGCCCACTGCTGCTACAACCGCACCGGCAAGAACTGGATTGGCGGTTGGACTTTCGCGCCCGGGTATGACAACGGGAATGCGCCCTTCGGCACCTTCGACTGGAACAGCGCAACCATCCTGACCAGTTGGATCAATAACGGCGACATTCCCTCCGATGTCTGCCTGATAAACCTGCAGAACGATTCGGCGGGTCACGGCGTCACCTACTACACAGGCTGGCTGGGCAGGTCATGGAACTGGGGAAGTGAACAGGAGCTGCACGCACTGGGATATCCCGGGAACCTGGGTAATGCGCAGACCCTGGAGCTGTGCACCGCGGAGAGTTTCAGTCCGAACAGTTCCTGCGGCGGGGCCGGCGTCCTGAACATGGGTTGCTCGATGACGTACGGATCGAGCGGCGGGCCGTGGGTGCGTCACTACCGGGGCGATAACTGGGTCAACGCGGTGGTGCACGGCTACGAAAGTCAAAGCTGTACGGGGACCTTCGGGCAGACGTTCAACGGGCCGCGCTTCACGTCGGGCAACATCGTAACGTTGTGCAGCGCGGCAGGATGTTAGCTTAGGTCCGTCACGACCAGAGAGCTTCCGGTCGGCTGTTCATATCTGAATGCACTTGGACGCCCGGCTGAGCTATCGCGGCCGGCATTGCTTCGATCGTCGAGATTTCGCAGAAGGTGGCGATCCCAATCGAGGTGGATCCGGCAATACGCCGAGGACCTAAGCGAAGAGAGGGGAATCAACAATGGCGAAACCCAAACCCAAGCCGAAGCCCAAGCCAAAGTATTCGTGGATCCAGAGCGGGAACTACGTCTACTGTTTCAAAGGATGGGGAGGTCAGGACGTCGCAAAGCTGTGGGAAGCGGAGGAACTCACGGAATTCCACGATGCGGAACTCGCCCGGGCAACCAAGGAGATCAATGCGATCCTGAGCAAGGTGGGAAGAAACAACCGGCACTCGGAACGCAAGCTCTCATTAATAGAGTTCCAGAATCGTCCTCTCCTGGTCTGGGCAAGGTACGGCGTCGTCGGGCAGGAAGACGATGATGAGACGATCAGAAAGGCGCTCAAGCTAAAGGGAAAGTGACGGGGGAATAGGAACTCCGTCGGGTCCGGCTGTGATGGCGATGGGGCTGCAACAAGCAGGAAACTCGGTAATCTGGACGCTGCCCTGCGCCAGTAGCCTTCCAGCCGCGAGGAAGGATACAAGAATAGCAGCCGAAAGAATCCTGCGCGCCATGACTAGCTTGAGGTCGCCCAAGGGCTTGAAGCCCACCGGCGAGCGCAGCGTAGTAGAGCAAGTTCGACGAAACCGCGGGTTAAGCGCATCCTCGTTCACGTGGAAGCCGGTTCTGGTAGATGCAAAGCATATCCTCAATCTCGTACGCCGGCAGCGTGCGGAGGCAGGCCGGCAGTTGGCCGACCTCGAGCCATTTCGTACGATCGAACCCCAGTTCCCGCGCGCCCTGCCGGGTTCCGGCGTGCAGATAGACCTTCTCGGGCAGAAGGCCGAGCCTTGAGCCGATTCGAAACGAGGTGTCATACACGTAGAGCTCGCCGATACCGTGCATGCCGCCCACGACCCTTTCGACCAGCCGATGCAGGTCGTGAAAGCTCCGCGCCTTGCGCAGCGCCGGCAGTTCTTTCGAGAGTCGGCGGGCAGCTTCTTCAAGGAGATCGCGGTTGATTCGGCAATGGTGTCGGTATCGACGGCCTTTCGCATTCTCAGCCAGCGCAGCCCGCCTGACGGCATCGGCCAGTGATGGCTGCTGCCGGAACCACTCCAGTTCCATCCGGGTTCGACGCCGGAATACGCGGTCGTAATGTCGAATGAGTTCCTGCCAACTCCTCCGATTCGAGCGATCCCGCGGACTGCCTTTTCTCATGCGCCTGTCGTCCTGGGCTTTCTCTACCGCCGATCACCCGCAGGTGGCCATGAAAGGCCAATCTCGAGTCTGTGAGAGGCCGCGTAGCACATCGGGCAGTCGAGCACGATCACCATTTCGGCGCGCCCCCTGGCCTCAATCGGTCCGCCCTGGAAACTCGCAACCTCGCGCGCAGCCGTCCCTCCGCCATGGCGAGAAACCGCGCGAACCTCAATCCAGACGTCGGGCCCTGCGAAACCGAAATCGCAATTGTTGGTGACGGACGCCCGGACCTGAGTTTTCGTCGGCATGTAGGCGGCGTGGATCTCGTCGTCTTCAATCCTGAAAGTGAGGCAGCGGGTCATCGCGTCCTGAACCGTCTCCGCAGGGACCCGCGTCGGTTCCGGGCTCGGCGGCTCATCGGCGAGCTGCCGCACGGGCGAAGGCCGGGGGATCGTCACCTCCATGACCGCGCTTTGGAATGACGGCGTGAGTGTGGGCCCGGGCTCGGCAGTGGGTTCCTCGATGGGCGCTGGTGCCAACGAGGGCGCCGCCTCCGCCGGCGCGGGCTGGGTTGTCGTGGCCGCGACGGTGGGAGCAACGGCCAAGACAGGAACGGCCTGGCGTCGGTGCCCGAGCTCGTACGCGCCGAGAGCGAGCACGACGGCGGCTAGAACCGCGGAAGCGATCTTCCAGCCGACCGAGCCCGTGCGGGGCGCCAAAGGTCGTGGCGGAGGAGCGTCAATCCGGCCCACGGTTCACAGGTTCCCCAGCGGAGCGGAGCGACTCCGCTGAGGCGCCGCGCTAGGCGGATTCTGTTGCCACCCACGAAGCGAGGTCGAGCACGTAGGTCTTTGCTCCATACCGTTGATTCTCCCTACACAGATAGACGATGTCCACGGGGCATCGCAGGATTGCCCGGATCTGAGCGATGCAGAGCAGCTGAGCCGGACGGAGGCGATCGCCACCCTTCTTCACTTCCACGAACATGAAAATGCCGTCATCCTCGCTGGCGCGAGGGCTTCAGCCTCACGAGATCCGAGTGCATTTCTCGAAGGACGTTGCCGCGCGAATCGTCGGCGTGACGCCGATGGCCGAGGATGGCGAGCACAGGCGCTATCGAGAGGTCCTCGCCTACATGATCCGCAGCGGACAAAAGGGGCGGCCGTAGGCGGCCGTGGACGACGACCCAGCGCATTACCCAGCGAGCGTCCGGGTGATCCTGGTGAACGCGAGAAAGGGCTTCGACGGAGAGGCGGCGGCTGCGCTTCTTGGGCGGTAGCGTCGCGGGGATCGTAGCTCTGAGCGAGGAAGCCTCCCGTTCCACACGCCGGATCGTAAACCGTCTCGCCCGCGGCGGGCGCCACGGTGCGGTCCATCGCCCGGATAACCTCTCGCGGCGTGAAGAACTGGCCTCCGTCGTTCCCCTTCTCCCCCATCTTCAAGAGCAAGTCCTCGTACACCTGGGAGAGCGTGAAGACGTGGATCGAGTCAACGGCCTCCGAGCTGATCTCATGGACTTTGTCGATCACGTGGAGGAAGTTCCGCTCGGTGTCGATCCGGGTCCGTTCGACGCCGGACATGATTTCGCTGATGACCCTCTGGCGGGAACCTGCGCCGGGCCGGGTCTTCAGCCCCTTCAGATAAGGAAGAAGCTCGCCGTTGATGAAACCGAAGAGCCCACCCAGAGCGCCGTTCTGGAGCTCGATTCGCTTAGGCCCGTCCGGCGCGGCCCAATCGCACCAGCGGTAGGGCGCCTCGAGTGACGGTGAAACTCGGCGCCGACCGCCTCGGCCTGCTCTGCCTCTTTGGCCTCGCGTTCATCGAGAATCCAAAGAAAGAGGATCCACGTCAGCTCGGGGACGTATTGCAATGCTCCCGCGCAGTTGGACCGCCGCATGATGTCGCAGATCGACTTGACCGCAGCGTTGACGGATTGCGGCGAGGCGAGGCGCTTACTCCGTTCCCCGTGCCTCCAGGCTTAGGAGGCATGGGTCTTCTCCAAGGGTGTCAGCCGTGCAGGCTCCTCAAGAATGGCGAGCAGCTCTCGAGCGCAGAAGACGCGGTCGCGGCGGGCTTTCGACACCGGACTGAGGATCGAGGCGGTCCGTAGATTCTCGATCGCTCTCTCGGCCGTCGTGTAGGCGACCTCGAGCCTCGCCGCGGCCCCCTTAACGGACCAGAAAGGATTCTCAGCCAGAAGTTCTACGAGCTCCCCCGCCGCATGCGAGCGCGATCGAGCCGCGACGCGACGCCAGCGGTCGAGAAGTCCGTTGATCCGTTCCGCACGATCGAGAGCGTCCTCGGATTGCCTGGCCACGCCATTGAAGAAGTATTCGAGCCACACCGCCCATTCGCGTCGCTCGGTGACTCCTAGTAACCGGCCGTAGTAGTCCTGTCGAGTCGCCTCGAAGAAAGCCGAGATGTAGAGGAGGGGGGACGGCAGGACCCCTCGCTCGATGAGGAAGAGAGGGATCAGAAGTCGCCCGACACGGCCGTTTCCGTCCAGGAACGGGTGAATCGCTTCGAACTGAGAATGCGCGAGCCCGATCTGAACGAGCGGCGGAAGGGTCCTCTCATGCAGGAACTTCTCGAAACGATCCAGGCACTCTTTCATCTCGTGCGGCGGCGGAGGAACGTAGGTCGCGTTGGCAAGAGTCGAACCGGGCGCCCCGATCCAGTTTTGCGAACGCCGAAATTCCCCCGGCGTGGCCTGGTTGCCCCGCACCCCTTCCATGAGACGGGCGTGGAGCTCGCAGATCAGCCTGAGCGAGAGTGGGAACGTCTCGAGCCGCCGAACGCCGTACTCGAGGGCAGTCACGTAGTTTGCGACTTCACGCAGGTCCGCCGGGCTCCGATCCACAGCCGCTCCCGCTTCCGCCGCGAGAAGCTCTCCGAGCGTCGCCTGGGTGCCTTCGATCCTGCTCGACAGCACGGCCTCGCGACGGATGAATGGACGGATAAGAAGATGCGGATTCGGAAGCCTCCCCCCCTCTCCCGCCAGCCGTCCGATCGCGCGGTCCGCATCGGAGAGACCGCGCACCATCCGCTCCGTCCAGTCGATTCGCGGCGGCAGAGCATCCGGGACATGGGCCGTATAGCCCTCCGGGCAGCGGATCCGGTGCCCAGCCGGTCCGGAAGCCCTGCCCTTCATCTTGTTTGCAGTGGCGCTAGTATGAGGCATTGTTATTATCGAAATATGCCGTACGCGATAATAACCCGATTCACTTTGCACGTCAAGTTGGAGAGCGTGCGGAAGGGCGGGGCTAAGTCTCTCAGGAAAAAAGCAGATCTCTCTTCGGGCAGGTTAGCGCCAGTGATTCCATTTCCTCCGAGAGGACCTCCAGGGCAAGCTCGCTCGCGACCTCCCCCGCCCGCCTTTGACAATAATACAGGAAGTACACGGCTGACCCCATTCTTCACTCACGAATCACAGCAACCCGGAAGTCTGCACGGGAAGCGCTACATCAGGGCCATTTCGACGGCAGGAGAGACATCATGCGGGAAAGCGCATCCGGCGCAGCAGGGTCTTGAAGCGGGGGTCGTCGCGCAGAGCGTCCCACTCCCCTGCGACATTCAACCAAACCAGGACCGCGGCGCGCCGCTCCGCCGCCTGTTCGAGCCAGCGGAGTGTCTGCTCCTTTTCACCGGCCGCGGCCCAGAGCCAGGCGATCTGGTTGGAGTCGACCGAGCGGGTCTTGGACAGTCGCGTGAGCTCTTCGGCTGCCGTCCGCATCGCGGCGGCATATCCGGATTTTGCGTCCACCCCTTCGACCGCATCGGCCGACTCCGAGTAGCCGGAAAGCCGCATCGACTGGAGGTAGTGCCGGAGAGCTTCCTTCTTCATTCCCTTGTGGTCGTAGGCGACCCAAAGCCAGACCTCGGCCGGCGCGAATCGCGGTGCGAGCTCGAGCGTTTTGCGGCACTCCTCGATCGCGCGATTGTGGTCGTGCGAAAACGAGTAGTGGACGGCGACGTCGAGGCCGGTGACCGGTGAGAGCGGGTCGAGCTGTTTTGCCCGCAGGATTTCCTCCAGGGCTTCCTTGCGCCGCCCCATCGCTTCGAGGTAGGCCCAGTACCATTGGTGAGCGGTGGCATAGTTCGGGTTCTCGGCGAGCGCGAGCCGAAACTCCGTCTCCGCTCCTTTCCAGTCCCAGCCGTGGAAGAACCGGACGAAGCCCAAGGAGGCGTGCGCCTGGGCGAGGTGGCTGTCGAGCGCGAGTGCCCGCGCGGCAGCGGCCTCCGCCTTGGCGAAAATTTCGACTGGTGTGGGTGACTGGTAGGCCAGGACCGCGTACGTATCGGCGAGCCCGGCGTACGAGGGCGCGTGCCCCGGATCGAGGGCGATCGCCTGCTCGAAGGACGAGATGGCTTTCTGCGTGCCCTCGGCGGTGCGGAGGTTCCAGTAGTACCGGCCCTTCAGGTACGCCTCCTGCACAGCGGGGTCAACCGGCTCCGCGCCGGACAAGCGGGCCTTCTCCTGCGGCGTGAGCCGCACCCGAATCTCGGTCGCGATCGCGAGTGCGATATCGCCCTGCAGGGACAGGACGTCGCGGAAGTCGCGCTCGTAGCTTCGCGTCCAGAGCTGCTTTTCCGGAAACGCGCGGATAAGCTGGGCGGTGATCCGGACCCGCTGGCCAGAGCGCAACACCGACCCCTCGACGAACATGTCAACGCCGAGTTCCCGGGCGATCTCCGGAATGGTCTTGCGGGAAGCCTTGTAGCCAATCACGGACTGGCGCGAGATCACACGCAGGGAGCGGATGTTTCCGAGCGCGGAGATCAAGGCGTCGGTCATGCCGTCGACGAAGTACTCCGGATCGCCCGAAAAGTTGGCGAGGGGGAGCACCGCGAGAGAGGGAACCGCCGGAACACCCTGCGGAGTTGCCGCCGGGCCACGGCGTGCGAGAGTCAGACCTGCCCACACGGCGACCGCGATCAATGCCCCGGCAACCGCGAAGACGAGAGCCCGCCTCCGCCGTGGGGGTGGCGTCGGCAGCGCGGCCGCGGATGTGCTTCTCTTCCAGGAAGCCGAAGCGAGCTCGCCTTGGATGGCCCGAAGCTCGTTGCGGAGGTCCTTGGCGCTTTGAAGTCTCCTCTCGGGGTCCTTCTCCAGGCAGCGCATGATGAGCCGGGCGAGATCGGAAGAGAGGTCCGGACAAAGAGACAAAATCGGAGAGGGCTCGTCCCGAAGCACGGAGGAAATCTGATCCGCGGCGCCAGAGCCGCGGAATGGGCGAACGCCGGCGCTCATCTCGTACAGGATGACGCCGAGCGAGAAGATGTCGGAGCGCGGATCCGCATGCCCGCCTCGGAGCTGCTCGGGTGCCATGTACTCGACCGTCCCCAGGATCGTCCCGGTCGCGGTCAGCGGCGACTGTGTGAGAAGCCCGGATGGGTGCGGGCCAGCCGAGACCGGCTCCGTGCCGAGCACCTTGGCCAGCCCGAAGTCGAGGACCTTGATTCGTCCCTCGCGGGTGATCATGATGTTGCTCGGCTTCAGGTCTCGGTGGATAACGCCCCGTTCGTGCGCGGCAGCCACGCAGTCAGCCAGTGGCACCGCCACATCCAGGATCTCCTTGGTCGGCAAGGCTCCGGAAGCAATCCGCGCGGCGAGCGTCTCGCCCTCAACCAGCTCCATGGTCAGGCAGCGAACCCCCTCGATCTCCTCGACGGAATAGATCGTGACGATGTTGGGGTGATTGATGGCCGCGATGGCCTCGGCTTCCCGCTCGAAGCGTTGGAGGAACTGCGGGTCCGACGTCAGGTCGGGCCGCAGGACCTTCAGGGCGAGGCGGCGCCGCAGGCGCGTGTCCTCGGCCAGATAGACCTCTCCCATGCCGCCTCCGCCGAGCTTCTGGAGGATTCGGTAATGGGCCAGCGTCGAACCGATCATGCAGCTGGCAGCCTGCTAGATGGGAACCTGAAACTGACCGGTATCGACCCACTCGGTCTTGATCAGGGTCCAGAAATCACGCGCGTGACCCTCGAGCACGAATGCATACGGGACCCAACCGAAGCCCCGGTCTCCCCATCGGGAGCCCCAGGAGTTCTGAATGAGCAGTGCTCCGATCGTTGACGGCCCCTTCGGGTTGCGATTGCGAATCGTTATTCGATCATCGTAGCCGACGGCCAGGACCGCGTGGTTGGCCAGTTGCTTCTCGCCCCGTGCCGGATAGGGAACCTTGCCCCGTTTCATGCTCTGGCGGATCGACTCATAGAGCGGAAAGCCGAACGTGAACGGGATATGCGCCGCCAGATGCGCGCGGGCGAGACGAAGCAGGTCCGCCCCGCTCTGGCGCGTCGTCGGTGAATCAAAGCGGTAGTAGGAGACTGCCTGAAAGTCCATCGCGAGGGCGTAGCAGAAGGGCGTCGGCTCGGCGTCGAGCCTCGGATCGTTCGTGGCCGGAGCGGCAAGCGTCCCGCTCTTCAGGTAAGGCCAGTACCTTTCCGGCGGCACGCCGAGAAGCTTCAAGGCGCCCATGACCTGCCGGATGTAGACTGCCGCATTGCCTTGGACACCAAGGAAATTGCGGGCCACCTTGTAGAGAAAGAGACGCGAGGCACGGATGGACTTGCCGTAGGCCTTCTTTTCGAGGAACTCGACCAGTTCCGCGACGACGTTGGCGGCGCAATCGTTGTAACCCCCCTGAAAGCGGACGGGTGGGCACCAGCGCCGCAGGTCCATCCGAGGCGGAAGCTTCTTCTTTTCCCGCAGCAGCGGAGCAATTCCGACCTTCTCGAGGATCGCCGCCACGCTCTCGTGTTCGGGTGTGAAGTCGCGGGGATCGCGGTCCTCGGGCAACCATCCGGTTCCGAGCTCAAACGCTGCCGGCGCGCGCGATCTCCCGCGGGCGCGGGCCCGCGAACCCTTCGTTGACATGTGCCGATACCAGGGAATAGTGTAATCCCAGTGTCCCAGCGCTCCCTCAGAGTCGTCTTGCGAGTTCGCTCTCGCCAAAGGAGAAGACCATGTCGAAGAAGGCCGCCCTTTTCATAGCGAAGCTCTCCAAGGACCCCAAGAAGGTGGCTCAGTTTCGGAAAGATCCGGACCGTGCGATGAAGGGCCACGATCTGAGTTCGAAGGACAAGGCGGTGCTCCGGACGAAAGACACGGAGAAGATACGCAAGCACCTGGGAGATGACGCTCCTCCCGGCTGCGTCATGGTCTAGCTGACCGTGGAGGCGGCCGCCGGCGTGGCGAAGGGCTCGCTCGCGTTCGTCGGGACGGGACTCTACGCCGCCGGGCAGATCACGCCGGAGGCGGTCGCCTCGATCCGCGAGGCCGAACGGTTCTTCCACCTCGTCGTGGACCCCATCTCGCGCCTCTGGCTGGAGGAACTTCATCCGTCGGCCGAGTCTCTCTTCGACGCGTACGCTCACGATAAACCGCGCCGCGCTTCCTACGACGAAATGGAGGCGCGTGTCCTGGCTCCGGTGCGGCAGGGGCGAAGCGTGTGCGTGGCGCTGTACGGCCACCCGGGGGTTCTCGTGGATCCCTCCCACCGAGCGATCGAACAGGCGCGCTTCGAAGGGCATCCGGCTCGGATGCTGCCGGGCGTCTCCTCGGAGGATTGTCTCTTCGCGGACCTCGGGATCGACCCGGCGGCGCGAGGCTGCCAGAGCTTCGAAGCGACGGATTTTCTGGTGCGTAAGAGAGGCTTCGACCCCCGCTCCGCGCTCATCCTCTGGCAGATCGGGGCGATCGGCGTGACGACCTATCGCCGGGAGGAGCTCTGGAGCCGGGATGGGTTGAAGATACTTTCGGACGTCCTCCGGAGATGCTACCCGAGGAGACACCAGGTCGCCGTTTATGAAGCGGCTCGATTCTCGATCGGCGAGCCGTCGATCCAAGTTCTTCCGCTCGAGCGCCTCGGTCACGCTCGCGTTTCGACGAGTTCGACGCTCTACGTTCCACCGATCGATGCATCGGGGTCCGGCTATTCCTTCCAACAGCAAGTCGAGGGCTTCTCCCGGACCAGTTCCGATCGCGCGGCGCTTTCCGTCGTCGGCACGGGATATCGTGTCGCCGGGCAGGTCACGCCGGAGACGCAGTCCGTTCTCGAGAGTGCCGACCGCCTCCATTATCTCGTGACGGATCCGGCAACGAGTGCCTGGCTCGCGAGCGTGAACCCCCGCGCCGAATCGTTGCACGACTGCTACCGGATTGGCGAGAGCGGCGCGGCCGCCGTGTGCCGGATGGTCGAGCGAATTCTCGCTCCTCTGCGCGACGGGTTGGAGGTCTGCGCGGCGTTCTCGGGACATCCCGCAATCGGGGTGCCCGTGTCCCACGAGTCGGTCCGGCGGGCGCGGACCGAGGGTTTCCCCGCGAGGCTGCTTCCCGCCATTTCCTTCGAGGACTGCCTCTTCGCGGATCTCGGCGTGGATCCGGGAGACAACGGCCGATTCCTCTTTGACGCCGGAGACTTCGTCCGGCGAGCTCCCAAGATCGACACCTCAAGCACACTCCTGCTCATCCAAGCCGGAGCCGTCGGCGTGACCGACTATCGGGACGGAGATGAACCGGACCGTGCCGGTCTCGCAAGGCTCTCCGAAGTCTTGTGTCGGCTCTACAGCGCCGACCACGAAGTCGTCGTTTACGAGATCTCGGACTTTCCCATGTTCGATCCCGCGGTCGAGCACGTTCGGGTCTCGAATCTCTCCCAGGCTCCCATTACGATCCGGTCGACGCTTTACGTCCCGCCTCTCGCCTATGCCGAGAAAGATCCCCTGGTGGCCGAGCGTCTCGCAGCCGCGGCGCTGACCCCCTCATAGCAACAGGCACTTCCCCAACGGATTTCCTCTTCTGGTTTCTTATTCGGGCGGAGGCGGCAGGCGACGCGCGCTTCGAGGATCCCGCCGTGAACTTCATCACGCAAGGCGACATTGACATGAGCCCGCCACCAGCAGATCACGCTCTTGGGCGGCGACGTGGACGCTCTGGTGTCGGCCGGGACGCTCAACGCGGGAGAAGGCGGAGCCCTGAAGGCGAAACTCGACGCCGCTCGCGACCTTGCTCTTCCTCTCCCGGCTGAAGAGGCCTGCCCTCCGAAGCCGCGCCGTCGCCATAGCGGCTTTGGCGCGTCGGCGACTCGGCGAAGGGGGGGGCAGAGTGAGGGGCAGACGTGGGCTTAGTTCGAGCTGTTGTCGCGGGCTTCGAGTCTTTCGAGGCGAGCGCGAAGTACGAGAGATCGTTCTCCAGAGACCGGATTCGGCGGTCGAGCTAACCGAACGACAGGCGGATCATCGCCCTGACTTCGGCGATCTCTTCACGAACAGTCCTGAACTCGGCTGCCACCTCTTCACGGAAGCCCCGAAGCTCCCCGGCAACGGCACCAACTTCCGATCGCATGCCTTCAGCAACGAAGTTAATGTGCCGCTCGATCTCCTCCGCTGTCTCCCGATCCATCGTAGGAACACCTCAGGGGGATGTACCTGTCGATCTGCCAGCCTCATTCCGCAGAATCTACGAGGTCGATCCTCCGCTCCGCCCGCGCTGCCGCTCGCTCATGCGCGTGCTCTCGTTCATCACCGAGCCCGGCCTGATCCGCCACACCTCCAACCGCGCCCAAGAGGGCCGAGCGCCGCCGCCCTCTCCGCCCTCGGCCGGATGTCGTCGCACTCCGACAGCAGGAGCTGGTCGAGTACCGCCTGCGCCGGTGCCGCGGCTGGATGAACGCGGGCGGCTCGATCGAGATCCTCAGAAACCGCATCGCGCTGGCCGTGTTCGCGCGCAGCTTCTCGGAGCGCCCAAACAGGCAGCAAAAAGCCGCCTCGCCGCGCCGAATCTCTATACCCCGTTCTGCCACCCGCGCCGGCAGGACCGGGAGGTCTCCCGCCGGCTCACTCAATTGATCTTCCCGCCTATGTTCATCTTTTGCAACATTTCCTCGAAGAAAGGCCGATCCCTGAGGCTCGTGAATTCCCCCTTGAAAATGATCGCGTTGAATCCGGCAGTCGCTTCTTTCTTGTCGATATTCGATAAAAGCAGCGCGAATCGGCTGCCGTCGAACAATCGCGTATTGTCCATGTAGGGTAGATCAAAAAAGGATACTTCAAACCTTATGGGTTTAAACGCCTGCACGAGGTTCAACGTGCTGTTCTTGAACGATTCCCGGTACGGAGTCACCTTTACCGTGACGGCCATCTCGTTCACTTCTTCCAGCTCTACATCGATCGCAGGAGAGCCCTTGTCCACGCTCTGGGGCTGGGGGTTCCGGATAACTACATCGCTGCAACTTCCGCTCTTACTATCCTCAAGGATTTGCTTCTCAAATTTATGGTTCAATTCCTCACGATTGTCCACGGAGTAAAGGTGAACACACCTCGTCTTACCCTTTGTTACCTCAAAAGGTCTGCTGATCCCCGATTGCGATTGCGTCAGCATCGCCGATTGACTTGAGGCCACATTTCTCGCCACTCGGAACAGCTCTTTCTGAAACTTCTCCCATGTGTCGTAAGCTGTACTGCCGGTGTTTTCCCTCTTCTTCGCCTTCTCCAGCCGCAAATAGACATCCTCGAACAGCGGTCTGGCATTGAGATATTCCTGAAAGTTCAGATTCAGCAGATCGAGAAACATGATTCGCTTTCGGAAGGATTCCTCACTCTCGGTGCCATGCGCTTCCTCCGTGAACCGGCCGAGGTAATCCGCCAGCAGAGTTTTGAACATCTCCTGCCTGATGGCAGTGTCCGCCTTCTCTCTCTCGCTCATGACTTGCATATAGACCTGCGCCCTGTGACTTTCTTCCGACGTCTTTCCAATAATGTAGGGGATCGCAACCGATCCGATGGACACCCCCACAGCGGCGACGATTTTGGCGAAAGATTCAGACTTTTCCCAAAGATCTCGCTTCGGGTTCTTCGCTTCTTTCTCCTCCCGCTCTCTAGCCATGCTGTGTCCCCCTCCTTCCACCTTTATTGCACCCGAAAGTTCCTTTCCGTCCCCTCTGGAGGCACGGTGACCTGTTCCTCCCGGCCGCCGCCAACCGTCACCGTGTACGTCCCCGGAGCAATGCTCGGGAATCGATAGAATCCACTACCGTTGGTCGTCGTCGGGTCCACTGGTTGGGGTCCCTTCGTCAGGGCGACCGTCACGTTCGCGGCCGGCGCGCCATTGCCTCGTAAAACCTGGCCCTTAAGCTCTGCTGCCGCGAGGGGTGCAGCAACGACCAGCATAAGAAGTGAAAACATACCGATCAGCAGTGCCCTCATTTTGCTTTCCTCCTTCGGCACACCACGCGATGCGCCGTTATTAATCATCGGCAACGCCATGCCAGTCAGTCGGCACGCCGCCGGATAGCTTCACCACCTCGCCCCAGCTCGCCACGTCCTCGCGCAACTGCCGGTGGAACTCCTCGGGCGTGTGGCCGATCGCCTCGGCGCCCTGCAAGAGGAGCTGCTCGCGGGTGTCGGGCCAGTGGTAGGAATTGGTTCTTGTGACGCTGCGCTAAAATCTGGCATCCTACGCCCACTTCCACACTACGCCTGTCAGTTGCTCAGAACAAGTCACAACTGGCCGACGGCACGCCGACCGGAGAACCCGGCTTCCACCCTTGGGTTGCGACTGCGGATCGGTATGGCTTGGCCGCCGTCGGCCCGTCGCAGGATGTCAGGCCGGCTTCCACGACCTCGCGCAGATCAGGCGCCGCGAGTCTCTCCGCCATCTCTTCGGCACGGACCTTGTCCGATAGCCTGTCGGTGCAGAGAAGCAGAACGTCTCCCGCCGAGACCTCCACAGCATCGAGCGGGACCTCGACGCTCTTCTTGCGTCCGATGGCCTGCAGGATGACGTTGCGGTAAGGAGACTGCGCCGTCTCCTCCTCGCGGATCGCTCCCGCCTCGACGAGCGACTGGACGAAGGACTGGTCTCGCGTGATCTGCCGGATCCGCTCGCCGCGCAGGACATAGGCGCGCGAGTCCCCGACATGGGCAAAAATCGCGCGGCTGTGACAGACCACGGCGGCGGTCAGCGTCGTCGCCATTCCCTCCTGCGCCGAGTCCGAACGTGCCTGCTCCCAGACGCGGGCGTTGACCTTCTCGACGGCAGCGCGGAAGAGATCTCTCTTCGGGCAGGTGGGTGACAGCGATTCCATTTCCCCCGAGAGGACCTCCAGGGCAAGACCGCTCGCGACCTCCCCCGCCCGCCGGCCTCCGACCCCGTCGCACACGGCAAGCAGCACGCCCTTCTCTCCGACCTGCAGATGCTCGGCAGAATGGTCCGGCACTATCCGCCCCTCTGTCAGATCCACCACCGCCAGGTCGTCCTCGTTGTTGGGCCGCCGTCTCCCCCTATCCGTCTTCCCAAACGCCGTAATCCTCATCGCCCCACCTTCTCACGAATCACAGTAAACCCGGAAGTCTGTACGGGAAGCGCTACATCAGGGATCATTTCGGCAGCAGGAGACGGCGCTGCCAACTGATTGGAGGAGTTGGAGCGGGCAACGGGGTTCGAACCCGCGACATCCAGCTTGGGAAGCTGACGCTCTACCAGCTGAGCTATGCCCGCTCGGGCAGGCTGGAATATAGCGAAAGCGCGGCGGCGGGGCAA
>Ga0137374_10004825_pt1 | contig 16028 bp, 14 predicted proteins | sample SagtaG_20_FD_104811 | JGI IMG/M metagenome (GOLD analysis project Ga0137374, IMG submission 104811) | Vadose zone soil microbial communities from Sagehorn Ranch, Mendocino, California, USA - Sage1_R_100_16 metaG | ecosystem: Environmental > Terrestrial > Soil > Vadose zone | place: USA...
CGCCGCTTTGGAAATGGCTGCGCTACTGTTGAAGGTCCAGCCCGGCGACGAAGTGATCATGCCATCCTATACTTTTGTCTCGACGGCCAACGCGTTTGTGTTGCGGGGCGCAAAGCCGATATTTGTCGATATACGGGAGGACACGCTTAATCTGGACGAAACGCTGATTGAGTCCGCCATTACGTCTCGTACACGAGCGATTGTGCCGGTGCATTACGCGGGTGTGGCATGCGAGATGGACACCATCATCGCCATCGCCCAACGCCATGGACTCAAAGTGGTGGAGGACGCCGCTCAAGGCGCCATGGCTCATTATAACGGGCGAGCGCTCGGTGCGATTGGCGACCTGGGCGCGTACAGCTTTCATGACAGCAAAAACATCATTTCTGGCGAGGGCGGGAGCCTGCTGATCAACGACCCTGGCTTGGCGGCGCGGGCGGAGATCATCCGCGAGAAGGGAACGGATCGCAGCCGTTTCTTCCGTGGTGAAGTGGACAAATACACGTGGCAAGAGGTCGGGTCCTCGTTTTTGCCGAGCGACTTCACCGCGGCCTTTCTCTGGGCGCAGATGGAAGATGCAAGGCGCATCACGACCGAGCGATTGGCGATCTGGCAGCGCTATCACGAGATGTTTGCGTCTCTGGAAGCGACGGGCCCGTTTCGTCGGCCGATCTTGCCCAAGGGCTGCGAACACAATGGCCATATGTATTATATAGTTCTCGCGCTAGGGATCGATCGGCGGACGATTCTCGATGCCCTCAGTCGAAACGGAATCGGCGCGGTATTTCATTATGTCCCGCTGCATTCCTCGCCCGCCGGACTACATTACGGCCGGGCGCATGGGGATCTCGCCGTTACGACCTCCGTGTCGCAGCGGTTGATCCGGTTGCCGCTGTGGATCGGGTTGACGCAAGCTCAGCAGGAAAGGGTGTGCGAGGTGTTCAAGGAGGCATTGGGTGTGGCACGGCCTGTTCGTTGAATAGCGCTGCGAATGGCCCCGCCGCCACCATTGCCCGTTTACGGTGACGCCCGTATCTTTCGCGTCACCTCAGTTTGGGAAGTTCGGATCGTGTGCAACCGCATGAACAGTCCAAATGCTGTTTAACTCGCACGAATTCATCTTTGTCTTTTTGCCCGCAGTGTTCGCTGGCTTCTTCCTAGCCGCACGACTGAGTACGCGTTTAGCTGCTGCCTGGCTGTGCGTGGCATCGCTCGCCTTCTATGCATGGTGGAGCCCGATATACTCCTTCCTCCTCTTGGGCTCGGTTTCGGTGAATTATTTGATCGGCCGTGAAATAGGGGTTCGTGTCGCTCAAGAACGAATGCTCATTGCGCGTCATCTGTTGTTCGGCGGCATTGCAATCAACCTAGTCGTCCTCGGCTATTTCAAATACATGGGATTCTTCGTACAGACGGTTGGCAGCGCGCTGCACGTGCCCCTTGTCGTCACCGTCATCCTGCCACTGGGCATCTCGTTCTACACGTTCACGCAGCTCGCGTATTTGGTCGACGTCTATCGTGGAAAGGTAGCGGGCTACGACCCGGTGCATTACGCGCTATTCGTCACGTATTTTCCCCACCTGATCGCAGGCCCCATCTTGCATCATAACGAAATGATTCCGCAGTTCGAGCGGCCGTCCACCTACCGCTTCAGCTACGAAAATATTTCCGTCGGGATGACGATCTTCTTCATCGGTTTGTTCAAGAAGGTCGTATTGGCGGATGGCATAGCGCCCCAGGTCGGTCCGATCTTCGACGCGGCAGCGGCCGGCGTCCAATTGACCTTTCTCGAGGCCTGGATCGGGGCGCTTTGTTATTCCTTCCAGCTCTACTTCGACTTTTCCGGTTATTGCGACATGGCCATCGGCATTTCTCGTCTCTTTGGAATAGCACTGCCGCTGAACTTTCACTCACCCTACAAGGCGGTGAACATCATCGAATTCTGGCGGCGCTGGCACATGACGCTGTCGCGGTTCTTGCGCGACTATCTCTACATCCCGCTCGGCGGCAGCCGGACCACCCTACCGCGCCGCTACGTGAATGTGATGGTGACGATGCTGCTTGGCGGGCTCTGGCACGGCGCGGGTTGGACGTTCATCCTCTGGGGAGGCCTGCATGGTCTCTACGTTGTCGCGAACCATGCTTGGCATGCGCTGCTCCGACTCCTCGGCCAGGACCCCACTCGGCCGTCATCCTTCCCGATCCATGTGCTGTCGGTTTTTGTGACCTTCATGGCGGTGACGTTCGCATGGGCGATGTTCCGGGCGAGCGACCTCAGCTCTGCGCTGTCGATGACGATTGCGATGGCAGGCGGCCGTGGCATTTCCTTGCCCCCGGATTGGATAAACGCATTGGGCGCAACTGGAGGCTGGCTCTTGACGCACCAGTTGGTATTCGCTGCCGATAACGGTCTCATCAAACCGTCAAGTTTCGCGTGGATTGCAGGTCTGGCGGCGCTTTGCTGGCTGGCGCCTAACACCCAGCAGATCATGCGCGGATTCAACCCCGCGCTTCCCGACCGGTTCGACCACGAGAAAGCAAGGTTGATGGTGGCGTGGAAACCGTCGCTTGCAACGGCCACGCTTGTGCTCATGGTGGGAATCTTCACAATCGTAAGCCTCACCAAGAGATCTGAATTCCTCTACTTCCAATTCTAGCAGCGATGCACACTCATAGATTCTACGTTTGGTTCTCGCTCGCCAGCATGGCCGCAATATTGCTGTCCATCACGTATTTGAACCTGCGACTCACCGAGAACTCGACCACGGCACAATGTTTTCGCCGCGAGCAAGTGGCAGCAAGAAACTCGCGGTATCACCAACGCCACTCACCGCGGAGTTGACAATAGGCCATTCAAAACGCTTCGCCTCAACGATCGACTGCCTGACATCAACACCGTGATCTTCGGCTCTTCGACCAGCATGGGAATGCAACAGGAAATGTTTCCGGAATCGATGCGAATTTACAATTTCGCGCAGAACGGAAACACTCTGTCATCCACCATCGCCGAAATCAAATATCTTCTAGACCATGCGCCCCATATCAAATGGATGATTGTCGAACTCGACTGGGCGCTCGGCTTTGTCTATCGAGCCGACCCTCCACCTCCAACCGATCTTTCGATCGAACATGTGAGCGCTGAGACAGAGGCAGCCGGATCAGAAGTCTCAAAGCTTGCCGAAGTTCGCGATGCATTTACATATCCCCGTGTCATCAATCTGGTTAAACTTCTTGGGTCGATAGCTTCATCTAGAGACGTGCGAGACAATTTTCGCAAGAACTTCTCACAGGCCGAGAGCGACGAGTATGTGTGCCCGGATGGGCTAGCAAAGGACTTCGAGCAAAATTATCGCGGATTATGCGCAGGGTTTGTCTATGATGGCAGCTCGAACTTTCGGATCATGCGGCGCTTAACGGATGTTCGTGCCGTCATCGTTTCGGCGACGTTTCCGGGCCTCATTGCCGCAAAGGGTGAGCCCAATCGGTCACTGCTCGAACGCGCGGCTGCTCAGGCAAATCGTCTCGAGAGCGCAGGCGGAAGGATGATCTTCATCGTCCCGCCGCTGGTCCCAGGCCTTGAGGCAGACCTCATGGCACGCAAGGAGATCGCACCTCTCCTCAAACGCACGAAAACTGTCCTGCTCGATTGGGCCGAGCGACACAACGTCTTGCTCTTCGATGCTGGCCGCTCCGAGTGGTTCGGCTGCGTCGCATCCGAGTTCGTGGACGCCATTCACGCCGTCCCGGAATGTTATCGGAAAGTCTTGGGCGCCATATGGGAGAATGGCGGAATATTTCAGTCAGCTAGTATTCACAGATAAAGGTCAACGCTGCTGGCCAAAAATCAGTCCAGGACTGCGATTCCAAATCCCGTTCTTCCGAAGCCGTTGCCGGCGTACAGCATATATCGATCGCTCTTGTGATCGAATACGAAGGGATATTCGACCATCTCGGAGTCCCAGCCCGAATCCGAAACGTCGATGACCGGCTCGACAGTGCGACGCCACGTAATTCCATCATGGGATTCCGCGTGGTAGATACGGTAGGCCTTTCCACGGGCGCAGAACCACATGTGGCACCGATCGCGGTCCTTCCGGACGCAGGGCTTACAAATCGCATATTCATCGAGACCATCGAAATCGATGGCGATCGTATTGTTCCGCGTCCAATGGATGCCATCCGTGGATTCGGCGTATTTGATCAAATGCCGCATGTCCTCCTTCCTGGCACCCCATGCGGTGTTCGATCCGTACCACATGCGAAACTTTCCGCCCTCGATCGCAACCCACGGATAGGAGATCGTGTAAGGATCGACCTCACTGAGCTCGACGATCGGAAAACGCGAATACCGGGTGAACGGAGCGTGGTGCCCCTCGCTGATGGCGAGTCCCAACGCGTTCTGCCATGGCACCGTCACCGTGAGCCGCCAGCCCATGTAGTAGAGATATCGCTTCTGCCCGACCCGTACGATGCAGCCGATCGATGCTCCACTATCGTCGAACATTGCGAGATCGCCGGGGCCTAGCACCGGCGTGACCGACTCGCGCAAAATCTTGGTCGGATCGGTGATGTCGATTTCGACGAAGCCGATGCTCGAACGGTTCTTGTCGTCCCGGCTGCTGAAATAAATTCGAAACAGGTCGCCATCGATTGGTTCGGCCACCGGGTTCGCGGCATGCGAGCACGCCCAGGGCAAGCGGCCATCGGGGACGTAGATGCGGCCCAGCTTCCGCCACGTCATAACTTGCCGCACACCTCATGCTCGCGGTCGCGCTGCAATAAGCGGCATTTAATGGCAGCGCCGCGGCCCATGCCGAAGGATATGATCTTGCTCATCGCGGGCGCTTCGGATTTGCGTGACCAATATCATCGGCCGCTTGCTTGCGGACCAGACGATCGAGCCAGTCGTGCACGCTGAGCCCTGCGCTGGCAGCTGCCTTGCGGGCGACCTCTTTCGCCTCTGGCGTCACGCCCTCGAGGCGTCCAAAATAACGAGAGCGCATGGTACCGCCTCGCCAGCCCTTGTGCGGCAGGTCAAGATCGAGAGGCGGCGGCCCCTCTCCTTTGCGGAACGTGATGACATAGAAACAGTTGGCCATGATCCAGCGCACGGTCACGTCGCGGGCGCATTCCGGGATGGTGGCGAGGGGCAGCTCGTGACGAAACAGCGGATTGTTGGTGCAAACGATAGCCTCGAATTCGGTTCCGCGAAGCCACGGAGCAACTGATTCATCGCCGTACATCACCGTGCCGCCCGGTTTGACGACTCGAGCGAATTCTGCACCCGCGCGCTTGAGGTCGGAGAACTGATTACACCCGCCGAAATGGAATACTGCATCGAAGAAGTCCTGGGGGAACGGCAGGTAGGTGGCATTCGAGATCGAGTAGTGTAGCGCGCATCGAAAATGCATTTCACTGTCATACTGCGTCATCCTCTTGATGCAGGTGTGCACCATCTTGGGCGAAAGGTCCTGTAGAAACAGCTCCCCGCCGGCGCCCAATCGTCGGGCCAGCCGAAAACTATCGCGGCCCGTGCCGCAGCCGACCTCCAGAATGCGATGGCCCTGTTTGGGCTCGAGCATATCGACCATCGACTCGCGGACCTTATCCTCATCTTCGTACAGCGCCGCGAATTGCCAATCCACCGCCGCGTCGTAGATACTCTCGGCAACCTGATCGTACTCACCCTTGGTCCGCGCCTCGATCTCACTCAGTTCCAGCGGCCAAATCAAATTCGGCACCCCAGCCTCAATTGCAAAGCGTCTTCCCTCCTCCGACACGAGGTCTCCCGACTCGAGCGCGTTCCCGCGCAGGACGGCATTCCCCAGTCGCAGCGACGAATGTGATTGGGGGCAGCGATAGTACTCAATGCTGGAAGGATCCATCGGGCTCCTTTATGCTGTCCTGTATGCTGTCCTGCGGCATACCACGGTCCACATGTGCTCCTCGATCCCCCAGAAATCGTTCCGGCACGAGCCAATTGCGAAGTCCTCGAAGGCCGGCGAGAGCGCTTCCTTGATATCGGCTTCTCGATCGAATTTCTTGAGGATGCTGCCATTGCGAACGCCGTAGGGGTCATTGGTAATTTCCATGTGCCCGTCCCCCAGATCGCGGGCACCGCGCAAAATGTAATTCGTACCGATGGGAGCCGAGCAGACGAATGAGCCTCCCGGCCCAAGCACACGAGCGATCTCACGTGAATTGTCCTCAAAGCGCGAACCGGAATCGACGTAGTAGCAGGAGTGGCATGCTAGCACGATGTCGAAGAAGCTCCCGTCATAGGGAATTTTACTATTGCGCCCGACCCGCGTCTCGACATCGACGCCGAGACGCTGCATGCGCATCTGCGTCAGATCGCAGATGTCCTGCGATATCTCCACCCCGAACACGCGCATCCCGAGATTGTGGAGCAGCGGCATATTGCGTCCATCGCCGAAACCGAGATCCAGCACGCGCTTGCCGGGATAGCTGGAGATGTCGCTTTTGAGTCGAGGATAGTTGCCGAGAAAGGCGCGTACCACAAATTCGACCGGATAGACGTTGATGGGGTCACGCTCGCGGTAAAACATCTCGTATCGCCGACCCAATTGGTCATTCATTGCTTTCGACCCGTAGGAGAACCTTTGCGTATCTGACCCGATTGTGCCGCCAATTTCCACGGTTCAGCAGCTCGCGTTTCGCCACGGGACGATAGCATTTTGGGCGTCTGTCATGTAATAGGTCGTCACTCCTGCCGCACGGAACACCGTCTATCTAGATCACAATGGCACGACCATGCGTCTCTCGATTGTCACGACGCTGTATAATTCGGGGCCGTTCATCGAGGAGTTCCATCGCCGAGCCACTGCGGCGGCCGAATCGATTACGAACGACTTTGAAATCGTCATGGTGAATGACGGCTCGCCCGACGACAGCCTCGAACGGGCGATCGCGCTACACAAATCCGACGACCGCGTTGTTTTGGTCGACCTGTCGCGTAATTTCGGACACCACCGTGCCATGATGACTGGCCTCGGTTACGCGCGTGGCGAGCTCGTGTTCTTGATCGATAGCGATTTGGAAGAGGACCCCGAACTATTGCGACCCTTCCTGGCGACAATGGAGAGGGAGCGATGCGATGTCGTCTACGGCGTGCAGGCCAAACGGCGTGGAAACGTCTTCGAAACTCTCAGCGGGATGACTTTTTACTGGATCATGAGTCGACTAGGTGGGATCAAAATTCCAAAAAATGTCACGACCGTGCGACTTATGACGCGTCGTTATGTGCGCAGCCTTATTCGCCATCGCGAGCGAGAAATGATCATTTCCGGCCTCTGGGTCATCACCGGGTTTCATCAGGTCCCGCAGAAAATCGACAAAAAACCGTCGAATCGCCGTTCAAACTACTCTGTCCTAGCAAAATTTCGTGTAGCGATAGATTTGGTAACGGCTTTTTCCGACTCGCTTCTCTACGGCGTGTTTTGCGCGGGCCTCGCGATATCGGTCGTGGCACTTTTTGTGATGATATATTTCGTTGCGCAATATCTCATCACTGGACACATACTCGCTGGCTGGACCTCGGTTATGGCTTCGATTTGGATGTTCGGCGGTTTGACGATTCTCTTGATTGGTCTTATCGGAATCTACGTAGCGCGTATATTCAACGAGACCAAGCATCGCCCCTATACGATTGTGCGGGAAGTATATCGCGCAGGCTCAAGTAACCAACGTAAGCCGCCATGATTCGCGAATACCACGCGGCGGGCGGCCCCGCGGAAAGTGGCCGCAGGGCATTTGGACATCTCATGTCGACTCAGATTCTGCGGAGCCGGCTGCTCGGTACCTTCGAGCGTTCAGTCGCCCCTGGCGAGAACACTGATCCGTCCGGCGCATCGGAGAGAATAAGCGAGCCAGCGCCTAGCACGCAGCGTTGGCCGATCTGGACACGATCGCGGATCGTCACATTGACGCCGACAAAGGTGCCGGCGCCGATACGCACGCCGCCCGAGACCACGACATGTGACGTGATGAAACAATCGTCTTCGATGATCGAGTGATGGCCGATATGATTGCCGCTCCACAGCGTCACGTTGTTGCCAATTCGAGTAAATGGCTGAATCGTGTTGTCTTCCAGGATGAAAACATTCTCTCCAATCTTGAAGTCGGAAAAGACCGTGGCCTTGGAACTTACATAGGACGCAATGCGATATCCTTGCGAACGCGCCACCGCGACCTTCTCGGCTCGAACTTTGTTGAGTTTGGTGTAGCCTACGGCCGCGAAGAAAGCGTGACGATTGGCCGGATAGCGTTGCGAGATCTCTTCGAACGGTACGACCGGTTTACCACAGAAGCTATCCTGCTTGAGAAGGGCCCCATCGACTGTGAATGCGACCACGCGGCTGTCGCTGTCATTACCAAAATAGAAATCAGCCAATTGCGCTACGTCGCCTGTTCCAAAAACGATCAGATCGGACATGGGCGGACTCTCCAATGATTGTGCCTCAGTCACGCTTCTCCGCACGTATTGCGGGCAGTGCCTGCTGGGCTGCGCAGACGTGTGTTCAAAGGGGCGGCCAAAACGAACCGTGTCGATTGTCCCTAGGACAATCGGAGCCTTACCGCAACGCGGCAGTCCAGCCCTATCAGGCCGCGCGCGCGTGACAGTAGCGGGGGGCATCCGGGCCGGTACTGAACAGGAGATCGAGTACCGAAAGCTGGTGCTCGAATTTCCCGTGCAATTGCCGGTACTCGGGGTAGCCCTCATAGCTCATCCATTCCACCGCGATATCCGCGGCGGCGAACACGGCCTCATCCAAATAGGCCTTGGCCGAGGGTCCGCTGAGGTAGCGATCGGCGCCCGCTGCCCGCGCGATCGCCAAGAGACGCTCCGTTTTGGCGCCGTGACCGGGATATGCGGTATCGCGCACGATGCGAGTGCCGAGCCCGAGGAGACTTGCGATTTCGCGCAGGAAGAGAGCATTGACCTCGGTTAGACGCTTCTCCTTGTCCGCGCGCTCGTACCAACCCCGTACGGTCGGAGCGAGCGCCTCGAAGAACGGCGCGCGGCGATAGGCGAGCTCGAGCGCGCGCCAGTGCTTCTCCGTCCAGGGTTTCTCGATTTCCACTTCGTCGATCGGCTGCTCGTAGCGGCCCTTGCTGAGAACGGGGATCGTAAGCCATTCTACGCCCGCCGCTGTTTTGATACGGTTGCGATTGTGCCAGTGACGTTTCGCATACTGCGCTCCGTCGAATATCACGTATTCGTCGCACCGCCCGATCAGGTCAAAAAAACCTTTCCACGGGACGTAGCAGGATTGAATGATCGCTATCCGCACAGCTTTTCCGCTACGCTCAGTCGGTTGACATGCGCCGAGCGTTAGATGGTAAGAGTTTGGCTAGTGACATCCCCGAAGCTTAGGTGTTGTGGCTCGTGATGTTCTTCGCAATTCTCGGACTTTCTGTCCATGGGCGACTTATAATCAAGACGCGCGCGCTCGCCGGATGACTCTCGGCACGACCACTCCGGAACGGCTTTGCTTGGCCTGCGGTGCACGCGATTCCATCCTATCGGGCGAAGCGCTCTGGCCACTCGGCTGGCATTGCCGGGCATGCGGACATGGCGTCGAGGAGCGCGCCGGCATTCCGATGTTCGCGCCGGAACTCGCCGACAGGGTCAGCGGCTTCGATCCGGCCTCGTTCGCCACGCTCATCGAGATCGAGGCCACGCATTTCTGGTTCGTGGCGCGCACGGAGCTGATCGTCGGCCTTGCAAACCGCTTCTTTCCGAACGCGACGCGGTACCTGGAAATCGGCTGCGGCAACGGCGTGGTGCTGAGCGCACTCGCGGCGTCGCGAACATGGGAGCGGCTCGTCGGTTCCGATCTGCATCTGGCCGGTCTTAAGCACGCACGAACCCGACTCCCGCACGAGGTCGAGCTGGTGCAGATGGATGCCCGCGCGATCCCGGCGGTCAATGCCTTCGACCTGACAGGCGCCTTCGACGTGGTCGAGCACGTGACGGATGATGAGGCCGTATTGCAGGGGTTGCGCCGAGCGACCGCTACGGGTGGCGGCACGATCATCGCCGTACCGCAACACCCTTTGTTGTGGAGCCGCGCCGACGAAATCGGACATCACCAGCGCCGATATCGGCTCGGCGAGCTGGAAGTCAAGCTCAAGCGCAACGGCTTCAACGTCCTGTTCTCGTCCTCCTTTACCGCCGTCCTGCTACCGCTCCTCGCGGCAAATCGGCTCAAGGCTCGTGTGATCCCCGGTCGTGCCGATTGCGATATCGAGCATGAGATAGCGCCCGGTCCGTGGCTCAATGGGGCACTCACGACCATTTTGCGCGCCGAGGTGCGCCTCACGCTTGCGGGGCTACGCTGGCCCATTGGCGGCAGCCGCGTGGTGGTCGCAAGAGCCATCTAGTGGACTCCGATCAGCGGGTCTTGCAGCACTCGTAGCAAGTAGGCCCTGTAGTCCGAAGCCGGCGCAAGCTCGGCCAGCCGCTTAAACGCAGTCCCATCGATGAAGCCGCGGCGATAGGCGATCTCTTCAGGGCAGGCGACGCGCAAGCCAGTCCGATCCTGGATGACCTTCACGAACTGGCTCGCCTCGTACAAATCCTCGCTGGTGCCGCCGTCGAGCCAAGCGACGCCGCGGCCGAGATTGCGCACGCGCAGGCGGCCCTGCTCCAGATAAAGCCGATTCACGTCGGTGATCTCGAATTCGTCGCGCGCCGAAGGACGTACCCGCGCCACCGCGTCGAAAATGTCCGCGGCGTAAAGGTAGAGCCCGGTGACGGCGAGGTGCGATTTCGGATTGGCCGGCTTCTCTTCGATTGCAGTGGGGCGCCCTTTGGCATCCAGGGTCACTACGCCGAAGGCGCTGGGATTGGCCACCTCGTAACCGAACACGGTCGCGCCGGTATTGTTCGCCATGGATGTCTCCAGCGTATGAGCGAGACCCGCGCCGAAGAAGATATTGTCGCCGAGGATTAGTGCAGTGTTGTGACCGTGCAGATCCGCGGCGGCGATTCGCAACCCGGAGGCGATTCCGTCGGGCCGATCCTGGATGCGGTAGGAGAGCTTCAGACCCCATTGTGTCCCGTCGCCGAGGAGCGCCACGAACTGATCGACGCTCTCCGGCGCGGTGACGATCGTCGTCTCGCGGATACCCGCCAGCATCAACGTAGTGAGCGGATAATAGATCATCGGCTTGTCGAACACGGGCAACAAGTGCTTGTTCACCACCCGCGTGAGCGGTGCAAGGCGGCTGCCGGTGCCGCCTGCCAGGATGAGGCCCCTCCACGAGGTCACGGTGACGCTCCCGCGATCTCCGCCGCTCGGGTGCCCAATCGCCCCAGCTGCTTTACCGGAATGAGCCAGTCGGCATTGGTGAGATACCAGTCGATGGTTTTCGCGAGTCCGGTTTCGAGCCGCTCGAGCGCCTTCCAGCCGAGCGTCCTTTCTGCATGCGAAGGATCGATGGCATAGTGAAGATCGTGTCCCGGCCGGTCCATCACAGAGGTGATCTGCTCCGCATAGGGCTTGCTGTCGTGGCGCGGACGGCGGGCATCAAGAAGAGCACAAATCATGTCGGCAAGATCGACATTGCGCACCTCGCAGCGCCCGCCGAACAGGTAGGTTTGGCCCGGCTGGCCATCATGCAGCGCCGCCATGAGGCCGTTCACGTGGTCTTCGACGTAAAGCCAATCGCGGATGTGAGCGCCACTGCCGTAGACCGGGATCGGCGCGCCGGCAAGCGCATGCCGGATCACGGTCGGGATCAGCTTTTCTGCGTGCTGCCGGGGCCCGTAATTGTTCGAGCAATTGGTGACGATGACGGGAAGGCCGTAGGTCTGATGCCACGCCCGCGCGAAATGGTCTGCCGCGGCCTTGCTTGCGGCATATGGGGAATTCGGCGCGTACCGGCTGCTCGCGTTGAACGTCCCCGCTTCGCCGACCGTGCCGAATACCTCGTCAGTCGAGACCTGGATGAAGCGAAGGTTCTCGCGTCGGGCGGCGCGAAGCTGTGACCAATGGCGCAGCGCCGTTTCCAGGAGAACGAACGTGCCGTGCACGTTCGTCGCTACGAAAGCCTCAGGCGCATCGATCGAGCGGTCGACGTGGCTTTCCGCCGCGAGATGGAGCACAGCATCAGGATCGAACTCGCGGAAAGCAGCGTCCATGGCCTCGCTGTCCGCGATATCGGCCTGCAGAAACCGATGGCGTGGCGAGGCCAAGATCTCCGCGAGAGCCTCGGGGCGCCCGGCATAGGTCAACTTATCGATGGTAAGGACATCGTGGCTTTCGCGCACGGCGCGGCATACGGCCGCGGAGCCAATGAACCCGGCGCCTCCAGTTATCATCAGTCTCATCCGCCCTCCGGCCTGCGGCAATGCCGACCAACCCGTGCGCTACACCAGTTCGTCGAATACCTTGCATTCTGACCAAGTTCCTACGGATGATTCTTCTGCCGCTGATGCGCTCCGTCAACATCTGATTGCGCGTTGAGGAGGCCATGAACTAATCTCTCGATCGCGCTCTAACTTCGGTCAAGCTGATGGCGGTGCCAAAATTTCGATCACAAACTGAAGAAATCTCGGTCGTTTTGTTTTTTTTCGTCTTTGTTGGTCTCGCGTTCCTGGTGTTCAGCAACAACTCGTCATGCCTCTTCTTTACCCTGGACGGATCGTACTGGGCGATCATGCACGATCTCCAGGCCATTTCGCGCACGTCGTTCACTCAGCTGGGCGCCGATCCCATCCAAGGCAGCTTTGACGCCTACGTACCGCCCTCCCGGGAGTACCTATTGCCCAATCTCCTGACCATGCCGTTCAGCGGTCGCAGCCCCGACAAGGCCACGATCTACACGATTTATGCGGCATCGATGATCCTCTCGGTTTATTTGCTCGCGCGCGCGCTCCGCGTCGATCGCACCCCCGCCTTGTTTGCCGGGCTCCTCTGTCCACTCTTCACGCTGCCGATGTTCATCGGCAGTTTGCCTGCGAGCTACCCTGTCTATGCCCTTGCACCTCACACTGCAGAGGTTACGTCACTGACATTGCTTACGCTCGCCTGTTTCTGGGCGCTCGAGGGAGAGACATTCTTTCACTCCGTGTTGCTCGCACTGGCGGCATTATTTTGCACCATCTGGATGGTTTTGTCTTCGACTTCTGCGATCATATTGTCGATCCCGACCCTACTGTTTTTCGGCGTTGCGTCCTTATTGTCGGCACGCCGGTGGCAGCACGATGTAGCACGCATCCTCGTCGCCGTTTTGATTTTCATCACGCTCGCTGCGCTCGGAGTTTTTGGTTACACATACAGTCTGTACAAATATACAGCGACGAGCTTCTTCTCGGACGAATTCTTGAATCCGCGTGCCAGCCTCTATTTTGCGTCGGTCATTTATCACGGAGATACGCACGGAAGTCCGATCGGGCGACTGATCGCCGCAGCTGCATTCGCCGGCGCAGTCTATTCGGCCATCACCGGCCTGGGGCGCCTGCGATTATTTGCGCTCGCTTATCTCGTTTACACCGTCATCTTTCACGTATTGGCATTCGGGATAACGAAGTGGTTCGATAGCTACGCTGGCCCGTCCCCCATTTATTTTGAATTTATCCTTTGGCCGCTCAACATTCTGTTCGCAACTATTGCTTTCTTTGCCGCGATCGATGCTGTTGTTTTCTTTGCCTTGTTCGTCAGCGGGCGGCGTCGAGCGGTGTGGCGTTTCAGCGCATGGAATCGCAGCTTCTTGAGATATTCATTCCCCGGAATCGTAAGCTTGTGGCTGATCACAGGAAACGCAAGCGCTGCTCCAACTGATCGCTGCGACGGTCTGAAACAATTTTCACCGATATCGCCAACGCCGATTACTGAATATCTTCGCCAGACGATCGCGTTCCATCCTGGCTCGCCGTTCCGCGGATTGGTAGCTACGTTTACCGGGTATCAGCAAAAGTCGGGGGTCTCTTTGCACGATCTTATTCCTTATGATCTTGAGACATGGGAGAAGACCGGCAACGATCATCGCACCGTCGGATTATGGCGCTACAATATTCCGACGCTGTTTCAGTACAGTTCTTTCACGACGCCTGCGTATTATCTGATGTTGTCCCGATTTCTCTCTCGGCCGGAAGATAAGCAGATGCGCGCCATGATCGTCCTGACTAGGCCGGACGAGCGCATGCTCAAGCTATTGGGGGTGCGCTTCGTGATTGCCGACTTCGAGCCTGGGTTCGGGACATCTCGCGCGACCCTTCCGGTGAGCGGGCAGCAGGCCCTTCGTCTGATAGAGTTGGACGATTTTAATCGCGGTCAATATTCGCCAACGACAGTGATCAATGCGAGAGATTTCCGTTCTGCTCTGGATTTCATGCGCGATCCCTCGTTCGACGGAGCCCACATGGTCGTTACTGACGCCACTCTGCCTGAGACTCTGCAAGCGGCGGGAAGTGTCGAACTTAAAGTTGAAAAATACGGCTTGTCGATTCGTGCCGACAGCTCAGGTCAGTCCATCTTGGTGCTACCAGCACAGTTCAGCCATTGCTGGAGCGTGCATGGGGATGGAGATCCGGTTCTTTTCCGCGCCGATATCATGCAGCTTGGAGTCAGCTTCAAGGACCGGCTGGATGCCTCCCTCGTATTCCATTATGGGCCGATATTGGCGGGGCATTGTCGGCTCAAGGACTTGCGCGACATGGAGCGCTTCGATCTGCGTGGCGCACGCTAGCGAGCAGTTTGCTTGTTCTTCGACTTCGACATTGTCGCCGATTTCGGGTCTGCTCGGTGGACTTTCACGACAGCTTTGTATATCTGCCGGCTTGAATTCCTTGTTCCATCCGATGCTTTCAAGGCCCTGACGACGCACTGACCGCGGAATGGCAAATCGGCGAAGGAGAATGGGCTAAAGTGGGTTATCTCAGGATACTGTTGGCGCTTTCTGTTGCGGTCGGACATGTGCCATCCGGTCTGTATGGAGCGTCAGCGTCCGACAGCACGATCATTTTCGTCGGTGCCATCGTGGCGGTGAAACTATTCTTCATAATTTCCGGATTTTACATGGCGATGATTTTTCACAAGCATTATTCAACGGCAAGCTTGTTCTTGGTAAGCCGTGCCGTGCGTTTGTTCCCGGCCTATTGGTTGACCATGGCGTTCTGCATAGTAGCCGTCCTATGGTTCAGGTCTCCAAATATAGCGCCCGGACTCAATCTCGATTTTTGGTATTTCGTTCGTGACCCCGTCCCGCTTTTTTTGTTTGCCATCTCCAATCTGACTTTCGTTGGCATCGATTTTAGCCATTTCCTCTGTTTTCAGCCGGCAGCAATGGGTCACATATTGTTCGTCTGGAGTCTACCCTGTCCTGACGGTCAGATGTTGTTGCTCTCGGGCGGTGCAGTTGTTCAGCCGGCCTGGACGCTGTCGCTTGAATGGTATTTCTATCTATTGGTCCCGCTATTTTGCAGTCTGCCCACACGCCGGATTGCGGTCGTGGCGGCATGCAGTTTCCTGTTGGCCGTCTTCATCTCCGTGTTCGCGAACGTCAATCCGTGGTACCGGGCGTTTTTCCCGGCGGAACTTTATCTGTTCTTGCTGGGCTTCCTGGCGTACCGATTGAAGCATCTCATTCCAAGGGCAATCGGGGGCGCATGCGCCGCGATTGTCATTGTTGCAATACTCGCCTATCAGCACATCCCGGTCTTCAACTGGCAAAATCCGGCTGGCACGAATTTCGTTTTGTACCTTGTGTTTGCGCTCGCGCTACCGACCCTGTTCGAGATCGGGAGTCAAATACCAGGAGAGCGGTTGGCTGGCGATTTGTCCTACCCGATGTACATCTGCCATTTACCCGTCGAATCGGTCATCTGGGCTCTTCTTCTGCACGAGCGGATGTCGCTGTTCACTTGGGTTGCAGCCAATGTGCTCATGGTTGGCTTGGCATCTGCGCTGCTCCTCGTGGCCACGGCCCCCATCGAAAAATTCCGTCTTCGTTTCAAGTCTGCAGAAACGCGTGCGCCGCCATCAGCCCGGCTCGCTTAG
>Ga0137374_10004844_pt1 | contig 15996 bp, 12 predicted proteins | sample SagtaG_20_FD_104811 | JGI IMG/M metagenome (GOLD analysis project Ga0137374, IMG submission 104811) | Vadose zone soil microbial communities from Sagehorn Ranch, Mendocino, California, USA - Sage1_R_100_16 metaG | ecosystem: Environmental > Terrestrial > Soil > Vadose zone | place: USA...
ATACGATTTAGAACCCCGAAACACAATAATCGAACAACTGCGCGAAGGAAATGGTCGAGGAATGCCGCGCCACCGCCTGACAATGCCACGTTGCACAATTTATCGGTGAGCGGCTGCGGTTCCTTGACCATTGTCGAAAGGTGCGGCCCGCCAACCTCACGAGCCGGCACGGGAATCTCACTCTGGAGATTGAATTTGAAGGTGGTATGATGGGTGGAAAGAAGGGACTCGCATGCTGAACCCGACACTCGAAAGACTGGACGAGGCGGACCCACACCAGCAGAAGGCCGGGGTGACGCCGACGCTCGTCATGCGGATAACCTGGAGCTCTTACGCGATCGCGCTGGTGCTGACTTTCATCTTTCAAATCGTTATTCGTTTAGCGGATTGTGCGGCGTTCGTACCGTGTGCAATCAGTCTGGGCAAAGCGGTGCCCTGGTCCGTGTTCTGGCCGTTCTACTGGATGTTTTATCTCAACGGCTGAAAGGGCTCCTCGTGAAGGGACTGCGATACCGCGGGACCGATGCTCCGGCGGCACGCGGCTACGCTACGCCGACTTGACGGTACCGGCCGGCGCCGTCGGCCGACAGGGAATCGCGAGAGCCCAGCACGGCGCGGATTTCGGTGCTGACGAAGCCGACATCATCTTGCGTCAAGGTCTGGTTCGCCGGCAAGGCAAGGATCGTTTCGCACAGCCGCTCGGTGACCGGGAACTGCCCGCGGCGACAGCCCAGCGATTGCGCGGCGGGCTGCAGGTGGATCGGCGTGTTGTAATGCACGACGGTCTGTACGCCCTTGGCGGTGAGGTGCTTCTGCAGCTCGTCGCGGCGGTCGCACTGGGACACGAAGTTGACGCAGGTGTGAAACTCGTACGGCTTTTCCTGCGGCAGCTTGATGGGCGCGTCCGCCAGCAAGTGCCGATAGAGGTCGGCGTTGGCGCGGCGGCGCTCGATATTGGCGTCGAGCTTGCCGAGGCGAAAACGCAGGACGACGGCCTGCAGCGTGTCGAGCCGCGACACGGTGGCGAACTCGGCGACCGTATCGCGGTCGACCAGGCCGTGGTTCCGCAGCAGGCGGACGCGGGCGGCCATGTCGTCGGAATCGGTCGTAATGAAGCCGGCGTCGCCGAGCGCATTGAAGATCTTGAGCGGGTGCGCCGAGAAGCATCCGACCGTTCCGAGCGCGCCGGCCCGCCGGTTGCGATGCCGCGTGCCCATCGCCTGCGCGGCGTCCTCGATGATGGCGAGCCCGTGGCGCTCGGCGATTTTCCACAACTGGTCCATGTCGCAAATGCCGCCCCAAAGATGGACCGGCATGATCGCGGCCGTCCGTGGCGTAACGGCCGCGGCCACCGCTTCCGGGTCGAGGAGTCCATCCCATCCGACATCGGCAAACACCGGAGTGCCGCCGGCCCGTACGATCGCGGCGGTCGAGGCGACGAACGAATTCGGCGGCGTGATCACCTCGTCGCCGGGGCCGATGCCGGCGGCTACCATGGCGAAGATGAGCGCATCCGTTCCGGAGTTGAGCGCCACGGCGTGCCGGGTGCCGACGTAAGCAGCGATTTCGCGTTCCAGCGCTTCGATCTCGGGACCGCCGACGTGCATGCCCGACGCCAGAACCGCTTCGATGCGCGGCATCAGCTCGGCCTTCTCCTCGGCGAACTGCGCGCCGAGATTGACATAGGGAACCCGCCACACGATCGTCACCTCATGTCCGGTAGAATTCCTTGACGGTATCGACGACGAACGAAAGCTGCTCGTTCGAGAGATATTGGTGCACCGGCAACGTCATTGCCGTGCGGGCGTGACGATCCGTGACCGGGAAGTCCCCCGCCCTATATCCGAGGTAGCGCAGTCCCTCTTGGCAGTACAGCGGAATCGGGTAGTGGATCTTGCCTTCGATTCCACGCGAAATGCAGTGCTGAAGCAGCTCGTCTCTGCGCTCCGCGAGCACCTGATAGGTGACATAGCTGTGCGCTACGCGCGGATTGCGTGGGGAGAGCTTGATCCCGCCGATACCGGCAAGCGCCGCGTCATAGTGAGCGGCATTCTTTTGGCGCTCGGACAATATCCAATCCGCCTGATCGAGAACGTGCAGCGCGACGATCGCCTGGAGCGTATCGAGGCGGCTGTTGCCGCCCATCGAGACCACCACATCGCGGCTTTCTAGCCCGTGATTCCGCAGCAGTCTCAGCCGCTTGGCAAAATCATCATCGTCGGTCGTGATGACGCCGCCATCGCCCCAAATATTCAGGAACTTGAGCGGATGGAGGGAAAAGGCGCCGGCAATGCCCCATGAACCGGCGGCACGCCCGTCGAGGCTCGACTTGATCCCCTGGCAGGCATCCTCGATGACCGGAATTCGCCGCGGTTCCGTGATGGCGAGGAGCGCCCTCATGTCCACCATGGCGCCGGTCAGGTGCACTGGGATGATCGCCTTGGTGCGCGGCGTGATCGCCGCCTCCACCTGTGCCACATCCATGCAAAAGTCGTCGGTGCAATCCACGAACACGGTCCGCGCACCGATATCGGCGATCGCTCCAACGGTCGCGATGAACGTATTGGCCGTGGTGAGGACTTCATCGCCTGGCCCGACTCCCGCGGCCTTCAATGCCAGGCGAAGGGCGTCCGTACCGGAATTGACCCCGATCGCGTGGCGCAAGCCGACCAGCGAGGCGAAGCGACCCTCGAATTCCTCAACCGCGCCGCCGAGCGTAAAATCTCCGGTGGCCACCACCTCGCGGAATCGCGCCAAGATCGGTTCGGGATCGGCAAACTGCTCGGGCAAATATGAAAAGGGAACCCGCACGCCGAGGCCTTGCGATGGTGGACGATCGAGCAATTATTCTTCTACTCTTCGCTCAACTCTTCGGTGATGCTTGCCCGACACGCCGCGACGATGTCCTCGCTGGTCGGATAGAACAGCTCCTCGAGCTTGCTGCCGGTCGGAACGGCGCTCTGCGGCCAAGTGACCCGGCGCGGGCGGCTGCGCATGTCCTTGCCCAGGGTCTCGGCCACGGTTGCAATGATCTCGGCGGCGGCCCCATACATCCGCCAGCCGGGCTCGGCCACGACCAGGCGCCCGGTCTTCTTCACCGAGGCAATGATGCTTTCGACGTCGAGCGGCATCAGGCAACGGATATCGAGCACTTCGGCCGAGATGGTGGATTGGGCAAGCGTTTCCGCCGCTTGCAGCGCCAGCGGGACCATCGAACCCATCGTCACCAGGGTCACATCCTTGCCTTCACGGCGGACCAGGGCTTCACCCAAGCGAATGAAGTAAGGTGCGTCGGGAACGTCCTCCTGCATCGAGAAGAGCGAGCGGCCCTCGATGAACAAGGTCGGATCGTCGCTCATGATGCTCGACAGAAGCAGACCCTTGGCGTCGGCGGGCGAGCCTGGCATCACCACTTGCAGGCCGGGCACATGCGCAAACCACGCATGCAGGCTCTTCGTGTGCTGCGGCCCCTGCCCCCAGCCCTTGCCGATGATCGCGCGGATCGTCACCGGCATCTTGGCGCGGCCGCCCGACATGAAGCGCCACGGCGCCATCCAATTGACGACCTGATCGACCGAGTAGAGCATGAAATCGAGCCGCTGATGCGCCAGTACCGGCCGCAATCCGCTGCTCGCCGCGCCCGCCGCCAATGCGGCCAGCCCGGCTTCGGCGATCGGCGTATCGAAGACCCGCTTGGCGCCGAACTTCTCGACCAGGCCGGTCGTCGTCCCGAAGATCCCGGCCGCCCCGTCCGCCCCGATCCCATACACGAATACGCCCGGGTCGAGCTCGAGCGCCTGCCTCAAGGCCGCATTGATGGCTTGCGCGAAGCTCAAGCGCGTCGTGCTTCCCGCCGACGTTTCGGCCGCTCTACTCTCTCGTGACAGCATATTCAAAATGGTCCTGGCCTCGCCTCGGATTGGCCGCCCTGGAATATGGGCGTGACGCCGCTGGTAAAGCGATCAACGACGCGGGCGTATTCGCCTGACCAGTTGCACGCGATGATCGAACGGATATCCGCAAAATCGGCGCGTTTGGCCGCCGCGATCGCAGCATGGACCTCGGCATCGACCTCCCGCTCGGTCCGCTCGAGTTCGGTGCGGTCTACGAGGCCGGCAAGCTGCTTGCGCGTCGTCAGGACGGGATCGCGCTGTTTCCACCGTTCGACCTCGTCGACCGACCGATAGCCCATTCCCTCGTCGGTTCCGGGACCGACATGACCGCAGAACCGATAGGTCTCGATCTCAATGAAGTGCGGGCCCTTGCCGGCGCGGATTTGCGGAACGATCCGTTCGAGCGTGCGCAGGAGCAGCTCGGCGTCGTTTCCGTCAAGCTTCTCGATCGGCAATCCGAATACCTGCGCGCGCTCCGCCAGCTCGGTCACGGCCTGACGCCGTTCGATCGAGGTATGGGTTGCGTATTTGTTGTTTTCGCAAATGATCAGGAGAGGCAGATGATGCAAGGCCGCGAGATTGAACGCCTCATAGGTGATGCCTTCGTCGAAAACCCCGTCGCCGATGACCGAGATGCTGATATCGTCCACGCCGCGGTACTTCTGGGCAAACGCCGCGCCGAGCGGAATGATGAGCGAGCCTCCGACGATGGCGCCGCTGTAGAAGTTGTGGTCGTGCGCGCCGAGTTCCATCGAGCCGGCGACGCCCGAGTTGGCGCCGGTCCCTTTGCCGTAAAACTCCGCCACCATGGCATCGAGCGGCGCACCCTTGGCAAGGTAATAGCCATGCGAGCGATAATGCGACATGAGGACGTCATTGCGGCGCAGGACGCCGGCGAGCGCCGCCGGCATCGCCTCCTGACCGACGCAGAAATGCATCGGGCAGCGCATCTCATCGGCGGGGTGATACTCCGCCATGAGGATTTCTTCCGTCCGCCGAATGAGGTACATCAATCGGTAGAGCTGAAGGCGCGTGCGCAGCGGCGTATCGTTCATTCCGGTATGAGGCTCTCGGAGGGGGGGATTGAACGGCCCGGCAGCTTTTACAGGGTAATCGCCGGGCAACGCAAGTACGGCCGGTCAAAAATATCGAAGGCGCCGAACGCCTCGGCCGGCAAAACTAACCGCCTGGGCCGAGCCTCCAGAACCCCTTGACGAATGCGAATATCCTGGCAAGCGCTCGGCCGCGGGAGGTGAGCCGAAAGCGGGTCCCTTCCGCCACCAGATAGCCGCTCGCTACGAGGGTCGCGAGCCGATCTTCCACCACCGGGCGACCGGCAAACCGATCATACAACGCCCCCTCGGAAAGACCTCCACTGCTGCGGTGAAGCAAGATCATCGTTTGCACCGAAAGCGACGTCAGCACCGTGTAGACGGCCGGGACGTACATCACGAAGAGGCACGCGCCGGTCAGAAACGTCACGGCAAGGGCGAGCAGATCGAACCCGGTCGACCCCGCTCCGGCCGAGATGCCGATCACCGTCAACAGCGAACCCAGCAAACACGTGGTGTAGGTGATCATGAGCCAGCGGGCATTTTCAAAGCCCGCACGCCATCCGGTGATATGAGCGGCGATAAAAATGGAAAACCACGCGGCCGCGCTCAACAATGCGATGAATGTGTGCGAGGTCGTCATCACGGCGGCCGCAAACGGAGGAAGTGCCGAATCCGGGCAAACAGCGCCGCAGTGTTGACGCCTTTGGCCGTGAGCACGATCGAATCGTGCGCACGACATACAAAACCTTCCTCGATCAGTCCTTCGATGCGCTTGCGATACATCCCCGAAATGCCTTGGCCGCCGCCATATACCGCCATCAGCTCCGGAACGTCGAGCGACTCGTTTGGCGCCTCCAGGACATCAATCAATATCCGCAGTGATAGTCCACGGTCCGACAAATTGTAAAGCTGCAGAGCACCGCCGAAAAACGCCGCACTGAAAAAGAACAAGGCCAACGGCAGGTCCAGCCATGATGGCTCGGTGGTCAAGGATCGACTCAAAAAACCGAGATCGTCGGGGGTTGCCGACCACACGCCGATCAGAGCGAGGAGGCAGGCGAGATAAATCATCATCATCTGCCGCACGCGCCGTCGGCTTGGAAAAAATCGGAAGCCGAGCGTCGCCAGCAGCAGCAGAATAACGGTCGTCGCACTGGCGAGGCATATTGCCTTCATGGCTCACGTCTATCCCTGCACAATGTTCACCAGGGCTGCGACAGAGTGGTACGCAGTCGGCCGTCGGGAAGATTGACGACATTGACCCGACGCAGCGTGTAAAGATCGGAACGAACAATGTCCGGCAGGGATTCGTGAAAAGTGTGGGTCTGCCAAGGATCGAAGTTCGAACTGATGGTCTTTCCGGTCAGTTCATCCAATGACGAGGAAATCATCATCTGGACGCAATTCACCACGTTCTCCATCGACGGTGCCTGCTGGCTCAAAATTGCCTTCGTGCGCTGGAACTGCATGCGGCCGGCGCGTTCCTCGCCGGCTTCCAGCGTGGCCCGATGCATGTCTGTCGGCACGAACCCCGGCGCAATCGCATTCACGCGGATGTTCGACGACGCCAGCTCGGCCGCCAGGCATTCCGTCAGCCGCACGATCGCCGTCTTCGAACAGGCGTAAGCGCTGTAGTTGGGGAACGGGCTGAACGCGCCGCCGCCGGCAAAATTGATCACGCGCGGCTGGATGCCTTTCATCAGCAGCGGCAGCATGCACTGGATGACCAGGTAGGTTCCCTTCAGATTCACTTCGATGGTCTGCCACCAGCGATTGCTGTCGGCGGCGGTGATCGGCCCGATCTCGCCGAATCCGCCGGCGCAGTTGATGAGAACGTCGACTGCGTCGGTTTTGCCGGACAGTGTCGCGACAAAGTCCTCGACCTGCTGCTTGTTCGAAACATCGCAGACGAAAGTTTCGATGGTCGTCGAATTGCCTTTCAGCGCCGCGAGGAGATCCGCGCGCCGGGCGCAGATGAACACGCGATGGCCATCGCCGGCCATGACCTGAGCGAGCCGGGCACCGATCCCGGAACTGGCGCCGCAAATCACGATGCGCAGCGGTCCCCGCTTGTCGGCGATCTCGCCGTCGGCCGATTGGCCCTCCCTCGACTCGGCGACGCCGATCTCATCGACGCTTTGGCTCGTCGACACGCGCGAGACGGTCCTCGATCGCGACGGGGCTTGGCGCAATGCATAGAATTCGAACGCCAAACGCAAAATAGTCAGGCCGGCATCGAGCGCGTTTGCCGGGGTCACCGATCGCGCCCGCGGCAGATTCGCCGTATCGACCGGCAGCGCTATCTCGAGGAACGAGTATCCGGCTGCAACGGCCTTCAGCAAGGCTTCTGCTTGGAAACCGAATCCATGGGAACGAATTGGAACTCGTCGAAAATAGTCGACGGGGTAAATCGTCAACCCGTTATAGTAACGGATTCCCTTGCGAAACAAGGTATTCAAGATGGTCGTGTAGGAGCGCGACAAGAACCGTTTTGGAACCGGCATTGCGGCGAGCAGATTGTTCGAGTACGACGTGACGATATCCGCCTTTCCGAGATGCCCGAAAAGCTCGATGAATGACCGCAGCGGCCAGGTATTATCGGCGGGAACATAGACGACGAATTCCGATTCCGCCTCGGCGCTGCCCTGCAACGTGCAATAGCCCGGCCCCATATGGCGGTCGTTTCGACGGACCTTGACAAAAGGGTAGTCCCGAGCCGCCGCTTCCGCGGCCTCGATCGTGTTATCGGTGCTTGCGTCATCGAATATGATGATCGAGAAGTCCTCGATCGTGATCGTGAGCGCGCGATAAACCCGTTCGAGAGTCGGAAGCAGCGTCTGCGAGTCGTTGTGGGCGACGACGAGGACCGTTAGTGCGCGGCTCATCGACAACATTCAATTCCCCGATCGCTTGCTCGGCGGTTCAGCAAAGGCACGATATGAAAACCGCATTCGCGTCATTTCACAAGGGTCGTGGTTTCCCGACCGAGCTCGAGCTGCAAGCTCTGCCCGGCGATCAGCCAACTCGAAGCTTTCGAAAGATTCCAACCGTCGTCACAAGATGGATAATCGTCCTCCAAACCTCGACTTGATTCTTGAAGCTGAGGGCGGAGGAGCGGCCGGCCGCACGCTCCTGGATCGACACGTAGCAGTGGATGTACGTGGCGCCGCGCGCGATCAGCTTCACGAGCGCCTCGGCCTGATATGCGAAGCCGTTGGTCTTGATGTCGATCGTGCGCAGAAGCGCGGTCCGATGCAACACCGCCCCGTTGTAGTATCCGACGTTGAGCCAGAACAACCAGTTGAGGAGGGCGGTAAAGCCCTTTGACGCGACGGCCCGATACCAGGTGCGAACCGCCGAATTGGTCACGACCGGGACAATGATGTCGGCCTCTCCCGCGTGGCGGATGATTTCGGCGATGCTGTCGGCGGGAAAGCCGTCATCGCCTGGAATCATGGTGACGTAATCAGCCTCCGCAACGGCGACCCCCCGCTTGTAGGCGCCGCCAAGGCTGAGATTGACCGGATTGTGGAGCACGCGGATGCGCGGATCCGCTTGCGCCAGCGCCTGCATGCGTTCCAAGGTCAGGTCCGTGCTGCAGTCATCGACCAGAACGATTTCAAAGGTCCGTTCAGGCCCGGCGGCCGTACGGATCGACTCCACGGTTGGTGCAACATTGTCCTGTTCATTGAAGCACGGGACGACGAAGCAGATCGAAGGCTGAACGGTCATGCGTAGTCCACGAGAGATCAGCTCAGCCGCATCAGCTCTCGACGATAGCCACTTTGGTGCTCGCCCTCGGCACTACTGGGAGCAGAGACCGGTGCACCATCATTCGTCAGCGCCTGTCCGCCCGAGACGGCAGCCCCGTCATCCTTCCTGGCGGCGAGCTTTCGGTTGGCGAGCCAAATAACCCCTCCCGGGAGCGTGACCGCGAGAACTCCCAATCCAAATATGATGGGCGGAATGATGGCTTCTTCCGGGCGAATGCCGAAGCTGGCCAACCCGATGACAAAACTCGCTTCCCGTATGCCCCATCCGCCTGCCGAGATCGGCAGCATGGAAATCAACAGCGCGGGCGGGACGATCAGGAACCAATGGCCAATGCTCAGACCCATCGCAAGGTCCCGGCCGATCAGGAAAAAGATGAAGACATTCATGAAGTGGGTGACCGTGGCGAGCGCGAACGCCCACAGCAGGCACCGGCGTACCGCGGGATTGTGAACCGCAGTCGATGCGAGAGCGGCAATTTCACCGACAAAAGGCGTGCGGGGTTGCTTCGCGAAGTGCGCGAGAAAAAAGGCGACGAGCCCGCCCGCGAGGAGAACCGCGATCACACCGGCGGCCACAATGACCCGCCAGTCGTAGCCGGTGAGGAGCCCGATGAGGCCCGGCAATCCGACCAGAGCCAGCAGGAAAAGCCCGACCGAACCGAAGCAGCGGTCGATCACGATCGCTTGGACCGCCGTTCGCCATGGCATATCCGTGCGATGCAGCAGCCAGAGCCGCATGGCATCGCCGCCAACGAATCCAAATGCAACCTGCTCGAAAAAAAAGCCGCTGAGGGCTACTTGGACAGTCTCGCTCAAGCGGCGGTTTCGTCCCAACGCCTCGAGAACAAACTTCAGCCGCAGACCGGCGATCAGGCTGGTTTGACTCGCGAGCAAAATCACGGACGCCGCCAGGGTGAAGGCGCCCAGCTTGTGCCAGTGGGACAACAGGAACGCAAAATCGACTTGCGAAACGATGATCGCGATGGCGGAAATCGTGATCAAAGCCTTCCCGATCGCAATCAAGACGGCTCGGGTCGAGGTGCGGCCTGTCATGGTGTCGTCAAACGCTGCTTCGCTGGGGCATGCCGGGCAGAAGAAACTCAGAAACGCCGGATAATCAAGTACTATTCTTTTCTCGATCGATCTGATAAGCGTCTGCGGCATCTGTGAATATGAACCTAGAGGGTCCGGTCGTTCCGCCGGGCCCGGGGCTTGAGATTCTGGGGAAGGATTGGTGCAACGAGCAGTCCGTACGCGCGTGACCGACGCGAGGAAAGCGCCGAAGCGTCGTCGTCGATGGAAAGTGCGTATGTCCGGGACAACGAATGTACTGCGCGCACTGTTTCGACCATTTCCCTTGTAAGCGAAGCACGGTTGCTGAACGCGTGCCACACTTCGTCAATGCTGCCGACGACGCTTGTATCGGCAAAGGAGACCCTCCCACCGCAAAACCCCCAGGGCACCGTGCTCGCAATTTGACCGGCGAGAGGCGGCGAAATGCGAATAGCCGGCCATTGCATCGATCGATATCATTAGTCATGGAAACAAGTGGATGCACGCAACCACCGATCCCGCTGGGGCGATAAGAATGAACGGACCGGTGACGGAGCGAAAGCAGAGGCTGGCACCTTCCGAATTCATTGTTGCCGCAGTCGCGATCGTCACCCTGCTCACCGCGCAATGGATGCTGTCCACGGCCATCCACGGCTCGAATTACTATGGATTTGACGGCAAGATGGCGCAGGCAACCGTCATCGCCGCGTTGAAATATTCCGGGCTGTTCCACGCCGCCAACATCAACCCGGTCGAGGGCGTCGGCTCGCAAATGCTGACGATGAACGTGTGGGCCAATCCCGCCTACTGGCCGTTCGCGTTTTTCGACCGCGAGATGGCGACCGACGTGTCGGCTCTGGTGGCGCTCGGCGTGTTCATGCTCGCCGTCTATATCATGGCGCGCTGCTTCGACGTGCCGGTCGTGCCCAGCGCGGTCGTGGCTGAGCTGTGCATCATTCTGTTTGCGCCGGTGCTTCTGATCCTTCTCATGCCGACGAACTTCTGCCTGACCCCGGGCAACGCCGTCGCTTACGCGCCGCATATGATCGGACTCGGTCTTCTCGCCCGGATCGAGCCGGGATCGTGGTACCGCTTCGCTCAGTTGACGGCTGGAATTTTCGCGCTGCTGTTCTACAGCCTCTATGCCGACACGTTATGGAGCGTGATGAGCGGTTTTAGCTTGGCCGTCGCGTTTGGAATCGTCACCATCAGTCCGCTCCGCCTCAAGACCATTCTTCTTCGCATGGGGTCGCTTGGCTGTTGCGTTGTGCTCCTGGTCGTCAGCGGCGCGGCCGGTTACGTGCACACGCTGTCGCAATATACCGCCCGGGTCCAATACCCCGCGCTCGTCGATCGCCCGCGCGGTATCGGGCTCGTCACCGCAATCGCGTATGGGCCGGACCAGACCTATATGAAGTACTTCTACGCCGCCTGTGCGCTCGGGTGGCTGCTGGGGGTCTTGACGCTGCGGGGACGGACACGGGTCCTTGCGGCTGCCGCCATGGCGAGTTTCATCGTCTGGGTCGGCTACAGCACGGTTTATCTGCTGCTGCTGAATGCGGTGTGGGTGCCGCCGATACCGGTCTACCTCGAGCACTGTCTTTGCGCCTTGTACATCGCCGGCGCCGTTGCCGGGTATTGGGGCGTGCTGGAGAGGGGAGCGTGGATCGGAAAGTTACTCGCTGCCGCCGCAAGGCGCGTGCTTACAGGCGCTACGAAATCGACTGCTCCCCCGCCGGCGCTTTCTCCGCTGTTCGGCCTCGCCCGATCACCGCGATCATGGCCGACGCGCGCCGCCGCACTCGCAATTGCGCTCGTTCTCGTCATCATCATTCCGGCGGCGGGCGTGAATTATGCGATCAACGATTCAGCTCCGAGGGCTGAAATCTATTACCAACCCTGGCCGCACGAGCCCGAACTCATGCAATTTTTTGCGCAGAGTGTGAGCTCGGACGTAGACCAGCCGCTGCGCGGATCGATCGTCTTTTGGGACGTCAATGACATCACGCATTTCACCATGGCCAATACTTGGTCGCATGGGATCCACACGGTCGACGAGTACAGCCAGCTGGTGACGCCGCAGGCGGTCTATTTCCTTTATGCCTTCCTCAAACAAAAGGAGGTGATGGGATCCTTGAACGGATTCGTGCCCTATCCCGGTCCGTCGTGGCAGAACTTCGTCAAAGCGATGCAACTATTCGGGGTGCGCTATTACCTCAGCGGCTATGGGCGGGCGGGCTGGGCCGATCAGGGCGGCTATCCGTTCATTACGCTGCCTCGCCGCCTCGCTGGACGGGAGCCGGGGATCTGGCACATTTACGAGTATCCGCATCCCAACGCCGGCAATTACAGCCCGACCGAGATCGTCACGGCGCAATCGGCTGAGGAGATCATCACCAAGCTCAGCGCGCCGGATTTCGACTTCGCCAGGCAGGCGGTGCTGTCGGCGCCTCTCGATGAAGCGCTGGTGGAGGCACGAAACATGCAGCTGTCGCGAATCCGCGGCGGCTTTCACGCGTCCGGACACAGCGACGGCACCTCGCTGGTGATTTTGCCGCTGCAGTTCTCGCATTGCCTGCGCGCGCGCGACAGCCGCGTGCGGTTCGTGCGCGCTGACTTGATCATGGCCGGCATGACTTTTTCGGGCGACATCGATACCGACATCGCGTTCGATTACGGCATATTCTCGCCCGGGTGCCGGCGCGCCGATCTTGCCGAATCCAAGCAACTCGACATGCGGATCGACCTGCGCATGCCACACCTGACGGGCGACCGGGTATTCCCTGACTGGGAAGGCGCGGTCGCGAAGCTTCGTGCGGCCGCGATCGCAATAGGGGTTTTGAGCGAGGAGGCGCCGCTTCCGCCTGAAGAGCCCGCCCCTTCCGGACCAGCCGTCTCACAGGAGACGGTCTTGGCCGAACTGCCGAAGGTCGCGGCGGAAGGCTTCGCGTTTACTGGAATCCTAGGTCTGAATGCGGAAGTCGAGGCGGGGGACCCGGTGATGGCTGGCCAGCCGATCTTGCGGCTCGTGGCCGTACCGACCATGGGGCGCCACTATTTGGCCGCTCAATACAGCGCCCTCGACGGGAACCGGGTCTATCGGATAACGGCCTGGGTGAAAACCCGCGCCGGCGTAGGAGTCGAGATCCAAGTCAGCGACGAGTTTCGTCCGCACGAGGGAAAGCCCGCAAACTACGGCTTGGCCATATTCAATCCGGCGACACGAACCGTGGCGAATTCGTCCGGGAACCTGAAAGGACGGGGTATCGAGCAAGGTCCCGACGGATGGCAAAAAATTTGGGTCGATCTCGCGACCGCCGGCGGTCAGCTCGTCGTGTACGTCGGCCTTGTCAGCAGGGATGCGAGCTCGTTCATAGGCGATGGCCGCCTCGGCCTGACATTCGGCGGGCTCGAGGTCGCCGCGCGCAACTAGACCTGGCCGCAGAATAGGCCGGCAGCATACCCCAAGCACATGGAGATGCTTCCTTGAGTCACGGATGGCCTGCGCCCGCGATTACCTCCGGAACAGATGTGAGCGCTCGATTGCCGATTGACGGAGGTTCTCAGAAATGAGTGCTCACATCATCGACCAGAAGCAGACGCTGGCACCTTCCAAATTCTGCACCAATACGCGTGAGGATTCATGCGTGCGTGGGCCCCTGGACCAATCGAGATTGTCGCGACCCCGCTTCCCAACGCAACCCTGTTGACGGCCCCGTGCATGGTAAGGCAGGAAGGCCGCCACTGAAGGCAGTCGCATGGCCGGGCATCCAATCCAACGAAACGAGGCGAGCGGATTTTCCGAAATCGCCGTTGCGGGCTTTGCCCTGCTCCTGTTGCTTTCGGCGCAATGGCTTCTGTCGAACGCCATTCACGGCGCGAATTACTACGGCGGCGACGGCAAGATGGCGCAGGCGACGATTCTCACCACGCTGAAGTTCGGCGGCCTTTTCAGCATCACCAACATCAATCCTATCGAAGGCGTCGGCTCGCAATTGCTTCCGAAGAACGTGTGGGCCAATCCGGCTCTTTGGCCATTCGCATTTTTTGCGAAGGAAACGGCGACCGATATTTCCGCTCTGATTGCGCTCGCCTGCTTCGCGACTGCCGTTTACGTCATGATACGCTGCTTCGATGTTCCCATGCTGCCCAGCGCGCTGGCGGCCCAATCGTGCATCGCCCTGTTCGCGCCCGCCGTCCTCCTCGTTCACACGCCGACGAATTTTTGCCTGACCCCGGGCGATGCCGTCGTATACGCCCCCTACATGATCGCGCTGGGCCTGCTCGCCCGGCTGCAGCCGGGCTCGTGGCGCACCTTCGGCCTGACAAGCGTTGGCATCTTCGCCTTGGTGTTCTACAGCATCTATTGCGATCCCTTGTGGACGATGATCGCCGCGATCAGCTGGGCGGTGCCGTTCACGGTCGTCACGTTGAGCCAATTGCGCCTGAAGACCATCCTGGTGCGCGCTGCAGCGCTCGGCTGCTGCTTCGGTATGCTCTTGCTCAGCGGCGTGGCGGGCTATCTTTACACGCTCTCGCAATATACCGCGCGGGTTCAGTTCGCGGAGGTGCTCGATCGCGTGCGCGGGCCGCAATACGTCTCCGCCATGACCTATTCGCCCAACATGAAAACTTTCTACCTCGCCTGCGCGCTCGGCTGGTTGCTGGGGCTTGTGACCCTGCGCGGCCGGGCGAGAGTGCTCGTCATCGCCGCGTCGGTCGCCTTTGCCGTCTGGGCGGTCTACAGCCTGGTTTATCTGCTGCTGCTGAACGCGACCTGGGTGCCGCCCATCCCGATCTATTTGGAGCAGTGTCTGTTTGCGCTCTATCTGGCGGCCGCGGTCGTGGGCTACTGGGGACTCCTGCGCGCGATCGCGTCGCTTATCGCGCGAGCTGCGGCCCCGCTCGTCAGTCGTGCCGGCGCCGCACTGAGGCGGCCCGCTCCGGCACCGCTCTCCGCTCAACGTGTCGGGAAAAAATTACCCCGGTCATCCGGACTGCGGCGCCTCGCGGTGGCGGCGACGGTCGTTTGCACGGCGATCCTTCCGGCCAAGGTGGCGAGCTACGCGTTGACCGATGCACGGGCACAGGCGATGACGTTCTACCAGCCGTGGCCGAATGAGCCCGAGCTCATGGAATTTCTCAGCGAAAATGTCGGCCTGACGGCCGGACAGCCTTTTCGCGGGGCGATCAATTTCCTGACCGTCGACATGGTCACATTATTCACGATGGCGACGTTGTGGTCGCGCAACGTTCCGACCCTCAACGAATACAGCCAGCTGGTGACGCCCGAGGCGCTCTATTTTCTGCATGCATTGCTCAAGAAGGATGTGCGGGGCCAGCTCAATTCCTTCGACGTGTTCTGGTCCAATGGCGTCTATTCGCCGACCTATTGGAAGGCGATCGAGGCGTTCGGCGTGCGTTACAGCGGTGAGCGGTGGGCCTTGCCGGATGCGGCCAATCCCGGTCTCGCGCTGATCGTGAAGCCGCATCATCCGCAGGCGCCGGATGACAAGGCCGGTACCTGGTATATTTACGAGCTGCCCCATCCCAACGTCGGAAATTACAGCCCGACCGAGGTGCTGTCGGCCCATTCGGGTGCCGAGATTATGGCGGCATTGGGCAAGCCCGATTTCGATTTCACCAAGCAGGTCGTCGTTTCCATGCCGTTTTCGGAACCGCTGGTGCCCGCCCGCGACATGCGGCTGTCGATCATCCGCGGCGGCCTGCACGTATCAGGCAAAAGCGACGGCACTTCGCTCGTCGTCCTTCCACAGCAGTTCTCCCATTGCCTGCGAGCGCGCGACCGCCGTGTCCGGTTCGTACGCACCAACCTGATGACGGCGGGCATGATTTTTTCCGGCAGCGTCGATACCGACATCTCGTTCGATTACGGCCTCTTCTCCCCACGCTGCCGGTTCGTTGACCTGGCGGACGTCAAACAGCTCGGTCTCACGATCGATCTTCGCATGCTGCACTTGTCCGGCGACCGGCTGTTTCCCCATTGGGATGGCGCCATGGCGCGACTTCGCGACGCTGCAAATGCGATCAAGTGATTACGCACAGAGCTTACCGCCGACCAGGGCCCAGCGTCTGCTATGGTGCCGACGCTGTGTCGAGCCCCCGCGCGCGGTGAAGCGCCATTGCAGTGCCCGTAACGCCATAGGATATGGAGATAACCACCCACCCGGCCGCGGTTACGACCAGCATGAAAAACTGGTC